>Ga0209798_10000076_pt1 | contig 50664 bp, 44 predicted proteins | sample DOMMetBare3Fresh_FD_187475 | JGI IMG/M metagenome (GOLD analysis project Ga0209798, IMG submission 187475) | Wetland sediment microbial communities from St. Louis River estuary, USA, under dissolved organic matter induced mercury methylation -... | ecosystem: Environmental > Aquatic >...
CGTGAAAAAGCCCAGGCCTTGATCATGGCGGGACAGGTGGTGGTGGCTGATCATCTGGTCGATAAAGCGGGGCGTCAGGTGGCACAGGATGCGGAAATTCGCATCAAGGGGGAGGTGCTTCCCTATGTCAGCCGGGGAGGGCTCAAGCTGCAACAGGCATTGGATTTTTTCGCACTTGATGTGACCGGTCTGATCGCCGTTGATGTGGGCGCTTCCACCGGCGGTTTTACCGATTGTCTCCTGCAACGTGGTGTGCAACGGGTGTTTGCGGTTGATGTGGGGCACAATCAACTGGCCTGGAAACTTCGCCAGGATAGCCGGGTGGTCAATATCGAAAAGACCAATATCCGCTACCTGACAACGGAGCAGCTGCCGGCACCGGTTGATCTGGCGGTGATTGACGCCTCGTTTATTTCACTGTCCAAGGTGCTGCCACCGACGCTTCCCTTTGTGAAACCGGGGGGGATGATCATTTGCCTGGTAAAACCGCAATTTGAGGTTGGTCGAGGCGAAGTTGGCAAGGGTGGGATTGTGCGTGACCCCCGCGCCCATCTCCGGGTGGTGGAGGAAATCTCGGCGGTGGCTGTTTCACTCGGATTAAAGGTTGCCGGAGTGACTGAGTCGCCGATTACGGGTGCCGATGGTAACCGTGAATTTTTAATGCTGCTGCATATTCCGGAGGTAAGCTGAATGGAAAATTGTCTGTTCTGTAAAATTATTGCGGGTCAAATTCCTGCCAAAAAAGTGTATGAAGACGAGCGGATGGTGGCGATCGAGGATATTGCTCCCCAGGCGCCGCTGCATCTGTTGCTGATCCCCAAAATCCATTTTTCAAACACTCTTGATATGACGGCGGCCGAGGATGAAACCATCGGTTACCTGATGCGCAAGGGGGGAGAGATTGCCCGTGAGAAGGGGGTAGCGGAATCCGGGTTCCGGCTGGTGCAAAACAACGGTGCCGGAGCGGGGCAGTCGGTGTTTCATCTCCATCTGCACCTGTTGGCGGGGCGGGAATTTGCCTGGCCTCCGGGGTAGCAGCTCGAACTGAAGTCTCGGATCGTGCTGTTTTATCTTTGATGGCATCGGAACCGTAGCGGTATGAACGCCCCTGTTCCGATGCTGTTTTAGTTTTGACTCCGGTTAATCCAGTCCCCGTTCGGCAATCTCCAGTGCCCGGCGGACCGCCATCGCCTTGTTGACCGTTTCCAGCCATTCGGTAGCCGGATCGGAATCGGCCACGATCCCGGCGCCGGCCTGCAGGTGTACCATCCCGTCCTTGATTACCAGCGTGCGGATGGTAATTGCCAGATCCATGTTACCGGTAAAGGAAACATAGCCGACCGCACCGCCATAGATCTCGCGCCTTACCGGTTCCAGTTCGTCAATAATCTGCATCGCTCTGATCTTGGGAGCTCCGGATAGGGTGCCGGCCGGGAAGGTGGCCCGCACCAGATCAAAGGCATCCCGATCACCTTCCAGCTCTCCCTGGACATTGGAAACAATGTGCATGACGTGGGAATAGCGTTCGATCACCATCAGTTCGGAAACATTTACGCTCCCGGTTTTACAGACCCGCCCCAGATCGTTACGCCCCAGATCAACCAGCATCACATGTTCGGCCCGCTCCTTGGGATCGGTCAATAACTCCTGTGCCAGCAAGGCATCCTGCTCCGGCGATCCGCCACGGGGGCGTGTACCGGCAATCGGGCGCAGTTCCACACGATTCCCTTCCTTGCGAACCATGACTTCCGGCGAGGCGCCGACGATAAAGGTGTCATCGAGCCGGAGAAAAAACATATAGGGAGACGGATTGAGCGTGCGCAGCACACGATAAATATCCAGCGGTTCGGAACAGAGCTGGCCGCTGAAGCGTTGTGAAAGCACAACCTGGATGATGTCGCCGCTGCGGACGTACTCCTTGGCTTTCTCTATGGCTGCCTCGAATTCTTGCCGCTCCATGTTGGAGGTGAGTTGTACCTTTGTCTCACTGGCAGGAAAGCTCGTTTCCGGTAATGGTCTGCGGAGGCGGGCGATGATGGCATCGATCTTTTCCGTGGCACGGCGGTACGCTTCTTCCAGTGAAAGCGAACCGTCAAGATGGGCGTTGGAAACCACCTTGATTTTCTGTTGCATGGTATCAAAAATGACTATCGTGTCGGTGATCAGAAAGCAGGAATCAAACGCTTGCAGTTTTGCCGGTTTATCGGTGGGAAGCGACTCAAAGTGGCGCACCATGTCATAACCGAGATAGCCGACCGCCCCTCCGAAAAAACGGGGGAGTCCCTCAACTTCAACCGGTGTAAAGCGTGCCAGATAGGCCTGCAGAACTTTTAGCGGATCAATATCCGATTGTGTGGTGATAACTCCATTTTCAATTGTCTCGACTGTTGTTCCCTTGGAGCGAATCACAACTGTCGGAGCCGAGCCAAGAAAACTGTAACGCCCCCACTTTTCACCGCCTTCGATACTTTCCAGCAGAAAGGAACAGTTGCCATCATCAAGTTTCTTGAAAGCACTGACCGGTGTGTCCATATCGGCCATGATTTCGCGATAGACCGGTATCAGGTTTCCCTGGGCCGCCAGGGTGGCAAAGTCTGTTTGAGCGGGTAGATACATTCCATTACTCCGTGAATGAAATTACAAAAATGTTCAAAATTGGTAGCACAGGCGCCAGGGATAGTCAAGGTTGACGCTTTTTTAAAACGATTGCCTAAAGCTGGTATTTCTCCTTTTCTTTGCATATTTTCGTGGTATAGTTATAAAAATTTATGAGGTGTTGATCATGTCCAAACAACAGACCAATATATTGCTGGAAAGTGATACCAACGAACTTGAAATCGTGGAGTTCAGGATTGACGAGGTAGACTGGAGCGGCAATGTCATTCCCTGCTATTATGGTGTCAATGTTGCCAAGGTGCGCGAAATCATCCGCCTCCCCCAGATCTCCCGGGTAGTCAACGCCAAGCCGGGTGTCGAGGGGATGATTCGTCTGCGAGACAAGGTGATCACCATTATCAACCTTGCCAAAGTATTGGGTAAAGAAACCGGTGAGATGGTTGCCGACAGGGTGGTGGTGTTGGAGTTCAACAGCCTGATGGTCGGTGTGCTGGTACATTCGGTGTCGCGTATTTATCGTATATCATGGAAGAATGTTGAACCTCCTTCACGATCGATTCATACCGATCAGGTGACCGGTCTGGTTAAGATGGAAGACCGCATAATCCTGTTGCTTGATTTTGAAAAAATCGTTGGTGAACTCTGTTCTGAAAGCGCGCTGCGGCCGATCGATAATGCCGTCTTACTGGAGTCCGAGCAGTATAACCGTGGCCAAAAAACGGTGCTGGTTGCCGATGACTCCGCTTTTATCAGGGCGACCATGGTAAATACCTTGCGCAATGCCGGCTACATAGTGGAAGAAGCTGAAGACGGCTCGGTTGCCTGGAATATGATCCAGCAAAAAATGGTTGAGAGTACGCAGAATGGTGGCGACATCAGAAGTATTTTGAGTCTGCTGATCACCGATGTTGAAATGCCGCAGATGGATGGGCTCCATCTGACTTCGCTGGTGCGCAAGGAAGAACAGTTGAAAAATATTCCGATCGTAATCTTCTCTTCGCTGGCGTCGGAAGACAACAAACGCAAATGGGTTAATCTGGGCGCCAATCATATCCTGACCAAACCGGATCTTCCCAATCTGGTCAAGGTGGCCGATGAGTTGGCAGTCTACTAATTTATCTTGACATGAAAACATCGACTATGTTTTAGTGAGTCCCATGAAAACTAACAGCTTTTATTTTGCAGAGACTTTTTACTTTTGGTTCGGCTACTTTTTTAGGCCGTACGCCCAGGGTAGGTTGTAAGCACGTAAAAGCAACTACACAACAACCACAAACCGGGCGGACGAAAGTCTCCCCGGTTTTTTTCGTTACAGCGAGATCAAAAGTCGGGGAAATCAATTCCGCGACTTTTTTTGTGGGAAAGGAACGAGGCAATGATTATCGTAATGAAAGCTGGGGCGGGGAAAAAAGAAAAAGATGAGGTGGTTAGAAAAATCAAGGAACTGGGATACCGGCCGCATATCATTCATGGTGAAACCCGCGATGTTATCGGGGCAGTCGGCGGAGAACATGGTAAATCCGCCCTGCAGGCGCTGGAATCCATGCATGGTGTTGAGCAGGTTGTGCCGATCATGCAACCGTACAAGCTGGCATCCAAAGAGGTGAAAAAAGCTGCCAGTGTGGTGCGTATCAGCGATACGGTCTCAATTGGCGGTGACACCCTGGTGGTGATGGCCGGCCCTTGTTCGGTGGAAACGGAACAGCAGATCATTGAGTCGGCGCTGGCGGTCAAGGCCGCTGGGGCAACGGTGCTGCGTGGTGGAGCTTTCAAGCCGCGCACTTCTCCCTATTCTTTCCAGGGGCTGGAGGAAGAAGGGCTGAAATTGCTGGCAAAGGCGCGCGAACTGACCGGACTTCCTTTTGTGACCGAAGTCATTGATCCGGAAACAGCCGAGCTGGTGGCGGAGTATGCCGATGTGTTGCAGATCGGGGCACGTAATTCACAAAACTTTGCGCTGCTCAAAAAAGTCGGGCAATTGAAAAAACCGGTGCTGTTGAAGCGTGGCATGTCCATGAGCATTCAGGAGTTTTTGATGAGCGCCGAATACATCATGAGTGAGGGGAATCAATCGGTTATTCTCTGTGAACGTGGTATCCGTACCTTTGAAACTGCTACCCGCAATACGCTTGATCTTTCCGCCATTCCGGTGCTGAAGGAAAAAACCCACCTGCCGGTGGTGATTGACCCATCTCACGGAACCGGCAACCACCACTACGTTGCCTCCATGTGCTATGCTTCGGTGGCAGCCGGTGCCGATGGCCTGATTGTGGAGGTTCACCCCGATCCGGAGCACGCTTCCAGCGATGGTCCCCAATCGCTGAAACCGGTGAAATTTGAGGCGATGATGCAGAAGTTGCGGCTGTTTGCGGAAGCGGCCGGAAAGAAACTCTGAAACCCGGCGGCAGTTTTTGAGAGGTAGAAATCGGAAAAGCCCCTGTTGCGTGGTTGGTCTGCGACAGGGGCTTGCTACGTGTGACGCTACGATAGTCAGCTTTGTTGGGGTTACGCGCTGATCAGTTCAGCAAATGCGTCGAGATATTCGGGGTTGAAGAGTGAGGCGTCCGCCTGCATGATTTCAAGTGCCTCAGCAGTGCTGGATGCCGGTCGATAGGGGCGGTCATTGGTCAATGCGCTGAAAATGTCGCAAATCGAAACGATCTGGGCACTGATCGGGATATCGTAGCCACTCAACTGTCCGGGATAACCGCGACCGTCAAAGTGCTCATGATGCCGCAGAATAATGTCAAGCGCCAGATGTTCATGCACTCCCTTGTTGCTGGCAATGTAGTGCCCGTCCCTGGTGTGTTGTTTGATACGGGAATATTCTTCGTTCGCCAGGGCATCGTTTTTTTCAAGAATATTGTCGGAAACGCTGGTCATGCCGATGTCATGCAGCATGGCGCCCAGCCCGATTTTGACCAGATCATCATGGCTGGTGCTGAACAGTTTCTGGTGCATGATCATGGTAAGAATCGCGACCTGAGCACTGTGGGTGAAAAGATAGATATCGCTTTTTGACACCTTGTCCAGCAGATCGAGTAACTCAGTGCGGTCAGCTATCTGGAGATCAAAGTGCTTGAGCAGGGTTCGGCAATTCTCGTAGAACGCCGGAGTATGGGGGTTTTGATACACGTCACTGATGTAGTTGACCATGGTTGAACAGAGAACCAGGTTTTTGTCCATCAGTGATCGGTCACTGTCTTCAAAAAGGTTCTTGAGATTGCACTCATAATAGCTGCGAATCTGATCAATCTCGGTTTTGCGTACGAATACGTAATCGACAGCACCGTTGCGCAGGTTGCGTAACACTTTTTCCGACAGATCCAGGTTCTTATCCTTGTACAGCACAAATTGGCGTCCCTGCCGGATGTAGAGGGTTACCGCCGGAAAGTGTTCCAGGTCGATGGATTCCAGTACGATGGGTAAGTATTCCAGAGACATGTAGTTCCTCTTCTACCTCAGACTCTTTTTTACTTGATTCTGCATTGCTTGATCCGAAACTCATGCTCCAATGACAGACTTGGCCTGATCATTCATCGGGATAGAGTTGTTCAATATGTTTCAAGCTGTTGATGCATTGCAGAAAGACTTCCACCAGTTCTGGATCAAACTGTTTTCCCGCTTCGTCACGAATGGTTTGCAAGACGTCCTCCTCGTTCCACGCTTCCTTGTAGCAACGCCGGCAGGAAAGCGCATCATACACATCGGCCAGTGCCACAATTCTTCCAAACAATGGAATCTCATCCCCCTGCTTCCCCCGGGCTCCACCATTTTCGGTTTCATAGCCGGGGAGTGGTTGCTGGGTGTGGAGATCGATATAGCCGGGATATCCATTACCATCCCATCGTTCGTGGTGGTTGAGCGCAACAATCGCGGCAAATTCATCAAAGTCGGAATAGATGTCGGAGAAGAGATTGGCTCCATACAGGGTATGCAGTTTCATGATCTGGAACTCCTCCGGTGTAAAACGCCCCGGTTTTTTAAGAACCGTATCCGATATGGCAACTTTACCCACGTCGTGCAACATGGCTGCCATGCGCAGTATATCGCGATTCTTGTCGATCTCGTCCTGCATAAGACCTTTTCTCCGGGCCCACGCTTCATAGAGGGTCACGGAATAGGATGCTACCCGGTTGACGTGGGGGCCGGTCTCCTTGGGATCCCGCATCTCAGCCATCTTGTTCATTCGCAGGATCATTTCACGGGTCATTTTGGCTCGTTCCACCGCGTTGGCGGCATTGTTGGCAAAATAGGAGATGATTTCCTGATCGGCATCGGCAAAGGGAATCACCTCACCCTCACTGTTCATGGCATTGATCAGCTGCAGTATACCGATAATGTCATGGCGGCTGTTGAGCAACGGAATCGTGAGCATGGAGCGGGTACGGTATCCGGTCCGGTCATCATAGGAACGGTTAAAGGAAAAGGGATAATCATCCGCAATCTCATAGACATCGGCGATATTGAGCAGTGTGCCGTTGGCGGCCACATAGCCGGCAATCGATTGGTTGTTGATCGGAACGCTGAAGGTCGCATAGGGGAGCTTTTGACCAGCCGGTAGTTGGCGCTGCATGGTGTCGTTCTGGGCATAACTGAATGTGAGTGCATCCCCTTCCTTCACATAGATGGAACCGGCGTCACTGTTGGTAAATTTACGTGCTTCCCCCAGGATTTTCTCCAGCAACAGATCAATATCCTTGATCTGGGAAATTTCGAGGCCGAGCGAGAGAACCAACTTCAGCTTATCGTCTTGGCATGCCATGTCACTACCTCCGAACAACTATTCCCCTTTGCGAGAAAAAATATAGTAAACCAAGTGGTAGCGGATGGACATAAAAAATGCATTCAAAGGGAAAATTAATCTGTTTTCGCGTTGCGTCACAGCCTTGTTTTGCCGTACTATCGGTGCATTTCATCCTCCAAGGAGTACGACCATGCATACCAGAATACTTCGTTGTCTACTGTTCTCGCTCTGTTTGACTTTGACAATGGCTACCGTCGGTTCTGCCGCCTCTCCCCAGGAGTTGGAACAATCGCTGTCGGATACGCTTGATGCCTGGCGTGACGGTCGTTATGAGCAGTTGTTCGAATCGTTGAGCCATCGGGGAAAGACATCAAAAGAGAGTTTTGTCAAAAAAATGCAGGCAAGTTCAATCAAACCGGCCTGCTGCTGGCAAAAAATCGAGAATTTCAAGGTGTTGAATGAAAAACGAACCGAAGCAACGGTGTATGCCAAGATAGGGTTGGAAGGGTTGCCGGGTACGGCTGAATCAAGCACCCGTGAATTCAAGCTCTCCCATTCTGAAAATAGCTGGAAGATGCAGTTGGCTGATATCGTCGCTCTCTCCGGCATAACCGTGAAAAAGAAACGGGTCTCGCATCGCAGATAAGAGCGGCTGCTAATAGGTTATGCTGGCGGCATTCAGGATACCGATGGAAAGGGAAAAGACCGCCAGCAATGTTGCAGAAGCTGTTTGATTGCTTTCAATGTCGCGGACCAACCCTTTGAAAAACAAACGAACTATGCTGAATACCGCCAGCTGGACAATCATGGCAATTACTCCCCAGATCAACATGTCGATAAAGCTGACACTATGGGTGATGGCGCTGTAGAGCGGCAGGGTAAAGCCGATCAGTGCACCGCCAAAACTGATGGCCGGGGCCAGGTTGCCCTCTTTCACCAGTTGCAGTTCATTGTAAGGTGTGATCCAGCAGTATATTTGGCAAAAGAGAACCACAAAGACAATCGACATGCCAAAGTAGGAAAAGAAAGCAACCAATCCCGATAGTGAATCCACTACATGACTATCCATGGTACATCTCCTTGAAATAAAGTTAAATTACCTGAAAAGGTGTGGTACGAATCTGCTGGCGTTGGTGGTAACCGGGCTGTTCTCCTCACGAATACCGATCCCTGCCGGTTCGCCATAGATCATCCACGAGCCGATCACCGGATAGTTACCGTTAAAGCAGGGGATTGACGCCAGTTCCTGATAGATATACCCCTTGTTGCCGTAGCTCCCCTCTTGTTCCTGTTTCAACCCGTTTTTATGCACGATGATGTTGGCGCCTTCGCGGGAGAGAAACGGCTTGGCAACAAAATTATCGCGGAAATGATCGGCTTCGAAACTCGCTTCCAGCAGGTTGGGGTGGCGGGGATTCAGTTCCCACAGGATCGGCAGAATCCCCTTGTTGCTCAGTATCATTTTCCAGGCCGGTTCGATCAGTATCAGACCGCTCGGTTGCAGGTAGCGTCCGAAGTATTCGTTCAGCATCCATTCCCAGGGGTAGAGCTTGAACAGTGATCCGATCGGATTATCGCTTGTATCCACAAAACGGTTGGTAACCGAATCATACCCCAGCTCTTCCATGAAGATCTGGGCAGTCTCCAGACCGGCCTGCAGGGCGGTGTCGCGCAGATATTCCAGATTACCCAGATCCTCGCTCGTATCCTTGACACAGCCGAAGTACAACGGTTCGTCCAGATATTGCTTCAGATCGTGCCAGCCGTCGATCAGCTTTTCGTGGATCGAGTTGAACTGATCGGCATCGGGAAAGCGCTCCTTGAGCCAGAACCATTGTATTACGCTCGCTTCCAGCAGCGCTGTCGGGGTGTCGGCATTGTATTCCAGCATCTTGGGTGGTGTCTGCCCATCGTAGACAAAATCAAAGCGTCCATAGATGGATGGCTCATCCTCTTCCCATGATCGTTCAATCAGCGCTACGGCGGTTGGTGGAATCTGGAGCGCCTCATACCGTTTGTTGGTGATCACGTGCTCGGCTGCTTTCAGGCAGAGCTCATGCAGTTCAGCCGTGGCTGCCTCCAGTTCGTCAATCTGGGCGGCGCTGAAGGAGTAATAGGCGGTTTCGTCCCAGTAGCTTTGACCATCAATGGTATGATAGTTCATCCCTTGGGATTCAACCTTCTGTTGCCACTCAAAACGTGGTGGTGTGCTGATCCGTTCCATCTTATCCCCCTCCTGAAAAATGGAATCCCCCCAGGCTGCCGAAACCACCCCGTGAGACGCTCATGGTGCGGATGGAACGGCTCCCCTGGCGTCCGCTGAAAACTGTACCGGAACGATAGGTGGGGCCAAAGAAATAGTGGGAATTGGAGCGATAATTGGAATTACCGGGAGGGACTTCTTCACAGTTTTTGGGGTCGTTGTTCCAGTCGTCCAGGCAATCCTGTTTGTTGGTATAGACGTGGCGTTCTTCTTTTTTTCCACAGCCGGCAACAGCCAGTGATCCGACCAGAACAAGCGTGATATGCAGGGAACATCTGCGGCGCATGATTGATTTCTCCCGAAAAAATGGTATCAGGAAGCAGCGGTTCAGGTTATAACGCATAATAACGATGTACTACCACAATTTAAATATGGTAACACACAAACTGTTACCTGCCTAGGTCGGGAACCATGAAAAAAAAGGTTGTAATTGTTGGAATGGGATTTGGCGGTTTAAGCGCCGCAAAGTCACTTTCCAAACTTGGTTATGATGTGGTGATGGTTGATAAACACAACTATCACCTCTTTCAGCCGTTGTTATATCAGGTGGCAACGGCCGGGCTGGAACAGGAATCGATTGCCTATCCTATTCGGGCTTTGGCAAGAAACTGGCAGGGAGCCTCCTTTCGGCTCGGTGAGGTGTCGGCGGTAGATTTTGAAGCCCGGACCATCACCCTGGAAGACGGACAACTCTGCTATGATTATCTGGTGCTGGCAGTTGGGAGCAGAACCAATTTCTTTGGCATGCAATCGGTTGAACGGCATGCTTTTGACCTGAAAAGCCTGGCCCAGTCGGAACAGCTGCGCAACCATATTTTGATTCAGTTTGAAAAGGCTAGCCGGGAGCAGGACCGTGTCAGGCGGGCGGCGCTGCTGACCTTCGTGATTGTGGGAGGAGGTCCGACCGGGGTTGAATTTGCCGGTGCCTTGCGGGAACTTTCCCGTTATGTGCTTTCCCGTGATTACCCGGAAATAGCGGTCAGTGAGACCAGAATCGTACTGGTTGAAGCGGCCAACTCCCTGCTCACCGCCATGGAGCCGCATCTACGCGACTATGCGGCCCATAAGTTGCGCAACATGGGGGTTGAAATTCTCTTTTCCACCCAGGTGGTTGATGCCACGGCGGAGCTGGTTCTGTTCAAGGATGGATCGAGCATTGCCACCCATACCCTGTTCTGGTCTGCCGGAGTCGCTGCCGCCGGGTTGACCGGAAAACTGGGCGTTTCGCTCGGCGGGGGAGGGCGGATCATGGTGGAGCCGGACTTGAGCATCAAAGGGCATCCGGAGGTGTTTGTGATTGGCGATGCCGCCTGTCTGGAGCAGGATGGAAAACCGTTGCCGATGATGGCGCCGATTGCCAGTCAGCAGGGACGCTATGTGGCCCGTGCTCTTCAGGCCCGTCAGGAGGGAATCACGCCTCCCCCCTTCCGCTACCGTGACAAGGGTTGTATGGCAACCATTGGCCGCAGTTCAGCGGTTGCCAGTACCCACGGTTATACCTTTTCCGGTTTTTTGGCCTGGGTCGTCTGGCTGTTGCTGCATCTCTATTATTTGATCGGGTTCCGTAACCGTCTTTTGGTGGTTATGAACTGGGGTTATTACTACTTTTTTCATGAACGTCAGGTTCGCTTGATTACCGGTGAGTCGCACAAATAAGTCAGCTGTTAGCTGGAATGGAGGAGGTCTACCATGCAGCATGCACAATTTTATACTGCGTTACCCGATGGAGTTGTCTCCTGCTGGCTCTGCCGCCATCGTTGCCGGATCATGCCCGGCGGCAGGGGTGTTTGTCGTGTCCGTGAAAACCGGGGCGGAAAATTGTATTCCCTGGTGTACGGGATGCTGGTTGCCGAACATGTCGATCCGATCGAAAAAAAACCGCTGTTTCACTATCTTCCTGGAACGACCAGCTATTCAATTGCTTCGATCGGCTGCAATTTCCATTGCCTCCATTGCCAGAATGCCACCATTGCCCAGGTTGCGCCGTCAGTCGCCGGTGAAGTGCCTGGGCGCTCCGTGGCTCCTGCACAGGTGGTTGCCAGTGCTGTTGCGGCCGGATGCGCCTCGATTGCCTACACCTATACCGAACCGACGGTTTGGGGGGAGTATGTGCTGGATGTGGCTCGTCTGGCACGCCAGGCCGGACTCAAGAATATTCTGGTTACCAACGGTTACATTACGCCGGAAGCGCTGGATATTCTGGCTCCGTACCTCGATGCTGCCAATATCGACCTGAAAGGTTTCAGCGACGATTTCTACCAGCGGGTGGTGGGGGCGCGAAGGAACGAGGTTCTGGCATGTATCAAGGATTACTACCAACGGGGAATCTGGATCGAGCTGACTACCCTGGTGATTCCGGGGGAAAATGATGCTCCCGAACAGCTGGAAGGGATCGCCGTGTTTATTGCCGGGCAACTCTCCCCCCATATTCCCTGGCATATTTCCCGTTTCTTTCCCCACTATCGCATGTCCCAGGTTCCGGTAACACCGCTTGATTCGCTTGTCCGTGCCGAGCAGTATGGCCGTCAGGCCGGGTTGCGTCACCTGTATGTCGGCAATTGCCGCGAGGGGAATGAGACGACCCGTTGTCCAGTATGCGGAGCTGATACGATTGTCCGGCAAGGATTCGAGGTGGTTCACAACCGGCTGGTTGATGGATCGTGTCAACATTGCGGCACAACGATCGCGGGCATCTGGCGATAAAACATCGACACGTACAGGAGGTGTCATGAGTTCGGAACGAAAATATCAATTCAGCTGGGATCTGTTGGGTAATGTCAAGGAAGGGCGTCCCAATCTGGGGCCCAATACGCGGCTGGAAATCTACCGGCTGCTACAGTTCTGTTTCCGGGATGTGCTGGAGCAGGAGCTGGGATCCGAGAAAACCGACCGGATCTTCTATGCTGCCGGCAAGCTGGCAGGAGAGCATTTTTACAAGAACATGCTCAAGCCGGTGGATAATCTGCATGATTTTGTCAAACAGCTTCAGGAAGTATTGAAAGAACAGGGTATCGGTATTTTAAGGGTTGAGCAGGCAGACATGGATAAGGGGGAATTTGTCCTGACGATCTCCGAAGATCTGGACTGCTCCGGTTTGCCGGAGCTTGTAACCGAAATCTGTACCTACGACGAGGGGTTCATTGCCGCCATTATGGAGAGTTTTACCGGTAAAAAATTCATCGTCAAAGAGGTGGATTGCTGGTGCACCGGGGACCGTACCTGCCGTTTTTCCGCTACGGTGGCAGAGTAGGTATACATGGAAGATACTCCGGCCAAAACCCATGCTAATGAGCAACTGGTACACGCTTTATCACTGATGACAGAAATCTTTAAAGCTCGGGAAATTACCTCCGACATTCCGCCGGAACTGGCGGAACTCCCCCAATTTTCAGAATTGCGTGCCTACCTGATCGACTTTCGTGAATTTTTGCTGGCCATGTCGGTTGGCGACTTATCGGTTACCCTTTCCCGCAAAGGGTACCTGGCAGGCGCGCTCAAGGCGCTCCATTCCTCCCTGCGGCACCTGACTTGGCAAACCGGCATGATCGCTTCCGGTGATTTCAGTCAGCGGGTTGACTTTATGGGAGCGTTTTCCGAATCGTTCAACCAGATGGTGCTGCAACTGGAAGAGTCACGCCACAAACTGGAGGTGTTGTCGCGCACCGACTCTCTGACCGGGTGCAACAACCGCGGCTATTTCATGGAACTGCTCAAGAAGGAGATTGAACGGAGCCGCAGGTATGGCCGCTGTTTGTCATTGATGATGTTTGATCTTGATCATTTCAAGCAGGTTAATGACAGCTATGGTCATGGTGCCGGTGACGAAGCGTTGCGCACCTTTGTCAGGACTCTGCAGCAATCGCGGCTACGGCAGAGTGATTTCTGGGGAAGGCTGGGGGGGGAGGAATTCGCTCTGGCGCTCCCTGAAACAGGCTTGCATGAAGCGCTGGTACCGGCCGAACGAATCCGTTCGTTGCTGGAGGCGCAACCGATTAACTACGGTTCCGATTCATTCCGGATTACCGTCAGTATCGGTGTCAGTCACTATCAGGCGGGGGATACGGAAGAACTGCTGCTCAACTGTGCCGATCAGGCCATGTATGAGGCAAAGCAGACCGGACGTAATCGCGTTTGTCTGGTACAGCGAGATGGAGAGCGCGCCCGGTAATGTTACCGGTGGTACCGCAAGCAAGGGCGTTGAAAAGGAAATCCAGATGGTAAAACAGAAAATTTTACTGGTCGATAGTGTGCCGGATAATCTCCAGGTGTTGTATCTTACGCTCAAGGATGAATATGACCTTTACAGCGCCACCAATGGCAAGGATGCCTTGCTGCTGGCCGAACTGCACCGGCCGGACCTGATCCTGCTTGATATCATGATGCCGGAAATCAACGGCTTTGATGTGTGCCGTATTTTGAAAAGCAATCAAAAACTGAAAGATATTCCGGTGCTGTTTTTGACCGCGCTGCACGATGAAGTCAATGAAACACGGGGTTTCGAACTGGGGGCGGTGGACTACATCACCAAACCGTTTAAAACAATCGTGGTAAAAAAACGAATTGCCACTCATCTGAAACTGAAACTACAGCAGGATATCCTGGTAGAACGTACGGCGGAACTTGAAAAAACACTTGTTTTTTTGCGTAAGATTTCTGAGAGCGTACCGGGGGTGATCTATCAGTTTCGCATGCGGCCCGATGGCAGCACCCATTTCCCCTACGCCACTCCTAAAGTGGCAGAGTTATTCAACCTGTCGCTTGCTGAACTTGAACAGGATGCCAGTCCGATCTTCTCCGTTGCCCACCCCGACGATGTCTGCCCGACACTGGAAAGTATCAGACAGTCTGCCGCCGATCTTTCACTCTGGCGTTCGCAGTTCCGTATCAGTCAACCTACCGGTGGCTATCGCTGGTATGAGGGGCAATCAACTCCGGAAAAACAGGAGGATGGGAGCATTATCTGGTACGGCTATTTTGCCGATATCCAGGTTCAGAAGGAAACCGAAGAACGCATAGCCCATCTTGCCCAACATGATATTCTCACCAATCTCCCCAATCGGGCGCTCCTTTCCGACCGCATTGAACGTGCCCTGGTCATGGCACGGCGTACTACCGCCACACTGGCTCTGCTGTTTATCGACCTCGATAAATTCAAGGCGATCAATGATGTCATGGGGCACGAGGAAGGTGATGTGCTGTTGCAAACGGTGGCAAGGCGCATCGAAGCTTGTGTCCGGGAAGCGGACACCGTGGCGCGGATTGGCGGCGATGAATTTGCCGTCTTGTTGCATGATTGCAGCAACGAGAATGCCCTGCATGTTGCCGGAAAAATCCGGGCGGCCCTGCAAGAACCGGTCATTACTCCGGCCGGTAATTGCTTGCTGATTTCATCCAGTATCGGAGTTGCGCTCCATCCGGAGCATGGTGATAACGAGCGGGATCTGCTCCATTGCGCCGATGAAGCGATGTACCGGGCTAAAAAGAACGGAGGGAACAGCGTCGAACTGTTTACCCCCGACCTGTTACCCGACCGCGGTCACGCCCTGGTGCGTCTGACCTGGCAACCGGAGTATTGTTGCGGCGAGCCGAGCATTGACCGTGAACATCGAGCCATCTTCCGGCTGGTCAATATCCTGCTTGAACAGGCCTTCCAGCATGACACGAATCCGGCCCGTTTTAACGCTGCTTTTGATACGCTCCTGACCCACGTGGTCGATCATTTTCGCCATGAAGAGCATATTCTGCGCAGCCATCACTATCAGGAGCTTGAGGAACATGCCGAACAACACCATCTCTTGACGGAACACGTTGTCAAGCTGCGCCATCAGGCTGATCATGGCGGTGTTTCAGTGGGGGAACTGGTAAACTTCTTTGCCTCTGAAGTTGTTGTCGAACATTTACTTCATTCCGATCTGGCATATTTCAGCATTTTTAACAACGTAAACGAATCTTGATGTTGGCGGGCTTGCATTTTTAGAAGCTCGGGTCTATATTCATCCACCCTGTTTTTATGAAGGGGCAGGAAAGCAACCTGCGAACGAACGAAAACGAAGGAGCAGCAATGAAAATTATTGTGACTGATGAGGTGTCGGCTGAAGGTTTGGCACTCCTGACCCAGGAACCACGTATCCAGCTTGATGTGCGACTGGGATTGAAAAAAGAGGAACTTTTGGCGGTAATTGGTGACTATGACGTCATTATTACCCGTAGCGGCACCACGGTTGACAAGGCGCTGCTGGATGCGGGCAAAAAACTGAAGATGATCGCCCGGGCCGGAGTCGGCATTGATAATGTGGATGTGGACTATGCCAGCTCCAAAGGGGTGATCGTGGTTAATGCTCCCTTTGGCAATACCAACAGTGCTGCCGAGCACACCATGGCGCTTTTGCTCTCCTTCTGCCGTAATGTACCGGTTGCCAATAACAGCCTGAAATCGGGTGAGTGGAAACGGGCTCCTTTTACGGGCTATGAGCTGAAAGGTAAAATTGCCGGCGTGATCGGCATCGGCAAGGTTGGTGGTCGCGTGGCAACCCGCTTGAAAGCCTTTGAATGTGAAGTGATGGCCTGTGATCCGTATGTGGGGGTCAAGCGGGCCCACGATCTGGGGGTCAAGCTGGTTTCCCATGATGAAATTTATAAACACTGCGATATTATTACGGTGCACACCCCGCTGACCGATGAAACCAAGGGGATGATCGGACCGCGCGAATTCGGCTTGATGAAGACCGGTGTGATTGTGCTCAATGTTGCCCGTGGCGGCATAATTGATGAACAGGCGATGCTGGACAACCTCAATTCCGGCAAGGTGATCGGCGGAGCATTTGATGTCTGGAGTTCCGAACCTCCCACCACTGATGTTATGAAGGGGTTGATTGCCCATAAGAACATGGTGGTAACCCCCCATCTGGGTGCCAATACCTTTGAGGCACAGGTTAATGTTGCCATCGACGTCTCCAAGGAAATCGTGAATTATCTGGATGATCAACCGTTGGAAAATGCGGTTAATATTCCCCGTTTTGATCTGGCATTGATGGATCAGATGCGGCCGTTCCTCAACCTGATGAATGTGGTCTGTGATTTTGGCATCCAGTTGCTGGATTGCAACCCTGAAAAACTTACCTTCGGCTATGCCGGCAACATTTCCCATTATGACTGCACGCCGCTGACGGTCTGCGGTCTGGCAACCATGTTGGGGCGGATGGTTGATCAGGATGTGAACATGGTTAATGCGTCACTGATTGCCGAACAGATGGGAATCGTGGTGGAAGAGAGCAAGTCTACCCAGGCGGACGGCTTCTCCAATATCATTACCTTGATTGCCGAAGGAAACGGCAAGCGTAAACTGGTATCGGGCACGCTGTTCGAGGGGAATGCCCGCATCATCCGCTTGCGCGACTACACCATGGATTTTGCCCCGGAGCAATTCATGCTGTTGTTGAACTATGAAGACCGTCCCGGCATGATCGGTAAAATCGGTACCATCATGGGGCAGTACGACATTAATATCGCTTCCATGAATCTGGGACGGAGTGGCAAAAAGGGGGAGGCGATGGTGATTCTGTCGCTTGATACGGCGATTCCCCAGCCGGTGGTTGATGAAATCAAGGCCGCTACCGAAGCAACCTTTATCAAGGCCTTGAAGATGAATGTCTGTGGCCGCTCGTGTGGCTGTAACGGGTAATCCCCACACTTTTACTACATCACAAAGCCCGTTCATACCTGGTATGGACGGGCTTTATTTATGGGAATATTTTACCTGACCCCGATATTCGTGTTCTTAGCAGTAGGCTGGAAGAGGGTGTGGGATACCAGAAAGCCCGCTCATTACGGGAATGAACGGGCTTTGTTTTACCACTCTGATGATCTGGCGTTACGCCATGACGATTACCAGATCTTCTTTTTCAACTTTTTCGCCTTCCTTGAACTTCACTTCTGACACCACGCCATCGGCTTTGGCCTTGATGTTGGTCTCCATCTTCATCGCTTCGGTCACCATCAGAACATCGCCCGCTTTGATCGCATCACCGGCTTTTACATTCACCTTGAAGACTTTTCCCGGCATCGGGGCAGCGATGTGATTGGCATTTCCCTTGTCTGCCTTTTCACGCGGTTTTTCATCGCTCACCACCGACTGATCACGGATGATAACGGAACGGTTATTACCATTCAGCTCGAAGTAGACCGTGCGGGTGCCGTCTTTTTGAACCTTGCCGACGGCATTGAGCTTGATGATCAGGGTCTTGCCCGGTTCGATGTCGAGTGAGGTCTCTTGTCCCGACTCAAGGCCATAGAAAAAGATCGGGGTTGGAATGACGGAGATATCAGAGTATTCCTGACGATGACGATCGAACTCCGGATATACGTTGGGATAGAGGATCGATGAAATCAGGGCTTTGTCATCCAGGCGGTGCCCGAGTTTTTCCTCCAGCTTCAACTTTTCGTCCTCAAAGTCAACCGGTTCCAGCAATTCTCCCGGACGGCAGGTGATCGGCTGTTCACCCTTGAGGATGATCTTCTGCAATTCCTGTGGCCACCCCTGGTACGGCTGGCCGAGCATCCCTTTGAACATGCCGACTACCGATTCCGGGAATGCCAGTTCTTCCTTGCTGGTAAAGACATCAGCCGGTTCCAGATTGTTTTTAACCAGGAACATGGCCATATCTCCCACAACCTTGGAGGAAGGGGTTACTTTAACGATGTCGCCGAACATCATGTTGACCTTGTGGTACATTTCCTTGCATTCATCCCAACGCTCGATCAGTCCCAAGCCGGCTACCTGCGGCTTGTAGTTCGAGTATTGGCCACCGGGGATTTCGTGGTGGTAGACCTCGGCAGTGCCCGACTTGAGGCCGGATTCGAACGGTGAGTAGTAGTCACGTACCGTTTCCCAGTAGTTGGCCAGTTTCTGCAGGCCGGGTGCATTGACCTGGGGATCGCGTTCGGTTCCCTCCATGGCGGCTACCAGGGCATTCAGGTTCGGTTGCGCGGTCAGACCGGAGAGCGATGAAAGCGCCGCATCCACAATATCAACCCCGGCTTCGGCAGCTTTCAGCAGCATGGCACTGCCGTTGGAGGAGGTGTCATGGGTATGGAGGTGGACCGGGATACCGATGTTTTCCTTGAGCGCCTTGACCAGCTTATAGGCCGCCTGTGGCTTGAGCAGACCGGCCATGTCCTTGATGGCCAGGATGTGGGCGCCCATGTTCTCAAGCTCTTTCGCCATGTTGACATAATATTCCAACGGATATTTATCCCGTTTCGGGTCGGTGATGTCACCGGTGTAACAGATGGCAGCTTCACAGATTTTGCCTGATTTGCGTACCGCTTCCATGGCGACTTTCATGCCGGTAGTCCAGTTAAGCGAATCAAAGACCCGGAAAATGTCGACCCCCGAGTTGGCGGCTTCTTCCACAAAGCGCTCGACCACATTGTCGGGATAATTGGTGTATCCGACCGCATTCGAGCCGCGCAGCAGCATCTGGAACAGGATGTTGGGGATCGCTTCCGATAGCTTGTGCAGCCGTTGCCACGGATCTTCACGGAGAAAGCGCATGGAAACGTCAAAGGTGGCGCCACCCCAGCATTCCAGGGAGAACAGCTCGGCCCCCAGGTGTGAGGTCGGCTCGGCGATTTTCAGCAGGTCGTAGGTGCGGACGCGGGTTGCCAGGTTGGACTGGTGGGCGTCCCGCATGGTGGTATCGGTCAACAGCAGCTTTTTCTGGTCCAGGACCCATCTGGATAATCCTTCGGCTCCCAACTGCATGAACAGATCCTTGCTGCCGGCCGGACGGATCTGGTTGGGAGCGATTTCAGGCACACGTGCTTCTATCAGGTCAGCTGACTTGAGCGGTTTGACGATACCGGGGGAACCGTTGACGATCACTTCACCGAGGAAACTGAGCACTTTGCTGGCCCGGTCTTTCTTTTCGCTGAAATGGAGCAGTTCCGGGTGTTTGTCGATAAAGGAAGTGTTGCACTGACCTTTCAGGAATACGGGGTGGGTGACCACATTTTCCAGGAAACCGATGTTGGTTTTTACACCGCGGACCCGGAATTCCTGCAGCGAACGGTACATGATGTTGGATGCTTCCTGAAAGGTGAGCCCCCATGAGCTGACTTTGACCAGCAACGAATCGTAATGGGGGGTGATCTTGGCACCGGTGTAGGCATTACCGGCATCGAGCCGCACACCGCAACCGGCTGCTGAACGATAGGTGGTCAAGGTGCCGAAATCCGGGGCAAAATTGTTGGCCGGATCTTCGGTGGTGATACGGCACTGGATGGCATAGCCGCGCATGTCGATGGCCGACTGGCTGGGGATATTGATTTCCGGATCAGAGAGCTTGTGGCCACAGGCGACCAGGATCTGGTTCTGCACCAGATTGCGGCCGGTAATCATCTCCGTAACCGTATGCTCAACCTGGATGCGGGGGTTCATCTCGATGAAGTAATGATTTCCTTCCTGGTCAACCAGAAACTCAACCGTACCGGCATTTTGATATTTAACCTGGCCGGCGATTTTCAGCGCCGCGGTACAGAGCTCTTCCCGCTGGCTCTGGGTCAGGGAAAGTGAGGGAGCAAACTCGACTACTTTCTGATGGCGGCGTTGCACCGAACAGTCGCGGTCGAAGAAGTGAACCAGGTTGCCGTAATTATCACCCAATACCTGTACTTCGATATGTTTCGGATTTTCGATGTAGCGCTCCAGAAATACGTCGGCATTGCCAAAGGATGCCTTGGCTTCGCTGGCTGCTGCCAGCAACCCTTCCAGCAACTCTTTCTTGTTGTGGGCTACGCGCATGCCGCGACCGCCACCACCGGCCGAAGCCTTGACAATGATCGGATACCCGTATTCCTTGGCAAACTTAAGTGCATCTTCTTCTTTGGTGATCGGATCTTCCGTACCCGGTACCACGTTGACGCCGGCGGCAATGGCGGCCTTGCGCCCGGAAACCTTGTCACCCAATGCCTGCATCATATCGGAAGTTGGTCCGATGAAGGTGATGCCATTAACACGGCACTCTTCGGCAAATTCGGCATTTTCGGCCAGGAAGCCGTAACCGGGATGGATGGCGTCAACATCGGCCTTGATCGCCAGTGCAATGATTTCATCAATGCCGAGATAGGCGTCGATCGGTGCTTTTCCTTTGCCGATATGATATGCTTCATCGGCTTTATAGCGATGGAGAGACAACTTGTCTTCTTCGGAGTAAATGGCAACGGTTGATATTCCAAGTTCAGTACACGCTCTGAAAATGCGGATTGCAATTTCTCCACGATTGGCAGCCATGACTTTACGGAATTTTTGTCTCTGCATCTGGGGGGGTCTCCTTTTGGGTTCTGTTTTGGGTAATGGGTGACGCAACGATTGTCAGATTTCGGTAAAACAATTTAGTGATACTAAAAAAATACAGCTATTTTAAATAGTTATGTGATCTTTTGCGGCACTTAATCAGATTGTATACTCTTTGTCAATACTGTTTTTTTGAGAGATGACGGTGATACAGCTCCGGCTGCAGAGGGTGCTGAATATTTGTGCTTTACATACTTGTGCCGGTATGGTAAAAAATCCAACTCGCTATTTCATAACTATCTCGATTATGGAGATAATAAGAAAACGAACATAACAAAGGAGGTGTTGGCAGTGCTGGCAACCGAACAAAAACAGGAACTCATCAATTCGTTTAAAAAACATGAAACTGACACAGGTTCTCCTGAAGTACAGATCGCGATTTTGACCGCGCGGATCACGTATCTTACGGAGCATTTCAAAACCCACAAAAAAGATCACCACAGTCGTCGTGGACTTTTGAAACTTGTTGGTCAACGTCGTCGGCTTCTTGACTATCTGAAAAAGATAGAGCTTTCCCGATACAAAACTGTTATCGAACGACTTGGTATACGCAGATAATACACCGGCACGTTAGGTATCTTTGAGCTAACGTGCCGAGTTTTTATCAGCACCAGGACGTCGGTAATCTGATTTTGTACGCATAATCTGTAATACCCCGGGGCGTTAAGCCCTTTTTTTTATTGTCTGTTGGGGGCGTGGATAGAGTCGTATCACGTCGCTTGATACGGTTGTATCGACGGCCCCAACGCAACCGAAACGCAAGGAGAATATCTATGGAACAGGTTGTGGAAGTAGAATTTGGCGGCAGAACCGTCAGTATTACCACCGGTAAGATGGCAAAACAGGCTAACGGCGCTGTGATGGTACGTAGTGGTGATACCATGGTGCTGGTAACAGCGGTGGCCCAGAAAGAAGCAAAAGAAGGTCAGGACTTTTTCCCCCTAACCGTAAACTACACTGAAAAAGCGTATGCCGGCGGCAAAATTCCCGGCAGTTTCTTCAAACGCGAAGCACGTCCGTCAGATCCGGAAACCTTGATCTGCCGCCTGATTGACCGGCCGATCCGTCCGCTCTTTCCGGAAAACTTCCTCAATGACACCCAGATCATGGCAACGGTCGTTTCGGCCGACAAGGATAATGATCCCGGGATTCTTTCCATGCTGGGAGCTTCAGCAGCGTTGATGATCTCCGATATTCCTTTCCAGGGACCGATTGCCGGCGTAAAAGTCGGACGGGTTGACGGGGTCTTCATCTGTAATCCGACCACGGAGCAGCTGGAAGTCAGTGATCTCGAAATCGTTGTCGCTGCCAGCCGTGATGCGGTGATCATGGTTGAAGGTGAAGCAAAGTTCGTGTCCGAGGCGGATATGCTGGATGCGGTCTTCTTTGCCAAGGAAGCGATGCAGCCCTTGCTTGAGGCACAGATCGAATTGCAGAAAAAAGCGGGCGTTGCCAAGCGGATCATCGCGCCGGTAGTGGTCAATCAAGCGCTGCAGGCTCGGGTACGTGAGCTGGCTTACGATCGGATCGGTGAAGCGGTCAAGATCAAAACCAAGCAGGAACGTCACAATCAGATGGATCTGGTGATCAGCGAAACCATTGAGGCCTTGAAAGAGGAGTTCGAAGGGTGCGCCAAGCAGATCAAAGCATTCCTGGGTGATTTCGAATATGAGCGGGTTCGTGCCGACATTCTCGATACCGGCATCCGTATTGATGGCCGTGATACCACGACCATCCGCCCGATTGCCACCGAAGCAGGCATTCTCCCCCGTGTTCACGGTTCAGCTCTCTTTACCCGTGGCGAAACCCAGGCGCTGGTTTCAACCACGCTGGGAACATCCAGTGACGAGCAGCGGATGGATTCGTTGTTTGGTGAATATCGCAAGCGTTTCCTGTTGCACTACAACTTCCCTCCATTTTCAGTTGGCGAAACCAGTTTCCGTCTGGGACCAGGGCGTCGTGAAATCGGTCATGGCATGTTGGCTGAACGTGCTCTGTCGGCCGTTCTTCCCAAACATGATGATTTTCCCTATACCATTCGAATCGTATCCGAAACTTTGGAAAGTAATGGTTCCTCATCCATGGCTTCAGTCTGTGGCGGCAGTATGTCACTGATGGATGCCGGTGTTCCTGTTACTGCTCCGGTAGCCGGGATTGCCATGGGACTGATCAAGGAAGGGGAGCGGGTTGCCATCCTCTCCGATATTCTGGGAGATGAAGACCACCTGGGAGACATGGATTTCAAGGTTGCCGGTACGTCGGAAGGTGTGACCGCCCTGCAGATGGATATCAAGATTGGCGGTGTTACCAAGGAAATCATGCAGCAGGCTCTCAAGCAGGCTCGTGAAGGGCGTCTCCACATTCTGGGCAAAATGGCTGAAACCCTGGCTACCCACCGTGGTGAAATGTCTTCCTTTGCACCACGTATTACAACCATTTATGTCAAGACCGATAAAATCCGCGACGTAATCGGAACCGGCGGTAAAAATATCCGTAATATCACTGAAACAACCGGCGTTACGGTCGATATCGATGATACCGGTAAGATCAATATAGCCAGCACCAACAAGGAAGCGTGTGATCTGGCAATTCAGATGATTCGCGCTCTGACCGATGATGCCGAAGTGGGCAAGCTGTATCTCGGTACGGTTAAGAAAATCATGGATTTCGGCGCTTTTGTTGAAATCATGGCCGGCACCGATGGCTTGGTGCATATTTCCGAACTTGATACTGCCCGGGTAAAAGTAGTAACCGATATTCTTAACGAAGGTGACCAGGTACTGGTTAAATGTATCGGAGTCGATAAGAACGGCAAGATAAAGCTCTCCCGCAAGGAAGCACTGGGATTGAATCTTGACGGCACTCCCGCAACACCTCAGGAATAGGAATGCAGTAGTATGGTAAAAGAGGCACGGCAGTGATTCACTGTTGTGCCTCTTTTTTTAATCTTTGATCCCGCAGGAGAACTGTCAATGGCTGACAAACCTGGATTACGAAGTCCGCGCGATAAATTCCTCAACCAGTTGACCGGAATCGACCGTGAGTTTAATAACTGGATCTCATGGCAACTGCTGATGGATTGGTTGAAACGCCAACCATGGCGTCACGAGTTACTTGGCGAGGATAAAATACCGGGCAGACTGTTACATCATGCCACGCTGGCCAATGAGGTGAGTCGTTTTCTGGGGGGGCCGGAAGACAGTAATTGATGGTCAAACAAGCCCGCTTATTCAATTCGGGCAGGAATTCTACGTCCCTTGATCCAATCCGCAATAACCTGCACCACCTTTTCCTCACTACCAAAAAAACCGTGTGAACTTAGATCGTTGCACGGTTCCGACATCTGAAAAAACGAATTTCCGGTAACTTCCACAAAATTTACGCTGGTAAACTGCCGCATGAGTTCCACTGTCTTGAGAGCTTCCTGAAAGGGACTGACCCGGCATCCATCATCACGGTGGTGGATCATCAATACCGGTTTGCGGACTCTGTCCGCCGGACTCCAGAGTAAAAAATCAGAGTCAAGTGTCGAAGTCAGAATAATTCCCTTAACATGAGAGTCACGAAGCTTTGAGCCGAGTGACGCCACTGAGAGCGTTCCGCGACTGTTACCGGCCAGGTAGATGTTCTTGATGCCGCGTGCTGTCAGGTAATCGGCCACATGTGCCATGTCTTGCGCGTGTTCTTGCGATTCACGGAAATCCGAGGTGATGCCGGTATGGTGGTCAGAGGGAGGCATACTGGCCACAACGGTCAAACCTCGTCGGGTAAAATCATCGGCGCTGCGAATCAGGAAATTCCACCCCGTCACGGCGCCGTTATCGGTCAGTCGAAACGGCACCGCACCATTTCCACCGGTGAACACGATGATGGCATCATCTGACGGTTGTTGTTCCGGTGTCATGATTATAAAATCAACGGTAACTCCCGAGCGGGTAGCAATGGTGTGTTGTTCCAGGCCTGCCTCGGCAGTTCGGCCTGAACTGTATACCAATGACATGATGATCAAGAGTTGCATCACCATTCGCCATGTTCTGTACATCCTAGTTGCTCCGGTCCAGTTTTTTTCTTAAAATCAGCACATTGCCATTGCCATTGATTTTTTGGTATTCCACGGAATCCATCAATGAACGCATGATGAAGATGCCGCGCCCATGCTCCTGGAGCGGGTCGGGACAATCGTTCTCGGTAAAACGATTGAGATTGAATCCTTTGCCGTGATCGTAAACCCTGATGGTCAATTCTTCGTTGGAGGCACTGATATGTATTTGAACTCCCTTGTCCTGATCGGTGGTAGTAACGTGGGTGATGGCATTTACCAATGCTTCCGTCAAGACCATGTTGATGCTTTGGCAGAGACATTCATGCTTGCCGGGACAGAGGTTGAGTTCTGAAACAACCGTCTCTCCCAATTTGCCGATCAAACCGAGATAGCGCGTATGACTCGGTATTGTTATATCAACAAGTACGGTGTTATTCATGGATACCTCGCACTCAAGCAACCGGATTATTCGCCGGTCAATGCCTCATCAGCAGTCTGGTAAATATCAAAAACCCGGTGGAGTCGCGTAAGTTCGAACATTGATTTGACCTGGGACTGCAGTGCCGAGAGCTTGATACTCCCCTGGCGTGCGGACGCATTTTTAAAACCGGACACCAAGGCACCCAGCCCGGAGCTGTCAATAAAATGAACGTCATTGAGGTCGATCACCAGATCCTTGGTGCCGAGTTCAAACAACCGGTTCAATTCAGCCTTCAACTCTTCAGCATTATTGGCGTCAAGCCGATCTTCACGAACGTAAATTACCATAATTTTCCCGCTTGCATCTGTCTTGAAATTCATGATTCCCATCCTTTCGCACTACAGTATTTTTATGATTACCGCTGATATATCGTCCTGCAAGGTTGATGAACCGGTAAATTCAGTTACGGTCTGATACAGCTCCTCTACAATGCTCGCTGCCGGCAGTGCCACCAGTTGTTCCAACATGGCGCAGATCCGTTCGGTTCCGAACATCTCGCCGTCGCTATTGGTAGCTTCCGTCAATCCATCGGTGTACAACAGCAAAACATCTCCCGCCGCCAGATCAATGGATAATTCTTCAAAAATAACCGATGGTTTGACGCCGATAATCAGGCCGTCGGCATCCAGTTCGGTGCAGGCGCTGATCCCCTTGCGATGGAGCAAGGGACGATTGTGACCGGCATTGGCGTAGGAAAGGCGTCCCGTGGCGGCATTGTATTTGGCATAAAACATGGTAATGAACAGCTCTGCCCGGGTGAGATCGTCGTATAACAAGCGATTGATACTGTGCAAAATTGTACTGGCGCTCTGGGTCGATGTTACCTGGGCACGCAGGAGTGTGCGGACTTCCGCCATGATCAGCGCTGCGCCAACACTGTGCCCGGAAACATCAGCGATCAGTACATCGATGTTCTGCTCATTTCTTATAAAAAAATCATAATAATCTCCGCCAACATGGGCTGCGGCGATACAGCGCCCGGCAATTTCGATGCCAGGGAGTTGGGGAGGCGCTTCCGGGAGTAATGAAAGTTGAATTTGCTGGGCTATCTCCATATCCCGGGAAATACGGGCATTCTTCAGTAACGCCTGTTCTTTTTCACTTCGTTCATGGTCACGGGCCTCAATTTCACGAACAATGGTGACCGCCTGTGCCAATTGACCTGCCAGGCTGCAGAGCAGGGCGATAAATTCTTCCGTAAACAGACCGCTGATTGTTTTTGAATAAACCGAGATGACGCCGAGTGGCGTTTCTTCCGCACGGAAAATCGGTATATGGGCAAAAGAAACGAAACCTGCCGCGTTGGTTTTGGAGAGTGGCACGGAGCTGGCAGCCTGTTTTACGTCGTTGACAAAATGAGCTTTCCGGTCTTTCAGTGCCATGTCGCAGTAGGGCTTGCTCTCGCGATACCAGTGTCGCGAGTTGATCGGAGAACGGTTTCTCCCCTGATAACTGCGAACAGTACGGTCGTGGGGAGGAGTGTCGAGCTGAATCAGGGCGGCATCAAGCTTGAACTCCTTCAGCAACAGTTTGAGCAGGTCATCCATGATGATTTGCAGGTCAAGTGTCTGATTGATGATTTCCGATGCCTTCAGCCGGACATACAGAGCCTCACGACTTTGATCCAACGATGTGCGGACATTACTGAAAATGTCATAGACCGATTCCATCCGTGACCCCATATCGGAGAGAAAACTGTCGACAATGGCACCGGCTGCGGCAGCGCCAACCGAACCGGCCAGGGTCTTTTCGGTAAATCGTTTCAGGTTGGGGAGTTCGAACTCGGATAAGGCGCTGTCTCCCGTATCGAGCTGTTCTGCCTGCTCCCGGTAAGCGCTGATAGCTCGGGTTGCCTCTGCCTCGCCAATAAATTTTGTCATCAAGGCAATAAACTGGGTAAGGGTAACCGGTTTGGAGAGACGTTTGGTCTCACGGGTATGATGGTCGTGAAAGCTGCTTTCAAACGAACCGACGTAGCGCTGAACCTGGTCCCGTTCCTGTTCCCCCTGGGGAAGTAGAATTGAAAAAATAATATAGCCGCTGATGTTAAAAAGCATGCTCCAGAACAGGGAATGACTCCAGAGATCCATGCCGGTCAGGCCAAACAGTGCCGTTGGTTTGAGCAGTGCCATGCCAAGCAGGCCATGGTCGAGAAAATCGTTTGAAAGCCATCCCGAACGGCTGAAGGAAGGGAGCAGCAAGGTGTAGAACCAGGTCAGTGAACCGCAGAGAATACCGGTAATTGCGCCGGTTTTATTGCCACGATTCCAGTACAGCCCCCCCAGCATGGCCGGCATGAATTGGGCAGCCGCCGTAAACGAAATCATCCCCATATTGACCAGCATGAAAGAGTCGCCGACAATACGGTAATAGAAATACCCAAGGAAAATGATCATGAATATGCCGAGCCGCTTGAGATTGATCAGCAGGAGGGGGAACCACCGTTGCGGCGTGCAGCGTACGATGATCGGCATGAAAATATGGTTGAGCAACATGGTGGAAATTGCGACCGACTCAACAATCACCATGCCGGCCGCTGCTGACACTCCACCCAGAAAGGCGAGCATGGCAATGCCGGGATGCCCCGTGGCAAGCGGGAGGCTGATTACAAAAAAGTCAGCGCCGCTGCTGGTGCCGGTTGTCAGAATGCCACCCAATGCAATCGGCATGACGAACAGGTTGATTAAAAACAGATAGATCGGAAAGATCCACATCGCCTTGACAACATGGTCTTGATTGGAATTCTCAATTACCATGACATGAAATTGTCGTGGCAGAAGCATGATGGCGCACATGGAGAGAAACAGCATGGTGAAAACCGGGATTGATTCGGGCGATTGCGGGGTGGAGCCAAGTGTAAAAAGTTGATTGAACAAATCCGGCTTAACAGACTGGAATTTTGTAAAAATATCGCTGAAACCATCAAACAGTTGATAGGTGACGAACATCCCAACTGTAAGCAGGGAGATCAGTTTGACGATCGATTCAAAGGCAATTGCCGCCATCAGACCTTCGTGCCGTTCCGATGATACCAGGCGACGAGCGCCAAAAACAACACTGAAAACCGACAGGACCGTTGCCAGAAATAAGCCGCTGGGGAGGTTTAATTCAGTGTTTCCGTGGGGAATGGCAATACTGCTGCTGGAACCGCTGATCATGTAAAAGGAGGTGGAAACCGCTTTTAACTGCAGAGCGATGTACGGCATGATGCCGAGTACGGCGATGACCGTGACCAACGCTCCCAGCCAGGGTGATTTGCCGTAGCGCAGACTGATAAAATCGGCAATGGAGGTTATGTTGTTCTCCTTGCTGATCTTGATGATCCGCTTGAGTACAAATAACCAGGCAAAGGCTGTCAGTGAAGGGCCGAGATAGATCATCAAAAAATCGATGCCGGTGGTGGCTGCCTTGCCAACGCTGCCGTAAAATGTCCAGGAAGTGCAGTAGACTGCCAGGGAAAGGGAATACACCAGCGGATTGCTGACGACACTGCGCCCTTGCAGGGTACGTTTGTGAGCATACCAGGCAATCAGAAAAATCAGGGCGGTATAGAGGAGCGATATGGTGGCGGCTGGCGCATAACCGGAGGTGTTCACTGTTTTTTCTTTTCTGTGGGGGGAGGTTCAGGGGTGTGCAGGGCTATGGTGAACAGGTAGATAATGCCGATGGAAACAGCCCAGCCAACGGTGTAATAAAGAAACAGGAGCGGGAATCCGCCGATCAGCAGCGGCTTGTTGAAAATCTGCAGGAACGGAAAATTCATCATGATAATCCCCATGATGAAAAATATGATCCACGATTCCTTGAGTCGCATGCGCTGTCTGATGCGGGTATGGATATTTGTTAGCATGCCGCAATCCTGTTGTAGATGGTTGACAGCAGATTCTCCAGCGGGAGGGTACTGTCAAGGGAAATGATGAATCCTTCTTCGGGAAGCGGCGGCTCAAATGCTTCCTGCTGGCTCTGTATCAGTTCAACCCGTCCATCGGATGCTGTACCGACCGCTTTGTGGGTGCTCCTTTTTTGAAGACGCAGTTTCTGTTCTGCCGGTTTACACTGCAGGTGGAGCATGACAGCTGGTACACCAGATTGTTCAGCCATATTCCGGAAGAGGGCACGATCATGTCGGCGGATGAATGAGGCGTCAATAATGACACTTTTTCCGCCTTGCAGCTGCATTTCTGCCCGGACCAACAACTCCCGATAGGTGAGATCGTTCTGTGCCGGGGAATACAGGCCGCTGTTGTAGGGAACATGGACGGGACTGTCCGGCGCTATGCCATGCAGATCCTTGCGAATCTGGTCTGAGCTGAAACAGGCTATGCCGAGATCTCCCGCCAGTTCTGTGGCCAATGTGCTCTTGCCGCACCCCATGACGCCACAGGTTATAAAGAGTGTCGGCTGTAACCGTTCCTGTTCAATGTAGCCGCGTACCAGTCGGAAATAGCGTCTGGCACGGTTGATGGCAGCTTCCCGTTGGGGAAGAGCAATGTTTGGATCATTGAGGAGAAAACTCTCCACCTTGCCACGTACAAAGGCACGATACATCTTGTAAAAATTGATCAGTTGCAGCGCATCATGATCTCTCGACCGGGCAAGATATTCATCCCAGGCTGATTTTGCCAGGTCGTGGCGCCGGTGATAATCAAGGTCCATCAATAAAAAGGCGATGTCTGCGGCAGTGTCACAACAGCGGAAGCGATCGTTAAATTCAATGCAGTCAAAAATGTAGACCATCTGGTTGGTGAGGCAGATATTCTCCAGGTGGATGTCACCGTCGCATTCGCGAATGTAACCGTCTGCAATCCGTTGCAGAAACAGGGGGTGGTGTTGCTGGACAAAGCTCTCCACATAGGTTTGAATCACGCTGCGATCGGTGACAGCCAGGGTGGCGCTTTCAAAGGGAAGCATCTGCTGAAAATTCTCCTGCCAGTTGAACAAAATTCGTTCTGGTTGCCCATATTCGGCAACCGCAGCAGAGGTCGGTGTTGTGTGATGAAACTCGGCAATCACCGCGGCAACCTGTTTCATGGTTGACAGATCAGCTTCCCCCGTTTCAACCAGCCGGTTCAGCATGCGGCTGGCCGGGAGACGTCTCATTTTTACGGCGTATTCGATAATCGCCCCCTGACCATGAAAAGCAGGACCATCGGGGGTGTCGCGCAGTTCCACCACCCCTTCATAAATATCGGGGCAGAGGCGGCGATTGAGGCGTACCTCTTCATTGCAGTAAAAACGCCGGCGATCAATGGTGCTAAAATTGAGAAAACCGAAATCAACCGGTTTTTTTATTTTATAGGCATGGCTGTCAGTCAGAAAAATTACCGATACATGGGTTTGGATGCAGCTGACCCGGGTCACCGTCTCAAGATAGGCGCTCGGCTTTGATAATGATTTTATGAGGGTACGTATGTTGTTCGGTTCTCGCGTCATGCCTGAACAGTACCATCAAAACGACCTGTTCGCAAGCTGTGGCTTCCTGTTTAGTTTACGCTTGAGAGTGGTTTCGACCTATAAAAAACGCAAGGTTGAAATGTTCAACCTTGCGTCGGCAGTACCAGCTGTTTCAAGACGAGACTAGCGGACGAAGTCTGCCCGTGAAAATGAATATTCAAAGTTCATATGGTCGGTATAGCTTCCGTTGAGGATTGCCACCACGTCTTCCGTAAAAACCAGTTCCTCATCGGTCGGTATTACGTAGACCTTGACCGGCGAGTCGTCGGTGGTAATCAGGGTTTCCCGCTTGCGGGTCATGGCCCCCTTGTTGCGTTCCTTGTCGAGGTAAATCCCGATATGTTCAAGATTTTCGATCGCTTTTTCCCGAATCAGGGCACCCATTTCACCAACTCCGGCGGTGAAAATTACCGCATCAAGGCGACCGACAGCAGCCATGTAGGAACCGATATATTTTTTGAGCCGGTATGCCTCAATTTCCAGTGACAGTTGGCACAGCTTATCCCCTTTGATGGCATGTTCAATCACATCTCGACGGTCAGTAAAGCGACCGGTGACGCCGATAACGCCGCTTTTCTTGTTGAGTATGCTGTCGATTTCTTTGGCCGAAAGATTTTCCTTTTGCATCATGAAGGCGGGAATGGCTGGATCGATGTCGCCACAGCGGGTTCCCATGACAGCACCTTCCAGCGGAGTCAGTCCCATGCTGGTGTCAACGGAAATACCATTTTTAATGGCGCAATGTGAAACACCATTGCCGATGTGCATGGTAACTATGTTGCAGTCGGCCGGTTTTTTCCCCAACAATACCGAAGCACGTTTTGAAACGTACAGGTGGGAGGTTCCGTGGAAGCCGTAGCGGCGCACTTGATGCTTTTCATACCATTCGTAGGGGAGCGGATAAATATAGGCGTGCTCGGGCATGGTCTGGTGAAATGCGGTGTCAAAGATGGCAACATGGGGAATGGTTGGCATAAGTGCTTGCGCTGCCTCGATTCCTTCGATGTTGGGCGGATTGTGGAGCGGAGCAAGGTGCTGAACTTCTTTAACAGCATCCAGAACGTTTGCGTCAATCATAACCGAACAGGTGAATTTTTCACCGCCATGCACGACGCGATGTCCAACGGCTGAAATTTGATCGACACCCTTCAAGACACCATGGGCCGGATCGGTAACTGTGCGGATAACCAGATCGATGGCAGCCTGATGATTGATACAATCCTGTTCATGACGATAGGTTTCACGACCAGGAACTTCGTGCATGATAAACGAATCTCCGATGATGACTCGCTCTACCATTCCCTTGGCAACGACTTCTTTTTTCTCCCAGTCAAATAGTTGGTATTTTACCGAGGAACTGCCGCAGTTAAGTGCCATTATAATCATGTTTGCCTCCCGTGTTTTCATCTACGATGTATTTATAATATCAGTAAAAAATAAACATCCTTACTAAAATAAACGGCTGAAATCAAACTGTTTTTGATATATACATGACTATTATATTGAATTCAACCCTAATTATAGACCGGCGTACAATTTACGGTGATCAAGTCTATAACAGCTGCTTGATTTTGCCGTTCTCTTTAAAATCATTGTACTAATTTTGTTCGTCTCTTTATTGTTCGTAAAACTGAAAAAAATTGACGATCATTTCTTTTTATGGTTGTATCACAGAGTTTTGGGACAACGTACACTGCATACATTACTGGTTCTGACAGGAGTTCTCTCGTTCCTGCTGATCCTGATATCCGTAGACCGGCAAACGGTAGCTGCTGCTTCTGCAGAAACCATACGTATAGCTTTAACCAAAAATGAAGCTTCGATACAGCTTGAAGGAGATGGTTTGATCGCTACCGGCGAAATGTCAACACCGCTGGTACTTGCTTCACCCGCCACGATTACCTCTGCACACGATTCTTTTCAGCTCAATGGTGTCTCCTATAGTCGACTGACGGTTGCCGCAGCGGCAACCGTCAGTGTCAATGGCAAACCATTCCGTGGTCGGATAGAGCTTCGCTCTACTGATAAAGGAATTCTGGTTATCAACGAACTTCCCCTGGAAGAATATCTGGTGGGATTGATCAATGCCGAAATTTCATCGGCCTGGCCAATAGAGGCCGTAAAAGCTCAAGCGGTAATTGCGCGGACGTATGCGCTCAATCGCCGTGAAGCACGTAAAACAGCTTTGTATCATCTGGAATCATCGGTTCTGGATCAGGTGTATGGCGGCAGAAGCACGGAAGACAGTCGTGCCGAGCGGGCAGTGACGGAGACAGCTGGTCAGGTGCTCACTTATCAGGGGGCTATTATACAGGCTTTTTACCACTCCAATTGCGGTGGTAAAACCGAGTCGGCAGAAAATGTCTGGGGAAAGTCTCTTTCGTACATGAAGGGGGTTAATTGCCAGTATTGTCTGGTCAATCCTTCCTCGGTCTGGGAACAAAAGCTGACGCTCAAAGAGATTGAAGAAAAGGTACGGGGAGCCGGTTTCAAGCTGTCAACACTTACTGATATCCGCACCGGCGCCCGCAACAACCGTGGGCGTCTGGCAACGGTTTCCCTTGTTTCTTCCCGTGGTACCGTTACCATGACCGGTGATCAGTTCCGGAAAACCGTCGGCTATGGCACGATCAAGAGCACCAATTTTATGGTAAAAGTTACAGGTGTAGAAGCCTACTTTTCAGGGTATGGTAATGGGCATGGGGTCGGATTATGCCAGTGGGGCGCTAAACAACGGGCGGTTGACGGCTTTAACTATACTGAAATTCTCTCCTATTATTATCCGGGAACCGAATTGAAACATCTGACTGATCTGCGTTGAAATGGTCTGAATATGCTTGTTAAAGAGTTTGATTATACCCTGCCGGATGAATTGATTGCCCGTTTCCCTGCCGCGGTGCGGGATAGTTCGCGCTTGATGGTTCTGTCTCGCAGGCAGCAGACCATAACCGAATCGGTAGTGACGGACTTGCCCGATTACATTGAAGCAGGCGACGTGGTGGTGTTGAATGACACCCGGGTCATTCCTGCCCGCTTGCTTGGAACCAAGGAGAGTGGCGGTAAGGTAGAGATTTTTTTGCTCCGTCGCGATGACACTGCGGAGTCGGAACAATGGTTGTGTCTGCTGAAAGCTTCCAAGCGTTTCCGGGTTGGCCAGCAGGTATGTCTCCCGGCCGGTATGATGGCCACGCTGATCAGTAATTTGAACGAAGCAGGCTGGCTGATCCGTTTTGAGGGAACTGAACCTTTCGATAGCTGGCTGGAACGGGAAGGGCACATTCCGCTCCCACCTTACCTGGGACGGAGTGATCAACAGCTGGATAAAGAACGTTACCAAACTGTCTTTGCCCATACTCCGGGAGCTGTCGCGGCGCCAACAGCCGGTTTGCACCTGACTAATGGGCTTCTGGATGCCATCCGGCAACGGGGCGCCGAAATTGTTACCCTTACGCTGCACACCGGTTTGGGAACCTTCCTGCCGGTACGGGTTGAAAAGGTGGTCGATCATCGCATTCATGTGGAGCGTTACCAGATTTCCGAAGCAACTGCTCGCGCGGTTAATTCTGCCAAGTCCCGCGGCAAGCGGGTGATCGCGATCGGAACTACCACCGCCCGGACTCTGGAATATGCATCTGACAGCAATGGTCTGCTTACGCCAGGAAACGGAGAGGCTGATATCTTTATCTATCCAGGGTATCGCTTCAAGATTGTTGATGCCTTGCTGACCAATTTTCACCTCCCCGAATCTACGTTGCTGATGCTGGTGTCGGCTTTGGCCGGACGTGAATGGATTATGCAGGCGTATCAACGGGCCATCGCCAGTCGATACCGATTTTACAGCTATGGCGATGCCATGCTGATAGTTTGAGAGGAAGCGTGTCAGATACTTTTAAGATACATCATCACGATACAACCAGCGGGGCACGTCTCGGCTCTTTGAAAACACCCCACGGCAGCATTGAAACTCCGATCTTCATGCCGGTCGGAACCAATGCAACCGTCAAGGCAATGACCAGCGATGATCTGGCGGATGTTGAGGCCCAGATCATTCTTGCCAATACCTACCATCTCTACTTGCGTCCCGGACATGAGATTGTGGAGCAGTTGGGCGGTCTGCATCGCTTTATGAACTGGGATCGTCCCATCCTGACCGATAGTGGCGGTTTTCAGGTTTTCAGTCTGGGAGAATTGCGCAAAATCAGCGAAGAGGGTGTCAAGTTTCAATCTCACATCGACGGTTCCCGCCACTTTCTGACCCCGGAACTTTCCATTAAAATACAGGAATCACTCGGCGCAGATATTATCATGTGTTTTGATGAATGTCCGCCTGCCACGGCAGATTACAATTATGTGACCCGTTCACTGGAGATGACGACCCGCTGGGCGCAACGTTGCAAGAATGTACACTCTCGTCCGGGGCAACAGCTCTTCGGAATCATTCAGGGGGGGATGCATGAAGACTTGCGGGCTCGCAGCCTTCATGATATCTGTTCTATCGGGTTTGACGGGTATGCGCTCGGTGGGCTTTCGGTGGGGGAAACCAAGGAAGAAATGTACCGGATCATGGCGAGTTGCGCTCCGATGATGCCGGTTGATTCCCCCCGCTATATCATGGGAATTGGTTCTCCCGAAGATTTATTAGAGGCAATCGGCCACGGATATGATATGTTCGACTGCGTCATGCCAACCCGCAATGCCCGCAACGGCATGCTGTTCACCAGTCAGGGGAGGGTGAATATCAAAGCAAAATGCCATGAACGGGACGATTCTCCGCTTGATCCGAACTGTTCCTGCCATGTCTGCCGCAACTATTCACGGGCATATTTGCGGCATATCTACCGGGCAGGAGAAATTCTAGCGTCTCAGTTGAATACGTTTCATAACCTGCATTATTTTCTCAACCTGATGAAACAGGCTCGGGAAGCAATTCAGGCCAATAGTTTTAAAGTCTTTAAGGCACAGTATCACAGTCAGCAGCAGATAAATCAGATCGATAAGGGAGGTACAGGTTTATGATGGGAGTTGCATTTGCAATGGGTGGCGCACCGGGAGGCGAAGCAGCAGCAGGGGGGATGGCAGCATTTCAGCAGGTAATCCCTTTGGTTTTCATGTTTGCAATTTTTTATTTTCTGTTGATCAGGCCGCAACAGAAAAAAGCCAAAGAGCACAAGGCATTGATCGATGCCCTGAAAAAAGGTGATGCTGTAGTAACTGCCGGCGGTGTTCACGGCAAGGTGGTTTCTATTGAAGATGCAGTGGTAACACTCGAAATTGCCCCCAATGTCAATATCAAAATCATTCGCAGTTATATCGCTTCAGTAATAAAATAGTTGCTTGCCCCAGATGGTGAAACACATTACTACAAAGAAATTCTGAAGGGAGATTGAGTCATATGCCGAATGGAACTGGTTGGCGCATCAGCTTGATCGGTGCATTTATTCTGATGTCGCTTGTATATCTGACCCCCACCCTGGTGACAACTCTGCCATCGTGGTGGAAGGGACTGTTACCAAAAGACAAGATTCACCTCGGGCTTGACCTGCAGGGGGGGACACACCTTGTTCTGGAAGTTGATACGGAAAAAGCTGTCGAAGGTACACTTGATCTCGTAGCAACAGACCTGGAAGACACGCTTAACGGCAAAAATCTGAGATTCAAGCGGATCAGCCGGGTCGGTTCCGACCTGGTATCGCTGGTATTGTATGAAAAAGGGACTGCTGATACGGTTCAAAAATTGTTGAAAGATAAATATCCCGGCTATGAACAGAGTCAGGGTGTAGAAAATAGTGGTTTCATTACCCTTAATCTGAAGATGAACCCGAAAGATGCCCAGGATCGCAAGGATAAGGCCGTGGCCCAGGCGCTGGAAACAATTCGTAACAGAATTGACCAGTTCGGGGTTTCCGAGCCGATTATTCAACGTGAAGGGATCAATCATATCGTGGTGCAGCTGCCGGGGATCAAGGATCCGCAACGCGCCATCGACCTGATTGGTAAAACAGCCCGTCTTGAATTCAAGATGGTGCGTGAAGATCTTCCTCCCAACAGTGCTTCGGTACCGGAAGATGCTGAGTTGTTAAAGGAAAAAATCGTTGACCCGGCTACGGGAGCTGTCAGCGAGACTTCCTTTGTTGTTCAGAAAAAAGCCTTGATTACCGGTGACCTGCTTACCGATGCCCAGGTCCGGATTGATTCACAATTCAACCAGCCCTACGTTGCCATTGATTTTAACGCACTGGGCGCCAGACTGTTTGATCAGGCTACAGCTGCCAATGTTGGGAAGCGGTTTGCCATCGTGCTGGACAACAACGTTTATTCCGCCCCGGTGATTCGTGAACGTATTTCCGGTGGCAGTGCCCAGATATCAGGAAACTTTACGGAAAAAACCGCCGCTGACCTGGCAATCGTTCTGCGGGCCGGCGCTCTGCCTGCTCCCGTTAAAATCATCCAGAATGTGACGGTTGGACCTTCCCTGGGGCAAGACTCGATCAGTAAAGGTCTGTACGCTGCTGTGATCGGAGTTGCGCTGGTTGTGCTCTTCATGTTGATGTACTACAAACTCTCCGGTATGATCGCCAACTGGGGGATGGTTTTGAACGTGGTTTATCTGATGGGTGCCCTGGCAGCCATGGGAGCTACCCTGACACTCCCCGGTATTGCCGCTATCGTTCTTTTGATCGGTATGTCAGTTGACTCCAACGTGCTCATTTTTGAACGTATCCGGGAAGAACTCCGGTTGGGCAAGGCGCCGAGAGCTGCTCTGAATGCCGGGTATGACAAGGCCTTTTTGACCATTATGGACTCCCATATTACCACGCTGATTACTGCTGCCGTGCTGTTCCAGTTTGGTACTGGGCCGGTTAAAGGATTTGCCGTATCGCTCAGTCTGGGTGTCATCATTAATCTGTTTACCTCGCTGATTGGAACCAAGGTTATCTTTGATCTGTTCCTGCATCGTGGCAACGTTAAGAAATTGAGCATATAAGGGGGAGTACCGTTTATGGAATTGCTTGGTAAAACCAATATAGATTTTATCGGCAAACGAAACATATCGTTTGTCATCTCGGCAATAATTGCGATTATCGGTATTATCGGTATCATCCAGATTGCCAGGGGAACCGCCAATATGGGGATCGATTTCTCCGGTGGTACCTCAATGCAGCTTAAATTTGCCAAACCGCTCAATATTTCCGATGCCCGTGCGGCGTTGCACAAAGGTGGCATTGTAAAAGCCGACCTGCAGGAAATCAAGGATGGCAACAAATTACTGATAAAAATTGACCGTGCCACCTCGTTATCGCTCGGTAAAGCAGCCGAAGCGGTCCAGGGCGCTTTCAAAAAGCAGTTTCCCGATAATACCTTCAATGTTGAATCATCGACTGAAATTGGTCCTTCCATCGGAGACAAACTGCGCAAGGATACGCTGGTGGCAGTTGCCATCTCGTTTTTGGGAATCATTCTGTACATTGCCTGGCGTTTCGACTTTAAATTCGGTATTGGCGCTACGGTAGCGACCATGCACGACTGCCTGGCGATGTTTGCAGTATTTTTCCTGCTGAACAAGGAAATTAATCTGCTCTTCATTACCGCGGTACTGACCATTGCCGGGTATTCCCTGACCGATACGGTCGTTGTTTTTGACCGTATTCGGGAAAACCTCCACAAGAACCTTAAAGGGGCGATGAATACCATCTTTAATGACAGTATTAATGAAGTATTGTCACGTACCATTGTGACTTCATTGACTGTTTTCATGGCTGCCGCGTCGTTGTTCTTCTTTGGTGGCGAAGTAATCCATGACTTTGCACTGGCGCTGCTGATCGGTGTACTGGTGGGAACCTATTCTTCAATATTTGTTGCCAGTCCGATCGTGGTGTTACTGGAAAATCGCGCCATGAACAAGCAGGTAGAAAAGGCTTAGGGGGAAGGATACGTCATGAAAAAAGAATCCTTACTGGTTGCAGTGATTGCGTTGATTATCGGCCTCCTGGTCGGTTATCTGGTGTTTTCCATTTTCTCCGATCGAAAAAATCAGCAGGCTGCACCTACGATCCCGAGCGGTTCCGGTTCGACGGTAGATTATAACAACCGCATTGCCGAAGCAGAAAAGATTGTTGCCAAGGATCCCAAGAACGTCAACGCCTGGATGTCACTGGGGAATGATTATTTTGATACCGATCAGCCTCAGAAAGCGGTTAATGCCTACTCTAAAGTTCTGGAGTTGCAACCAAACAGCCCCGATGTTTTAACCGATCAGGGTGTTATGTATCGTAAACTTGGCTGGTATGACAAGGCGCTGGAAAATTTTGCCAAAGCGCAGCAAATTGACCCGAAGCATCTGCAGAGTCTTTTTAATGCCGGCATCGTGTATGCGGTTGATCTGAAAGATCATGTCAAGGCACGACCGTACTGGAAGAAAATCCTTGAAATTGATCCTAACAGCCCGGTTGCCATGCAGGTAAAAGGGATGATGCAGGGGGGCGGTGGTGCTCCAATGCCTCCCGTTACAAAATAAACTCCTAATCCCCCGCTTGCCGGGGGATTTTTTTTATCGGTGATCAGATGGAAAAACGCTGGATTATGCGTGAAAAAGTTACAACATCGGTACATTCCGGTATTCATCCGGTGGTTGCTGCCATTCTTGCCAGCCGTGGTTATACCGCTGCATCCGAGATTGCTGCTTTCTTAAAGCCGGAACTGGCACAGATTCTTGATCCGATGTTGCTCAAAGATATGGAAGCGGCAGTCGTCCGCATAGTGTTGGCCCGCAGAAATAATGAAACGATTTGCGTGTATGGTGACTACGATGTGGACGGGATCACCTCTACCACGCTGCTGGTATCTTTTCTGCGGCAGGTGGGGTGTATTTGCCGCTATTTTATCCCTAACCGTTTTGATGATGGTTATGGTCTCAACTCCGACTCCCTGCAGGAATGCCATCGGCAAGGTGCCTCACTGGTTATCTCGGTAGATTGTGGCATAACTTCCGTTGAAGAAGCGCTCGTCTGCCGCCAGATCGGAATGGACTTGATCATCACCGATCACCATATGCCGCGGTCAACGATTCCCGATTGTTGTGCGGTGCTGAATCCGCTTCAGCCTGATTGCGGCTATCCCTTTAAAGGGTTGGCAGGAGTTGGCGTGGTGTTCAATCTGCTGATAGCGTTGCGGGCCGCCTTGCGCCGGGAGGGAGCCTTTAGCACGCGGGAGCCTGATCTGCGGCAATGGCTTGATCTGCTGGCAATCGGAACAATCGCCGATGTGGTTCCCCTGGTGGGGCAGAATCGCATCTATGTGTACCATGGACTGCAGCTCCTTTCCCGCTCCGGCAGGCCGGGGATTATGGCGCTCAAGCAGGTTGCCCGCATAGCTGATCCGGTACGGTGTGGTCAGGTTGGTTTCCAGCTGGCTCCGCGACTTAATGCTGCCGGCCGGATGGAGAGTGCTGTTCCGGGAGTTGATCTGCTGCTCGGTTCTGATCCCCAGACCTGCCAGACATTGGCGGAGGAGCTGGATGCAGCCAATGCGGAACGGCAACAGATTGAGCGAGCGATACTGGAGCAGGCGTGTACCATGGTGGAGCAGAGCGCCTATCCTGCCATCAAGAGCATTGTGCTGGCATCGGATCAGTGGCATCAGGGAGTGATCGGAATTGTCGCTTCGCGGTTGGTGGAACGATATCATCGCCCGACTGTTCTGATTGCGCTGGATAACGGGGGGACCGGCAAGGGATCCGGGCGGTCAGTCCCCGGTTTTCACCTGCTGCAGGCTATAAGTGCCTGCTCCTCTACCGTTACCCGTTTCGGTGGACATCGCTATGCGGCCGGAATCGGGATTCGTGCTGATCAGGTGGAATCTTTTCGCAGTGCGTTCGAGGCGGAAGCTGAACGGTTGCTGAGCGATGATGACTGTATTCCGGTCGTGACTATTGATGCTGAAGTTCCTGCTGCTGAAGTTACCACTGAATTGGCGCTCGCATTGAAACTGCTGGAACCGTTTGGCGCCGGAAATCCTGAACCGTTGCTACGGATGTGCGGGGTTACGGTAGTGGAACGACGGGTGGTTGGTGAGAAACATCTTCGGCTTAAGTTAACCAAAGACGGTCGTACCTTCAATGCGATTGCCTTTGGCATGGCAGCTGTGACAACCGATGGTTTGATTGACATCGCATTTTTCCCTGAAGAAAACAGCTATAATGGCGCCACCACCCTGCAGTTGCGGATCAAGGAACTGCGTGCATCAAAAACCGCAACAATGGGAATGGATGAGTAAGAGGACGTTATGCAGAGGAACGAACGTTTTGATAGTGCCGATCGTATAATCGCTGTCGGGTTCTGGGCAAATGCGGTCTTGATGGTGATGAAGCTGGCAGCAGGTTACTGGGGACATTCCGAGGCTGTTTTTGCCGATGGGATCGAAAGCGCCTGTGATTTTATCGCCCTGCTTTCGACCATGATTGCCTTGAAGCTTGGCCGGCAACCATTTGATGAGGCGCACCCCTACGGGCATGGTCGTGCCGAGAGCATTGCTGCAATCGTTGTTTCGCTGGTTATTTTTGCAACCGGCGGCTGGATTCTGATTGGATCGATCCACACCATACTTGGTCGTGCCTACCAGATGCCGAGCATCATGGCGGTGGCGGCGGCACTGATTACCATTGTCATCAAGGAATGGCTCTACCGCTTTTCCCATAAGACCGGTAAACACCTGGCGAGCCCGGCGCTGCTGGCTGTTGCCAAGGATCACCGCAAGGATGCCATTACCTCGATCTCAACCCTGGCCGGTGTTGCCGGCGCGTACTTCGGTTTTGGAATCTTGGATCCTCTGGCTGCCGGTGCGACCTCATTCTTTATTTTGTATATCGGTTGGGAAACCTTCCGTGATGCGGCCCATGACCTGATGGATGGCACTGCTCCTCCCGATTTTGTCGAGGAGGTGACCCGCTTGGCTGAAACGGTGGGAGAGGTGAAAAATGTGCATGAAATTCGAGCCCGTCGCTCCGGTCAGTACATGATCATCGATTTGAAGTTGGAGATGGACCCTGATATGACGGTCAAGGAATCACACCGGATCGCGACCGAAGTAAAAAGGTTGATTTTTGAACGATATCCTAATGTGGGTGATGTGATGATCCATATTAACCCCTATCAGGAGGATCATGAAGATCTGATCCGCTTGTAAGAAATCTATAGCGATCGGCTCACGACCTTATCTGGTTGCTATGGAATACCCTCCAAATCCGAATGCTCCCCCTTTCCCCACATTGACATAACTTCCGATCGCCAGAAACAGTGCCAACTGTTCGTTGTCACAGCTGAAACAGCCGCTACCGAGTAATCCGCATAATTTAGCATTTTCAGCGATCATCCCCTTGTGAAAGTTGCTGCTTGTACAGGTCACCAGATCGGCCAGCAGTGAAAGAGCGCGAAAATCCGTATTGAATTCATATCCGGCATAATAATAAGCGAGTGATGAAACCCGCCGCATGACTGAACGCATGAAATGGGGGAAACTGAACTGCGATAGCTGACAACCGTTGGCAACCAGTTTGAGTGGTGTTGTCAGTGAAATCATCAGTTCAGTTTTGTCCCAGCACAACTGTTCAGTCAATGCTTCGCTGGAGAGTATCACCAGCGATTCAGGATCGTACTGCCGGTTGGCTGAGTCAAGTCGCACTTCCTCTCCCTGCAGGTTGCGGCTGAACAGCTCCCGGACAGTGGCTGCCGGTTGAAATTCATCACCAGCGATCATCCGGCTGAAACCATCCAGAAGCATTGCCAGTGCATTGATGGCCGAGCCAACCACCGTCAGGCTGCACTCCAGCAGCGTAGCCTGGTCGATTGTTACAAAAGAAAACGCAAAGGGGAGGGGCGGTTTTTGATGGAGCTTGAGCGCCAGCGGATCACGTGACAGCTCTTGGCCGAAGACCGGCCACCATTGACATGATCTGGCGCTTGGGCACAGTGCGCATTTGGCGAATGGAGAAGGGCAGACACAACTCCGGCAAGCAACGGGAAAGTGTGTTGCGCCACGCAGCATGATCCGTTGCTGGAGTTGGAGCGGCTGTTGGCAATCGATGCGAATGCCGATGGAGATTATATTGAATTCCACGTGATCAGACCTCAGGCATAAAGAAAAAGGGCAGCCTTGCGGCTGCCCTGATGTTTGGTACATGTTACTGATTCAATTATGCAAATTGAGCCTTGAGGAATTCGCGATTCATACGGGCGATGAACTTGACGTTGATTCCTTTGGGGCAGGATACCTGGCACTCATAGTGGTTGGTGCAGTTGCCGAATCCACACTGCGCCATGGCATCAACCAGGTTTCTTACACGGGTAGCTGCCTCAGCCTTGCCTTGCGGGAGCAGTGCATACTGAGAAACTTTGGCGCCGGTGAACAGCATGGCGGCGCCATTGGGGCAACCGGCAACGCATGCGCCACAGCCGATGCATTCAGCAGCATCCATCGCCTCATCGGCAATCGGTTTTGGAATCAGGATGGCATTACCATCGGCAACCCCGCCGGTGTGACAGGATACATAGGCGCCAGCCTGAACAACCGTATCAAGAGCAGTACGGTCAACGATCAAGTCCTTGATAATCGGGAAGGCCCGGGCTCTCCAAGGCTCGATGTAGATGGTGTCGCCATCCTTGAATTTACGCATGTGCAGCTGGCAGACGGTGGTGCGATCCTGCCCGCCATGTGCTGCGCCGTTGATGACTTGCGAGCACATGCCGCAGATCCCTTCGCGGCAGTCATGGTCGAAAACGATCGGATCTTTACCGGACTGGATCAGATCTTCGTTAACGCAGTCGAGCATCTCCAGGAAGGAGTGGTGTTCGGTAATATTCTTGGCAGTATAAGTTTCAAATTTGCCGAGATCGCTGGGGCCTTTCTGGCGCCACACGATCAGTGTCAGTGTCATGGTCTTGTGGTGATCGCTCATTATTTGTAACTCCTTACGGCGAGATGTACGTTATCGAACTTCAATGGCTCTTTATGCAGCTCCGGCTCTTTGCCGGTGCCTTTGAATTCCCAGGCGCCAACATAACAGTAGTTGGCATCATCGCGTTGTGCTTCACCTGCATCCTGATATTCAACGCGGAAATGTCCACCGCATGATTCGTTACGATGCAACGCATCGCGGCACAACAGTTCGCCGAATTCAAGGAAGTCAGCGGTACGGCCGGCGTTTTCCAGATCCTGGTTAAGCTCAGCGCCACTGCCGCTCACTTTAACGTTTTTCCAGAACTCTTCACGCAGCGCAGGAATTTTCTTGAGGTTGGTTTCCAAAGACTCCTTGGAGCGGGCCATACCGCAGTTTTCCCACATAAGACCACCAAGTTCACGCATGAACTCGGAAACGGTTTTCTTGCCGTTGACGGAGAGCAGCTTGTTGCGGTACGCCGAAACTTCCTCAATCGATTTTTTGAACTCGGGATTATCTGTGCCGGTGCCCGATGGCTTAACCGTCGCCAGGTAACCGCCGATGGTGTAAGGAATGACGAAGTAGCCGTCAGCCAGACCCTGCATCAGTGCCGATGCGCCGAGGCGGTTGGCGCCGTGAACCGAGAAGTTGGCTTCACCCAGTACAAACAGACCGGGAATGTTGCTCATCAGGTTATAATCGACCCACAGGCCGCCCATGGCATAGTGCGGCGCCGGATACATACGCATCGGACGTTTGTAGGCATCTTCGTCGGTGATCTTCTCGTACATCTCGAACAGGTTGCCGTAACGTTCCTTGATGGTGTCTGCTCCGACCCGTTTGATAGAGGTGGAAAAGTCGAGATAGACGCCACGACCACCGGGGCCAACGCCGCGGCCATCATCACACTGCTCTTTAGCTGCGCGGGATGCGATGTCACGTGGTGCCAGGTTACCGAAGGAGGGGTATTTACGCTCCAGATAGTAGTCGCGAGCTTCTTCGGGGATCTCGTTGGGGTGTTTCCCCAGGTCGGCTTTGTTCTTGGGAACCCAGCAACGGCCGTCATTACGGAGCGATTCGGACATCAGAGTCAGTTTTGACTGGTAGTCGCCAGCCTGCGGAATACAGGTCGGGTGAATCTGTGTGTAGCAAGGGTTAGCGAAGAAAGCGCCTTTTTTGTGTGCTTTCCAGTTAGCGGTAACGGAACAACCCATGGCGTTGGTGGAAAGATAGAACACATTGACATACCCACCGGTTGCCAGGCAGACCGCATCAGCTGCATAGCTTTCCAGTTCACCGGTCACCAGGTTACGTACGGTAATCCCTTTGGCAACGCCGTCGATAACAACCAGGTCGAGCATTTCACGACGGTTGTACATCTTGACTGTCCCAGCCTTGATCTGGCGGGAGAGGGCCGAGTAGGCACCCAGCAACAGCTGCTGTCCTGTTTGGCCGCGAGCGAAGAAGGTACGGGATACCTGAGCGCCGCCGAAAGAACGGTTATCAAGGTAGCCGGCATAGTCACGGGCAAAAGGTACACCCTGGGCTACGCACTGGTCGATGATGTTGTTGGAAACCTGTGCCAGACGCCAAACGTCTGCTTCACGGGCACGGAAGTCGCCACCTTTGATGGTGTCGTAAAAAAGACGGTAAATGGAGTCACCATCATTCGGATAGTTTTTGGCAGCATTGATACCACCCTGTGCTGCGATGGAGTGGGCACGACGAGGGCTGTCCTGATAGCAGAAAGCTTGAACGTTATAGCCGAGTTCACCGAGAGAAGCAGCGGCAGCGCCACCGGCCAGGCCGGTTCCGACCATGATGATGTTGTATTTACGTTTGTTGGCAGGATTGACCAGCTTCAGGTCGAAACGGTGCTTATCCCAGGTTTTTTCAATTGGTCCGGTAGGACATTTTCCATCAAGTATCACAATAGCCCCCTTATTTCAGAATTCGTACGAGAATAGTAAGCGGAATGGCTGCATAGCCAAGGAACATCGCCAATGCTGCCAAGGTCCCAGCCTTGGTGAGGAACGGTTGTACCCGGTCATTGCTCCAACCCATGGTCTGGAAGAAACTCTGGATACCGTGGGAAAGATGCAGAAACAGAACAACCATGGCGCCGGCATAAATCAGGGTGATGCCAACATTCTGGAAGGCGGCGACAACCATGCCGAGCACGTTTGGAACCTGTCCTTCAAGTCCTGGAACCAGGTTTTTCAGGGCAGCAGTCTCAGGGCTGAGGCACTGGAACGTGAAATGTGCCAGGTGATACAGGATGAAAGCCATCAGCAAAAGACCGGTCCAGATCATGTTTTCACTGGCAAAGGTTGCTTTCTGGGTTGTTTTGACAGCGTACTGCTGTGGGCGGCCGGCACGGTTCTCAAGGGTCAGCTGGATGCCGTACCAGATGTGAACACAGACAAAAGCGAGCAGAGTCAAACGGGAACCCCAGATGATTGGTGCAGGCATGGAGTGCAGGTGGTGGGCATACGCATTGATGCCACCCGGAAGCCAGCCGAAGATGCTGGAGTTTCCGAGCAGATGGATGACCGCAAACAGAACCATGCTCTGTCCTGTGATTGCCATCAGAATCTTTCTGCCGATGGATGTTGAGGTGAGTTGCATAAACATTCCTTCCTTTTCTGATTAAAATGATGTGTCTGGACTGCGAGAGGTACGAAACTTGATCAACATTGGGATGAATTACTGATAGTGAGGAGGACCGCGCCAGCATAATCTTGATATGTGAAGCATACCATACCTCCTTTGTTTGAATTTATATAATGACTTCAGAGCAAAGAAAAAACAGGCGTAAAGTTTTGCAGCCGCAAATACTAAACTTCGTTATGAAAAATTGCAACTGTTTTATGTATACACAGCTGAATCAACTTAATATCTTGGTATATCAAGAGTTATTCCGTTTTATATTCGACTTGCCCCGTTGAAATTCATGTTTTTGTTGCCATCTTTTAGCCCTTTCAGCTGCGCGAGCCATTTCTTTGCAACTCTGCAAAACAATCGCAGTTGTGATTCGCAAAAATGCAAATAGTGGATGCCCGGTCGTTGTTATGATGTAACTACCTTAAATGACTATGTTGTGACAGTGTTGACGCTGCGGTGTGCTTGTTACATTTTGCTGCTGCTCTTTTGCATTTATGCGACGGCGAATTATGCTGTTGTCTGTGTACTGGTTGCAACTAGCTGTAATTACAAATATATATTGTGTAAACAAACTTGGCACGTCATGTGCTGTATACACAATCAATACAGCACGCGAGGAACGATGGCATGGATGCAAACAACGTCTGCCCCTATTACGGCAAAAATGATGATGACTGTGATGTGGGGTGTGGCTACATCTCGCCGCATGATGTGAACATGATCATTCGTTATTGCTGTGGCCGTCATCATGAATGTTCAAAATATCAGGAACTGGCAGACCGGCTCACCTATAAGACACCACGCATGATTAAATGTTAAAAATAATCTGGAAAAGGAGAATAGCTTATGTTGTACCACCTGACGCTAGGATGTAACGGATTTTCGCTTGTATGCGCACTAACAGTAGCGATGATGTTCATAGCCATAACTTTTGCAAAGGAGAAAAAAGATGAGCGAACGAGAGCTTGATTTGATGCAGAGAATTGAGGAGTTGGAACGTCACACCTGGCGTAACAGTGCCATATTGCGGGCAGTTGCCATGGTGTCATTTACGGCGATAGTCGGCTTCATAATTGCTTCCGGCGTTGTTGGTGGTGGTCATGGAAGCCATTGGTCCGGTCCGGCATGGAATACCATGTGGTTGTATGGGCTGTTTGCTGCTAACGCCGTGTCCATGTTCTGGACATCTCATAAAGAATAAGGGGATATTACAATGCCAATGAAAATATCTAATGCGCTGTTGTTACTGGTTGTCTGTGTGGTGTGTGCCGCATTCAACATGCAATTGTTTGGTGGCCTTGATGAAATGATGGGGGATCAATACTGGGTCCTTGATACACATCAGGGTGATCATGGCTGGTATGCCATGGGTCTGTTGCCCCATGTAAAAAAAGTTCCCAAAGATGTGGTTAAAGCTGCCAATACCGACCCATTAGTAAAAGAAAAATATATCATCTATGCCCAGAATGGTGATTTTGCCGGCAAATCGGTCTATGGCATCTGCTTCGGCATTCCCTTGATCATGTACCTGATCTGGTTTGCCTTTATTATCGGGTTTCCTGACAGGGTCGACCCCTATCTGTTGCCGCGAAAACTGTTTACCGTCGCTGTTATTATCGGCTGTTCCGTTATTGTCAATCTGTTCCTGATGAGAATCGCCGGCGATTTTTCCCGTGATCCCATGTCACGTATTGCCAACGTAGCCGGTAATCACGCCTCGCTCCTGTTCCATAACGCCGGGATCTGGTTCGCAATTCTCTTCTCTGCTCTGGGTACCCATAGTCACTCCTTTAAAGAAGTACAGGCGCCTGACAGCCGCAACTGGCAGACCCAGGCCAATGAAAAATTCAACTGGATGTTTACCCTGCTGGGTGTGGTAACGGTTCTGGAAGTTGCGCTGGTGCAGAACAAACTGGCCTTGCCCGATGCTGCCGTTGATTACTCGGTCTGGATTATCTGGGTTGTGATCTTCATGCGGATGTACGGATTTTCTCCCAAATACTGGATCAAGCGCCCAACCGGCATTGCCATCATGGTAGTCGGTACCTTGCTGACCCTGCCGATCTTTTATGTCCTGGAACGGGTAACCGGTAACCTGGGAGCAGGTTTTGCCTCCCCCATCCTGGCCAAGGCGCTGGGAGCTGAAAACCAGAACATCGGCCTGTCATTGATGGTCTCCATTTACCTGGTATTCTGGATGGAGTTTGCAACAGCTATTCGCATGAACGGTCCCCAGAAGAAAGCGGCGGCTTCACTGGCTTCAAAATAGTAGCCAGTTGTTCGAATTGTCTGACAAAGGGGTGTCCCATACCGGTGACACCCCTTTATTTATTGAATGATCGCTGCTGATGGGGTAGTCTCAGCAGTTGACAAAAAGACTCGCTTGTCATTAGTATACCGATCAATCAACGATGAAAGGTAGTATATGAAGATACTGGTTCTGCTCGGTGACGGGATGTCGGATGAATCCTACGAACAGCTGGGGAATAAAACTCCTCTGCAGGCTGCAGCAACTCCCAACATGGACTTGATGGCACAGCATGGAACGGTTGGTCTGGCGCATACGGTGCCAGCGGGACTTCCTCCGGGGAGTGATGTGGCCAATCTGTCGGTTTTTGGCTTCGACCCGCGCAACTGTTATACCGGTCGCTCTCCGCTGGAAGCTATCAGTATGGGGGTCGAGCTTGGTCCCGATGATGTTGCCTTCCGCATGAATCTGGTTACCCTGAAACCGCACGGTACCTCCCTTTATATGGCTGATTTTTCGGCCGGACATATTTCGACTGCCGAAGGGCGGGAACTGGTGGAATCGCTGCAAAAAGAGCTCGGTTCGTCGGAATTCGAGTTTTACCCCGGTGTTGGTTACCGTCATCTGATGGTCTGGCGTGGTGGCAAGGATGGTATGACGGCAACGCCTCCCCACGACATCACCGGCAAGGGCGTGCTTGAATTTTTACCCCAGGGGGAGGGGGCAGATACCTTGGTCAACATCATGAACTCCTGCCAGATGTTGTTTCATACTCACCCCGTTAATGAAAAGCGCAAAAAAGAGGGGAAGCTTCCCGCCACATCAACCTGGCTCTGGGGGCATGGTAAACTTCCCAAAATCAGATCCTACCAGGATACTTTTGGAGTAACCGGGGCTGTTATCTCTGCTGTTGATCTGATCAAGGGGATCGGGATTTGTGCCGGACTCGACAGTATCAACGTGGAAGGCGCCACCGGGTACATCGACACCAATTATGCCGGCAAGGCTCAAGCAGCACTGGACGCTTTGGAAACCCATGATTTTGTCTATGTACATGTGGAGGCACCGGATGAAGCATCCCACGCCGGTTCAATGCAGAACAAGCTGCAGGCAATTGAGGATTTTGATCGTCTTATCGTAGGAACCTTGCGTGAAGGGATAAAGAAATTCGGTGAGTATTCCATCCTCTGCTGTCCGGATCATCCAACCCCGGTGCGGCTCATGACCCATACCTCGGAACCGGTGCCGTTTGTCATTTACCGTGGAGAGGCAGGGGAGGGGAATGGCGCCGCATCCTACTGCGAATCAGAAGGAAAGAAAACCGGACTGGTGGTGGAAGGTCATCAACTGATGCAGATGTTACTGGGGAAGAATATAAATTAAATTGTTGTATCAATAGGTTGCATGTCAGGCGATTGACATGCAACCATCTGTTGTGTTAACAACGTTTCTTCACATTTCACTACGTGTTTGTCCCCGTAGCTCAGCAGGATAGAGCACTTCCCTCCTAAGGAAGGGGTCGGACGTTCGAATCGTCTCGGGGACGCCAATTAAAACAATGGGTTACAGTAAATAGCTGTAGCCCATTTTAATTTGTGCTGTAGTGTGTGCTGTAATAAAAGTGTTGTTCAATTCTCTTCTACATCAACTTACAACTTAAATGGCTATACAGGTCATCCAAATAATTGCTTCATTGGGTAATCTTTTTACAATATGGTGTCTTGGACATATATTTAAAGATTCCGACTATGCAATAAGGTTTTACAGCGAAAATAGATTTGTGAAATCAGCTGTAACTATAAATTTATTTGGGAGATTAAAATGTGTGGACGTTTTGTAATAGTCATACCGGCTGAGGAATTGAA
>Ga0209798_10000078_pt1 | contig 50193 bp, 38 predicted proteins | sample DOMMetBare3Fresh_FD_187475 | JGI IMG/M metagenome (GOLD analysis project Ga0209798, IMG submission 187475) | Wetland sediment microbial communities from St. Louis River estuary, USA, under dissolved organic matter induced mercury methylation -... | ecosystem: Environmental > Aquatic >...
TCAGCATCAGACGTTTAGTCGTGTTATCGCGTGGCTCCTGTGTCCGGCTTGGTATCAAATAATCGGCAATGGTGCTATCGAGATTTTTTTTGATTTCCGCCAAATAGGTAATGACGTCTTCTATACCCTGATATTTTTCCAGCAACTCGGCAAATAAAGGATCAATCGCCAGGCTGATAGTTTCATTGTCCAGTTGCCTGATCTTCTCAACCAGCGTTCTGCGCCATTGGGGCAATTCAAGCAAGACATCGCCCAGATATTCTTCTAGCTCTTCCACATGCTTGTGAAAGCTTTCCCGCTCGGATTGCGGCAGTTGTGTAAACTGGTCTTCATTCAGTGATTTATTGTCCCGAATCGGGGCAAACGTGATGGATTCACCATCTCTAAACAAAGCCATAGCCATTGCTTGTGCTTTTTTATCAACCAGATCAATTGCATTGTTATAAGCCTGATTAAACTGGCGTTCAATAGCAGTCTTCTTTTGCTGATACGTCGGGCTTTCGAATGCGGCAGGGAAAGTCGCCAGCAAATTATCGATTAACTTTTCGATGTCTTTACTAAATATTTGGCTGTGCTCGGCAGGCAATTGAATGGCAACCGGCTCTCTGGGATTAGTAAAATTATCGACATACACATAAGCCGGGGGCGCCGGCAGGGATTCTGCAAGCGCATCCAGACGGTTGGTAATCATCGATAGCCGGCCTAATCCAGGTTCACCCATGACAAATATGTTGTAACCGGCGTTGGGCATGGAAATTCCGAATTCCAACGCCGTCTGGGCCCGCTGCTGCCCTAAAATAGCGCCATGTTGTCTGGGAGGTTCGGAACAATCAAAACCAGCCAAATCGATATTCAGTTTGAGCGCGGCAATCGGCAGTTTTAGATGAGTGGACATGGATTAAATGGACTCGAATTGGACAAAATTGCTAATTCTACCATTTTAACCACGTTGATTGATAATCTGGCCAGGCGAAAGGCACAAGACGAAAATACTGCTTGTCAAAAAGACTGTTCTTCGCCCTGCGTCTTTAGCCTCGTCTTGTACTTAAAAAACTTATCGCTTAAGTTGCAGGATTTCAACCGCATTCCAGATATTTTCGATAAAGTCGGCATTCATTTCTGGCATGCCGGTTTGTATCCATTGAACCACTTCCTTGGCGATATTGGGATAAGTAATATGAACGGCGTGGCTGTTATGCAGCCAATGTTCAATGACTGCAGCATCCATTTCATTCATGATATGACCGTAGCCCAGTTGCTTTAATGCGGCTGCATTGGATATCTGTTCCATTTGCATGTGTAACGGTTTAGCCAGGATTTTTTTACCTAGTTGCAAGGCCTCACTGGCAAGTTCGAATCCGGCGTTACTGATAATTCCGGCACAATCATACAAGTCTTTTTGGAAGGATTCGCGTGACAACGGATTGCAATAAATATTCTCAATTTCAGATGTTACGACGTCAGCAGAGTAGATATGAAACTCATAATTTTTAAACTGCTCTAAAATTCTGATGATGGACTTTGTGTCTTCGAAAGGAAGATACACAATAATCTTATTTTTATTAATATTTTTTGGCATTTCCGGAGTATCGATAATCGGCGGCAAAATAGGCTGCCCAAAATGATGCCAATGTAATCCTATGCTTCGGCTGGCAGGAGCAAAATATTTCATAACCTGCTCTGCGAGGGGATCGGATCCGGCTCTCGGTATTTTATGTCTAAATGCGTATTGGTGTCCGATTCCTAAAATCGTTTTTTTCTGTAGTTTTGCTGCCCAGGCCGTGACGGGTTCAAAATCACTGATTACCAAATCGTAGCCGGATAAATCAAGCGTCTTTACCTCTTTGATAAAAGTAATGGGTTTTACATCACGTGCTGTTTTCAGATAGCTGACTTGTCCGTTATCGGTAGTAAAGGTTAATCCGTTTCGCACTTGGTAGCCGTTAAATACCTCCATTTCGAAATATTTGTCGGCAGGGCGGCCGGTAAATTGAAACGTGACATCAATTCCCGCGGCAAAAAGCTCCTTCGCCATCACCCTGGCACGAGTGATATGACCGTTTCCGGTTCCTTGTACTCCGTAAAAAATTCGCATTATTGGATTTGCCCTAAGCTAAAGAGTGCTATGCTGACGCCCATAAAGGCTCCTATCAGGGTATCTGTCGGAAAATGCACTCCCAGAACGACTCGGGAAAAACCAACCAACGATGCCCAGCAATAAAGAGGAATCATTAAAGAGGGCATAAAATTTGCGACCAGTGTGGCCATCATAAAGGCGGCGGAGGTATGCCCGGATGGAAAACTGAACCGGTCGGAGGGCGTAATAATACTGTGGAAATTTGTTAGCGCCGCCTCCGGACGATTGCGTTTAAAACTGTTTTTTAATACAAAATAAAGCGGCCTTTCAATGGCAAAAGCTATCAAAGCAACTTGCAGAAATTGACTTTCCAAACTGCCATTGCTCCAACAGAGCAAACCTGTAACCAGAGGATAAAGCTGGCCATCGCCGGTTTTTGACAGATACCGGCTAATCTTGGTCATCATGCTCAGCAGTCTGGCATTCATCAGCCAGGTAAACATGCTTACGTCGTATTCATGAATGGAATTGAGCAGCTTCATTTTACTTTTCCCCTTCAAAGTGGCACTGAAAAAGTCGACCGCGATCTTTTTCAGTGATGAAAATCATGGATTTTCCGTTAACTCTTTATTCAGATGACTTCAAAACTAAGGTTAGTGCCCTTTTATGACAAAGAAATGAAGGTTTGTTTAAGATTTTGTGACAATGCGTCGCCTAACGATTAAGGGACTACCAGAAAATTTATGCTGCCTTGGCATAGTCAGCTTGCACTTCAAGTTGTTGACCCAATAGATGTCGGCTTTCTTCCAGCCAGCGGATAATGGCAAGATTGCCCGCTGCATCCTCAACCAAAGCTGTACAGCTTTCCACCCAGTCGCCTGTATTACAGTACGTTTTGCCGAATTCCATCTGAGAAATTTCAGCATGATGAATGTGCCCGCAGATAATGCCGTCCACCTGTCTTTTTTGTGCTTCCAGGCTGAGGATATGCTGGTAATTTGTCATGAAACTCACTGCGTTTTTGACTTTGTGCTTTAAATACGCCGACAATGACCAGTAATTGAATCCCAATATTGAGCGAATGGCGTTAAACCAGCGGTTGACCGTTATTAAAATGTCATAAACTTCACCGCCTATGTAAGCCAGGCTTTTGCTGCTGCAGACGATGCTGTCGAAACCATCGCCATGAACAATCAGGAACTTGCGGCCGTTCCAGGTTTCATGCGTGGCCTCCAGCTGGATATCGATGCCGTTAAAATGCATGCCGGCATGTTTACGAAAGGTTTCGTCATGATTGCCAGGTATATAGATAACGCGTGTACCGTGCCTAGCCTTGTTGATGACACATTGCACGATATCGCTATGTAGCGCAGGCCAGTAGAAACCGGTTTTGAATTTCCACAGATCAATAATGTCGCCGACGAGATACAAGGTTTCGCAGTCGACATTATCAAGAAATTCAAGAAGTTGTTCGGCTTTACATGCTTTGGTGCCCAGATGGGTGTCGGAAATCCATATCGAACGATAATATAAGGTCATCTTAAATCTTCCCCATGAGTTGGTCATGGTGATTAAAATACCCTTTAATTATTACAGCTTGTTAACGGTTCAATGAAGATTCAATGAAATTTTTAGAGCGCGCCCTGCACATGCGCAAAAACTATTTAAACAATGTTCTGGCTAATTCCCGAGTGTTGTCCAATTTATTCAAAAGTTTCTGAAAAATTTCCCTCTGCCCGGCGTAATCAAGACCTAATTCTTCGTGCAGGCGCGAATTGATTGGAGCAACCTCGCCATTTTTTTGCAATGCCGCAACCATCTTTGCGGCCGAGCCTACTAGTAAGACCATTTCCCAGCACTGCTCCCGGTAATTGCCTTCAAGATGGTGCTGCATTGCTGTTGTCAAAATTTCAGGGATTTTCCATTGCTGGCCAATCCAGCCACCCACGCTGCAGTAGTCAGTGCCAGCGCAACGAAACAGCGCTTCACTAACGGTTAAGGATGACTCTTCTAACACCATCCTTAGTGCATTACCAGTTTCTTTGGGTAAATTCTCGGCAAGCCATAACAGCCCTAAGTTATGTAAAACACCTGCGGTTTGCGCGGTTTTTTGAAGTTCGAGGCGCCGATTGTCTTTTTGAATTCTGGCCGCCAGCAAACTGGCGCCATCAGCAACCAGCATACTGTCTGTCCAGAAACGAACTTTATCAAAGTCAGGGCAGCGATTAGAATTAAAATGCGAAGAAACAGCAAGTGCAATGCTGACACTTTTAACAACCGATATCCCTAGTCTAGAGCATGCATTTTCAATAGTAGTGATCGGCGAAATGGGTGCAGACCAGGCTGAGTTAGCCAGAAAAAGGAGACGTACGGCAATTTCCGGATAATTCCTGATAATTGCAGCTAGCTGTCGAGAACCAATGTTATCATCTGCCAGTGCGTTCATTAACACATGAATATTATCGGATAAGGACGGTAGCTTGATTGAGTTTCTGCCTTTGTTCAGTATCGGCAAAATTCCTTGATTCATAGCGTATAGTTTTTTGGGGGTTAACCGGAAAATTGAAAAATATCTTTCTGCGGCGTGAAATCAACATTCAACAATGCAGGAATGTCTTCACTGGCAACGGGCCGGCTAAAGAAATACCCTTGTATGATATGACAACCCAGGCCATGCATGACCAAAGCCTGCTCATTGGTTTCAACCCCTTCAGCAATCAGTGTATAGCCTAGCGCATTTGCCAAGCCAATAATAGTGCCAAGAAGTAATGAGGTCTGAGAGTTATAAAGGATGTCATCAACAAATGTCTTATCGATTTTCAAGCAGTCCAGGGGCAGTTGATTGAGTGAAGCCAGGCACGAAAATCCCGTACCGAAATCGTCAATGGCAATTTTTACACCAAGTTTTCTAAGTTGTACGAAAATATCAATATGTCCTTCAGTTTGCATGGCACTTTCGGTAACTTCCAGCTCAAGATATTCGGCCGGCACCTGGGTTTTATCCAGTAAATCCCGCACGTTACTCACCAACGACATGTTTTTAAAATGAAAGGGAGAGATATTGACGGCCATTCGAAACAGAGGTAAGCCGCTATCCCGCCATTCAACAATCTGATCAAATGCGGCCTTAAGCACCCAGTTGCCTAAGTCGACAATCAAACCAAGTTGTTCTGCCAACTCAATAAACTCACTTGGCAACACTAGACCTTTTTCAGGATGCCGCCAACGCACCAACGCTTCCACACCCACTATACGGCCAGTAATCATGGACACTTGGGGTTGGTACTGCAGTATAAATTGCTCTTGCTCAAATGCCGCTCGCAACATTTGTTCATTTCTCAAACGATCTATCGCTTGACTGGCCATATCAGGAGAATAAAAAACGTATCGCTGTTTTCCTGCCTGTTTTGCCGAGTACATGGCTGTATCGGCTGCTTTCATGAGATCGATTTCGCTATTCCCGTCCCTTGGAAAAAACGCAACACCTATGCTAACTCTTGGGATAAGCCGATGATTGTCCAGCTGTAAGGGTTGGTTAATTTTTTGCAGACACCTACCTGCAACTTCGGCCACGCTTTCATCGTCTGAAATATTGGTTAAAATAATACAAAACTCATCGCCACCCATACGGGAGGCAAAGTCAATATCCCGAATAACCAACTTGATTCGCTGCGCGATTGCTTTTAGAAATTGATCACCGATGTTATGGCCAAAGCTATCATTGATATCCTTGAAGCCGTCCAGATCAAGAAATAGAAAAGCAAACTGCTCATTTCGGCGAGTAGCTGTCTTAATAATGTCCTCGATACGCTCCTGGTAATAGGAACGGCTGGCCAGTCCGGTCAAATTGTCAAAATATGCCAGACGATGAATTTGCTTTTCTGTTTGCTTTTTATGGGTAATATCCTGAACAGTACCAGTAATGATTGCGTCATTTGGGTTGATTATCGCTTCGATATCCTGGTGAACAAAAATTACTTCCGATGATGGAACTTCTAAACGGTACTCCATATGCTGAATCGTTTTGTTATGCTTGGCAGACAGGATGACCTCTCTGACAAAACCGCGGTCTTCAGGATGAATGAGTTTGATAAAACCGTCCAAGGTACCATCGAAGTCTTCCAGAGTGATTTCGCATAGCGCCGCCAGATGTTCCGAAATGCAAAATTCGTCATGCTTCGTGTCCCACGTCCAATAGCCCAGACGCGCAATGCGCTGTGCAGCGGCCAATTGTAATTTTTTGCTTCTAAGTTCAGCAGTATTTTGACTGGCTCTTAGTATAAAATGCAGCCGGTGGATCAGGATGGGATAATTCAACGGTTTTACAATGAAATCGGTTGCACCTGCATCAAAGGCTTTCTTGATGGAACTGTTATCACCCAAACCTGTCGTCATGATAATCGGCACATCGTCAATAGCCGGGTCTGCTCTAAATAATTTACATGTTTCAAAACCATCAATACCATCCATGACAGCATCCAGAAGTATCAGATCGGGCTGATGCAATCTAGCTTTATCAATGGCTTCTAAACTATTGGCTGCTTCGTCCACACGAAAATGCGCTGCACGCAAAACCTCTCTTGCAATTGAACGAAAATTTGCATCATCATCCACCAACAATATTCGATTATTGATTAACTTTACTGGCTGGACTTCATGGTTTGGACTTGGCGCAGGCAATACTTTTTTGTGTAATTCGGCCAGCACCCCATTAAGGTCATGCTCCATGAATGTCAATAATTTATCAATACCCTCCAATTGCCTGTTATTACCAAGCATTTCAATAGACTTGGAGATATCAGCTAACGATTCCGCACCCAGATTGGCGCAGCTGGATTTAAAACTATGAGCGATTCCCGCCAAACCTTTAGCATCTTCATTAGCTAATGCCAACCTCATTTTGCTAATTTCTTGAGCTGCCGAATTAACAAACAACTCAATTGCTTTGTTTAACAAATTCTCACCGCTGGCGGTCTTAAGTCCTCTTAAAGTGTCAATGGCCTCGGAATTGATTCGTGCGGCTTCTACAAATTTCTGATTACGATGATTATGCGAATTTTCCTCTGTTGTATCTATATCAACTGGCATCATGGGCAACCAGTGCGTTAAAGTTTCTTGCAGTTGCTTTTTGCTGAACGGTTTGCTGATGTAATCATCCATACCGGAGGCAAGACATTGTTCGGCTATGCCTTTTTGCACATCAGCAGTCAATGCAATTATAGGTATGTGGGTTTTAAGAGGGTGTTCCTGTTCATGTTGACGTATTTTCGCCGTCGCCTGAAAGCCATCCATTTCAGGCATATGACAGTCCATAAATATCAAATCATAATGTTCTTTAGCATGAGCTTTGACAGCTTCCAACCCATTCTTGACCGCAGTTACCTGGCAACCGAGCGTTCGAATGATACCCATCCCGACTTCCTGGTTAATTAAGTTATCTTCCGCTAACAAAATTTTTCTGTTTATAGGACAATAATCGCTACCAGAAACCGGTTCGTGCTGATTTTTACCAACATAATCCAATAAACCCAATAATTCCAACAAGCAATCCAGCAGTTTTTGTTGAGTCACCGGTTTATTCAGAAAACAGCTAATAGATCGCTGATAATCTTCGTCAGTGTTCCATGAAATATTGTCCGAACTCAACATGACGATTGAAGGGGTCGGAATGAGCGGTTCGGAACATATCATACGAGCTAGGGCCAAGCCGTCCATCTCCGGCATATGCCAATCCAGAATTGCCAACTGGTAAGGCTTTCCGAGGCTGGCTGCTTTAATTAAACAAGTAAGCGCCTGTTCACCACAGCTGACACATTCACAACACACCCCCCAGTGAGAAAGCTGATCAAATAAAATCGAACGATTAGTTGCATTATCATCAACTACCAAAACCGGAAAGCCCTTCAATGCAGAAATATCAGCTTTAGGGATCGAAACATAAGGGCTGTGCTCGAAACTCAGGCTAAAATAGAAGCAAGAACCTTCGCCAAGTTTACTGGACAATTGCAGTTTTCCACCCATCAGTGCAACCAATTCTTTAGAAATAGCAAGGCCCAGCCCCGTACCGCCGTACCGCCGGGTAATCGATCCATCAACCTGAGTGAAACTCTCGAAGATATACTGTTGTTGTTCAGCAGCGATACCGGGACCTGTATCGCTAACTTCAAACAATAATGATACCGGTTTTGTCGGTTCCGGCCGATCCAACCAGCTGATTCTCAGCTGTATCTCCCCATGCTCGGTAAATTTGAAAGCATTGCCCAATAGGTTAATCAATACCTGGCGGAGTCTTTCCGGATCGCCTTTAACCAAAATATTCAAGTCATGGGGTAAATTAAGGATCAGCTCCAGCCCTTTATTATGTATCTGCATAGACAGAAATTCTGCAGTTTCTTCCAGCAATTGGCGAAGATCGAACTCCTTGGCCATCAACTGAAACTTTCCCGATTCGATTTTGGAAAAATCCAGGATATTATTGATCACTCCCAGTAACGATTCAGCTGAACGAAAGGCTGTTTTTGCCAAACGTTTCTGGCGCACATCCAAACGAGTATCAAGCAACAATTCTGTCATGCCGAGCACTCCATTCATCGGCGTTCGAATTTCATGACTCATTGTTGCCAGAAATTCACTTTTGGCTTTGTTGGCAGCGTCTGCTTTGGCGGCAAGCTGGTAGGCCTCATCCGTCTTCTGCTGAAGATCGCGGGTGCGCTGCGCAACCAGCTCTTCAAGTGACTCGCGGTGCGACAACACTTCCAGTTTATAGGCTAATAAATCCTTGGACATTTTATTAAATGAGGAGGCTAGCTCGCCAAGTTCATCTTGGCTGCTGATCTTCAGTTCCTTGCCAAAATTACCTTCTGAAATTGCCTGAGTTGCCTGAACCAGCTTTTTGATGGGAAGTATGATGCGTCGAGTTTGCCAAAGAGTCAGCGCGATTCCGAGAATAATGGTAAATGGGGCAATCTTAAATGTCTGCAACAGAAATTCGGCAGAATCCCGGTAAATCCGGTTCTGACTGATTCCCAATTGAACATAGCCGATAATTTCTGACTCACCATTTTTCAGATTTGAGTCAGGAAATGCCGTCAAAACATCTTCGCCTGACGTTTCATTCCTGATATAAACAGGCGTAATAATATTAATGTAATCCTTGCTATCTTTAGGATCAAAGTAATGATTATTTTTTAATTCTTGGTTGCCGGGTAAAATGAAATCCGCTTTCAGATAGGGCAGCTTTGAGATGTCCAGGTAATTCCTTTCAGACAAAACCTTAAGTTCTTTGTTATAAACAGTCAGGTAAGCGATATCGGGATTTTGCTCCAGACCTTGTAGCGAACGCTCTATTTCTTTCTGGTTCTCACTATAAACGCCGTATTCGATATTTTTTGCCAGCATGATGGCGATTTCTTCACCATGCTGAGAGAAATTTTTGAATGTATTAAGTTGATGCAGCCATATTAAATAACCTCCCACCAAAAATGCCGTCAACAGGATCAGGAAGATAGTTAACAGATTAAATTTGGATGCTATGGATTTCATGGTGCTGCTGCCTTAATTAAAAATAAACTTGGCGTTTTTTAACAAGACCTGGGATATTTCCATGTTCATATGCTCGGCGATTTTTGCATTAATTGAATAAGTCGTTTTGCGAGGGAATTCAATAGGAACATTCTGGATTGGAACGCCTTTTAACAATTTATCCGCTTGAATGGCGCATTGTCTGCCCAGATCATCGTAATCCCAGGACAGCGAGTAAAAAGCCCCCGATTTGACCCAATTATCAGAAAGCCCGATTAGGGGGACCCGATTTCTGAAAGAAGCCAGCAAAACCTCTTTTGCTGTTTTTGTGGACATGGCAACTTCATCGGGGATAGCCAACAGTATTTCAATATTGTTTCTTAGTTGGTCGAGCGCATCCGGGAGTTCCTTGGGCGTTTCAACCGGAATTGAGATAAGATCTAACCGTTGCTGTTCGGCTATTTTTTTTGCCTCTTGAATCAACCCGCTATTTTCTGCCGGATTATAGAAAATAGCGATTTTTCGTTGCTCGGGGAAGAATTTTTTTAGCCATTCAAACTGAATCGTTAACGGGAAGTTCAAATAGACTCCGGTTAGATTACCTGTCCGCAGATACGAACTTTTTTTTAAAATCATCGTAGCTACAACAGGAATTTTCGAAGTATTTCGCAACGCGGCCTCTGTCGATTCTCCCCCTAAGCTAAAAATTAAATCCGGATTGTTATCCTTGATTGCCGCAGATACAGTCAAATCCGGATTTTTATTCCGTAAAATAATTATTTCTGCATATTTGATGGAGTGCATTAAAGATAGTTGCGCCTTAAACCCTTTGCTGGCCAGTTGATAAGGCTCGTCTGTTGAATTGGCCACTATTAATACCTGCAGGGTTTTTTCTGCCAATACCGTATCTGACCACACCGAAAGAGTCAATTGTGCAAGCAGAATTAACTTGAACATTAGGCTTTTCGGATTCATGCTTTGCTAAAAATTTATGCTTGTTTTGATGCGAAACGTTAACCCGTCCTGTTCTATCGCATTTTGCCTATGCGTATCCGACCCGGGATCAAAATATTGCTCATCAAAAAGATTATAAACTCCTGCGGAAAGTTCGAGGCCTTTAAGCCAGTTTTGCGTGAAAACCGTCAGGTTGCTGATTACATAATCTCCAACATGACCCTCCAACGTTGTTTTTCGGCCACTCATATATTGCGTTTCGAAACCGACGAACACCTTATCTGCCCATAACGGCGCAATCAGGTTGAGTTTGACCATATGTTCCGGCGAATTGGCCAGGCGCTGTCGTGTTTCCTTATCTCTATTCTCTTGCCAGGAATAACTGACACGTGCCTGAAAACCGTTTTCGAAAAATTGTTCCAATTGAAGTTCGAGGCCATTGGATTCGATATTACCCGTATTTTGATTTTGAATTGAGCCACCACCGAGCGATGTTAAAGCGATGATATTGGATATATCTGTATGAAAAAGATTTAATTCCGCCCGCAACTGCTGGGTTAAATTATAATGTTCCAGTACTAACTCCACTGTTTCCAGTTTTTCCGGCCGCAAACCCGGATTGGCAATCGTATTGGAGCCCGTATAATTCAGCTCAAACTGGTTGGGCGCCCGGAAAGCGGTTCCGTACAACAACTTGATGGTGGAATTTTTTATTGGGTTATAGATTAGCCCTATCCTGGGGTTGGTGGTCGAACCGAAAATACTGAAATAATCGTAACGGACACCGGCATTCAGTGTCAGCGAATCGGTGATGCTATATTCATCCTGAAGAAACAAAGCCCATTGATAAGTCGCTTCATCTGAAAAAACATTGGTGGCAATATCATAATTGGTCTGGAATTGATGAAAGTTATCCTGGTATTGGCCGCCCACGGTTAGGCGATGATCCTGCCAAAGTATTTTGGTTGCTTCCAGTTCGGCACGCCACCAGTCACCGTCTGAAAGATCCTTTTGGGGGCCCTTATCGGGCAAATTAAAGGAATAAGGCAAATTGCCTTTGTAACGATACCAATTATAGGAAAGCCTTGACTGTACGTTCAGTTTGTTTTCAAACGTATGATCATATTTTAATTCATAAAAAGCCGCCTCATCGGTGGTATTTTGCATCCCACTATTGAATAGCGTATTAAAAGAAGCTGTCGGCACGTCTTTTCGGCGGTTGACATATAAACCCTGTAACGAGAAATCGCCAAATGCAAGCTTAGCCATCAGCTTTCTTGCCAGTTCTTCATCACTATTGACGGCAATCCCATTATTAGTCGATGGCTTATCGAACTCTTTATAAAAAAGGCGGTTATAACCCGCACTATCATAGAAAGAACCGGTAATAAATGTTTCCAGGCCGCTACTGGAGCGATTGCCATAGCTTACACTGGTTTTATACGTGTCATTGGTACCATAAGACGCCTTTACATTAACGCCGTGCAGGTCTCGTCCGCGATTGGTAATGACATTGATGACGCCGAATACTGCGCTGGTGCCATAAAGCGATGAACTGGGGCCTCTCACCACTTCAACCCGGTCAATCACATCGACATCAACTGGAAAGCCTTCGTCGATATAAAATGAGTCAAAAATATTATCGTTGTAACGATGGCCGTCAATTAACAATAATAAACGGCTGTTATAATCCGCCGGCAAACCGAAGCCGCGGGCGCCAACATAACCGTAGTTTCGATCGTTGGTCGTATAAAACCCCTTTAGGCTTGCTAAAATGGCGCCGAAATTACGGTAGCCGTATTTTTTTATTTCATCGCCGGTAACAATGCTGATGGAAGCAGGCGCTCTAGTGACGGGTTGTTCATATTTTGACGCACTTCCAACTTTAGGAATAACTTTAAAAAGAATATCCTCCCTGCCATCCGTGAGCGGCTCCGATTCAGAAAACTCATCAACAGCAAAAGCCAACTCTGCCAGTGGCAATATGATCATGCTACAGATCAGACAGAACACACGGGTTGATTTAACGATTTTCATATCATCTTCATGTTTGCAGCCAGAATGAGTCGTTAAGGACGTTTGCAACTTTATGTTTTTATTGTAAAAAATTCATCACCTTGGGTAAAGCAATAACTGGCGGTTTGTCCTGTAACTCAACTCCCGATAATGCGAGAAGTAAAATCGCCTAATCTAATTGCCGGTATGGCAGAATTCGGTAAAGCGCCTATCGGGGGCTATTGAAGGCGTCGGATGGTAACACTCTGGCCGTCGTTTATTGACTAGCATGCCATCGCTTATTTACTAACGCCTGAAGCATTCAGACCTAATAGACCGATAAGTACAAAACAAATATATAAATATTGCGTAAAATGATAGCGTTCATTAAAAATCGTGTAACCCATAATGGCCACAATTAATATGCTGGCTCCTGCCCAGGTGGTATTGGCAATCGTCATATCCATATCTTTTAAGGCCATTGCAAAAGACACCATGCCGGCGTTAAAAAAAAACAATCCGGCAATTAAATAGTTCCAATTACTGAATCCATCGGACTTATTCAGTAAAGCCACCCCGATTGACTCGAATAGAATGGTGCCCAGTAAAAAAAGGTAACTCATCATGCCCCCATAAAATAAGATTTGATGGGGGGAAAACCATTAAATTCGACCGATGCATAACTTGACGTATAGGCTCCTGTCGATAGCCAGTATAACCGTTGGCCTGAACGGGCATTTAAAGGTAATTTGTATCTGGATTTTTCATACATGATATCAACACTATCGCAGGTAGGGCCAGCCAATATGACTTCGCCAACCCGTTTTTTTTCATTTTCCTCCGCCATCACGACGGGGTATTTAGTGCCTTCATCCATGGTTTCTATCAATCCGTTAAATTTTCCGGTATCCAGATAAACCCAACGGTGACTATCAGAACGGCTTTTCTTCGAAATAGTAATAATTTCGCTAACTAGAATTCCTGCATTACCTACAAGCGCTCTTCCTGGTTCCACTATTATTTCTGGCAGATGACCATTGAAATTTTCGTGTAAATATCGATGAATTTCGGAGGCATATTCCTTGATACTATGGGTTTTATTAACATAGTTGGCAGGAAAACCACCGCCCATGTTGACCATTTCCAGATTTATTCCTTTGCTCTTGGCTAATGAAAAAATCTGTGCCACTGATGCCAACGCCTCGTTCCATTGCCATACAGCACGTTGCTGAGAACCTACATGAAAAGATAGACCATAGGGTGTCAATCCCCGCTTTAATGCCGCCTCACATAGTGTTAGAGCTCCCATCGGATGACAACCGAATTTTCTGGACAAGGGCCAGTCAGCTGTTTCCCCCCCCTGAACCAGGATTCTGACAAACACTCGCGAGCCTGGCGCGTGGGTGCCAATGTTTTCCAAATCGGACAGGCAATCTGTTGCAAAAAGCCTGATGCCCTTTTTATAGGAATACGCGATATCACTGGCTTTTTTTATGGTGTTTCCATAAAGCAATTTTTCTGGAGGTATGCCCAGTGCCAGTACCTTGTCCATCTCATAGATGGATGCAAACTCAAAATTACTGCCTAATTGATGTAGCAAGGCGATAATTTCGGAAGCTGGATTCGCTTTGACAGAATAATGAATACGGCAGTTCGGAAAATAATTTACCAATTCTTCATATTGTTTCCTGACACGGTCAAGATTGATCACTATAAAGGGGGTAGGTAAAGGGTCCGTGAATTTGAGTATTGTTTGACATTCATCTTCAGAATAAAAGTTGTTTCTCTTCATGATTTTTAATTATAGTAATTATATGAAAGCAATGAATTTTGAAGATAAAATTCAACTTATAAGTGTAGTAGAAAATTATAAATTTAGTCGCTTTACCTATATAAAAATATCTTTTAAACCTGTACCGCTAGAACAGGTCTAGACATAACAATGATGCAGGCTAGTCAAGCCTGGTATTAACAGGTATGATAATAATTTGCTTTTACTAACTGTTAAAAAATTACAGTTTTTGAAATTTGGCGCTGAAAGCTATCGGGGACGGGTGCATCAATCCTTACAGAAGACTTAATAACATCATCACTACCGTTAATCTTGCTAACATTTCTGGATTGCCAGTAGCCCGGCATTTTATTTTAACTTCAACGAATTATCTTAATATTCTTCTACTAAATTAATTACAAACTTTATCTCTCAGCTCAACAAGCAGATTGATTGATACGCCTTCGTGAATCAAAATTTGGTTTTTTGAAACATGATTAGTGTACTTCTTATCTGCATTTACCCCTAACAACTAAAAGGATTCGATTATGGCAATATCTCTTACAAAAGGCAGTAATGTCAATCTCAGCAAAGAATCTCCAGGGCTAAACAAAATACTGGTGGGTCTGGGATGGGACGCCCGGAAAACCGATGGCTCGGCGTTCGATTTGGATGCCAGTGCATTCCTGGTAAAAATGGATGGCAAAGTCCGGTCTGATAATGACTTTTGTTTTTACAACAATAAAGTTGTTGCCGATGGCGCTGTCAAACACGCAGGCGATAATTTGACAGGTGCCGGCGACGGTGACGATGAAACCATCAAGATTGAATTAGCCAAAATACCGGCCGATCTGGACAAAATCGTTTTTGCAGTCACGATTCACGAAGCTGAAGTCCGCAAACAGAATTTCGGCCAGGTAAGCCACGCTTTTATTCGCGTTGTTAACGAAGACGGTGGTCAGGAAATCGCAAGATACGATCTTAGCGAAGATGCATCTATCGAGACCGCGATGATATTTGGCGAAATATACCGTATCGGAACAGAATGGAAATTTAAGGCTGTAGGTCAAGGTTTTGCCGGTGGCCTTGGTGCGTTAGCATCCTCTTTTGGTGTCAATGTATAATTGCCGTTAAAGTTGCAGACCTGCTTCAGTGTCTATTGAGCGTAACTCAATCATCTTGATTTTCCCAAGCGTTGTCACATTTTGATGATCATACGATTGATACCGTCTTCCACGAAAGCATACAACTAACTTAAGCCTTGAACATGGCGAAAATCCTATCCGCATTCATATTGATTATTACTAAGGTTGTGTATGGCTATTAATTTACAAAAAGGACAAAAAATATCTTTGTCCAAAGAATCTGGCGGCAACTTGAGCAAGGTTGTCATGGGCTTGGGCTGGGATGCCAAAAAAACCGGTGGAAGCCTGATAAAGGGTATGTTTGGCGGCGGCGGTGGCGATTCGATTGATTTGGACGCCTCCTGCGTGTTGTTCGATGAGCAAAATAAAGTGGTTGATACCGTCTGGTTCAGACAGTTAAAAAGTCGGGACGGCAGTATTGTGCATACCGGCGACAACCGCACCGGTGATGGGGAAGGTGATGATGAACAAATCATAGTTGCGCTTGATAAAGTACCGGCCCAGGTAAAAGCGCTGGTTTTTACCGTTAGCTCTTTTACCGGACAAACCTTTAATGCCATTGAAAATGCTTTCTGCCGCTTGGTAGACAGCAGCAATAATAAGGAGATTGCCCGTTATACTTTAAGTGCACAAGGTTCGCATACCGCACAGATCATGGCCAAAGTATACCGGCACCAAGGTGAGTGGAAAATGCATGCGATCGGAGAAAACGGCAATGGCAGGACCATTGAAAGCCTGCTGCCGCAAATTGTCATTCATTTATAATGAGAATCTGGTTCAACAAGACCTTCTCAACCATCAGCGCCGTATTTAGAAATCTTCGCCAGGCAGAAGAACCTGCCAGCGCAGTCACACTTATCTGCACTCATACGCATGAAACTGCCAGCGTCTTTCTGGCCGCCGACGAAAGCTATCTGGAACCTGCCGACCTTTCCGGGCAACCTTACCTTGAATGGTGTTTGGAATTTTCCCTTCACTATAAAATAGATTTGTTTTGGCCGGGTAAGGAAGCGGCACTCATCAGTAAACACAAGCAACTGTTTCAATCGAACGGCATAGCCGTCATGTCAGTAGCAGATCATGAAACACTGGCTTTATTGCACAATAAAGCCGATTTTTACGCGAATCTAAATCCATTGGTGGCACAAACCATGGATTTTATTGCGGTAAACAACCGCGAAGACTTCGACAAGGCGGTTGCTGAATTATCGGCAAAACACGAAAAACTTTGCGTCAAACCGGCAGTTTCAGTGTATGGTTTGGGTTTTCGGATTCTGGATACACAACGCGACAGTATCACTCAGCTACTTAAAGGCGTCGAATATCAGATTCCGCTTCAGGAATTAAGACAAGGCATGAATCGTACTTCACACTTTGCAACGTTACTGGTAATGGAACATCTCGGCGGACTTGAATGGAGCGTGGATTGTGCCGGAAAAGAGGGCGAATTACTGAGCGCCGTTCAGCGCAAAAAGCCGCAATCCACCGGTCTAGGGCAAACGATCGACAATAATCCTGACATTAACGGCATGGTGGAGAGATTGACGGCACATTACCGTCTCAATGGGTTATTTAATATACAATTCAAGGAAGGCATTCATGGCCCTCGGTTACTCGAAATTAATCCCCGACCTTCTGGAGGCTTCGGCATGGCGTGTTTAGCTGGCGCAAATCTGGCGCAAATTGCTTTACAAGGATTTAACGGAGAAAAATTCGATCCGCCAACCATTCGCTATGGTCTTAAGGTTACCGAAATCGATATGCCTGTTATATTGCAATATGCATGATCAATAACACTCTAATTATTAAATCTTATTGTTCTTTCCCTTTATCCCTAAGAATTTTAAACTGGCCAAGACATGCTCTGACAAGCAGCCCTGTTTAAAAAGCGCATTAGGCAATATAGTGAAGCCTTGCTTCGTTTATTGCTGGCTTTATGCACCACATCTGAAACATTTCGAACCACACAACCGCCAGACCGCTATGCCTGACTTCTAACTTATTTGTTGATGACGGTTTTAGCCTGCGCATCGGCATGATAGGAGGATCTCACCATAGGCGCGCTGGCAACCTGTTTAAAACCCAGCGCTAGTGCCAGTTCACCATAGTTATCAAATTGTTCGGGAGTAATATAATCTTTGACCGGCAAATGAGCCTTACTAGGCTGAAGATATTGGCCTAACGTCAACATTGAACAACCGTGGGCCAATAAATCTTCCATAACCTGATGAACTTCGTTCGGTTGTTCTCCTATACCCAACATGAGTCCAGATTTGGTAGGAACATGGGGCTGAACAGCGTTAAAACTGCGTAATAACGCCAACGAACCATGGTAATCCGACCCTGGCCGTACCTGTTTATACAGCCTGGGAACTGTTTCCAGATTATGATTAAATACATCGCAAGGCGCTTGGCTCAGAATTTCGACAGCCTTGTTAATGCGCCCACGAAAATCAGGGACCAGAATTTCTATTTTTGTTGCTGGTGTTTGCTGACGGATTATTTTAATGCAGTCGGCAAAGTGCCCTGCTCCACCATCCCTTAAATCATCGCGATCGACGGAAGTGATAACGACATAGTTTAAGGCCAAGGCCTGGATAGCATTGGCCAGATTTTGCGGTTCATCCTTATCCAACGGCAGTGGTTTGCCATGAGCCACATCGCAAAAAGGGCAGCGGCGGGTACATAAATCACCCATGATCATAAATGTTGCGGTGCCGTGGTTAAAACATTCAGCCAGATTAGGGCAGGCTGCTTCTTCACATACTGTATGCAAATGGTGTTCACGCAATAATTTTTTGACGCGTAAAATTTCGTCAGTAGCTGATACTTTTATGCGTATCCAGTCCGGTTTGCGCAATGCTGTTCCGGCCGGCTCAACTTTTATCGGAATTCGCTCCAGTTTTTCGGCGTTACGTTGATGGGATCCCGGAGTTGAGCGCGAAGGTGCTTGGTAGGTCATTGCCGTAGTGCCCTGTTGATTGCCTGTATAATAGAAATAGCGAGTTCTGAACTATCGGCAGCCACACCTAGATCAGTCAAACGGGTTACTTTGAGTCCGCGGTAACCGCAGATATCGATACCGTCGAAAGGACTTAAGTCCATATTATTATTAAGACTTAGTCCATGATAACTACAGTTTTTTTTTATTCTTAAACCAATGGATCCGATTTTTTTATCATTGACGTAAACTCCCGGTGCATCCTCTCTGGCCAGCGCTGTAATGCCGTATAACGCCAGCGTGCTGATCATGGCCTGTTCAAGAATCGTGACCAGCCGCCTGATACCTATGTTAAGTCGTTTAATATCGAGTAAGGTATAGATAATCAACTGCCCTGGGCCATGATAGGTGACCTGCCCTCCCCGATCGGTATTAATCACCGGAATGGCAGCTGTGTTTAAAAGATGTTCCCGTCTTCCGTTTAACCCCAATGTATAAACAGGATAATGTTCGACGATCCAAATTTCATCGTCCGCATCAGCATTACGATTTTCAGTGAATCTCTGCATAGCTTGCCAAATACTTTCATAGTGTTGCAAGCCAAGATTACGTATGATGCTTTGCATAAGCCTCAAAAATAAAGCGCCGTTTATTAATAGTCTGTAGCGCTAAGCTTGACGTCGTTATAAAGCCATCAACACATGCGGGTGACCGCTCAGATCCTGATAAATGGCATCCAATTGCTGTTTGCTGGAAGCTTCGACGAGTATTGTTATGGCGATGTAGTTACCATCCTTGCTAGGCCTTGAAGTTACTGCTGCCTCATCAAAATCTGGCGCATGACGACGGACAATCTCTACTACTATCAGATCAAATTCCGAGCCAGCTCTACCCATCACTTTGATAGGAAAGTGGCAAGGGAATTCTAAAAGTGTTTCTTCGCTCATGGCATGGACTTCTTATATGCCTGGAAAAGCTGGTTCATGCTTTGGAATACGGGGCCTGGCTTGCCATCGGCAACCGATTTGAAATCGAACTCAACCACCGGGATAATTTCCCTTGTTGAACTGGTAATCCAGATCTCGTCGGCTGTTCTCAAAGCGTCCAATGAAATAATCTCTTCTGAGCAAGGAATATTGTTTTTTTTCGCCAGTTCCACGATCACGTCTCGTGTGATACCAGACAATATTTCATTGCTTTTGGGCGGCGTCACCAATATGCCGTCTATCACCGCAAATACATTACTTGCGGCACCTTCGGTCACATAGCCATCTTTCACTAAGATAGCTTCTTCACATCCCTGCTCGACAGCTTGTTGTCTGTGCAGGATATTGGCTAATAGCGTAATAGCTTTAACAGAGCACAGCCCCCACCGGTTATCATCGACACTGATCGCTTTGATGCCGGTATTTTTCCCATGAAAAGGTACTATGTTTGAGCACATGACAAAGACGGTCGGTGCAATCTTTTCTGGAAAGGCATGATCTCTTTTATCGCCAGCTCCGCGGGTAATCTGAAGATAAACAGATTGATCCTGATTGGCATCAAGAAGAGGCGTAATAATTTTCAGCCATTGCTTCCGATCATGGGGATTAGCCAAACGAATGCTTGCCAGGCTGTGTTCCAGGCGTTCCATATGCTCTTGAAAATGAAACAGATGACCTGAATAAACAGGAATGACTTCGTAAATGCCGTCACCAAACAAAAAACCTCGATCAAGAACCGATATTCTGGCCTCATTAAGCGGCATATAATCGCCGTTTAAATAGACGGTTTTATTTTGCATCAGGCTTTTTTATTAACAGTAAAGCGCTATCGTACAGTCTTCGAATGATATTACCTTGATTAACCGACTTTATTGCAATCAAATCCTTGCTGGCCAGTACCTCATCTTTCAGGCTAACCTTGACGGTGCCAAATTTATCGCCTTCTTTGACCGGCGCGATAATTTTATGATTTTCGACATTAATTTCGGATTTTATAGCGTCGAATTGACGGCGGGGTATCGTGACAAAAAGATCCTCCTTTAAGCCTAGGGGCAATGAGCTGGTCTCTCCTTGCCAAACCCGTGCTTCGGTTAATGATTTTTTCCCCTCGTAAACCCGATGCGACTCAAAGAAACGGAAACCGTAGTTAAGCAGATTCTGATTTTCAATAGCCCGAGCAGTAACGCTTTTGGTGCCCATAACCACTGAAATCAGGCGCATGCCGTTTCGTAATGCGGAGGCGACCAGACAATAGCCGGCTTCTTCGGTATGTCCTGTTTTGACGCCATCGACGGTTTCGTCGCGCGACAGCAGCATATTGCGATTTTGCTGCGTGATTTTGTTGTAGGTAAATTCTTTTTGGGAAAACCAGCGGTAATAGTCCGGAAACTCCTTGATCAGGGCCGTGGTAAGAATGGCCAAATCGCGTGCTGACGTATAATGATTGGGGGACGGCAGACCGTCGCTATTTTCGAAATGGCTATTAACCATGCCCAGCCGTTCCGCATGTTGATTCATCATGTCGGCAAACGTTTGTTCATTACCGGCGACGTGCTCTGCAAGAGCAACGCTGGCATCATTACCCGATTGAATGATCACGCCTTTCAGCAGGTCTTCAATAGCAACCCTGCTGTTAACATCAATAAACATTTTTGATCCAGAAGTGCGCCAGGCTTTTTGGCTAACGGTGACCATATCTTCCAAATGCAAGTGACCGTTACTGATTTCCCTGAAAACCACGTAAACGGTCATGATCTTGGTAAGACTTGCCGGGGCGAGTTTAACATCAGCGTTATTCTCTGCCAGTACTTTACCGGTATTAAAGTCCTGCAAAATATAGCCGCTAGCTGCAATAACTGGGGGGGGAGGTGTCTGTATGTCAGACGACTCTTCTGCTTTTATCGTTATGGTTATAAGCAGCAGGGCTATTATTGAAAAAAACTTGCTGCTGGTAAAACTTTTGAAAAATATCATTACGCTATAGTCTGAATATGCCCATTAATAATCTTGCTATTATATCATGAGGTTATCATCAGCGCACTGCAAAATTCGGCAATCGGGTGATAGGCAGGGCAGTTACGTCCAGAAAAAAAAACTATCGTTCGTGCCGGGCTCAGGGAACAAAGTGGATCCTTTCCCTGACGCCCTCCGGATGGCCGGGAGTTGAATTTTCCAAGTTTTTTAGCCGGCTATTGGAAAATCCAATAACAACCACTTGAGGCGCGAAGTTGAGAAGTCAAGATTAATTTATGCAAATCCCGGCGTTTAACCATTGATCTCTATAAATGTAATTCACAGTTTCCCAACGCCTGTATCAGTATTGCTTGGATTCGGTTACGAGCTGCGTATCCGTAATGCCGATTTTTGCCAGCTGTTGATAGATTTTCCCGGCGCCGGCCGATGAATTTATTGGCCCCATCTGAACCTTATAAAGGGTGGCAGTTTTGTATTTTGAGGCTCTGATTTTTGGCTGAGGCAAATGAAGTGCTGCAATTTTATTTTTTAATTTCAAGGCTTTTTGTTCACTGCCAAAACTGCCTACTTGCAAATAAACATTGGCATCCAATTTCTCTGCCGTTTTCTGCACGGATGGTAATGCCTGGCTGGGTTCGATTGCCTTTATTTCAACCTTACCGATTCCCTCTTCGTCAATATCCAATTTTTTAGCTGCAGCATAGGATAAATCCAATAACCTGTTGCCTACATAAGGTCCACGATCGTTAATGCGGACAATAACGCTGCGATGATTTTCCAGGTTGGTAACCTGAGCATAAGACGGTATTGGCAGCGTTTTATGTGCCGCCGTCATGGCATACATGTCGAATATTTCACCGTTAGCGGTTTTTTTACCATGAAATCCGGGACCGTACCAGGAGGCAATGCCCTTTTTCAAATAACGGGCAATACGGGGAATCAGGCTTTCCTGTTCAGCAGAGTCTTGTTCAGCCTCAATGATGGGTTCATCATTGGCTGCATGAGTCTCATGCTCTCCCATCTTCAAAACGGTATGGTGCCTGAATTGGGCGGCGCTCACAAGGGCCGGCTGGTACTTGTGAGTCGAAATGCGCTTGGATGCAGCAGTCATGGGAGCAGGTATGGAGATTTCAGTTGTTTTGATTTGCTCGGTGGAACAACTGCATAATATAAAAATGGATGTGGCGGGTATGATTTTATTCATAAGAAAAGGAATGTTTTTTGTTTGAAATGGCCTGGCTTAACTGATAAACAGCCATGGCATAAAGAGGACTATGGTTATATCGGGTAATTACGTAAAAATTTTCTAAAGTTGCCCATAGTTCTTCGCCATGCTCTTGTTTTAAACCAAGAAGTTTTACTTTAGTATTTAACGGTACGGACCTTGATATTTTTGTGATGGCTGATTGTAACTCTGTAATTCTTAAATTGGGCTTAAGACTGTCGGATAAAATTGATTTATCAGTTTCGTTTTCAGACAACGCAAGCGCAATAATCTGATCCTTTTGCCAGCCATGTTTGGCGAAGTAGTTGCCGATACTGGCAATAACATCACTGTTGTTATGCCAGATATCACGCCTATTGTCCTTATCAAAATCAGTAGCATAGACTCTAAAACTACTCGGCATAAACTGCGGCACTCCCATTGCCCCCGCATAAGAACCAGTCGGCTCCAGAGGCCTCATGTTTTCCTCCCGGCACAGCAATAAAAAATTTTCCAGTTCGTTGAGAAAAAATTTGCTGCGCGGAGGATAAGCAAATGCAAGGGTTGACAAGGCATCGATTACACGATGCTTGCCGGTATTCTGGCCGTAAAGAGTTTCTACACCGATGATGGCAACAATTATTTCAGCGGGAACGCCAAATTGTTGCTCGACAGCAGCCAATGTTTTTTCATTTTGCTGCCAAAATTTTACGCCGCCATTGATGCGTGCTTCCGTTAAGAATATTTTTCGATATTTGTACCAAGACAAGCTCTCAGCCGGTGCTGACATTCTATTAAGTATATCGTCTTTTATTGCTACCGTTTCGAATAATCCATCGAGTTCTGATTTATTAAATTGATGCGTTGCCGCCATATGTTCGATAAACGCATGAACCGCTCCGGTGTCTTTTATATTGTTTGCACAGGCTGCGAGCAATAAACATAAAGCGCAAATTACAAGGCGAAAGGCGCACTTCATCTCGTTGAACCAATATTTTTGTTTGTTTAATCGGCTGTCATTAATTTCTTGACTATTCATTAGATGGGCAACAATTTTCTATGGGTATGAATCGACATGAGAATCCCGAAACCTGCAAACAACGTGACGATGGATGTGCCACCGTAACTGATCAGCGGCAAGGGAACACCGACTACAGGAAGAACGCCAATTACCATGCCGATATTGACGAACACATAAACAAAAAAAGTAAATCCCAAGCTGCTGGCCAATAAACGGTTATAGGTATTTTGGGCTTGTGCTGCGATATAAAGGCAGCGTCCTATAATCAGCAGATAAAGAATTAACAGGCCCACACAACCGAAAAGACCGAATTCTTCGGCAAACACGGCAAAAATAAAGTCGGTCGAACTTTCCGGTAAAAATTCCAGCTCTGACTGCTTACTCCCCAGCCAGCCTTTACCGTAAATGCCACCGGAACCTATGGCAATTTTAGATTGGATGATATGATAGCCACGGCCTAAAGGATCGGCCTCTGGATTTAAAAAAGTGATCACTCGGGCGCGTTGGTACTCACGCATGAAATGCCAAATTATCGGCGCTAACGAAGCCAATACAGCAAGAATACTCAACATAAACCGCCATGACAGCCCCGCAAAAAACAGCACACCGGCTCCGGAACTGGCTACCAGTATGGCAGTACCCAAATCGGGCTGCTTAGCTATTAATAAAGTAGGAATAATGATCAAGATACCGGCGATTAACAGTTGTTTTGCTTTAGGCGGCATCGAGTGTTCCGCCAAGTACCATGAAATCATCATAGGTGTTGTAATCTTGACCATTTCTGCAGGCTGAAAACGAAAAAAACCGAGATCGAGCCAACGTTGCGCCCCTTTCCCTATCTGCCCCATAACCAGTACGGCAATGAGCAGAAAAATACCAGAACCGAACAACAGTGCAGAATAGCGTTTGAACTGATTCGGGTTGATATGAGCCAACACCGTCATTAACATAAACGCCAAACCAATTCGTGCTAGTTGTCGTAACAGCAGGCTAATTTCCTGGCCGCCTGCGCTATAGAGAACCACGAAGCTCAACATCGCCGTCAATAATAGGCAGATAAATAAAGGAATATCAATATGCAGTCTTCTGAGCAGATTTCCCAGCAGCGAAGACGATTGGAATTGCTCCCTGCGCATTTCAGTTTTCATGGCCGGTCTTTAAATACTCTTTTATAACCTGTCCTGCGATCGGGGCAGCGACGGAGCCCCCGTGTCCGCCATGTTCGACAACAACGGCCACTGCAATTTTAGGATCATGGGCGGGAGCAAAAGATATAAACAATGCATTATCACGCAGTTTAAAATCAATTTCATTTTCGTTATATTTTGCGTTCTGTTTGATGTTAAACACCTGGGCGGTACCGGTTTTTCCGGCGATTTGATAATCAATATTTCGATTGATGCCTTTTGCGGTTCCATATGCACTGTGGACCACATTGACCATGCCCGAAATAATCGTATCGATATTGGCCGGTTTTAACGGAATTACGGCTGCACCGGTTTCAAGTTCAGGACCGAAGTTTGTTCCGGATACAATTTTATCCAGCAGATGAGGATGGACAATTTTACCCCGGTTTGCCAGCGTTGCTGTCGCTTTAGCAAGCTGTAAGGGTGTAATTTGATGATAGCCCTGTCCTATGCCCGTAATCAAAGTTTCCCCAGGATACCAGGCTTGGTTGCGCTGATTGAGCTTCCACTCGCGGGAAGGCAACAATCCGGCTTTTTCTCCAACCAAATCAATGCCTGTTTTTTCGCCAAAACCAAATTGCTGTAAAAAATCGTGCATATGATCAATGCCTAACGAAGCGGCTAGACGATAAAAATACACATCGCACGATTGCGTGATGGCCTGATCCATATCGACCGCGCCATGGCCGCCTTTTTTCCAGTCCCGATAGCGGTGGCTTACATTAGGCAGCTGATAATAGCCTGGACAAAACAGCTTTTGTTTAGCGTTGATAGTGTTGTATTCAAGACCGGCCAGTGCAATAAACGGTTTGATAGTTGAACCGGGCGGGTAGAGCCCTCGTAAAGCTCGATTATAAAGCGGCTGGGATTCAGATGTTTGCAGCGCCTGGTAAGCGCTGTTAGCGATACCTACGACAAAAGGATTAGGATCGAATCCCGGACGGCTGGCAAAAACCAGTACCCCACCCGTTTTAATATCTATCGCAACGACGGCGCCATTATAAATATCAAGGGCGTCATAGGCCATTTTCTGCAATCCAATATCCAGCGTCAAATAGAGATTCGCGCCTGGCAACGGGTCAACTTCATGCAAGGTATTAAGAGGCCGTGCCTGGACATTGGTTTCTATCTCCGCATAACCAGTTTTACCGTGCAATTCGGTTTCATAGCTGCCTTCTATGCCAATTTTTCCAATATGCGTCGACCCCCTATATTCTGCAATCGGTAATTCCTTCAGTTCTGCTTCGTTGATACGGCCCACATAACCAATCACATGAGCAGCCAAATCGCCATAAGGGTAGTGCCTGATCAATTGGGTACGTATATCGACACCAGGAAAGTACGGCCTTACAACGGCAAATTTAGCGAGTTCTTCCTGATTCATGCCGATTAGTAAAGGCGTGCTGTTGAAACGTTTTTGGCGTTTGCGTTGTTTCTGAAAACTTTCTATTTTCTCGTCGGATATGGTTAACAGTTTTTGTAATCGATGTAAGGTATCCTCCAGATCAGGGATTTGTTCAGGAACCAACTCCAGACTATAAGAAGGTGTATTTTCGGCTAAAACCTTACCGTGTCGATCATAAATCATGCCACGGGTTGGAACCAGCGGAACAATTTTAATGCTATTTTCTTTTGCCAGTGATGCATAGTGCTCGTGGCCGACAATTTGCAAATAGATAAGCCGGACAACAAGAACTAATGTCAAAACAGTAATAATGGTAAATGCTGTAACAACGCGGTTAATAAAGAGTCGATTCTCTACTAAATCATCTTTAATAGAATAAGCGGTACGGGACATAAGCTGAAGCTTGTTTTACTTTATGCGGGGTGCTAAACGAACAAAGCGCAGAACCGTGAAGACCAAAGGCCAACATAAAGTGCCGGTAAACACCGGCAGCCAAAAAACAGCTTTAAGTTGGGCCGGATGTTGAAGGTTTTTTATTAAAAAAAGCAATAACTGCGATAACAATAAACAAAAAAAGATGAACAACCCTTGCTGAATAATGGGAAACTGTCGCAACCGTTTGTGTAGTATTAGACAAATATATATTACTAAAGAATATGCCAATGCATATTGGCCAATTAGCCGTCCCGTTAATACATCGGTCAATAATCCGAAAGTCCAAGCATGAAAAATGCCAACCCGTTCAGGCACGGCAAGCGACCAGTAAATGAGCACCAAGAGCACCCAATCCGGATTAAGGGTATGAATAAAAGTAGGCCAGGGTGCGATCCTAAGGGCCATTGCCAATACAATAGTCAATATAATCCGGCCAAAACCAAAATAATCATTTATCGGCAGAGGCCTTGATTTCATTTTCGTTTGTCGTTGGTTTTGAGGTGAGTGGAACAGGAGTTGAATTACTCCACACGATCATCAGTTCCCGGTTACGATCAAGATGTGCTTTCGGTGTAGCAGTGATTTTAGCAAAAGCTTTGTTGGGCTGCGAGGTAAACTCATCAACCACCGCCACCGGATAACCTTGCGGGAAAGTGCCTCCCAAACCGGATGTTATCAGTAAATCACCAGGACGTATATCAGCATTGTTGGGCAGAAATGGCAATACCAGCCGATTATATTGGCCACTACCTACAGCAATAGTCAGCAATCCGTTACGATTAACCTGTACCGGTATCGCATGATTCGGATCGGTAATCAACATAATTTCCGAACTAAGCGGCAACGCCCGGAAAACTTGTCCGACTACGCCGTTGGCATCCAGTACCGGCTGCTGTGGATGCACGCCAAAGCGGGTACCTTTATTAACCACGACAATGTGTTCATAAGGTGCCGCTTTAACGGATAATAATTCCGCAATCAGCACCTGTTCGCCAAGCTTAAAAGAGTTTTCCAAAAGTGCGCGCAAACGAATGTTTTCTTTTTCTAGCGCAGCAAATTTCAGTAACCGGGTCTGATGCACAAGCTGTTGTTCCCGTAAGCTAGCATTTTCCTTTTTTAAGGTTGTGTATGAAGTTATCGATTCTGCAGTCTGCTCAACCAGAAGCGACGGCAAATCAACTAAATACTTTATCGGATCAACAAAGTAAGACAGCGTTGCGCGCAACGGGTCTAACCGTTGACTTCTATGCTCGGTCGCAAGTAAGGCACACGAAGCAACGACCGCAACTAAAAGGCGTGTATTGATCGACGGGCCATTAGCAAATAACAGTTTTATAGCAATTTACCTCGTTTTTTGCTTCCTTCAGGACACTATTTCCTGCTTGATTCACAGCCGGATTGAATTCAGATATAGCAGAGGCCCTGATAGCCAAGCATTCGCAAGATTATTGGAACGACACACAACCGGATTCGATTGCTCGATGACTGGCAAAATCAACCTATGAACAACATGACAGAATTACTCTAAAGAAAACGTTGAGACGCCTTTTTTGTCAAGCATTTCCAAAACCATACCTCCGCCCCTGGCAACGCAGGTGAGGGGATCATCGGCAATATGTACCGGCAGTCCGGTCTCTTCAGCCAGCAGACGATCAATATCCTTCAGTAAAGCGCCACCGCCGGTTATATAGATTCCCCGACTCGCAACGTCAGAGGCAAGTTCGGGAGGTGTTTGTTCCAATGCCATTTTGACAGCACCGACAATACCCGATAAAGGCTCCTGCAATGCCTCAAGAATTTCATTGCTATTTAGTGAAAAACTGCGTGGCACACCTTCTGCCAGATTGCGACCCCTTACCTCTATTTCCATCACTTCGCTACCGGGGTATGCCGTGCCAATTTCAAGTTTGATTTTTTCTGCTGTCGCTTCGCCAATTAAAGTACCATAATTCCTGCGCACATAATTGATAATAGCCTCATCAAACCGGTCACCGCCAATACGAACCGAATTGGAATAAACAATGCCATTTATTGAAATAATGGCCACTTCCGACGTGCCGCCACCGATATCCAAAACCATCGAACCACTTGCCTCGTCAATAGGCAAGCCAGCGCCAATAGCGGCAGACATGGGCTCTTCAATCAAATAAACTTCCCGTGCGCCAGCCATTGCGGCTGATTCTCGGATGGCACGCCGTTCAACCTGAGTAGAACCGCAGGGGACACAAATTAAAATGCGCGGACTGGGGCGCAAGAGTTTACTTTGATGAACTTTTTCTATGAAATAACGCAACATGCGCTCGGTTACGGCAAAATCGGCAATAACGCCGTCTTTCAGTGGCCGAATAGCCGTAATATTCCCGGGAGTGCGCCCCAACATCTTCTTTGCCTCTGCGCCAACGGCGACTATGGTCTTAGCTCCACGGACTTTATCCTCTTTAATAGCCACTACCGATGGCTCATTCAGTACAATGCCTTGTCCCGGAATGTATATCAATGTATTGGCGGTTCCCAAATCGATAGAAAGATCATTAGAGAAAAGTCCGCGTATTCTTTTGAACATTTTTACCTGTTTCCTAATTAATGGAATAAAAATAGATTACTTTATCAATCAAGCGGGTATTTGAGCAAGATATACAGTATCATATTTATTGTATTATTGTGTAGCTGGCTTTATATGTTAGGAGTAAATAGTGTCTTTAACAGCTGAAGATGTAACTAAAATTGCGCACCTAGCGCGCTTGGGAATCAAGGACCAGGATAGGGATTCGTATGCAAAGGATTTAACCAAAATATTGGATTTAATGACACAAATGAGTGAATTATACACTAACGATATCACTCCGATGGCGCACCCTATGGAGCAGGAACAAAGATTAAGACGGGATATTGTAACCGAGCTAGATAACCGGGAAAAATTTCAGCGATGTGCACCACAAATCGAAGCGGGTCTCTATCTAGTGCCAAAGGTTATTGAATAAAGGAAAATAGGGATTATGCATCACAAAACCATTGTAGAATTGGCTAAAGGTCTACGTTCAGGCGAGTATTCAAGCCTAGAATTGACCCATTTTTTTTTAGACCGGATCAAGCAACACAGACAGCTTAATGCTTTTATCACCGTCACTGAAGAATTGGCGCATCAGGCGGCCAAAGCAGCCGATATCAGGCTTGCCAAGGGCGATGCGGAGCTTTTAACCGGTATTCCCATCGCACACAAGGATATTTTTTGCACTGATGGTATTAAAACCAGCTGTGCATCCAAAATGCTGGATAACTTTATTGGCCCCTACAATGCAACAGTGGTCGAAAAACTTAATCATGCCGGTACCGTTATGCTGGGAAAGCTCAATATGGACGAATTTGCCATGGGTTCATCCAATGAAACCAGCTATTACGGGATCGTCAAAAATCCCTGGGATAACACCGCTATTCCAGGCGGTTCCTCGGGCGGTTCTGCTGCCGCAGTCGCAGCTCGGCTTACGGTCTGCGCAACCGGGACAGATACCGGCGGCTCTATACGGCAACCAGCAGCACACTGCGGCATTACTGGTTTAAAGCCAACCTACGGACGCGTCTCCCGTTACGGCATGATTGCTTACGCCTCGAGTCTGGACCAGGGTGGTCCCATGGCACGCAGTGCCGAAGATGCTGCCATCCTGTTACAAGCCATGGCTGGTTTTGATGAAAAAGATTCCACTAGCGTGGATTGTCCGGTGCCTGATTACCATTCCGCACTCAATAACGCCCTAGATGGCCTGAAAATTGGTTTACCCAAGGAATTTTTCGGCGCTGGTTTAAGCAATGAAGTGGCGGTGATTCTTGAACTTGCCATCAATGAATACCGGAAATTGGGCGCGGAAATTAAGGAAGTTTCCATACCCAATTTACAATATGCCATCCCTGCATATTACGTCATTGCGCCGGCTGAATGCTCGGCCAATCTGTCACGATTCGATGGCGTTCGTTTTGGTTATCGCTGTAATAATCCGGCAGATATAACCGATATGTATACTCGCTCAAGGGGCGAGGGCTTTGGCAAGGAAGTTAAACGCCGGATATTGATGGGAACCTACGCCCTGTCGGCGGGTTATTATGATGCTTATTATCTGAAAGCGCAAAAAATCCGCCGTTTAATTAGCAATGATTTTAACAACGCTTTTGCTGAAGTTGACGTAATTATGGGGCCAGTTACCCCGTCACCCGCTTTTGCTATTGGTGAAAAAATTGATGATCCTGTGGCAATGTATTTGTCCGATATTTATACCATAGCAATCAATCTGGCCGGCATTCCTGCCATATCCGTACCTGCGGGTTTTGCAGGCACTAAGCCAGTAGGCTTGCAGATCATCGGCAATTATTTTGCCGAAGACCGGTTGCTCAATATCGCTCACCGTTATCAACAAGTCACTGATTGGCATCAACAAAGCCCTAAAGATTTTGGGTAAGGAGAAAACATGGAACACCATCCTCAGGGGCATGAATGGGAAGCCGTGATTGGCCTGGAAATTCATACGCAACTGGCGACAAAATCAAAAATCTTTTCCGGGGCATCAACGGCTTATGGCGCAGCACCCAACACTCAGGCTTGTTCTGTCGACCTAGGTTTTCCGGGGGTTTTACCCGTGTTAAATCAGGAAGCCGTGCGCATGGCGGTCCTGTTCGGCACCTCCATAGAAGCACAAATTGCACCTTATTCGGTTTTCGCCAGAAAAAATTATTTTTACCCGGATCTGCCCAAAGGTTACCAAATAAGCCAATTTGAATTGCCGATAATTGGCATGGGGCATCTCGACATCGAAGTCAACGGCATCAACAAACGGATTGGCATTACACGCGCCCATTTGGAGGAAGATGCCGGCAAGTCCATGCATGAAAACTTTCATGGCTTGACTGGAATCGATTTAAATCGAGCGGGCACACCATTACTGGAAATTGTCTCCGAACCCGATATGCGCTCCGGCAAGGAAGCTGTTGCCTATATGAAAAAACTGCATGAGCTGGTGCGTTATTTGGGCATTTGTGATGGCAATATGCAGGAAGGTTCATTCCGCTGCGATGCCAATGTGTCCGTGCGACCCAAAGGTCAGCAAGCATTTGGCACGCGTACTGAAATAAAAAATATCAATTCGTTCAAGTTTGTCGAAAAAGCCATCAACCACGAAATTGAACGACAAATCGAACTAATCGAAAACGGCGGCAAAGTCATCCAGGAAACCCGTCTATATGATTCCGTCAACGATGAAACCCGCTCCATGCGTAGCAAGGAAGAGGCCAATGATTACCGGTATTTCCCTGATCCTGATCTGCTACCTGTTTACATCAGTGAAGAATTCAAGGCGCAGATTAAATCGTCATTGCCTGAACTGCCGGATGCCAAAAAGCTGCGTTTTAAAAATCAATATGCGCTAGATGATGAAAACGCAACGATTCTTACTTCCTCCCGTCAGTTAGCGGATTATTTCGAGGCCGTTGTTAAAGGATCGGACTGCGAAGCAAAACTATGCGCGAACTGGGTGACCGGCGACCTCCTGGGCGCCCTGAACAAAGCCGGGCTGGATATTACTGATTCGCCGATTAACTGGCAAAACCTGGCCGGCCTGTTAATCCGAATCGCCGATAACACCATATCTGGTAAAATTGGCAAGCAGATATTTGAATCTATGTGGTTAAGCAAAGGTCAACAGACTGCCGATGAAATCATTGCCGCAAAAGGATTAAAGCAGATCACCGATACCGGCGCCATAGAGACCATTATCGATAAAATTATCGCCGTTAATCCGGATCAGGTTGAACAATACCGCAGTGGCAAAGACAAAGTATTCGGTTTTTTTGTCGGGCAGGTTATGAAAGAGATGCAGGGCAAAGCAAATCCTGCAGAAGTAAATAGATTGTTGAAAGACAAGTTAAAATGATTGCCTTTATATGATGGGCATTTAGCCAAAAAGATCAAGACGAACAAGAAGCATAGCCATCTAAGGATGTATCCCCGAACTATTGTATGACGGCCCAAAAACATAGCCTGAAATTCGGCAGCGGATATTGCAAAAGCACATCATTTTCCATCAGAATGGAATCCTTCAGCTTAGTATCGAGAGTAGCCTTGGGGTTGGTCAAACCAAGTACTTTAAAGGCGATGGAGCACTGCCAGCTTTGGCAAACGCTTTAATTGTCGATCTTATTCCACCCTGTAATCCCTCCAGGGGCAGCCTCTGCCAGTATATGGATTGATTCAATGGCCTTGATAAAACAACATCCAGCCCTCCTCGACTTTGACTAATGCTTATGAATAAAAAAGTTCTTAAGCGTTGAAGCCTGAGCATATTCTGAGCAGCAATGATCGCGGCTTTTTTGGGTCTTGGTTACTGATACCATAACGTAATGAATAACCTTATTAAAATGGCTGATGTTCAGCCTTCGCAATAATCTTAAACATGGAATATTCAGCTCATGAACAACAATTCAATCGATGCGGCTCCTGCCGATGATATTCTTTCCTCGTCTTTTATGCTGGGCAATATAGGCGCGCCATTTGTGATTGGTTTGGCAGTTGGTTATTTTGCCAAAAAGATGTTGCGCACCGCGTTATTTCTAGGCGGCGCCGCTATCGTGCTACTGTTTGTTAGCGAATATTATGGCATTACCCAAATCACCGATATACAGCTGCAACATGCCGCGAATACGGCAGCCGACGTTGCGAAATCGTCTGGTAGTTTTCTAGTCGAACGTCTGTCCAGCATCACCACAAAGGGGGTCAGTGGTGTAGCGGGTTTTTTTACCGGGTTCAAGTTAGGATAGACAATCAACTAGTTTAGCCAATCCGCGCAGACTATCGAATTGGACTAATACAACAGGCAACAAATAAAAGCGTCCCGTCATTCATATTAACTGATGGATTTTGATTCGCTACTTATATAAACTTATCCATACCGACGTATTGGAGAAAAAAATGATACACAAGCATGCCCAGTATTACTTTCGCCATCTTAAAGATGATGCGCCGGCAGGAGTCGTGGTATTTTTAGTTGCCCTCCCACTCTGTCTTGGTATCGCACTGGCTTCAGGCGCTCCATTATTTTCAGGTTTAATCGCCGGACTGGTTGGTGGACTCGTCGTTTCCTGGCTAAGCGGTTCCCAGCTCAGCGTTTCTGGTCCTGCTGCAGGTCTTACCGTCATTGTTTTTAATGCCATTGAAACCTTGGGCAGCTTTCAGGGTTTTTTAGTCGCCTGCTTAGTTGCCGGAATTATTCAGCTTGCCTTGGGCTACCTTAGAGCAGGCATAATTGGCGCGTTTTTCCCTTCGGCGGTGATAAAAGGCATGTTGGCAGCCATTGGTCTGATTCTGATTATTAAACAAATTCCCCATGCTACAGGATACGATACCAGCTATGAAGGCGACGAAAGTTATATGCAGGAAACTGCAAAATCAAGCTTTTTTGAATTGTTTGATGCGTTTAATGCTATTTCGATGGGCGCGATCATCATCAGTGCTGTTTCATTATTGATTTTAATCGTCTTTGAAATGCCCTGGGTTAAGAAACAAGCGTTGTTAAAATTGATTCCGGGGCCTTTAATTGCCGTGCTATGGGGGATCTGCTTTAATTTGGCCGCTAGCCGGTTTTTGCCTGAGCTGGCGGTTAGTGCAAAACATATGGTCATACTGCCCGCTTCCAAAAGCGCTGGCGACTTTTTTAACAACTTTATTTTCCCGGATTTTAGTTATCTAACGCATCCCCAAGTTTATATCATCGCCGCAACACTGGCCATTATCGCCAGTCTTGAAACGCTGTTAAGCCTTGAAGCTGTCGATAAACTGGATCCTTTAAAACGCCTGGCGCCAACTAACCGGGAACTGAAAGCACAGGGCGTCGGCAATATCATTAGCGCTATGCTAGGCGGTTTACCTATCACAGCTGTCATCGTCCGTAGTTCGGCCAATATAAACGCCGGCGCAAAAACCAGTCTTTCCTGTTTCATTCACGGGTTGTGCTTGCTGGTGAGTGTCATGTTTTTCGCGCATTATCTGAATTACATCCCCCTGGCCTGCTTATCGGCCATTCTGCTGCACACCGGTTATAAACTGGCGAAACCCAAGTTGTTTCAGGACTATTACCGGAAAGGTATGAGCCAGTTTTTACCCTTCGCCATCACAGTGTTTGCCATTCTGCTGACCGATTTATTAAAAGGCATGGCCATAGGTATGGTTATTGGTTTGTTTTTTGTCATCAAAGCCAATTATCACGCTGCAATAACGTTGACCCAGGATGGCTCGCACTACCTGATATCGTTCAATAAAGATGTTTCCTTTCTGAATAAGGCGTTGCTACGGAAATTCATTTTGCATATCCCTGCCAACAGCAGGGTGACCATTGACGCCAGTAAAGCTCAATTTATCGATCATGACATTGTTGAAACCATCGAAGATTTTCTGGCAGCCGCAGCAGATGACGGTATTTTGGCTAACGTGATCGATTTATATGGCAAGGAAATCATCAAAAAAGATCAGGGAATCAACATATTAAAGCAATCTTCCGAAGCTTCGGGTTAAAAAAAGCTAAAAAATAAACTTCCTGCCTTAACGCTTGTTAATAAATGATCTTAAGGTAGAATTATCAATTTTTGGGCACCCGATGACAAGAGCCTCCGATACGCCGAACAAGGAAAGCTGAAGCATGGGGATTCTCAGTTTGCTGCTATGGACGCCGGCTGTTGGGGCTCTGTTTCTAGTTTGTTGTCCTGGCCAGAATGCTAGAATCATTCGCAGTACAGCCAATTTTTTTACCACTCTGGTATTTGTATTGACTTGTTGGCTGGTCAGTATTTATGATCATCGTGAGTCCGGATTGCAGTTCAATGAATATTTCCCGCTCAATCCTGCCCTGGGTAGCGCCTACGCCTTGGGGGTCGACGGCCTGTCGATGCCGATGCTGGTATTAGCTACCTTGCTGACGTCGATTGCCTTGTTGGCTTCCTTTACTATTTCCAGCAGCATCAAAGGCTATCACATTTGCATGCTGCTGCTTGAATTCGGCATGTTGGGCGTCTTTCTGGCTCAGGACTGGGCTTTATTCTATATATTCTGGGAAGTCACTTTAATCCCGCTGTTTTTTCTCATTGGCCGCTGGGGCGGCAAACGAAAACATGCGGCCAGCCTAAACTTCGTGCTTTATACAATGGGCGGCTCGATTTTTATGCTGCTCAGTCTGCTTGCGATTAGTCAGTATGACCTCGAACACGCCGGTTCGTTGATGACCTCAATGCATCAGGCTGCCAAGGATATGCCCCGCTACGAGCAGATTTTGGTCCTGCTGGGTTTTTTGCTTGGTTTCGGCGTTAAAATGCCGGTTTTCCCATTACACGGCTGGTTACCGCTGGCGCATGTCGAAGCGCCCAGCCCGGTCAGCATATTGCTGTCGGGAATTTTACTGAAAATGGGTGCTTATGGTTTATTGCGATCGGTAGCAATGCTGCCGGAAGCGGCACAGATTTTACAGCCCTTGCTGGTTTTTCTTGCGTTGTTCAGCATGCTGTATGGCGGCTTGCTGGCCTGGCGACAAAATGATCTCAAAGCGATGATCGCTTATTCCTCGATTAGCCACATGGGCGTCGTCCTGCTAGGTATAGCAACCTTGACTGAAACGGGGCTCATGGGCGCCGTCATACAAATGACGGCCCATGGGCTGGTTGCCGGTGCCTTGTTTTTGCTGGTTGGCCTGCTTTATGAACGCACCCATACCCGCAATATACAGGATTACAGTTCATTGGTTCAGGTGATGCCCCGTTTCGCCTTGTTTATGACAATCGCCCTACTGTCAGCCATCGGGTTGCCGGGTTCGGTCGGCTTTATTGCCGAATTGCACACCATCATTGGCGGTTTGCAGCAATGGGGATGGCTCTGGATATTTTTCTGCCTTGGGTTTTTGATTAATGCAACCTACGCAATGCGCACCATCGGCTTGTTATTTACCGGACCGATAAAACCGCAAATGCAGCAAATTGACGATTTAATGCATACAGAGCTATTGGCGGCCGGTGTGGTGGTGCTTGCTGGTCTGGTATTGGGTCTGTGGCCAACGCCTCTGATTGAATTATCAGCGGCCACGATAACCAACTTGAATAACGCAATCCTGTTGCGCGTTTTATAAGGATAATGATGCAGGCGTCAGGTCAAAAACCGGTCACTAGCTACCCCTCGCCACGTGAACGAATCCTTGCCGCATTGGAGCATCTGGACCACGTTCTTCCCGCCCAGGCACCGATTCACAATTTTGTGCATCATAATACTTTGCATGGCTTTCAACATCTTCCTTTTGAGCAGGCGATAGAAAATTTTGCTGCACTAACCGGCATTAGCGGTTATCTGCCGGAAGCAGACAACCGCAATTTTTACCGGCAGGGACGCATTAACGACCAGGATCTGTCAGTTTCCTTGACTAGTAATCCCGGATTACAGCCAGAACAAGTGGTTTGTGTCCTGAAAGACAAAAAAATCACCCGCAAGGATATTTATCTTGTCGCCTTGCTGCATGATCTGAGCGCAATCAGCCCCAGCCAGTTAAACTGGCAAATCGACGAACTGGATATCTTAAATAACGTACAAGCCGATGTGCCGGATTCCGTTCGTAAACACCTACAGACATCCAGCTGCGCTGAAGGCAACGCCATCAGATCAATATGGGAAAGTATTTTAACAACTCTTGACCTACAACCAGCCACTCTGCATCCGGAAAACATGCTTGATTTGTCGCTGGAACAGGCCGAAGACTGGCTGGCACATGCACTCCCCAATAAGGACTTGGCATTACGGCGCCTGTTCGGTGCATCAATGCATCAACACAATCAACTCAAGGCCGGTCTTACGTTGGACGAACTGCTGGATCAGGTAGGCAACAGCATAACCTTACGTGGTTTTGTCCTTTCCCTGAGCGGCATTGACATTCTGGATTCCGTTCGTCCGCAGTTGATTCGCCTATGCGCATCTGTCCTGGATGAAGGTGTGGCGGCCTGGCAATTGCCTGAACGCAGCCATCTTGGGTTTTATTCTGCATGGCGAGCAACGATATACTACGATGCCGATCCGTTTTTACATGAACTACCTGACTGGCTGCAAATCGTAAAGGAATTACCCGTTGATGCGATCGACACCATTCTACTGCAACTGACACGGCTGGACATACCGCAGGACAAATGGGAAGGCTATTTACGCCGACTGGCGCTCGAACTGCCCGGCTGGTCCGGTCTGATCAACTGGCGACAGCAGCATCCCAACTATCATGTGCATAATGATGCGGCACCTAAACTGGCCGACTATCTGGCCATCCGGCTGACCCTGGACAGACTTTGGCTGAATCAGGTCTGCCGCGATATCTGGCGAATAGAGGCCAAACAAAGTTCGCTTCAGGCCTATTTTCGTAAAAATCTGGCCGAATTTATCGTGCGCAGATACCTGTACCAAGGAAAACTGCCGGAATACCTGACGGAGCTTTCCGAATCGTTGGCAGCCAAGACCGGCCCGGAAAGGCGCAATCGTCAAAGCTGGGAAGAGCTCGCCGACCTGATCTGGACATGGCAGTTAAGCCCCTTGACGGAAAACGACGATGGGCTCTCGGTCTGTAATGCCGGCTGGCGCCTGTTTCGTTTATTTCAACATCTTGGTCTGAGTGCAGGCCACGTACAACAGTTGAATAAAAATGATCTTCTACAAATTGTGGCAATTCTCGATAATTTCAACGTGACGGAACGCAGCAAAGTCTGGCTGTATGCGTACGAACATAACTATAGAGAAGCTTTTTTTCAGGCACTGCATGCCAATCACGAGCGTGGGCGCTGGGCTAGGCGTGAAACCCTCCCGGAAGCCCAGATCATCGTATGCATGGACGAGCGTGAAGAAAGCTTTCGCCGTCATCTGGAAGAGCTAAATCCGGCTATTGAAACTTTAGGCGCCGCCGGATTTTTCGGCATTGCGATGAATTATAAAGGGCTGGATGCTACACAATTAATACCGTTGTGTCCCGTCGTTGTAACTCCGACGCATGAAGTCGATGAAATTTGCAAACAAGGCCAAGAAAAAAAATTGCTAGCCCATCGAAATGGCCTTCGCATCTACCGAGGCCTTATCTATCTGCTGCATCAGAGCTTACGCCGCAATCTGCTATTGGCACAGGCCGCTATCGATGTGCTTGCGCCTTTAATGATCGCCGGGATGCTCGGGAATACACTGTTGCCTGGTTTGCATAGAGCCATAGCCAACCGATTGTATCGCTTAGTAGCCCCGCCAGTGCCTACCGAATTGAAGTTTGCTATGGCCGACCCCACAGCGGCCGCCATTTCTGGACAGAATAAGCCGGGCTTTACCGACGGCGAGCAATCCGATCGGGTAGCGGCGCTGCTCCGCAGCGTTGGACTAACCTACGGTTTTGCGTCGATTGTAACGCTAGCAGGTCATGGCTCAACCAGTCAAAATAATCCTCATGAAGCAGCTCATGATTGTGGGGCCTGCGGCGGTCGCCAAGGCGGGCCGAATGCGCGTGTATTTGCGGCTATGGCGAATCGGCCTGAAGTCCGCGCGCTGTTAAAACAGCAAGGCATTGATATTCCGGATTCCTGCTGGTTCGTTGGCATGCAGCATGACACCTGCAGCGATGCGATAACCTGGTACGATCTGGACAACATACCAGCATCGTTGCGCGAAAATTTCCAACGTTTTAAAGCCACAATTGGCCAAGCGCAGAAATTGTCGGCCCATGAGCGCTGCCGGCGGTTTTTCTCAGCCGAAAATTCAAATTCGCCAGCACAGTCCTTTCAACATGTAACATTGAGAGCTCACGATTTAAGCCAGGTTCGCCCCGAATTCGGCCATGCGACGAATGCTGCGGCGATCATAGGTCAACGGGCGCTAACTCAAGGATTATTCCTTGATCGGCGGGTCTTTCTGATTTCCTACAATCCGAACCAAGACCCCGAAGGCACTATCCTGGAGATGATTTTACTGACTGCAGGACCGGTTGGTGCTGGCATTAATCTTGAGTATTATTTCTCTACCATTGACAATGAGCGTTTCGGCTGCAGCACCAAAGTACCGCACAACGTGACCGGCTTGTTCGGCGTTATGGAAGGTACGGCGAGTGATTTGCGCACTGGCCTCCCTAAACAGATGGTGGAAATTCACGAACCGATGCGCCTGCAGATTTTGTGCGAAGCAAAAACATCGGTGCTGGAACGGATTTATGCCGATCAAGAAAGCTTGCGCGAGCTAATAGCCGGCGGCTGGGTACATTTGAGCACGAAAGATCCGGAAACCGGCGACATTTTTATCTTCGAACGTGGCTCCGGTTTCGTGCCCTGGCAGCCCGCTAAAACCGATTTAGCAATTTTTGAAAAATCGACGGAATGTTATCGAAATCAATCAATGCCTATTTCCCCTGTGCTGATAAAGCGTTCTGAAATATTCTAACTTTAACATGATGGATGCATTAGTCGTATTAGTACCTTTGCTACCACTAATAGCCGCTGTATTGATCGGTATCGGTCTTTTATTCGGCGGATTAATGGGTGAAGCCAGTGAAAATACAACAGCCGATATTGCGGTTTGGTCGATCGCGCTGTCGTGTCTGCAGGCGCTGATATTGCTGGGAGCAGATCTGCTGGGGCTAAATGCAGGCACTTTCAGTCTCGGGCAGTGGCTGGATAGCGGAAGCCTGAAAATCAGCTTGAGTTTTATTACTACTGGCTTTAATGTCCATTTGGCGGTTTTATTTTCTGTTCTGCTTGCCCTCATAAGTCGCTTTTCCGTCAACTATATGCACAAGGAAGCCGGTTACCACCGCTTCTTTTTTATCATGAGCCTTTTTTCATCGGCAATGCTGTTGCTTGTGCTATCCGGAAATGCCGTAATCACTTTTATCGGCTGGGAAATTGCGGGCTTATGTTCTTACCTGTTAATCGCGTACTTTTATGATCGTCCGGTTGCTACAGGTAACGCAACACGGGTCTTTATCACCAACCGTATTGGTGATGCCGGTTTTATTGCTGGTATCGGACTAAGTTACGCAGCGGTCGGCAGTTTTAGCTGGAGCAGGCTGAACGCTGCTGCCGTGGCACAATTGACTCCAGGAGAAGCCACAGGAATTGCGTTATGTTTTGTAGTCGCGGCCCTTGCAAAATCCGCGCAACTGCCTTTTACACCCTGGCTAGCCCGCGCGATGGAAGGCCCAACACCCTCAAGCGCGGTGTTTTACGGTGCTGTGATGATACATGCCGGCGTCTACCTGGTCATTCTGTTGCAACCCCTGATTGAACAAACGCCGTTTCCGATGATTTTATTGGCGATAGCAGGTTTTGCAACGGCGATTTATAGCGTTATCGTAGGCCTGACCCAGACTGACGTAAAAAGCTCTCTGGCATTTTCCAGCTCAGGCCAACTGGGGTTGATGTTTCTGGAATGCGGATTGGGCCTATGGCAACTGGCCGGTTGGCACCTTTGCGCCCATGCCGTCGTACGAGGCTATTTGATACTGACCGCGCAATCAATTATACATAATACCCACGATAACCCGATAAAACCAGTTGCACCAGTCATTTCCCGGCTCCGCTGGGCTTATGTGGCCTCGCTACAACGATTCTGGCTGGACCAGATAACAGACTGGGCATTGGTGCGCCCCGTGATCCGTTTGACGCAGGATATGTATTATTTTGATGATCACGTTATCGATCAAGTCATGGGGGCTCCTGCGCCTGCCATTCGAGCCATATCATCACTGGCGCAGCAGGAAGAAAAAATGTTTGGCGCCAGGCTGGATAATGAATCGCCCGAGTTTGCCAAAGGAACCGGCCTTGCCGGTAAACTGACCGAGTGGACGGCCATCATTTTACATTGGTTCGAAGAGCGTTGGGTGTTACAACATGGGACTGGCAGCGATGCCATCCGTTATGGCCGAAAACTGGGTATTGCCGCCAACCGGTTTGAGCGGCTCATTTTGAGACCGCGCTACCTGGTTTTATTTGTATTCATTACCTTAATGGTCGCATTTTAGAATGCCAGTGGATATCAATATGTCATTCTGGCCAGATTTGGCGGCTTTTCCGCTGTTATCGACGCTTATGCTGGTTCCTCTCACCGCTACGATCGCCATTATGTATGCGAGGTCTTCAATCATTGCACTGCGCGCTGGATTTACCGGTACTCTAAGTAACGTAATACTGAGTCTTTACCTATTAACTGTATTCGATACCGGCAACCCCGGCATACAACTGGTTGAACAGTTTCACTTTGCCGGCTTTAGTTACAATGTGGGCGTTGATGGCGCCAATATATTATTTATTCCGCTGACCGCGGTACTAACTTTCCTGACACTGGTTTATACCGTGATTACCCGTCACGTTACGGATCGGTTATTCATTGGTTGCCTGCTAGTCTATGAAACCATCCTGATCGGCGCATTTTCAGCCCTGAATCTGATGCAATTTTGGTTTTGGTGCTTGCTGGAGCTGATCCCTGTCATTTTGTTGACAGCTCATGCCGGAACCGGGCAAAACAGGCGCTGGATTATCGCGCCATTAGTACAATACTGGGGTGGCGGACTATTGATGACATTATGCGGTTTTATGCTGCTTGCCTTTGGTCTGATCGATTCGGAACATCCTTTAACTTTTGACTGGATTACACTGAAACAGAATAATGCCTATTTACACGATGAGGTTCTGATTTTTATTTTGCTGTTTTTCGGCTTTGCGATTCGAATGCCGTTATTCCCGTTTCATGGCTGGCTGCCGCTACTCGCCGAACACGGCACCGTTGCCAGCGCCGCTATTTTTCTGGTGGGCTTAAAACTGGGGATATATTCAGTCATCCGCTTTATTTTACCGCTTGTTCCAGGCGTTGCCGAACAATGGGTCGAATTTGTGCTATCGCTCAGCTTGATTAGTATTTTCTATGGCGCCTTACAGGCACTGATGCAAATCAACATGCGCAGACTATTGGCCTTCGCCGTAATCAGCCATACGGGTATGCTGGTTATTGGCATTTTCAGTTTTAACGAATATGGGCTGGAAGGCAGTCTTCTGCTGTCTATCGTCTACGGTTTGGCAACGGCAGGCATGCTGTTCAGCGTCGGTCTGATTTATGAACGAACTCGGACTGCGTTAATCCCGCGGCTGGGGGGCTTGTTTGATACCAATTCCACGCTGGCGCTGCTGTTCCTGGTTTCCGCGCTGAGCACGATGGTCATGCCCGGAACACCTGGGTTTGATGCCGCACATGTCCTTATCGAAGGCATCATTGAAGAAGATGGCTGGTTGATTGCGATTGCCATTTTGCTGGGGAATGTCCTGGCAGCCGCTTTCCTGCTCCGGGCTTTTCAGCAGATCTTCATCTCATCGCCAAAACGCGCCCGACAACCCTATAGTAGCATCCATCATCCTGTTATTATAGAGCGCGTTATAGCGATTGTGATATGCTCAATGCTAATTGGTTCCGGCTTTTATACCACGCCCTGGCTTAATTTTATTGATCAGGATATGACCGCCATTCGTCAACATTATCCGATGCATGGCGAACAACAGTTGAATAACTTGCCACAGCCTCTCCAATAACCTGCATGAATGAAAGCCATTTTCCATTGTTAAGTTTCATCATTGTCCTGCCTTTATTGGGTGCTATTTTAATAGGCGCTTGCCACCATATTAGGTTAGCCAAAATCATCGCCTTATCGATTGCAGTGATCGAGCTGATTCCGGCCCTGTTCGCGGTGCGGTTATTCAATTCCGATAGCGCTGGTTTCCAGCTGATTGAGCATTATGCCTGGATACCCAAGCTGAATATTGATTTTCTCGTCGGCATAGATGGTCTCTCGGTGTTATTTTTGCCGATGACGGCATTGGTCACACTGATGGTCATACTGGCTTCATGGAATTCGGCGACCCATTTGACCCGTTTCCATTTTGCGCTATTACTGGCATTGGAAGGTATCACGATGGGCGTATTTTGTGCTCTGGATATGGTGTTGTTCTTTTTGTTCTGGGAGTTGACCATACCGCCGATTTTTTTTCTGATTGGCTTATGGGGAATAGGTCCAAGACGTCGCGGCGCCGCCATGAAATATACGCTGTTTATGCTGGTTGGCGGCGTACCGATTTTGTTTGCCATCATCATGCTGGCGATTAATCACGTTAATAGCGTCGGCGGCCAAATTCCCCAGGATTTAACTTTTAGTTTTCCAGTGTTTCTGGAAACGCCTGTTCCTGACGACTTGCAGACCATGGTTTTTTTATTTTTTTTGGCGGGTTTTGCTATAAAGGCGCCTTTAATACCCTTTCATACCTGGCTGCCAACCGTTGCGATGGAAGGTCCGGCGCAATTGACGGCACTGTTGGTCGGACTAAAACTTGGCGCTTTTGGCATATTGCGCTTTGCCATGCCTTTGGCACCTTCCGCCGCCGTCGAATACAGCTGGGTGCTGGGCATTGTCGGCGCCGTCGCGCTAATTTACAGCGCACTAATTGCACTGCAGCAGACCAATCTTCGGCGATTACTGGCATATGCCAGCATCAGCCATGTCGGCCTGATTATTATCGGTATTTCATCGTTAAACATACAAGGTATTCAAGGTGCAATTTTTTCTTTGCTGAACTTCACTCTCGTAGCCAGTTCACTCATGCTAGTGGCGGGATTTATTCAACATCGCCTGGGCAGCACCGAAATCGTTCATCTAGGCGGCCTGGCTAAAGCCATGCCGCGCCTCACCAGCTTTTATTATATTTTTATTTTCGCAAGCATCGGTGTGCCAGGCACCAATGGTTTCCCTGCCGAGTTATTATTGATTATCGGAGCATTGCTCGCTCACCCAAGTCTCGGCATTACCGCGCTAACCGGCACCGTGCTGAGCGCCGCCTATATGCTGTCTTACACCCGCCGCACATTTTTGGGCCCCATCACGCAGATGGCTGTCCATCAGGTGCATGATCTTCGTCCCCGAGAACTGGCCCTGCTGTCCACACCCGTTATTCTGATCTTGCTTTTGGGTTGTTTTCCTAACAGCCTGTTGAATACCAATCGAAAAGCCGCTGAAGCCTGGCTGTCCCGTTTAGTAGACCAACCGGCACTTAAAAGCGAAGAAATTGCAAGGGTTATCGAATTTCCTTAAGTTGTGGGGGTAAGTGGTTGGCTTTTTTCGTCAACTACCTGAAACGTGAACGGTATTGATGCCTGAGTTAGTGCACATCATTATTCCTCAGAACTTTATTTGCTCGCTGCGTTTACTAAATCGGCAGTGGCACCGACCAACTAATATGTTTGGACTCTCTGGACGATGGGGAGCAAAGTTAGCAAACTTTTTTAATTCTTCTATCGATTGCAGCAGCAGTCCACTTTATTCTTTAAAAATACGGTTATAGGTAAAAAAACCCAGATAAATTGTTATAACCATAACAACCGACTCGAAAGACAACAAGCCCAGGCCAGTAACAGCAGGTCCGGGACAATAACCACTCATGCCCCAGCCAACCCCGAAAATACTTGCACCGACAATCAATGACGTATTAACCGACAATTTCCTGACAAACTGAAATTTTTGAGCCAGAATGGGGGCGGGGCGTTTTAGAATCGATTTGAAGCCTATCATCGCGACGGGCAATGCGCCTAACATTACAAAAATCAAACTTGGATCCCAATTACCGGTGATATCCAGAAAATTTAATACTTTATTGGGGTTGACCATGCGTGATAACGATAAACCTATGCCAAAAAGCATGCCGCAAAGCAAAGCAATTGCATTATGTTTCATAAACCAAGTTCCAGACTATGTCGAATGATATAGACCGTGATCATCCCGCTGGCCATAAAAGTCAAAGTGGCAATGATTGAACGCATCGATAACTTGGCAATACCGCAAATGCCGTGCCCACTGATACAGCCATTGGCCATTCGGGCGCCAAAGCCAACAAGAAACCCGCCTATTCCAAGCAGCAGTAGCGGATAGTGTTCTCGCGGGCTATTGAAACCTGGCAGATAGAGGTGGAATATAAAGGCTCCAAAAATAAGTCCGGCAAGAAAAATCAACCGCCAGGCAATGTCATTTTTGGGCGCTTGAAAAACACCGTTCATGATGCCACTGATACCTGCAATACGGCCGTTAAAGAGCAATAGTAAAGTGACGCTGATGCCAATTAATGCGCCGCCGGCTAGTGCCGAGTAGGGTGTAAAATTCTCCAAATCCAAGTACTCCATCAAGTAAAAGTTTAATTAAACTGCCAAGCGATTTAAAACGCAGGAAACCATTAATCGCAAGTAAAAAAAACCGGCGCCGATATTAAATTTTCGCAGCGGTACGATTTAATATAAGTATTTTACTATATTCTACTATTATAGGTTAAACACTATCAATCATCTGCATCTTATCGCGATCAAAATGTTTTTATTTATGGAATCTTTGAACAGTCAAAACCGTTCATGATTCGACTGGCCAACAAGATTGAAATCAATAGTTTGTCGTTCGTATTCCGATTCGGATTCGAAGAACTTTATCAGAATCTTCTTAACTCTCACCCTCATCTGAGGACTCTCCCTTAAGCCCTAAGGTTGCACTGGAGAATGCATAATAATGAGAACTTAGGAGGTAAAATTCTTCGTTATATCTGCTGCCAATAGGTAATTTAGCGTCAATGCTTCAAGTCCTGCAACATGCCTCTTGGCCTGCCCTGATAGCTAAGCTGTCTGTCATGGCTGGTGCAAGTCAGACTGAAAACCGGCTTAGTAAAGGGGCCGTTTTATAAGTCGACCTGATCACTTACATCTTTCAGCCGAAATAACCAATCCTTAAATCGATTCGATTTTAGCTGAAGCTTAATAGTAATCAGGCAGGTCTTATTGTTTCGATGGTATGCGAAAAATCAGCCTAAAAACTTCCCCCGCTAATATCAATTAAGCCCCGTTAACATGCGATGACATATCGCTGGCGAAAAACAGAACAGAACTTGCGACCTCTTCGGCAAAGGTGTTGCGGCCCAGAGGCATTTGTTTGCGATAGTTTTCCATCATCTTGGCTGTAGAACGAATTTCATGATGCTGAGTTTCTGGGGTGCCGGTCGTAACCGAGTTGGTGCGTACCTGCGGCGCCAACTCTTTGGCCAGAGACCACCCAACCACCTTTTTTCGGCCGCATAAGCGCGAACGCCAATAGCTCCGCCGGTTTGCACTGAAAGTGAAAGCAGGTTGACAATACGCCGGCTCCCAGTCGCTCGTAAATGCGGAATCGCCCGTTTAGTAACCCAAAAGGCGTTGTTCAGATTGATACGAGCGACTTCTTCCAGTTTTCCAGCATGCAATTTTCAATTTTAGCTCGTTTTAACAGTCCACCGTAGTGATGGAAGAGAATATCGAGGCGGTATTCATTTGCCGGTGGAAATGCCCGAGGGGAAGGGTGGGTCATCAAGCTCAGCTACTATAGGGTATATAAACGTGAATGGGGGGTGTAGCGATACTATTCGGTTGCCCCCAGTTCTTCCTCCGGTTCCAGACCACCAGGATTTTTAATTTTGTCCAGCACTTCTTGGGCGTGACCTTCAGGAGTTACGCCATACATGACATCGGTTAGGACGCCTTCCTTATCTATCAGGAAAGTGGAGCGCAGGATGTGCATACCTTTTACGCCATTCTTTTCCCGTTCGCGCCAAACGCCATAGTCTCGACAAATATCACCGGAAGTGTCGGCCAGCAGTTCCACTTTTAAGCCATATTTGTTGATAAAATCCGTGTGACTTGCACAGGTATCCTTACTGACGCCAATAATGACCGTGTCAAGCTTGGCAAATTCTTCAGCAAGTTTGGTAAAATCGTTAGCTTCTATGGTACAGCCCGGGGTGTCGTCCTTAGGATAGAAATACAATACGATATTTTTTTCACCGGCATAATCGGTCAGACTGACCAACTGGTTATTTTGATTTCTCGATCTGAACATGGGAGCATGTTGTTGTTTTTCTAGCATAAAAACCCCTTATAATAATTATTTGGTCTGAAAAGATGAGGCAACTCATAAACAACTGTTGCAATCGGAATGATAGTGGCTTAGCCAGTGAATGTCCAGCATCTGCCTATTATAATTTCAGAAGTTTATTTTTGTTCATTATCAATAACTTATAAAATATGAACCGTCCTGCAGCTTGATATCGAATAAGAGGAAAATTTCGGCCATTACCTTACCTGCAGTGCACTAGCATGCCAGACCAGATCGAAATCAGAATTTGACATCACATCATCCCCCTATTTTCAAAAACCACAACTGACTGGCCTTTGACAGAATAGTTATCAGCATTAATCGTCTGTTGATCTTGAGGCGGGATTATGTCATGAGGTGACGGGCAAGCGGTATCCACCGCCAGACACCATTGTCTTCCAGCAACAACTGGCAGATCAATGGCTACTGCCTGATCCGACATATTCAGAACGATATGCAAATCGGGTTCAATTTCGCCTAGGCCAGCCAGCGTAAAAGCGAGTATTCGGGCATCATGATCTTGCCATAAGGGCTTGTTAAGCTGGGTACCATGCCATGAAATGTCAGGCATATTCCTTACTTCTAGGGTCTTGCCCGTCAAAAAACGCCGCCTCATAAGAGAAGGGTGTCTTTTACGCAATGCAATCATGTTTTGAACAAAGCGCAGCATTTCGGTCTTGATGTCATTCATCTCCCAGTTTATCCAGGTCAGTTCGTTATCCTGACAATAGCCGTTATTATTACCGTGCTGCGTTTGCAATAACTCATCCCCTGCCAACAACATAGGGACACCCTGGCTAACCAATAAAATAACAAACGCATTTTTTGCTTTTTTCCTGCGCAGCGCCAGAATTTCAGTATCTTCAGTATCACCTTCAACGCCACAATTAAAACTTAAATTATGATTACAGCCATCCCGATTATTTTCACCATTGGCAAGGTTGTGTTTTTCGTTGTAACTAAATAAGTCATATAAGGTAAACCCGTCATGACAGGTAACAAAGTTGATACTGTTGATGGGTAAACGCCCCTGCTGCTGATAGAGGTCGCTACTTCCACAGATTCGCGTTGCAAGTTCATGGACTAGACCTTTATCACCACGTAAAAAACGGCGCACTGTATCTCTGTATATGCCATTCCATTCGGCCCACCGGTAGCCTGGAAAACTACCAACCTGGTACAGTCCAGCGGCATCCCAGGCTTCTGCAATCAGTTTGGTTTTAGCCAGTTGCCTGGAAAGCTCAATTCCCCAAAGCACAGGCGGATCCGGCAATACTTCGCCGCCTTCTCCCCGAGCCATAGCACTAGCCAGATCAAAACGGAAACCATCGACATGCATTTCCTTTACCCAGTATTCCAGACAACTGATAATGAAACGAGCCACCAGCGGATGGTTGGCGTTTACCGTGTTACCACAGCCGGTATAATCGTGCAGAATGCTTTTATCATGAGCATCATGATGATAAAAAATATTATCCCCTATCCCCCTGAAATTAATAATAGGCCCCCCCGCGCCGGCTTCTGAGGTGTGATTGAACACAACATCCATAATGATGCCAATTCCGGCTCTGTGCAGCGCTTTTACCAGGTTACGAAATTCTTTAATATGTGTGCCCTGTTCTGGCGTCACACAATAACCTGGATGAGGACTGAAAAAACTATGTGTACTGTAACCCCAGTAGTTTTTTAAACCGAGGGCGGCGGTATTTCTAGGCACATCCTGTTCGTCAAAAGCCATAATCGGCAAAAGCTCCACATGGGTAATGCCTAGTGCCTGCAAATAAGGAATTTTTTCGATCAGCGCTGAAAAAGTGCCTGGATGATCCACATTTGATGAAGGATGTCGGGTAAAGCCACCGACATGTAGCTCGTAAATAATGGCTTTTTCGCTACTGATGCGCAGCGGGATATCACCTTCCCAGTCAAATTCATCGTCAGCCACGACACAACGCATGGCAGTACGCCCGTTGTCTCCTGGCATACATGCAGCACTTCGGCTCCAGTGTTTTTGACTGACTGCTTTAGCCCAAGGGTCGATAAGATATTTTTCCTTGTCAAAATGAAGTCCCGATGTAGGCGTATGGTTAGGCCCATCCATGCGCCAATTATACCAGGTGCCCACAGGTAAGCCGATCACATAGACATGCCAGGAGAAAAATGTCCGGTCTTTGTCCTTTTGCAATGGAATGACTTGAAAGGGTTCATCACTTTCCGCCGTTTCAAATAACAACAGTTCGGCACTGGTTGCATGACGGCTGAAAATGGAAAAATTTACCCCGCCGGAGTTGTGCCGTGAACCCGAAGGATATGGATTTCCATGTTTAACTTGATAATGATTGTTCTGCATAACCCCTCTTATTTCGTTATACTCAAAATTGGCAGCTCGCTTGAGTTTATTATTAGATGTGGCTGCTTTAGTTTATTTTGAATTAATAATGTATTTTAGGGCCAAATCCCATCATTATTCAACAATCCGAGTGATTCGTTAGGTATAAAAAAACGATGCTACGCAATTTGTACTATTAAGGATGCGAAGAATCGGCTGGATAGAGAGGGCCTGTCGTTATTTGAATAAACATAGCACACCTCG
>Ga0209798_10000079_pt1 | contig 49979 bp, 35 predicted proteins | sample DOMMetBare3Fresh_FD_187475 | JGI IMG/M metagenome (GOLD analysis project Ga0209798, IMG submission 187475) | Wetland sediment microbial communities from St. Louis River estuary, USA, under dissolved organic matter induced mercury methylation -... | ecosystem: Environmental > Aquatic >...
AAAAATATTCATGACCGGAAACATACCAGCGCCAGGGAAGATTGTCGAGCCGGATGATGGAGAGAGCGGTACGCAGCAGCAAGGGGACAGATCTCAGCAGCCAATCGTGGGTCAGTGCCGTTCCGTTTTCAAATATTGCAGATATGGCCCCGTATACCAGGCGCTGGCAGGGAATTTATCTTGCGCCATGGTGAAGGCATCAAAAGCGCCCTGACGGTTAGCGCTCTGATAGCAGGCGTTCCCCAGATAGAGCAGTGGCTCGGGATTGGCGGGGGTGCTGGCAACGGCTTTCCTGAACCACTCCACTGCTGCGCGAGGCTCTTTTTTTTTCAAGAGTGCTCTGCCGGCCAGCAGGGAAGCGGCGCCGGGATCTCCGCCGGACCGGATACTCATCGTGGCGAACTGTATCGCCTGATCATAGTTTCCGGTCATATAGCTGGCGCGGGCCAGTTGTCCCAATTTCGCACCAGCGAATGACGCATCGCTGATACTGCTCAAGCTGGCAAGCGCATCCTGATAATACCCCCATTTCATCTGCAGCTCAGCTCGTTGCCAAGTATGTTCCGCCGTTCCGGGGGGTTGGGCATCCAGCGTCATCAACCGGGCATTGAAACGTGCCTGCAGCGTTGCCAGCAGTTTTTTTGCCTGGGGTCGATATTCGGATGAGTCAACTTCCGTCGAAAGCAGGATACGCTGCAATGCTTCGGCCAGCCCCGCCTCATCACCCTGTTCGGCTCTGCATTTTGCCAGCAGGAAGAGCGGATAGAGCGCATCTTCCTTCTTGAAAAGCGCTTTCTCAAACTGCAACTGCGCTGCTGGATACTGTTGCTGCAAGAACAGCCGGTACCCCGCTGCCAGTTCCAGATTGAAACTTTCCGGCGCCAGCGCCTGTTCCCGCCGGAACAGATCAAAGGCCCGCTCATAGCGCCCTTCATGAAAACAGGCCCACCCCAGGTTGGTATAACCTTTGATCAGGGTCGGCTCTTTCCTGATGGCAGTTTCCCAGAGGGTTTGGTCGGTTTTCCACCAACCGTTTGCCCTGAAACTGGTGATTGAAAAAAGCGCTATCACGAGCATGAAGCCGAAGCGCAGGTAACGGTGACGGTCAGCAGCCAGGATCATCCCCCCGGCAGCACAGATGAATCCATAGGCCGGCACATAGAGATAGCGGTCGGCAACCACCGGAGAGGTGGCAAAGAAGTTAAGCAGTGGGAGCAATGTCAGCAGAAACCACCCCATGCCAAAAGCGGCCAAAGGGTATTTCCGGCGGCAGACCAGGACAAGTACAATCGCCAACACAATAAAGAGGGAGGCCGGCGCCAGTTCTGCCGCACCTGCCGCAGTGAAGGTGGCACCGTATTCCGGCGCCAGATCAACCGGAAACAGCAGCTTTCGGGCATAGAACCATGGTATCTGCAACGCCACCAGCACGGTTTCCGCCAGACTGCGCGCCCCCCCCAGTTGTCCGGTCACATGGGTCAGGGTAGCAATCTTTTTGAAAATGAAAAAGAAAACAACGGAAATCCCAAAGAACGGCGCCAGGGTGAAATATCGTTTGCGATTTCCCCAATGCTCCCGATCAAACAGCTGTGTCAGCAGCAGTACCAGGGGGAGTATGATTACGGTTCCCTTGGAAAGCATGGCGCAGATAAACAGCAGCAATGCCGAAAGGTAGCGCGATAGTTTGAGACGGTTGTCACCGTTGAAGGTATGCAGATAACAGAGCAGAGCGCCATAAAAAAAGATCCCCGACAGCAGAACATTGCGGCACGTGATCATATTTACCGCCTGAACCTGAACCGGGTGGAGCAGGTAACAGAGGGTTATCAGCAGCGCCGTTCGGCACAACAGTCGCGGACTGCTCTCGATTGTCAAGCGAAGTAAGAGACGCAGCGTCACAAAATAGACCAGCAGCGCGCTTGCCAGGTACAATATCAGGTTGGTGGCGTGAAACCCGGTCGCATTCCTCCCCCAGATGGCAAAATCGAGGGCAAAGCTGAGATCCCGGATCGGCAGGTATTCCACATCATTGGCCAGCGACAGGAATATGGCACGCAGATCAAAGTTGCTATAGACCTGGCGGCCAAGCACAATGGCATGGTCATCCCAGACAAAACCGTTCAGGAGACTTCTGCCAAATACCACGGCAACGGCACAAAGCAGCGTCAGGAGATAGGGTGACTGCGGGTGGCGCATGTTCTTCATGGTCTGTCGTACCTGTAAAATGCGTAATTGTTCGGGTGATCAACACAAAAAAACCGCCAGAGGCGGTTTTCTTGGGGTCTATCGTCGTACCGTCATCCGGCGTCTCATGGATCCACCCATGGCAGCCATCTGATGTTTTTGAAGCGCTGCCACACTTTCCAGGTGGAATTGGAACCACTGGTCGCCATACTGGCGCATCTTCATTTTCTTACCCTGTTGTAAGTTATCAAGGTTTTCCTGCAAACCATTATCTCCCGGAATTTTTTTCAACCCTTTTTCCAGGACTTCCTTGGCCTTAGCAGTCTCGCCCGATTCATTCAGACAATAAGCATAGAGATTCCATAACAACGCCTCCTTGCCATTCCATTGCACGGTCTTGTCAAAGGTTGCGATCATCTTGTCCTTTTTCTGGCGTTTCATGTAACTGATGGCAAGCATTGCCATGGCGGCCCAGTTTTTAAAGAACGACTTTTCGAGATACGGAAACGCATTGGCAAAATCGCGCTTCATGTAATAAATCATGCCGATCTGGGAATTCAACTGCCCTTCCACATAGACCTGCCATTTGCCATATTTTGCCAGAGTCTCTTTCAGCTCCCGCACCGCCTTCTCGAAACGCTGGGCCTGCAGATCCTTACCAGCTGATTCCAGGGCCGCCATGACTTTGTTCATGGTTAACTTTGAAAGCAGCACAAACACGCCGGAGAAAACGGCAAATCCGAGCAGGAGAGCCCCCCACCACGGCATGGAAAGCAGAAAGATTGAAATCAGGGCAACCGCCAGCGCAGCAGCGGCAGCAATCAAAATGTTATACATCAGAACTCCTTCTCGTTATTGTTTCTTTCATCACGGCACTGACATTGGCGGCAATTAACTTTTTTCCTGCACCGGATGCAGCGCGCCGTTTTTTTCATAAAATTTGGCGATTACCAGGCGACGTCCCGGTTTGAGAGCTGCCGTATGTTTGACTTTATTCCAGACCGAGAGCAAACGGGAGGAAACATTAAAGCGTTTGGCCAGGGATGCCAGGGTGTCCCCCTTTTTCACGGTATAATATTTTGCGTACTTGTCACGTGAATCAGCAGGTGCCTGTCTTCGCCCTTCATGGGAGAAATCAACGGTCTGCCGGGCCGGAACCGTCAGGTCACGCCCGGCGATCCGTGCCGTGCGGGAGATGCCATTCAACTCGGCCAGTTTTTCCACCGTTGTTCCGTATTTTCGCGCCAAGCGCTTCAGCGTATCCCCTTTGCGGGCATGGTGACGAGCATACAGCACCCGTTCCGTAAAACGTGTATCTTCCGGTATCTTGGCATATTCCAATAAAAACTGCTGTTTGGTTCCCTTGGGGAGCTTCAGTTCATAATTGGGATAGTTGGGAGGTGTACACCAGTGTTTCAGATCCTGATTCAACTCTTTAACGGTCTCGTAGGTTGTTCCTGCCAACCGGGCAATCAGATCCAGGTCCGTGCGACTCGGAATAGTGACCGTTTCAAACTCGATTGCCGGTTGGTAGGCAATATCCGAAAAACCGTAGCGGGCAGGATCCTTGGCAATGATCGCTGCGGCCAACAGTTTAGGCACATAATCTTTGGTCTCGCGCGCCAGATAGGCCCCCTGGGACAGCTCCCAGAAATCGGTGGTGTTATACTTGTTGATCGCCCGCAGGATCTTGTTTTCGCCGGCATTATACCCGGCGGCGGCCAGATACCAGTCGCCATTGAACATGCCGTACAGTTCTTTCAGATAACGCGCAGCGGCGGTTGTCGCCTTGACCGGGTCTTTGCGTTCATCAACCCACTGGTCGATGCGCAACGAATAGCGCCGCCCCGTATCGGAAATAAACTGCCACGGCCCCACGGCATTGGCCCAGGAACGCGCCTGCAGATGAAACCCGCTTTCGATCATGGCAACATACACCAGATCCTCCGGCATCGACTCGCGCTTCAGGATTTCTTTCATCATCGGTATATAACGGGATGAACGGGCCAGCCAACGGGAAAACGATTCTTTTCCCTTGGTCTGAAATGAGTAGAGAAAGTATTCAACCTTGCTGTTCATGGTCAGCGGGATATCGGCCAGTGGCAAGTCAGCTTCAGGGAGATCCAGTTCCAGGGAAGGCTTGTCGTTTTTTCCCTGCAGCTCTTCCAGGGTATAGAGCGTGGAGACCTGTTCTGCCACAGGCGCGGCATTATTACTATCTTCCGCTAAACCTAACGCGGGGGTATTGGAAGGATTTAGCTCAGGCGCAATCGGGCTTGTCAATTCATGCAGCAACGCCTGAGCTGTTTCAGCGGCAGATACCGGTGAAGCGAGCATAACAAGCGCTATGATTAGTCGGCAAAGTTTCATGCAGAGTCCTGAAGTTTAAATTTTGTGGAGTATAAAGGAGTTCACCGGCATTGTCAACACAACCTAAAAGCTGTAATTCAAGCTAGTTATGAAATCAGATCCGCTTCGATCGTCACCCGGTTTTTGCCGTTGCGCTTGCTGACATACATCAACCGGTCAGCGCGGGCAATCAACGAATCAACCGTATCGCCATCAACCGCCAGGGAGGCGCCAACGGAAACCGTGGCAGAGAGGGTGCCGCCGTCTTCCAGCGGAAGTTGTGAATTACCGACCAGGCGCCGGAAACGGTCACAGACATTGAAAAGGTCTCCTTCCGGCACATTGACCAGCACAACCACAAACTCCTCACCACCCCAGCGCCCAATGATATCAAATGAACGCAGACTGTTGACCATGGTACTGCTGATCATCTTCAACACCCGGTCACCGACCACATGACCGTATGAGTCATTGAGATGCTTGAAATTGTCAACATCCATGAACATGATCGCAAAAGGCCACTGATAGCGTTTCAATTCTTCCAGACGGGTTTCCAGACTCATCTCCACATAGCGGCGATTGGAAATACCGGTCAGGGCATCATACATGGCCATTTCCTGCAACTCTTCCAGGCGCTGGCGCAGAGCATAGCGGGGGGAATTACTGTTATGGATTTCAACCGCTATCACAAACTGGTTATCAACTTCGCGAACCGGCGCGATCCGGATCGAGATCGGAAGCAGATGCCCGTCACGATGGCGGACATAGGCATCTATTTCCATTAATTGCTCGGTTTGTAGAACTTCTCTGATCGGACAGTTTCCTGCTACGCACAGATCATTGCCAAATTTGTTGAGCGGCTTAAAAATTTCACAATAATTACGATTTACCACATCGTCATGCTGATAACCGGTCAGCTTGACGGCACCATTGTTCCAGTAGGTAATCAACCCTTTGTTATTGACGAAGAAAATGCCATCGTACAGATTATCCAGGACTTCCTGATAAAATCCAACGGTATTCAACACAATTAATCCCCCCGGTTCTTGGTCGCTCGCTGGCAAACAGTACGCCGATTAGCCGTCATTTTCAACCACGAAAAGCAACTATCCCGCTTGTATTTCAGGTAGTTTCTGTGATACCTATCACCCCGGACACCACCTTCTGTTGTACCAGGAGAATCCCATGCGACATTGTACCGCACTGCTCTTGCTGTTCTGTTTATTCCTGGGGCTTGCTCCAGCTTCATCTGCGGAAGAAAAAGTCAAAAACTGTGACTACCTGAAGCAGGTGCGGGAAGACCCGCTCACACGCAAGAGCTTTCTGGCACATTTCAATTATGCCATGAGCCTTCCCCTGATGCTCTATGGCGACTATAAACGTAAAAACGACCACCTCTACAAGCCCTACAGTTCCGGCGGAAAAAGCTTCTCACTTGACCGTATGACCATCGGTTGCCTTGAGTGTCATGGCAAAACATTGATCATTCTCAACGACCGCAGCGGGCAGGAAGTGCTGGAACGGGGATTTCACGGCGTTCTGGGCAAACACGCCATTGGGCTCAATTACCACGAGATGGTGTTGAGCAACCCTGGGCAATTCAAAAAACCTGACCCCAAACGAAACAACATCATCTTCGTGGGAGGAAAACTGGGATGTGTGTCGTGCCACAATCCATTCAGCACGCTGCCGTTTCACCTGAATGTACTGGAAACAGACCAGGCGCTCTGCAAAGAATGTCATAACCGATAATCACCACCGCAACAGAAGGAGACCAACCATGTGTACGACCTGCGGATGCGAACCGGATCACCAACATCATCATGATCATCACCACCACAAGCATGATCACGGCAGTCACCAGCACACACACAAGCATGACCATGATCACCGGCATACGGCGGAAGATCAGGAGCCAGCGGGACGGACACGGATTGCCATCGAAGAGGATATCCTGGCAAAAAACAATCGTCTGGCAAGCTTCAACCGGGCACTGTTCAAAGAGAAAGGGATCTTTGTCCTGAATCTGGTCAGCTCTCCCGGCTCGGGTAAAACAACCGTGCTGGAAAGAACCTTGCGCGAACTTTCGGAACGCAAGCGATGCGCGGTGGTGGAGGGGGATCAACAGACCGACAACGACGCCCAACGGATCGCAGCCACCGGGGTTCCGGTAAAGCAGATCAATACCGGCGCCGGCTGTCACCTGGATGCCCATCAGATCATGCATGGCACGGAACAGTTCGATCTGGACCAGCTGGATCTGTTATTTATCGAAAACGTCGGCAACCTGGTCTGTCCGGCGGCCTTTGACTTGGGGGAAGATCACAAAGTGGTGCTGCTCTCCGTTACCGAAGGTGAGGACAAGCCGCTCAAATACCCGCAGATGTTTCACAACTCGACAGTCATGTTGTTAAACAAGATCGACCTGCTGCCGCACCTTAATTTCGATCTGGAAAAATGTAAGGAATATGCCCGGCGCGTCAGCCCCGGCATCATCATTTTTGAAGTATCTGCCACCACCGGCCAGGGGATGGATGCCTGGCACCAATGGCTTTTAGCCGGAAAATAGAAACGAGCGTACTAACGTTCAACAGCTTTGGGGGTATCCCCAAAGCTGTTGAACGTTCTGATGCCAATCCAAGTTCCTCTATTTAACACTAGTATTGCGTTTTGCCTGCCACAATTGCCCGCAAACCCGAGAGATAATCCCCGCTGACAACTCCATATTCGGTAATTATGCCACTGATATAACGAGCCGGCGTCACATCAAAAGACGGGTTGCGTACCATGACCCCCTCGGGTGCAATGGCATTCCCCCTGATATGGGTCACCTCACTTGACGGCCGCTCTTCAATCGGAATCTTGCTCCCATCGGCAAGGGTCAGATCAAAGGTTGAAACCGGCGCTGCCACATAAAAAGGAATATTGTTTTCTTTTGCCAGCACCGCAACCGAGTAGGTGCCGATCTTGTTGGCAGTATCCCCATTGGCAGCAATCCGGTCCGCTCCCACCACACAACAACTGATCTCGCCGCGGTTCATGAAATAACCGGCCATATTGTCGGAAATCAGGGTAACCGGAATATCATCCTTCATCAATTCCCAGGCAGTCAGTCGCGCCCCCTGCAGCCAGGGACGGGTCTCATCGGCAAAGACGGATATGTTTTTTCCCGCCTCGTGAGCAGCACGAATAACCCCCAGCGCCGTACCATACCCGGCCGTCGCCAATCCACCGGCATTACAATGGGTCAGCACTGTGGCTCCCTGTGGTATCAGGGTGGCACCCCATTTACCAATATTTCTGCAGATTGTCAGGTCTTCCGCCTCAATCCGAATCGCTTCTTTTTTAAGAATCTCCCGAATCTGATCCAGTTTTTTGTCACGATTATCCGTGGCGACCTGCTTCATCCGCTTGATGGCCCAAAACAGGTTAACCGCAGTCGGACGAGTGCGCCCCATCACATCACAGACATTTTCCAGCTGTCGATAAAATGACTCGAAGGTATCGGCAATGATCTCCCGCGCCCCCAGGGCAATCCCCATGGCAGCGGCAACCCCGATCGCCGGCGCACCACGGATGATCATCCCCCGAATCGCCTCGGCCACCGAAGAAAAATCAGTATAGCTGACGTAGACCTCCTCAGCCGGGAGGCGGGTCTGGTCAATCATGATCACGGCATCATCACGCCATTCAATGGTTCTAAATGACATCCAGGTACTCCTTTCAGATCGATTTTCTGCACGTAACCATGGAACAGAGTCGCCTGTCAAGTGGTAGCCTCTCAGCTAGCAATTGTCTTTTCAGCACGCGAATGTTAAATTGCTCACCAATATTATTTTCCGACCGGAAGGGCGAGACATGGACAGACGCATCGAAAAAGACTCCCTCGGCAGTATGGAAGTGCCAAAGGACTGTTATTATGGGGCACAGACCGCCCGCGCAGTCCAGAACTTTCCCATTTCCGGTCTGCTTCCCCACCCCACCTTTGTCTGGGCAGTGGTGATGCTCAAAAAGTGCGCTGCAGTTGCCAACATGGCAACCGGCCGGCTGCCACAGGAGATTGGCAGGAGCATCGTCGCTGCCAGTGACGAAGTCCTGTCAGGGGAATTGGCAGATCAGTTTGTGGTTGATCCCTTCCAGGCCGGAGCCGGCACATCGCACAACATGAATGTCAATGAAGTATTGGCAAACCGTGCCCTGGAACTGCTGGGGAAACAGCGGGGAGATTTTTCCTTCCTGCACCCCAATGATCATGTCAACATGGCCCAATCGACCAATGATGTCATACCGACTGCAATCCGCCTGGCAGCGTTGGAACTGCTTGATCCGCTGCTGGAATCGTTGGAAGCTCTGGAAAACACTCTTTCCCATAAGGGGATCGAATTTGACCACATTCTGAAATCAGGGCGAACCCACCTGCAGGATGCGGTGCCGATTCGGCTGGGGCAGGAGTTCAGCGGCTATGCGGTGGCGATTCGTAAAAACCGGGAAGGGTTGGAAGCATGCATTCCGGCCTTACTGGAACTGGGGATTGGCGGAACAGCCGTAGGAACCGGCCTGAATGCTGAACCGGCCTACATCACGGCAATCATTGAACAGCTTGCCATAGGCACCGGTTTTCCACTGGTTGCCAGCGAAAACCGCTTCGAGGCGATGCAGAACATGGATCCCTTTCTGGCGCTCTCCTCGGCATTGCGGCGCTGCGCTGTCACGCTGGGGCGGATTGCCAACGACCTGCGCCTGCTCTCCTCCGGTCCCCGTACCGGCCTGGATGAAATCCGCCTCCCGGCAATCCAGCCCGGCTCCTCCATCATGCCGGGAAAAATAAACCCTTCCCTGGCCGAAATGGCCAACATGGTCTGTTATCAGGTCATGGGGTGTGATCATGCGGTCATGCTGGCAAGTCAGGCAGGACAACTGGAATTGAATGTCATGATGCCGCTGATTGCCTATAACTTGACTTTTTCACTCCAGATACTCAAGAATTGCGTGCAGAAATTCACCCAATCGTGTATTAGTGGAATCACTGCCAATGATGATCGCTGCCGCCACTACCTGGAAGAATCACTGGGACTGGTGACGGTACTCGCCCCCACGATCGGTTACAATGCCGCTGCCGAAATAGCAAAGGAATCAATGACCAGCGGCGCATCAATCAGGGAAATCGTAATTTCAAGAAAATTAATGACTCCGCAAGAACTGGATCGGGCCATGCAGCCACAACACCTGACCGAACCAGGCTTGCCGCTACGGTAATAACAATATTCAACGGCAGTACAAACAACCACAAAGGAGAAACAGGAATGAAAGAAGAAGTACAGAAAGTTCTTGACCAGGTTCGTCCGGGTCTGCAGGCTGATGGTGGCGATGTCGAACTATTGGAAGTAACGGAAGACGGCGTTGTCAAGGTCCGCCTGACCGGCGCCTGCGGCTGCTGCCCCATGTCGACCATGACACTCAAGATGGGGATTGAAAAAGCGATTAAAGAGAAGATCCCCGGCATCAAGGAAGTTGTCCAGGGATAGGCCCTGCAAGAAACCGCTTGACTTTGCATGATCAGTTTTTTTAAGATGCATGACAATTACAAAAGCTGTGAAGAGGAGTAGTAATCGTTTCAGATTTTTCAGAGAGCCGGTGGTTGGTGCAAACCGGTAAATCTTGACGATGAACTCGCCTTGGAGCTGTTTCGGTGAATTACCGCTAGCCGAAATCGTCAACCCGCGTAAGTGGTCAATGAGGTCGGCTGTGATAGTTGCCAGTTGTGGCAGTGCAGCGGATGAAAAGGGTGGTACCGCGACGGCTAATCAATGCCTTCGCCCCTGTTTGGGGCGAAGGCATTTTTATATTCTGAAACAGCACACGAAAGGAGTACAACATGGCAAAATCAGCACCCAAGAAGGATGACCGTCAGATCATCAGGATTTTTGATACGACCCTGCGGGATGGAGAACAGGCGCCCGGCAACAGCATGAACATGGAGGAAAAACTGCGGATTGCCAAGCATCTGCAGAAGATGAATGTTGATGTTATTGAAGCCGGATTCCCGATTGCTTCTGAAGGAGATTTCGAGGCAGTCAGAAAAATCGCCCAGGAAATCAAGGGACCTGAAATCGCCGGTCTCTGCCGCTCCAACGAAAAGGATATTGATCGTGCCTGGGAAGCACTGAAATACGCCGGTGAAAAGGGACGCATCCACACCTTTATCGCCACTTCTGATATCCACATGAAGTACAAACTGCAGATGGAGCCGGATAAAGTTCTGGCAGCGGCGGTCAAAGCCGTCAAACGCGCTGCCGGCTACACTCCCAACGTTGAGTTTTCCTGCGAGGATGCGGTCAGAACCAGACGTGATTTTCTGGCCCAGGTTGTGGAAGCGGTTATCGACGCCGGCGCAACCACCGTCAATATCCCTGATACGGTCGGCTACACCATTCCGACCGAATATTACGACATCATCAGCTTCCTCAAAAGTACGGTTCCCAACATCGACAAGGCGATTATCTCGGTTCATTGCCACAACGATCTGGGACTTTCCGTTGCCAACTCCATCGCCGCTATCCAGGCCGGCGCACGCCAGGTGGAATGCACCATTAACGGGATTGGTGAGCGGGCCGGCAACTGTTCGCTGGAAGAATTTGTGATGATTCTGCGCACTAGAAAAGACATTCTCCCCTTCTCCTGCAACGTGGCAACCGAGCTGCTGACTCCTGCCAGCCGCCTGCTCTCAACAATTACCGGCATCGGCGTGCAACCGAACAAGGCGATCGTCGGGGCCAATGCCTTTGCCCATGAGGCCGGCATTCACCAGCACGGCATGCTGATGGAAAAATCGACCTACGAGATCATGACACCGGAATCGGTCGGCCTGGCAACCAGCGCCCTGATTCTGGGGAAACATTCCGGCAACCATGCCTTCAAGAAGCGCCTGATCGAACTGGGACATGACCTGGATGACGAAAAACTGAAACGGGCTTTCGAGCGCTTCAAAGCACTGGCTGACCTTAAAAAAGAGGTCTTTGATGAAGACCTGGACGCCATTGCCTCAGAGGAATCGCGCCAGGAGGAGAAATACAAGCTGGATCACATCACGGTTACCTGCGGATCATTTGCCGTTGCCACCGCCACGGTCCAGATGGATATTGAGGGTGTATCGGCCAGAACCGCTGAGTTGGGAGATGGACCGGTTGACGCCACACTCAAGGCGATCAAGAAACTCACCAAAACCAAGGCTAAACTGGAACAGTACAACGTGGGGGCGATCACCAGCGGTACCGACGCCCAGGGTGAAGTCACGGTGCGGGTCAGCGAAGGGAATCACACCGTGGTCGGCAAAGGCTCTTCCACCGACATTATCGAAGCATCGGCCAAAGCATTTATCCACGCCCTGAACCGTCTGAATTACAAGCAGAAGAAAGTTACCGAAGGGGTTTAAGCTTCACCCTCTCCATCACGATAAAAGGCGGGATCATTAGTTGATCCCGCCTTTTTGTTACATATAACCTGCAGTTCTTCATCCAAAACAGCAATGGCCACAGAGATTCGCTGAGAATACAAACAGTTCTGCAAAAACAGCATATTTCCATGCAGGCGAAAGACATAAAGGTCTAAACAGTTTGATCTTCCTCTGCGTTCCTCTGTGCCCTTTGTGGTAAATGCTTTTTCAGGTTCATTTCCAATACGAGACCACTTCAAATTCCTTGTCCGCCATTTTTTCAAAATCATTACCGCTGAACGAAAATTCATGCAGCATCTGTCCCTTGACGCTTCTTTCCAGCTGCTGCAGATTGACGATCATTTCCTTGACCGGCTGACCGGTTTTGTCATGCATTGCTTCCGCTTGTTGCTGGTAGGTCAGCTTGACGCGATGGATGTAGATTTTTTCCTTGTTATCCAGAACTTTCGTTGTAGTTTCCACCACTTTCATCTCCGCAGATTTGGGCAACAATTTCTTCATTTTGGCGAGGAAGAAGTCGATTTCGCCGGACATGCGCAGCGCATGTTCCCACTCCTTGCGTTCCCCTTCACTCAGCTTGTATTGAGCGGCATGCACCAGTTTTTCCCGGCTTTCGTCAACCAGTGCGGTTGTCAGGCCAGCCACCTGATACACCTTTTCCTTGTTACCATCCTGCACGGCACGTAAAAAACTGACCGCCAACTCGCCGTTACTGTTGCTGGCCGTGACAACCTTGCCGGCATCGTTCTTTTTACCACCTTCCGGTGCGACAGACTGACTACATGCCACCAACGTCGCCACGCAGAGTGACACCCCGGCCAAACAGAATAGTTTCTTCATTTTATTCATAGCTACTCCTGAATGTAATAAACCCAGGGGGTAAGATCACCCCCTGGGTTATTGCACCTCAATTGTTGTTACACGGGCAACAAATTTATTGGCCGTGCTTGATTCAGCTTACCACCAACGGTGAGCTGCTTTGATACTCGGAACGCTGCCATTCAAGGTATTGGAGGCAGTTCCATGACAGACAACGCAGGTTTCTGTTTTGAGAAGCGCTGTGCTGCGTGCTTCGTAGATCGAACCGCCCTGGGCAATCATGTGAGCCTTGGCAATGTTGGTGTCATGGCATGAGAAGCAGGCCGAAGCAATCGGCGAGCTGACCAGCGTAGTTGCAGCTGCTGGAGTGGTCGCATCAGTTGCCGGGTTGTAACTGAAACCAACGCCGTAGTCATACAGGTTGTCTTTGATGACATAAGGAGACAGGGTATATGCTGTTGCAGAGGCGCCATCATATTTCCCTTTGGCTACGGTCGGCCACAACATGTTCGGCACGGCATTCAAGGTAGCTGCAGCACTGAAATCATTGGTACCTGCCACATGGCACATTTCACAGTTTCTCAGGTAACCGGGGAAGGTGACATTGTAGTAGGTATCGGTTGCCGATACGGCATGCCAGGTAAAGGGAACCGAGCGCTTGGCCGAAGCATGAATGCCATGGATAAAGGTATTGGCATTGGCTGTCCAGCCGCTGCTGGTCTGGTTGGCGGTGTGACAGAAGGCACACAGGGTGGCATCATTACGGGCGCCGCCATGGAAGCTGGGTGAAAGTCCCAACTGTTCATGACACTTGTTGCATTTGGCTGTATCAACAATCGTACGACGAGCTTTAAAGCCGGTGGCTACTTTTTGTACTGCGATGGTGTCACGAACAACGTTAGGTGTTACGGTGGTCTGGGTGAAGTTGCCGATCAGTGCGCCGGTCAACATGCTGGCACTGGCAGGCACTTTAATCGGAGCAGCAGTCGTACCGGTCAGGGTAGCGGTGTAGACACCGGCAACAGGACCAGAAAGTGTCCCCTGGGTTCCGTTCCAGAGGTTGGTCAGGGAAACACTTGAACGGGCATTGAAATCTGCCGGAGCTGTGATGCCGTCCTGTGGCACCGAGTAGACCACATAGAGGGTTGGGCCACCGCTAAAACCGGTTACCGGCACAAGACCTGCTGTGGCTGCAAAGGTGTTAAAGGTCACGGCTGCGTTATCTTTCTTGATCTGGAATGCAATTACCGGCTGACTGCTGGCATTCAGGGTTACGCTGTTAATGACGTAGGTGAAATTTGACAGACCAGCAGGGGTGTTGGGGTTATTGTAGGTCGGGTCAACGGTGATATGTGCTGCGGCAACTTCCTTGATAGCCCCGGCGCCGACATGACAACCAGAACAGAACTTATCATCAGCCTGGCCACCCTGATGAGTCGCAAAATTGAGCGCGTTGTGGCAGGAACCACAGTTTTTACGATTAGCCTTGGTGCTCCAGTTAGCGGAATCAACACCACCTTTGTGGCACTTGGTGCATCCCCTGATGTCCTGCGGATAGGTATGCTCGCCATACTTTACCAAGCCTGCAGCAATCGGTTTGAAGGAGCCATTAGCAGCAACGCTATCATTCAATCTTTCGCCCATGTGGATGCGATGGATGAAGGTTACGAACTCACCTTCACCGCCGGTGTTGGTGCTGGTGTGGCAGATTACACACAATCTGACGTTCGGACGCTGGGTATGCCCCAACAGTGCGCCACCTTTGGTCTGATCAGGATTAGGAATAGTAGAGAGGCTGTAGTGGCACTCTTCACAACCAGCATTAGTAACCGTGTCACGAGCAAAGGCCGGTTTGTTATTGGCATCGAGCAGCGGCAGACCGGTGGCCGGGGTAAAGTCATACACAAACGCCAGACGGTTAACCGGGTTAATATTGGTGTTGATTGCATTGGTAGTCGGGTTGATCGGACCAGTGGCGGTTACGCCCGGCACTGCAACTGTCGTTACGGTGACGCCAATGCGGTGTATTTTAGCCGCGTCGTAGTTATGGATCAGATCATTGTTGGCGTTGGTGGTTACATCTGAAGCAAAAATTGCTGTGTAGCTACCATCACCATGGTCAATTACCTTGTAGCCATTCACCTTGACCGTACCATCGGCATTGTAACTGGTAGCAGGATCAGCGGAAGGCTTGGTGGCAGCGGTTGCGCCGGCGCCGGAACCTGCCGGGACAGCGATCCCTTTATCAATGTAGTTGACCCAGATGGAACTGGTTCCGTCGGTTCCTTCAGGGATCAGTTTGGCAATGTGCAGGCCAAAGGTGCGCAGTCCGCTGATCCCTTTACCGGTTGCCTTGTTGGTTACCTGGAAGTTAACAATCGGATTGGTGGAAGGGATAAAGGCACTAGTAATCTTTGCATCCAGTTTGATGTCGTTGAGATCATCAAAGGTGAAGGTGCTGGCATCCTTGGCAGGGAGCAGTGCTGCACTGCCAATTGAACCGCTCAAGGCAAGACCGCTGGTGTTGTAAGCCAGAACCTGGCCGCCGTTCTCAAGAACCAGGGCAACAACGTCGGCAAAGGTCTTGCTGACAGCAGCAAGAGTCATACCGGCATCGCCGAGAATACCGGCGAGACCAAGCCGTTGCGACACAGCTACAGCGATGTTGTTGCTATCCTGGCTGATGGAGATGTTAATCGTGTTGCTGGCTGTGATCCCAGCTGCCGGGGGATTGCTTAGGTCAAGCGGTACAATGCTTCGGAAAACACCCTGGGCAACAGTTGCTTTGAAAACAAGCACGGTCTTGGCTGAGGTAAGTGTGAAAGTCAAACCGCTGAACTTGCCACTGCCATCAACGGTTGCTGTTCCGAGCGCGCTTCCATCCTGCGCATTATAAACGGTTACCGAGTTTGCATCACCGGCTGTCAGGCTAACGGCCTTGGAAGATGCTTTGCTGGCATCAACTTTACCATCTACCGTAAGCTGAATACCTTTAGGGGTCGTTTGTACTGAGTTGCCATTGCTGCTGCAACCGGTTAACGGCAAGATTGCAAATGCAACGAGTGTCACTACGTACCACAGTTTTCTGAAAGACATGGTTTCCTCCTGTTGTATTTTTGTTGATTAACGGCGTTATCTGCTTTCCAATGTGCTCTAATATCTACCTGCATCCCCCTTTCTCTCTATAATGTGTTCAAATAGATTGAGCTGGATTACTCCTTTCACCATCAGTTAACCTGACCACCAACGGTAATACCAAGATTCAGCGCAACGGGCGTGATCGAAAAGGTGGCACTGGCAGGCGACATATTCCCTGCCGCGTCAACAGCAATGACGTAATAGCTGTAAGCAACTCCGGATGTAACCGGTGAGTTTTGATAGAAGGTAGTCGTGGTTGAAGCGATCTTGCTCCCATTGCGATAGATGTCATAACTCTTTACACCGACATCATCGGTCGCGGCACTCCACGAGAGCTGGACAGAACTGTTGGATGCATCGAGTGCGATTGCCGTACCGGTCAGGTTGGTCGGCGCGGTCGGCTTGATGATATCTTTTGAGGGGAGTGCCAGAACATCGCTACCCAGCTGGCCATTGGCAGTTACGGTGACTGAAATACTGGGATTGAAAATCGTTTTAACAGCGGTCAGCAGGCTGAATTCAGAATAGATACCGTTCTTGTTGATGGCCTTTACCCAGTAGTAATAGGTTGTATCCGGTATCAACTTTGTATCTTGATAGGTAGTTGTGGTAGCAGACGCAATTTTGCTTGCCGAGGTGAGCTGGTTCGTTAATCCACGGTAGACTTCATAACCGGAAACAGCAATATTGGATCCTGTACCGGGCGTTGATACATCCCATGCCAGAGTCAAAGAGGTGCCATTCGGGTCAAGACTGGTAGCCTTGAGATTTAGCGGAGCCGTGGGTGGAGTTGTATCTATCGCAACCGGCGGAATTTCCGTTGGTGCCGGTGCAGTGACAACTGCGTTCTGCATGGCAGCGGTTTCACTCTGGATTGGTGCCGCCACAGCCGGCGGCAGTGCTGTAATGGCGGCCTGCACAGCTGTCTGATACGGCGCTGCATTAGTTGTCACAGCATTTTTTAACAGTTCGGCAAGAGCTGTTGCACCTTGTGTTTGCTGAATTTGCTCCAGCACCGTCAGAGCCGTTGTGTAACTCTTGTCCGGAGCAGCCAAAATATTGGCGACATTGTTCTGTTTGCCAACATAGTCATTTGCCTGTGCAATTGAGGTAGCAATTTCACTGGCTGGACTCGACGCTTTCACGAATAGCAGGCGATCATAGGCGGCTTGCGTCAGCGGGGTGACAACGGGATTACTGGCCAGTGAACCGTTGGGTATGACCGCCCGCAAGACCTCGCCTGAAGTAAAGGGAACCGGCTGTCCAGTTATTTCACTGGTATAGCTGGCATTGGGGCCACCTATAATTTCAATAACGATCGGTTCAGTGGTAGAGGGAATTATCACCGAATATTTACCATTGCCATCGGTGGTTCCGGCAACGGCATTGAGCGGCTCTTTTGATTTTTGTGCATTTTTGTCGAGCAAATAGACCCAGACCTGTGCTCCCTTGATGGGGCCTTTTAAGGCAACCCCCTTAATGGTCATGGTTTCAGCGGATGGCTCCGGAGCCGGAGCTGTTGTAGCGCCACTTCCGCCGCCACAGCCAGTCAATACCAGTGACAGCCACGACATCAACAATAAGCCGGCGACGAAATGTTTGATCCGTTTATTCATAAATTTCTCCTTCTTTTCGTTTTCTGCCGTTATTTTCCGTTATGGCAATTCTTGCAATAGGCATCCGCGGTTCGTGTTCCCGGCAGATGGCAGGCTGCATTGGTACAGGTTGGGGATGGTAGTGGCGTATGCCCGGTTACATAGCCGGAATGAGCGGTTCGCCATGAGCTGACCGTAACAGGATGCCTGGTAACTTCGCCATTGTTGCCGGCATAGTTGATATGGCAGCTGTAGCAGGATGGTCCGCCAAATGCTCCTCCTGCCAAGGTAGTTCCATGACAGGCGCTGGTGCTGCAACTAGCAGTACCGGTAAGCGGCAAATTTTTATGATCAGGATATTTGAGTCCCGGCTGAGGAGCAGCAGTCCATGTCGCCGGATGTTTTACAAATTGACTTGGTGAATCCGAATGGCAATTCTTGCAGGCCGGTCCACTCAGGAAGACACCTTCCAATTTACTGCCATGACAGGTTGTAGTACTGCAACTGACTGTTCCGCTGGCTTTGACCGTGGCGCCATGGTCCGCGATGACCGACGTCCATGACGTCGGATGTTTGGAGAAGGTTGCCCCTTTTTGCGGATGGCATTTGGTGCAGGATGGAATCTTCCCATCGCTAGAGCCGTTAAGTTGCGTGCCATGGCAGCTGGCATTCGAACATGACACGGCCTTACCTGGAACAGCAATTTCGGCACTGTAGGTAGCTGCATGCCGCGCATAGGCATAGGAGTTCCAGCTAACTGGATGCTTTGAGGTGGGGCTGGCATGACAATCAATACAACTGACTTTTGAAACACCTTTATTCCCCGTTGTTGCCTCAGGTTGTTCGGCATGACATTCCAGACACGATTCGAGGGATGCCTTGGCTGAGGTCTTATGCACACCAACCCAGTTTGACGGATGCCCGCTCTCGGGGCTGAATACGGCCTGTGGATTTTTGTCCCCGCAACCGGCCAGGGCGACTGTAGTTGCCAATGAAATAACAGCCAGTAGAGGTCTTATTTGTGACATGACTGGCACCCCGCATTGTTCTGACGTCCATGGCATTTGGCGCATGAAGCAGGATTTACTTTGCCATCAATCTTGTGTTGACTCAGGTAGTCGCCACGATGGGGAAGATTGCGACCTGGAGCGTCGGCAAATCGGTCACTCGGTTTGATTTCATCTTTTCTGGTGTGACAATCACTGCAAAAGGATTCCTGATGGCAGGAAGCACATGCCTGGCGCGCGTTACTGGCATAAAAACCATGTTTTTTGTAAAAATCGAGAGCCTGGTGATTAAAGTTACTCAGTGAATCATCATGGCATTCCGTGCAGTTTGTAACACCTTTCAACGCTTCAGGATGAATCCTTGCCACGCTGTTCGTATTGGCACAAGCGTACAAAACACACAGCATCAATGACATCGCCAACAGTACGAAAATTCTACTTTTCATGCTTGCCCCCCTTTTCCCGTTTTGTATCAAACAGATAGTTAACCTTTATCAATCCACGCACTTCATTATCAAAGTCCGGGTTTTTGGAATATTCCACATCAGCGCCGATTTTCAGCTTTTCATTGAATTCATAGCCGGCAGATCCGGTAACGCCGTAGCTGTTGCGAATGCCGTTGATGCGGGTGTCATATTCGGTGTTGTTGAAATCAACTGCCAGGTCAGTCGGACCAAGTTTCTTGGAGGCAAACAGACGGTATTCGCTGTAGCTCAAACGGTCTGTCTTGCCATCCATACGATGGTAGGCGCAGCCAACCAGGAACGATTCCGGCAGTGCATAGTTCACACGACCACCATAGTAGTTGGCACGTCCGGCATGTTCATAGGTGTTGGCTTTGTAATCTCCGACTATGGTCAGGTTTTTAATGGGAGAATAGGAGACGCCTCCCCCCAGGGACATCATTTTTTCATCGGTGTTGATGAAATTACTGATGTTGGAGGTAAAGACCGTCGAGGTCATGTTGTAGAAGTAGTCTTTGTACTGAATGTTGGAGAGCTCGGCACTAAAGCGCAGACTTTCCATTGGCAGAATCGAGGCGGTGTAGGCATGTTCCATCCACCCCTTGGTGATCGAGTTGTAGGAAGAACGACCCGTCAGGTCAAGTTGTTTGACAGGATGAACCCACAGGTCGACTCCTTCTTCTTCCCGGAAACGCCCCCCGCTATCGGTGTCACTTTTGAGAGCACTGAGCCCGACGGTATAGTACTGGGGCATGGATTGTGTCAGGCGGCCACCATAGACCAAAAAGCTGTCTTTGGTAGGTGTGTCGGTTGACATGACCGATTTACCGGCATATGCCGCAGCACCGATACCGGCGATGAAATCACTGTGAAGGTAGAGGCCATCCAGTCGTTCCGCAGCGACACCTTCCGTAACAAACTGGCGCCCCAGATTCACCACCGTATTATTCTTGGCGCCTTGATAGCTCAGATAGGCGTACTGCAAGTCACCATCACGATGGGCATCGGTGCTTTTATCCGCCGTATCAACCCGCCCCCAGGTTCCAAGGTAAAACGAGACGGCAGAACCGCTCTCAAGATTCTTGACCACATTGAAACGAAGATACTCATACAGCGGATACTGATTGTCTTTGAAGATGGTTTGTTTCATACGAAAAATGGTTGTTGCTTCGCCTGATACGGATGCATCAGCCGCCATGAGCGGTGAGGTAATCATGCATGAAGCGATCGCCATCCCCCCAAATAGACTTAAAAACTTACCGCATCCGCCCCCTGTTTTTTTTCTCTGGTAGCTTTTCAAAGTAGCCCTCCTTTCCAAAATCGGTGTATCAGATTTATTTAAGATCTTTGTTTAGGACAGTGTCGCGTCAAACTATTACTTGGAAGAGGTGGCCAGTCTGAATCCAAAGGTAAAATGGTAACTGGATCCCGGATTATCCTTGAGTCGAAATGCGACACGGGAGTCCTTGGCAGTGTTAAACCATGAGCCACCGCGCAGCACTCGTTTGTCGCTGCAATTCGGTCCCTGCGGATTGATTTTTGGGCTTTTCTTGTAGTAATCAGCGCGGTAACAGTCGTTAACCCATTCCCACACATTGCCGCTCATATCATAAATTCCCAGGGCGTTGGCTTGTTTCGTACCGACTTTGTGCGGTGTATTTGCCGAGTTTTTGTCATACCAGGCGACCGCATTTATATCGTTACCGCCGGCATATTTCATCGACTTGCCACCTTCGCGAGCGGCATACTCCCACTCTGCTTCAGTCGGTAAGCGATAAAATTTGCCTGTTTTTGCGTTAAGCTTGCTGATAAATTCCTGAACGTCGTACCACCCGACCTGATCAACCGGACAATCATTTCCACAGGAATTATAGCGGGAAGGATTATTTCCCATGACTTGCTGCCATTGCTCCTGGGTTATTTCATACTTGCCAATCGAAAAATCGCTGACACAGACTTCGTGTACGGTTTTCTCTTCCGTATCCCCCATCTTGAAGCAGCCACCCTTGACAGGTACAAAAGCAATGCCGATACCACTATCATCGGTTACCGAGGCAGCATGCGCGGTTGATGTCTGCAGAGCGGTAGCCATAGTCAATGCAGCATAGATACATGCGGTTTTCAGAAGTGCTTTCACAATACTCATAGTCAGGATCTCCTTTTAATTTTATTGTTCCAGAACATTACGTTGCAAAAAGATTCATTAGATGGTCTGTAAAACGATTGACAGAAATGATTGGAGCGATTGAAATCTGGCGTACCGACTCCAATGATCAAGTAGCTCTCTGGAATTGATTATTTTGCGATCATAAGCATAGACCTTCAGCTTTAACTAACAAAGAAGTGTCTGTCCTAAACTTGCCGCCGATTCTGGCAACCCGCGTCTTAGGAGTTTCTCCTATGTTTCAACATTCCACGCAGTGTTTCTAAGCGGCAGCTTAGCTATTACACATACAAGACTATTTCGACCTGTTTTGTAAAGAATTATATTCTTTCATACTACATTTTCAGTCAACTTTATTTTTGAGCTTTTGCAAAAAAGAAGTATAAAACTTTCCAGCAGCTCTCTTCGCTCGGGGGTCAACCCAGCCGTTGCATCAAACATGCTCTCCACATGGTAAAAACCATACATCATGCAGTGAAACCCTCTGGCCATATGTTCAGGCTTGATATCAGCTCTGACATCCCCTCGTTGTTGTGCTTGTTGAAAAAAAACGCTGAGAATATCGAACAGCTCATTGATCAACAGCGTGTACTGATGATGCTCTGTTTCCGGTGCTTGTTGCATCTCGCGGTTTACGATCTGGATCCATTTCCAGTTGACGTCCAAATGCTCTATGAATTTGATGGCGAGCAATTCAACTGCATTCCTGTACGGCATGCATTGCAACTCTGGCATAAGTTCGGTCAGAATCGGGATTGATGAATAGGATCGAACCAACTCCGTCAACAAGGTTGCTTTATTGGTAAAATGGCGGAACAGGGTAACTTCGGCAACCTCGGCTTGTTGCGCAATTTCTCGTGTTGTTGTCCCGACATACCCTTTACTGGAAAATATCTGGAAAGCTGCTTCAAGAATTTTTTGTCGGGTTGATGATGATTTGGCCATTGTTGCTCCGTTTATGTAAGTAATCACTTGCTATGTAAGTAAGCACTTACTGCATTTTGCAGACCAAAAAAAAGCGGCAAGATCGTCAATCGATCCCGCCGCCATAACCATCTGTTTTTAAATTATTTTATCTAAGCAAAAGGGTTTCTGACAACGATACTTTGGTCTCGACGTGGCCCCACCGAAACCATCACTATCTCGCATCCAGCCAATTCTTCCAGCCGTTTGACATAGCTACGCGCTTCCGCTGGCAATTGATCAAAGGTGGTTGCTTCGGTGATATCACTGTTCCAACCGGGAAGTTCTTCGTACACGGGTTCACATTTTTCAAAGATATGGAGCGCTGATGGTAAAGTTTCCAACTGCTTTCCCTGGTAGGTGTAGCCGGTGCAGACCTTGATCGTCTCAAAACCCGAAAGAACGTCCAGTTTGGTCAGAGCAATGCCGGTTAGGCCGTTGACACGTACGGCATAACGAATCACCATGGCATCAAACCAGCCGCAACGACGCGGACGCCCTGTTGTGGCGCCAAATTCACCACCGATCTGACGCAGCTTTTCACCGGTTTCTTCCAGCAATTCGGTTGGAAATGGTCCACTACCTACACGGGTAATGTAAGCCTTGGCAATACCGATAATCTCATCAATCGCACGGGGACTGACGCCAGCACCGGTGCATGCCCCACCGGCACAGGTAGATGAAGACGTGACAAAGGGATAGGTACCATGATCAACGTCCAGCAGCGTACCCTGAGCTCCTTCAAACAGTGCTTTCTTACCGTTAGCCAGGTCTTTGCTCAGTAACAGCGACGTATCGGCTACATACTTGGCAAGTATGGCAGCATAGCCACGATATTCAGCGTAGATCTCGTCGAAACTGCACGGTTTTTCCCCCAGCATCTGTTCCAGTAAAAAGTTCTTTTCTACCAGAAACTCCTGCAACTTCTGGGCAAAAATAGTTTCGTCCAGCAGATCCATCAAACGGATGCCGCGGCGGCCAATTTTATCTTCATAACAAGGGCCGATACCGCGACCAGTGGTACCGATTTTCTTATCGCCGCTTTTGGCTTCACGTGCAATGTCAATCCGTTTATGATACGGCATAATCAGGTGCAGCGATTCAGAGAGTAAGAGGCAGCTGTCATCCTTGATCCGCCCGGACTCTTTCAGCTTGGTAATTTCCTTGATGAATACTTCCGGGTCAAGAACAACACCATTGCCGATAATACAACGCTTTCCTTCATGCAGGATGCCGGAAGGTATCAGGTGCAGTACGACTTTTTCATTCCCGACCACCAGCGTGTGACCGGCATTGTTACCACCTTGGTAACGTACAATATCGTCGGCATATTCGGTATAAATATCGACAACCTTGCCTTTTCCTTCATCACCCCATTGCGCTCCAACCACGATCACATTTGCCATGATTACCTGTCTCCCAGATTTTTTTCGATATGATCCACCAAGTTTTGCATTTGAATCTGTTCCCGCGTCAGCGGCACGGTTTTGCCATCCTGAACACGGACAGCGTTATAGTGATCGACAACTCCTGCTGACTCCTCGACCACCAACATATAACGGATATTCATACGAGCTGCATAGTGCAGTGATTCCGCGAAATCCCTGCGAATGATGTCGCTGGCAACACGATACCCGGCAGAACGCAGAGTACGTGCCACATCAAGCGCAACTTTACAATCGTGCGAGCGATTGAACAGCAGAAAATCTCCTGCCATACTGGCAACCAGATCGGGACATGACTGCAATGCCTGCAACAAATTAAGTACATTAAACGTAAATCCGGTCGCCGGTGCGTCAAAACCGTAACGTGCTGTCAGCGTATCATAGCGTCCACCACTGCAGACAGCTTCTCCCAGACCCTGCACGAACCCTTCAAAGGTTAGCCCGGTATGGTAATCAAGCCCACGAGTTTCCCCCAAATCAACCGTCAGATAGTCGCTGACACCATGCATTGTCAGGATTTCAAGCACCTTGGAAAGATTATCCAGTGCGGCGATTGATCGCTCATTGCGAACCAGTTTCCGAGCCTCCGCTACCACCTCGCAACCTCCGAACAGGCGTGGCAATGCGGTCAGCTCCTGTTTGACTGCATCAGACAGCTGATTTTGTTCCAGTATCCGGGCAACTGCAGACGAATCCTTGCTGCTGACAGCCTGCTGCAACTGGCGCAACGTTTCACCCTGCAGGCCTGAGGCCGCCATAATTCCGCGACAAAACTCCACTTGCCCCAGATCTATCTTGAATTTTTCAAAACCAAGATTCTGCAGCACCTCAATCGCCATGACTACCAGCTCTGCATCTGCTTCCGGTGAATCAAGACCGATCAACTCTACACCGGATTGAAACAACTCGCGACTCCGTCCGGCCTGAATCTCAGTCTGGCGCAACACCCGGCCACTGTACGATATACGATGGGGGAGCGGCCACGTGGCTAACCGCGAGGCAACAATCCGGGCAATCTGCGGTGTAATATCCGGGGGAAATGCCAACAGGCGACCTGACTGACGGTCATCAAATCGGTAGGTTTTACCTTTGAGCTGATCACCCATTCCCAGGGAGAGCACATCCTCATACTCCAGCTTGGGAGTAATGACCCGCCGAAATCCCCATAGCTCGAAGACCCGCCGAATGCGCCCTTCGATGTATCCTATTTTACTGGTGGTATCCGGCAAAAAATCACTGACACCACGTGGTAATGCTATCTCTGGCTGCGTCATATTCATGATTGTGGTTACTGTACTTTCTTGATTAGAAGCGCTGATGCGCCTTTGGTTGAGATCCCGGACCGCTGCACTGCCTGAAGCAGCAGAATTTCATTACGTGACTCATCAAAAACATAATCTGGCATATAATTTTGCGTCTCTTTGGTGCGCCACTTTTCCTCCAGACTGGAACCATTCCAGATCATATTATAGACAGCACCTTTTTTATACGATCGGGCATTCCCCAGCACCCAAAAACCATCGTTTTTTGCAACCAGAACTTCATTCTGGGACGTCACCTGGATCCGCTGATTCATGAAAATCCAGCGATGAATGTCGCCGGTGACCCTTGCATCGGCGCCTTCACGTTGAAAATAGAGTTCACAACCGCCAAATTTATCGTTACTGCGCCACAACTCCTTCTGCTCACGATCATAGACAACCAGGTATCCATCGGGTGTATAGGTTGTGGTGAAGAGGTTACCTTCCTTGTCATGGAACTGGTTAAAGGTGTAAATATTGGCAAAACGGGGCATTTTAATCGGCTTTGACAGTTCTACCCGTGCTCCGTTAAGCTTCGCCTCATACACATCACCATAATAATCGTCATTTCGCCCCATACTCTGGGCGTACAGCTTTTTAGCTCCGCCAGCCAGCGAGATGGCGCGGAAATAATAGGAAAGATCTTCGGTAATCTTGACCAGACGATTTCCCTGCACCTGCAGTATCTGTGAATAGAGATCACTGGCGCGAATTATGGTGACATACAGGTCGGTTTTACCGTTATTTTCTACGGTATCAATTGATATAATCTTTTCCGCAGGGGATAACTCTATGCTCGTAACCAGCTTCAGACCATCACCTTTACGGTAATATGAAACCCGGCGATCTTCAGCCATGAAAATTTCACGTTCCCCGCTGGGGAGTGTCGATCCGATTGCCAGCAGATTGGCAACAGCTTCCAGGCGCTGGCTTTGCCAGCTACCGCTGGCTGTCGTAACCGGCTCACTCTTGATAAAATCACCCGATGCCGCAGGCTGAACTTGTGGAGGGGCGACAATAATATCTGAGTGCGGTGCAGCCGCCGCCGTTGTGGGTGCAGTCACCACTCCATTGACACTGCTGCCATGATTCGTTTTCTGCAGTTCTGCAATCAGTTTATCTGCCAGATTACTCACCGCAGGAATCAGGGTATCTTCCCCCTCCCCCTGCACAAATGAGCGGGCAATAATTTTACCGGCACCAGTCTTGGCAACCGCATCGAGACTGAATATTTTGCCAATCGTGATGTAGGTACCCGTAACCAGAGCATCAGCTTCAGCAGCACTCCCGACCGTAACAATCTGCCCGGAATTAAGGCGCGAGGCCAGCAGTGTCTGTATGACACTCTTCATTTCATCCTTGTTCTTCCCCCCTACAACTGAAACATCAGCCACATAGAGACGTTGCTGCGCCAGACATGGCTGCGAGACAACAAGAGCGGTTACCAGACAAAACAATGCCATCATAATACGTTTCATGTATGTACCTTCCATAGCTTTATCAACCATTTTTGAATTACTGCTTCTGATATTTATAACGCTTGGTCAGCTCAAGCGCCCGCTTAACCCGGCTTACCACACGAACCGGCTGAACCGGCTTCGGAATAAAATCGATAAACCCGAATTCAAGCGCTTTCTGTTCATCTTCGGTGGACGCCTTGGAGGTCAGCATGATAACCGGAATATTCTCCGTCATCGGATTACTTTTAAGTGCCCGCAATAATCCATAACCATCCATACGTGGCATGACGGAATCGGTAATAATCAAGAGCGGTCGCTCCGTAACCGCCAGCTTCAATCCCTCCAGCCCATCCTGGGCCGTAATAACCATAAAACCTTCTTTATTGAGCGCCACCTGAATAACCGTAGCAACTGAAGCAGAATCTTCAACAATCAGAATGGTTTTGCCGGAATCGGCATTAATGGAACTGTTAAGATAGTTTTTAGCAATCACATCCAGGATTTCCCGGCGGGTTGTCAGCACCGGCACGACTTGAAAACCGGTCATACGACTCAACATTTCCATGGTTTCCATGTCAAACGGGTCGGTAATGGCAACAGCCAGCATGTTATCTTTCTGCTTGAGCGGAAAAACCAGCTTCTTCATGGCAAAATCAGAAGGGAGCAGATCCAGCAGATTTTGTGGAAATGTGTGGTTGACAAGATTTTTGATGGTTTTAAAGTTGAACTGCTTGGCAAGCGCTTCCGCCAGTTCTTCCTCAGTGATGACCCCCATCTCTTCCAGCACCATTCCGAGACGGTCCTTACCTTCCTTTTGGCGAACCAGGGCACGTTCCAGCGTTTTTTTACTGATTATTTCCGCCTCAACCAGTATATCTCCCAGATGTTTCATTATTCCTGCCTTCGCCTTTCAGCTTTTCATGCCACGAGTGTTATAGGTTGCGGGTGCAGTACCTGCTCATCACCCGTTATTGTTGACTAATCACGCGGAACCAGATACCCGATACGGATCGCACCCCAATGCCTCCCGTTGATAATCAGCGGAAAAGACATATCGTTAAGAATTTCTCCGGTATCGCGACGATAGGTTTGCAACAGGAAGCCGTCCGTGTTCTGTGCACTACGAATACCGGTGCGATCATTGAAAATTCGCTTGGTGCGGTTGTTATTTTTATCGGTTTCCGGATCACCGGTCAACGGCTTAGTGTAGCGCAGATTGTGACAGGGCGCATACCCATTGTTGTCAACACAGATGGCAAACAACACCTTGCTATCCTTTGAGATAATCTCTTCCTGAAATGATGAGATTTTACGGTCAAAGAACTGGTCAAAACGGGTTGAGTACTTTTGCGGATTGGTGTTGGCAATCGGAACGTACTTGCGGTCAAACAGGGCATCCATTGACAGGGAACTGTCAGCCAGACTGGCGGCTATGGTTGACTGCACGTTTGCTTCCAGTGCACGGATATAACTTTTAGCCGTGTCATGATAATTACCGACCGAGAACTTGCCAACCGTTCCATAAATCTGCTCGACCACATCGGAAAATTGAGCAAAGGCATCGGCGGTAATCTTCATGGTTGTATAGGTAGCCGAGGCCGCTTCCGATACATGATGGATTTTTTCCGTGATGTCCTGGGTTGTGGCGCTCTGTTCTTCCGAAGCTGTGGCAATCTGCACGATCATGGAGCGGGATTCGGCAGCATGCTGCTGAATGTTGTTAAGCTGCTGGCTCGCCTCTTCCGATTTGGCAAGACCAATCTGGACCAGCTTGCTCTCCTCCGTAATCAGGGTTGCCGCCTGCTGGCTTTGCTTCTGGATTGATGCCACAACCCGTTTGATTTCACGGGTTGACTGGGTTGTTTTCTCGGCCAGATTTTTTACTTCACTGGCAACCACCGCAAACCCTTTTCCAGCTTCTCCAGCCCGGGCTGCTTCAATGGAGGCATTCAGCGCCAGCAGATTGGTTTGATCGGCAATATCCTCGATCAGTACCACCATCTCACCGATGTGTGATGACGAAGTTTCCAATTCGCGGATTGCTTCCAGTGCGCCATTGACACTTTCGCTGATCTGCTGCATGCAATTGCGGGTTTCCATTACCACCTGCATGCCACTGGTTGCCGCACTGTCAACCTCCGATGAGAGCAGCGCGGCACGGTGCGTGTTTCCGGCAACATCATTGATCGTTTGCGCCATCTCCTCGGAAGCAACCGAGACTGACAGCGACTGGTCTTTTTGATCCTGAGTCATTTGCAGCGTTCGATCAGTGTCGGCAGCCAGTTCACAGACGCTCGTCCCGATATGGCACGCCTGTTGATACAACACCGAAATGGTTTCACGTATTTTTTGAGTCAACAGATTTACTTCTACGCCAAGCCGGCCGATCTCGTCATCCGAGTGGATTTTAAGGACTTTGGTCAGATCACCCTCGGCACCGGACAGTTCTCCCAGTTGTTGATAGAGCTGGGAGATCTGAACTACAATGGTGCGGCTGAAAAAGAGATAGAGGGTTGCCAACATAACGACAAAGAAGAAGAATCCGACCAATGACATGATAATGGTCAAACGGATTGCCGAAGCAACCCCCTCGTCCAGAGAGGTTGCCACCACAACCCCGCCGAGATATTTACTATCCCCCTTATGGCAACCACGGCAACGTTCCTCATTTGCCAGCGGCACCACCAGATTCAATACCCGTTTCCCCTCGCGGGAAGCGGTAAAGTCTGCCGGTTGTCCTTTTAAAAGAGCAGCCCGGATTTCCTCGGACTGTGTCCCGCCACCATATTCCTTACTATTTGAATCGTACAGTTTGATATCAACAATCTGACCCTTGGTTTTTATCTCACTGATATACGATCCAAACTCCTTCATGTCCCCCTTCATCATCTGATTGAGCAGATCATGGGTAACGGTTGACGCCAGGGTCAGGGAGTTCTTCTTCTGCAGAGCCAGGATGGAACTATACTCAAGATAAATGGACAAAATGCCCAAACCGGCAAAACCGATAAAAAGCGTAGAAGCAATTATTAGTATGATTTTGCCGGTCAGCTTTGATTTAAACATGGTGTGCCCCTTTAATGGTGCCACGAGATCATGCAAAACGGTACAACGATGTAAAAGTTTATCAAAGTGCTGACTGTTTCAGATAACATTCCGCTTTATACAGGTTGGCATCTGCTGCCAATGGAGATGAAGGATTTTCTTTCAGAAAGCGATCAAACAGTTCCACTGCCTTGTTGAAATCATCTTTATGATATGCCTTGAGTGCCCGTTCAAACAGCTGTTGTCCCGTGGTTGCTGTGACTGCCGGATCTTTAGGTGCCGTTGAGGAGGGCATAACACTCTGCAATTGCTGTTCGATTGCAGGAGCGGCAATTCCTGCCGCTGGAAGCGTCTCTCTTTTGACAATGCGACGGTCGGTCTGTTTGCGTTCCCTCGTCTCCCGTGCTGCACTGAACTTTTTTGTGCGACGCGAGGAAGCATCACTTTTTTCCAGTTTTTTAAGTTCACCCAGTGAAAGCTCGGCCGATGATCCCTTGGCCTCCTGTTTCCGCCCTGCCGGGAGAGGAGCTGTTACCATGTTGCGGTATTTGGGAACCGCTTCCAGCGTGGTGCTGGTTTTTTGTGCCGGGCGGCTGCGTTTCGGCACTGCGGATCCGGCAGGAGCAGCTGCAGCAACCGGTGTGGAGGGAAGCGGTATTTTGATCAGATCGCCGGTATAAATCCGGTTGGGATTCTTAATGTTATTAAATAACAGAATTTGCGGGTAATACATCCCTTTGCCGCTGTATTTACGCGACAGACCATACAGTGTATCTCCCGATTGAACCGGTACTTCCTGCACCACCACTCCATCACGTCGCACTCCCCGCTCTTCCGGTGCAATTGCCTTAGGTGAATACAGGTAAAACTGTTCTCCCCATCCGCTGCTGGCAGTCAAACATACACACGCCAGAACTGTTGCCAAGCAAGAGCGTCGCGTCATAGTTAGTACCTGTTCCCCAGTTGATCTTCATATTTAAGGCTATTCTTAACCTCGATCGCGGTACCGACCCCGGTGGCCGGCTTGACCCTGAATGAAACCTTAATCGTGCGCTTCTCACCAGCACCAAGTTCCTTGAATTTCCACAGGACCGTCCCCTTGTCAACCGAGCTGTTGGCTGGTTCGGCTGCCACCAGTTCCAGCTGTTCAGGCCAGTAGCTGTACAATTCGACCACCCTGGCCAGGTTGGTGCCATTATTGGTTATCGTCAACTCAAAGGCAGCCACATCACCCGGCTTGAGTTGTCCGCCTTTGCTCGACATTGCCATCTGCAGTACCGGACGGGAATAAACCAGACGGGTTGAACCGGCAAAGGACTGATTCGGATCACCTTCCGAGGTAAGTGAAATGCGCACATTCCCCTCGGAAGCATCTACTGCAGAGCGTGGAGTTTTGATTTCAATCACGATATTGGCTTCTTCACGAGGAGCAAGCGGTCCGACTTCGGTAATCACCGGTTCACTGGCCTGCCTGATGCCATCGCGATTCAGGTCATTAAACACAATCACTTCACGTGCGCCGGTCACGTCGGTAGTCATCTTGAACTTCTCACGGATATTGCCGTTGTTGGTAACCACGTAGGGAATGGTTACCGTTTGTCCCGGTATGACAACCTGACGATTGGCTGCCGAACGAACCAGCACGCCACGCTGCGCCTGAACAATCGCCGGATTGGAGACAAAGGCTGCCGTTGTTTCCAGCCGGTTATTACGCACTTCCCCCCTGGTCAGCAATTCCTGCCCGGCCAGCGAATCCCCCTTGAGCCTGAACTCCAGTGTAAATTCCTTGCTTTCACCGGAATTGACATTCAGACCAGACAGTATCAGCACACCCTTGGATTCCTGTTTGAAACCGGCTGTCGTTGATTCAAGCGGCTCAAGTTGCGGCGGGTAATCGAGACGGAAGGTAATATCCTGTGCTGCCACGGATCCAACGTTCAGGAGAGCGACTCGATAAGCGACATTTTCACCCGGTAAAGGTTGTGTCTTGGCGGTTTTGACAATCGCACGCAATAACGGAGCGGCGGCGGTAACCTTGACTTCACGCGACTGGGTTGCTTCCTGCAGGAAACGGGATGAAGCCCTGACCGGATGGGTGAAACGCAAGCCATCAATGCTGGCAACAGGAATGAGTAGATTGATAGTACCTTTAAAAGACTCTCCCGGAGCAAGCTGAGTTGTCTGGGTAATGCCTGTTGTCGGTGCTGCTGCTGCTGCTGCAAACCACGCCTTGAATTCGGACGGGAAGCTTGAAGCAAGTGTAAAGACATCATTGCCATTACCACGATTGATCAGTTCAAATGGTATGGCAACCGGCTGTCCCACATTATAGGCTTTTGGCTCTGCCAACAGGTTGAATTCAAAACCGGCGTACTGGGCAACTTCAAACCGCAGTACCTGGGAATTTTCCGGTTGCTCGCTTGCAGCAGCGAGCTGTACGGGAACGGCAACCGCAACACCCAGTTCCTTGAGTTTGGCAGCAGCGGTAGTAGCAGCTTGTGAATTTGGATAGGTTTCAATAATCGACTTATACTGGGCAATCGCTTTTTCACGCAGTTCTTTTTTGGCAGCCGCACCCTTTTCATCAGCAGTGCGCTTCTGCGCCATACGAGCCTCTTCAGCCTTGACTGCAGCCAGACGATCCTGCTCCGCCCGGAGCTGTGCCAAACGGGCAGTTTCCAGCAGCGCGGCAATCCGGCTTTCTTCCTTGGCTTTTACGGCGGCCAAGCGTTCCTGCTCAGCTTTTTCGGCAGCTTGTTTTACGGCAATCGCTCGTTCAGCTGCCAGACGCTCAGCCTCTGCCTTGGCAACCACCAGGCGTTCCTGCTCGGCCTTGGCCTGTGCTGCACGTTCAGCTGCAGCGGCGGCCTGCCGTTCTTTTTCCGCCTTCAGACTTGCCTGACGTTCCTGTTCGGCCTTTTCTGCCGCCAGCTTACGGGTCGCCGCTTGCTCGGCAGCAACTCGCAGTTCTTCAGCCTTGGCAACAGCAATACGTTCCTGCTCGGCTTTTGCGGCAGCAGCCTTCTCGACAGCAACCCTTGCCGCAGCCTGTTCGGCAGCCAGTTTCTCAGCAGCACGTTTTTCATCAGCAGCCTTGGCGGCAGCAATCCGAGCTTCTTCCGCTTTGGCAACAGCAATACGTTCCTGTTCGGCTTTTTGCTGTGCCAATCGGACAACTTCTGCCTGCTCGGCAGCTTTGCGTTCTTCTGCTGCCTTCAACGCAGCAATCCGCTCCTGCTCAGCTTTGGTAGCAGCAGTCTTCTCGGCAGCCAATTTAAGTGCAGCCTGTTCGGCAGCTTCTTTTTCGGCTTCAAGCTTCATCTGTTCAGCTTTCAGCTGCGCCTGGCGCACCATCTCAGCCTGTTCGGCAACAATCTTGTCAGCCGCAAGTTTTTCGGCGGCCGCTTTGGCAGCAGCCAGACGCTCCGCTTCCGATCTTGCTTGTGCCAGGCGATCGGCTTCTGCTTTTTCAGCAGCTTTGCGATCAGCTTTTGCCTTCAACGCTGCCAGACGCACTTGTTCCGCTTTTACAGCAGCAGCCTTGTCGGCGGCGGCTTTTTCGGCAGCCAGCTTGAGAGCGGCCTGCTCGGCGGCCATTTTCGCAGCAGCGGCTTTTTCAGCAGCAATTTTTTCTGCCTGTGCTGTTTGAGCAGCCAGGCGATCGGCTTCAAGCTTGGCGGCAGCAATCCGTTCCTGTTCCGCTTTTGCAGCAGCAGCCTTGTCGGCAGCGGCTTTCTCGGCAGCCAGCTTGAGAGCGGCCTGCTCGGCGGCCATTTTCGCAGCAGCGGCTTTTTCAGCAGCCAGTTTTTCTGCCTGCGCCGTTTGAGCAGCCAGGCGATCGGCTTCAAGCTTGGCGGCAGCAACCCGTTCCTGTTCCGTTTTTTCGGCAGCAGCCTTGTCAGCAGCGGCTTTCTCGGCAGCCAGCTTGAGGGCAGCCTGCTCGGCGGCCAACTTATCGGCAGCAGCTTTCTCGGCAGTCAGTTTTTCTGCCTGTGCCGTTTGAGCAGCCAGACGATCGGCTTCAAGCTTGGCGGCAGCGACCCGTTCCTGTTCCGCTTTTTCGGCAGCAGCCTTGTCGGCGGCGGCTTTCTCGGCAGCCAATTGTGCCGATTTTATCACACGTTGCTGATCAACTGCTTTTGACTGGGCGCTCGTCTGTTGTGACGCTGGCTTGGTCGCCGGCTTCACAACAGGCCCCGCAGCCAGCTTCTCGCCTTTGTCATAGCGCTCCGTCAGTTTCAGCAGCTCATCTTCAACCGTACTTTTGAGTGGATTATCGGGGTATTCTTTGGAAAACTGGGAAAGATATTTGGCGGCATCCTGCAGATTACCGTTTTTGTAGTAGGCGCGTGAAAGCCAGAACAACGCCATATCACGCAGAGGAGTGTCAGGATATTTCTGCAGCACCTCACTCATTTTTTCAATGGTGCCGGTGTAATCTTTTTGTTGGTATGAATTAAAGCCGGAGATAAATATCTGTGAGTCTTCCGCATCCTGGCAGTAGCCGCGGGATGGGACAATCAGGGAGGCAATAACCAGTGTAATTATGAGAAAACGGATCAGACTGTTGCGACAGGTGTTTAGTGATATCACGTCAGATAACCTCTTCTTGGCGCGGCACGTGGAACAAAGCGCACGGAGAGCGGAGAAATGTCTGGATAAAATGCTTTTTTAGATAGCATCTCTCCGCCCCCCTTGTCAACGAAAGAAAAGGATTTTAGAGGCGTTAGCCGCCATTTGAACGGGCATTTGGCAGACTTCAGCGGATATGATCTTCCGGATATGCGCCAATATTATGAATTGATATATCGGCTCCGTGGTATTCATCTTCTTCATGCAAACGGATGCCAACTGTTTTATTCAGTACACCGTACACCAGAAAACCACTGGCCAGTGCAAACACGATCGCACAGAGAGTTCCTCCCACCTGGGAGACAAAACTGACACCACCAATGCCACCAAGCGCCTTTTGCCCGAAAATGCCGGCTGCGATGCCACCCCACGAGCCGATAACACCGTGCAGAGGCCAGACACCAAGCACATCGTCGATTTTCAATTTTTCCTGTTCGATATGAAAACCATAGACAAAGATCAAGGAGGCAATTCCCCCGACCACCAATGCTGCCAGCGGGTGCATGATGTCACTGCCGGCGCAGACCGCAATCAAACCGGCCAGGGCACCGTTATGAACAAAACCGGGGTCATTTTTCCCCGCCACCAACGCCACCAGAATCCCGCCAACCATTGCCATCAAGGAGTTGACCGCCACCAGTCCCGATATTTTTTCCAGGTTGCCGGAGCTCATGACATTGAAACCAAACCACCCCACCGCCAGAATCCAGGATCCGAGCGCCAGAAAGGGAATGTTGCTGACCGGTATCGGGTGTGATTTTTCCCGCACATAGCGCCCCATGCGAGGACCAAGGATCAAAACCGCCGGAAGTGCAATCCAGCCACCGATGGAATGAACCACCACCGAACCGGCATAATCATGGAATTCCGCCCCACCCATGCTTTTAAACACCCCTTGCAGCAGTGACGCATTCTGCCCCCAGATCAGTGATTCAAACAAGGGATAGGCAAGGCCGGCAAATATCGCACCGGCAACCACTTGTGGCCAGAACTTGGCACGCTCGGCAATACCACCGGAAATAATGGCAGGGATACAGGCGGCAAAGCAGAGCAGAAAGAAATAATGCACCAGATCATATCCCTGGGTTTTTCCCAACAGCTCTTCCGCCGGTTTAAAGAAGGAGATTCCATAGGAGATCGGGAAACCGATCATAAAGTAGACGACCGTTGAAACTGCCCAGTCGGTAAGGATTTTTACAAAGGCATTGACCTGATTCTTCTTGCGAACCGTGCCAACTTCAAGAAAGGCAAAACCGGCGTGCATGGCAAAGACCATGACCGCCCCCAGCATCAGAAAAAGAACATCAGCACTGCTTTTCAAACCGGTCAACATTGACGTGGCTTCCATCACTACATACCCCCGTTGGTATCAGATTGCTATATCCGGCATTGGATATGCACCAACTGGAAGCAAAAGTATTGCCAATCGGATTTTGTTTTAATAATGGCAGGTTACAGGCTCAACAGCCGGACATGGCACCATTTTGCTGCCCTATTTTTATACTGCTGTATAAAATCAAGGCACATATCTCACCCCTGCCTGGCCTGCATCCCGGCATACAACCCGCCACGCTGCAGCAATTCCTGCGGCGAGCCAATTTCTGCACATTCACCATCCACCAGCACCATGACTCGATCACAATCACGAAAGGCTGACAAACGCTGCGACACGATTATTACGGTGCGATCACCATAAAAATTCCCCAGTTCGGTCAGGATTTCTTCTTCCCGGCCAGCATCAACAGCTGAAAGCGGATCATCAAGAATCAGCAGGCGCGGATTCGTTGCCAGCGCCCGGGCAATTGCCAGGCGTTGCTTCTGCCCACCCGACAGCGTCACACCTTTTTCGCCGATCAAGGTGCTGAATCCTTCGGTAAATTTTGCAATGTCGTCAACCAACCCGGCCTGACGGGCCGCCTCGTCAGTCGCAAGGTCATCCTCCTCTGCCAGACCATAGGCAATGTTTTCCCGGATAGTGCGGGAGAACAAAAACGGCTCCTGGGGAACATAGCCGATCAAACGCCGCAGAGCGACCCGAGATATGTCCGTACAATCGAGATCATCAAAAAAAAGAACTCCACGGGAAACCGGCAGCAAGCGGGCAATCAATCGCACCAGCGTTGTCTTACCACTTCCGACCGCACCGGTAATGCCAAACTTCTCACCGGCGGCCACGGAAAACGAGATATTTTTCAGCACCAGCTGCTCTCCGGAACAATAGGTACAATTACGAAACTCGATCCCCTTCTCAATGCCCGACAATTCCAGCGCACAATCGGGATCGCTCAAGGCCGGCACAGCATTCAGAATGGTTGCCAGACGGGACATGGATGCCGCCCCCCGCTGCGCCAGCGTCAGTATCCATCCCATCACCGCCGTCGGCCATACCAGCATGGCAAGGTAGCCGCTGAAGGCAACAAAATCCCCCAGCGTCATACTTCCGCCAATCACCAGGCGTCCTCCGTAGAAGAGTACGACCAGGGTTCCCGAACCGGTGGCGGTAGCCATAACCGGAATGACCAATCCCCGCAAGCGCGCTATACGCAGGTTGTGATGCAGATATTGCAGCGATGTTTCACGGAAACGATGGAGAAAGTGCCCCTCACGACAAAACGACTTGACTACCCGGATGGATGACACCGACTCTTCCGCCAGGCTGGAAAGAGCCGCCAGCTCTTCCTGTGCCTGGAGTGAGCGCGCGAACAGGCGATGACTGATTTTTTTGACTACCAACACCATCACCGGAAACGGCACCACAGCCCAGACGGTCAGCCAGGGATGAATCCCCAGCATCAGCGAGATCGCGGCAGCGTAGATAATGACGGTATTGATAATACTCATGGCGCCAAAGCCGGCCAGCATGCGCACATTGGTCAGATCATTGGAAAAACGGGAGAGGATATCGCCGGTGCGAGAGGTGGAATAATACCCTTGATCCAGCAACATCAAACGCTCAAACAAGGCATTGCGAATACGATACTCGATAATTCGGGCAGCATTGAGCATCAGGGTGCGGGAAAATATGCGGGTGATGCAGTGAACCGCCGCCAGCGCAGCAATCGCGGCAGCATACCAGGAAGAGGGGTAGTGCCGCGTTGCAGGAGCTTGCAAAGCTTCCACCGCCATTTTCATACACCACGGAATGGTCAGCGCAAAACCGTTGGTCGCCAGCAAAAAAAGTGTGCCGGCAACATAACGACCGCGCAGACTACGCAGGTAAGGGATCAAAAGGGAGAGCTGTTTGATGGCAAGACTGCCTTTCGCGCTAGTACTAATATCCGCTCCGATTTAGCTGGTAGCCTTTTTTATAATGCAGCCGAAGATGCTACGCAAGCGCAATCTCCGACAGAGCAAGCACGGTTTAATCTTCGAATTTTTCCCTTGATTTATGCTAGGTTACTGTGATAATCATGCATACTGTATACAATTTTCCAAGGTACTTTTACATAATAATTGCAAGGACTTAACTCTATCAAGCCGCTGGAGTTTTCGTTTGTGGAGGTTGGTGTGGCACAGGTCGTTTTTTCATCATGGGGCAGACAAATCGTTGACAACCGGAATGTGAGCGGTGAGCCGCAGAACGTTTCATTCAAGCTGCCGGTCACCTTTGACGGTCAACAACCGCTTAAAAGTTTTATGGGGTGGGATGGACTGATTCTGTTCGACAGAGACGTGGATGTGGTTGCCATGACCGCCGAATACATGCAACGGGTTCAAACCATGTACTGCTGCGGTCGCTGCACCCCCGGCAAGAAAGGGACCAAGGTCCTGATGGACCTGTTCCAGAGCGTACTGAGCGGTTCGGCGCAGGAATCGGACCTGGACTGCGTGGGTGATCTGGCGGAACAGCTTAAAAACTGCAAGTGCACCCTCTGCCAAAGCGCCACGATTCCGGTGTTTGATGCCGTGCAACATTTCCGTAATGATTTTGTCAATCGCATCAAGGGGTTCAAACCGGATCACGGCAACCGCTACATTCACAAGATCACTGCTCCTTGCATGGACAAGTGCCCTTCCCACATTGATATTCCCAAGTATATTGAAGAAATAAAAAACTATCAGTATGCCGATGCGCTGGCCACCATCCGTGAGAACATGCCGATGCCGGCGGTCTGCGGACGCGTCTGTCCTCATCCATGCGAATCGGCCTGCCGTCGCAAAAACGTCGATAATGCCATCAACATCATGGTACTCAAGCGCACTGCTTCCGACTACGAATGGATGCATAACATTACCCCCCCGGTGCAGATGCCACCTGCCAAAGGGAAAAAAGTCGCCATCGTCGGCGCCGGACCTGCCGGACTGGCGTGCGCCTATTACCTCGGTCTGGCTGGCTATCGCTCCACCGTGTATGAAGCGCTCCCCGAAGGGTACGGCGGCGGCATGATTGCAGTCGGCATTCCGGCCTACCGCATGCCACGCCATATCTTGCAGCGGGATGTTGACATCATTGCTTCCGTTGGTGCAGAAATCAAATACAACATGCGGGTCGGAGTCGACATATCGCTGGCAGAACTGAAACAGCAGTACGACGCCGTATTCATTGCCCCCGGCGCTCATCGTTCCAAGCCGATGGGAGTTGAAGGAGAAGACAAGGGGTACACCGGATTCCTCAAAGGGGGGATCGACTTCCTCCGTGATGCCTACCTCGGCCGGCCAACCGGCATGGGGCAAAAAGTCTGCGTAGTTGGCGGCGGAAATACGGCCATTGACTGTGTCCGCGTTGCCCTGCGTGAAGGTGCCGCAGTATCGACGCTGTTGTATCGCCGCTCGCGCAGCGAGATGCCGGCCGATGTGTGGGAAGTTGATGGCGCTGACGAGGAAGGGGTAACCTTCGAATTCCAGGTGCTGCCGACTAAAATAATTGTTGATAACAACAACCAGATCACCGGCGTGGAATGCGTCCGCATGGCCATGGGTGAGCCGGATGCTTCCGGCCGCCGCCGTCCCGAGCCGGTACCGGGGAGCGAGTTTATCGTTGAATGTGACACCGTCATTCCGGCCATCGGCCAGGACATGGACTTGAGCTTCATCCCGACCGACTTTGGCATCGACATCACCAAATGGAATACGGTTGTCACCAAGCATGTCCCGCTCAAGGATGCTGCGGGGAAAGATCTGAAAGACAGCATGGGGAACATGCTTTCCCGTACCCTGATGACCGATCACGAAGGAATCTTTGCCGGCGGCGATGCTGAGATCGGCCCATTGACAGTTGTTGCCTGTATCGGCAATGCCCACAGGGCAGCGCATGTTATTCAGCGCTATCTGGAAGAGGGGAAAGCGTATCTTTCCGATGACGATATTTTTGATGACCTGCTAACCTACCTCGGCGTGTACGACAAAGGGGAAAAGGTTGCCTGGCTCGATTCAGGTTCACGGGCCGGACAGAATGAAATTCACGGCAAGGCGCGGGCATCAAAGGGGAATTATAACGAGGTCGAGCTCGGCTTCAGCGACAGCACTGCCCAGACCGAAGCTGACCGTTGCCTGCGTTGCTACCGCATGGCGATGATTGCACTGTAAATGACGAAATGAGCAGGAGCGACGGCGCACCCCTGCTGAAAGTGGAGATATAACAGGTATGGCACACAAAGATCACACAGATATCGCAGCAACGGCAACCGTCACCATCGACGGCAAACAGACGACTGTTCCGGCAGGAACAACAATTTTAGAAGCTGCGGCACAACTCGGTATAACGATTCCGACACTATGCTGGCTGAAGAAGATTTCCACCACCGGCGCCTGTCGAATATGTATCGTCAAGATCGAAGGTGTTGAGCGTTTCATGACCGCCTGCAACACACCGGTCAAGGACGGGATTGTTGTCTCCACCACTTCGGCTGAGATTGAACAGGCTCGCCGCAAGACTCTGGAACTGATGCTGGTCAACCACCCCCTCGACTGCCCGGTTTGTGACGCCGCCGGTGAATGTGACCTGCAGGACAGTTGTTACAGTCTCAAAGTTGACAAGAACAACTACCGCGCCAACCTGGAACGCCTGCCGATCCGCTATGACTGGAAACTGCTGGAAAGCGATCCCAACCGATGCATCCTGTGTGAAAAGTGTGTCAAGGTCTGCCGTGAAGTAGTAGGACGTGAAGCAATCGAGATCGTCAATCGCGGCGACAATACAATTATTGACACAAAAACCGGGGAACCGCTCGATTGTGACTTCTGCGGTAACTGCGTCAATGCCTGCCCCACCGGAACACTGATCAGTAAACCGTCCAAATTCGCCGGCCGCCCCTGGGCATTCAAAGTCAGCAAAAGTATCTGTGCCTTCTGTGCCTCCGGCTGTCAGATTGAATACCACGCCAAAGATGGTCGCATCGAGCGGGTAACCAGCAGCGATGATGGTTACAACCGTGGAAATCTTTGTGTCAACGGCCGTTTTGGCTACACGGCCTTCAACGCCACCGAGCGGGTAACAACTCCTCGCCTGGCTGACACTGCCGGCGCACTGCAGACCAGCACCTGGGAGCAGGCGCTGGAAACAGTTGCAAGCAAGTTGAAATCAATCATTGCCGCATCCGGCCCGGATGCAGTTGCCGGCATCGGTTCCCCCCGTGCCACCAACGAAGAGAATTACCTGTTCCAGAAATTCCTGCGCAGTGCGGTCGGAACCAACAACATCGATTCGGAAGCTCGACTTGGCTACCTCCCCTCCCAGATCATCCAATGGGAAATGCTCGGTTACAGCGGTGGCACAACCCCCATGGACGCCATTGAACAGGCAGAAGCGGTGATTGTAATCGGCAGCGACCTCAAGGCTGAATCAGCCGGATTTGCCTATCGTGTTATTCAGGCGGCAACCAAAAATAATGCCCACTTGGTACTGGCTGCCTCGCGGGCTACTTCGCTCAATAAATTTGCCAATTCCTTGCTGCAGTATAAACCGGGAAGTGAAGCCTGGCTGGTCGCAGGTCTCAACAAGGCGCTCCTGGCTGATCAGGCAGTCAACAGCGCCTTTATCCAACAGTCGACCAGCTCTCTTGACACACTCACGGCAGCAGTAGAGGCTCTTTCATTCGATCAGATCTATCAGGCCTGCGGCATCAGTGAAGCAGCTTTACGCAAAACCGCGGCATTGATTGCCAATCGCAAAACCGCCGTGATCTATGGTTCTGAAATCATCCGTTCCAATGACATGACTCAGGCCGTCAAGGGAGTGATCAATCTGGCGCTCCTGACCGGTGCGGTAGGTGAAAACGGCGCCGGCATCTACCCGTTGGACGAAAAAAACAATACCCAGGGGATGCTCGACATGGGGGTCTGCCCCGAATATCTGCCAGGGTACCACAGCTATGCCGCCATGACTCCCGTATTTGGAAAAGCATGGCATGCTACACTTCCAGCCAGCACCGGAAAAAATTTGTTTCAGATGCTGGAAGGGATCGAACAGGGAACTATCAAGGCGTTGTACGTCATGGGAAGTGATCCGCTGCGTTACATGCCGGAGCGCACCCGTTGGGAAAAAGCACTGCAAAAGCTCGAACTGTTGGTCGTGCAGGATCTGTTCATCACCGATACCGCCCGCTATGCTACCGTATTCCTTCCGGCTGCCACCGGCGCCGAGAAAGCCGGTTCATTCACCTCCATCGACAACCGTGTTCAATCATTTACCCGCGCCATCGCACCGGCAGGTCTGGCAAAAACCGATGCCGACATACTGACAACACTGCAATCACTGCTGGCACCGGTCATACCTGAGAAAAAGCAGACAACAGCCGAACTGGACCATGAGATCACCACGCTCTCCGGTCTCTATCGCGAAACCTGTAACGACCAGGGGTGCAGTTTATGGCGTGTCAAAAACCGGGTATCCTTCAATGACAAACCGGCCCGCTTCATGGCAAGTTCACCGGCAAAACTGACAGCCAATAATCCTGCGGTTCCCTACCAACTGGTGATTGGCAGCATCCTGCATCACAACGGCACCTACACGATCCACTCAGCCAACAACATGATGGTTGCCGCTACCCCCTTCATATCGATCAACCCGTTAGATGCCCGTTCTGCCGGGATCTCCGAGGATGAGATCGTGACCGTAACCTCTTCAACCGGCAGCGTGACTGCTACGGCGCGGATTACGGACGCGGTGCCGGCCGGAACCCTCTTCATGCCTAATCATTACCCGGAGACGACCCCTGGTTTTCTGAGCAAGGAAAACGCCCTGTCCGTTGCGGTAATGCTGAAACGCTCATAGACAACGGCCACACCAACCAATACCGTTATTCATTTGTTACACACAGAAAAAGCGCTCCACATCAGGAGCGCTTTTTCTGTGTGCATTCACCATCCCACCTGTTATACTCTCCCGCCATGAGCTGGAAAATAAAACAAAAGTTACGGATTTTACTGAACGCTGAAACCAACCTGTGCCAGCAACATGGCGGACGCGGTGGCGCTCTTTCCATCTGCCTGGTCTACCCGAACCAGTACCACACTGCCATGAGCAGCCTCGGATTTCAGACGGTCTACCGCATCTTGACCGAAACGGCTGATATCCAGTGCGAACGCGCTTTCTTGCCAGACCGGGAAGATTGTGACGAGTACGCCAAAAGCGGCATCCAGCTCATGTCTCTGGAAACTGAACGTCCTTTGGGTGATTTTGACATCCTTGCCTTTTCCACCTCCTTTGAACCTGACTACCTCTCCATCCCGCGCATACTTGACATGGCCCGCATTCCGCCGTTATCTGCCGACCGGGATGACTCTCACCCGCTGATCCTGGCAGGGGGGGCGGCTTTTTTTATCAATCCCGAACCGGTGGCCGACTGCATCGACGCTATCTGTATCGGCGAGGGTGAAGTAATTCTGCCACCACTGCTGGCGCTGCTTACCTCGGGCGCTCAAGGGAGTCGAAGCAATTTGTTGCACGCTCTGGCATCGTTGCCAGGGGTATATGTCCCCTCGTTGATTTCCCCCCGTTATGATCAGGATGGTGTCTGTGGATTCGAGAGCGGCGCCGGAGTCCCACCCCAGGTAGTGCGCGGTTGCAGTGATCCGGCTGAAAACCAGCCGGCCTGTTCGGTGATACTGACAGAGCAGACCGAATTCAACGATATGTTTCTGATTGAAGTCAGTCGCGGCTGCCCTCGCGGCTGTCGCTTCTGCACCTCCGGTTTTATCTATGCCCCTTTTCGCTATCACCCGCTAGAAATCCTGATACCGCAGATTGATCGTGGACTGCAGCACTGCTCCAAAATCGGTCTGGTCGGCGCCGCCGTCTCCGATCATCCCGCCTTCAATCAACTCTGTAACTATATCGTGACACAAGGGGGGAAGGTCTCGGTTTCATCCCTGCGCATCGACCGCATCGGAGGGGAGGCGTTGCAGGCACTCCAGCAAAGCGGACACAAGACCATTTCGCTGGCCCCCGAGGGGGGATCCCAGCGTCTGCGGGACATGATTCGCAAGAATCTGACCCGTGAGCAGATCCTGGAAACCTGTGAGCGGCTGATCGCCAACGATATTCTCAACCTGCGACTCTATTTCATTATCGGCCTGCCAACTGAAACCAAAGAAGACCTGGACGAGTTGGTGCAGCTGGTAACGGAAATCCGCGGCCGTGTGGTAGAGCGCGCACGCGCCAACCGACGACTGGGAGAAATCATCCTCTCTGTCAATCCATTCATCCCCAAACCGTTTACCCCCTTCCAATGGTGTGGCATGGAACCACTCCCCTCTCTGGAAAAGAAAGTAAAGTTGCTCGAGCAGGCCTTCCGTCCACTTTCCAATGTACGCCTCAAGGTGGAAGGATTGAAGGAGTGCTACCTGCAGGCGCTGCTGTCGCGGGGTGATCGCCGCCTGACCCCGCTGCTGCTGGCAATGTCCGAGGGAACAGGTCTCAAAAAGGGTGCCCGCATGTGCGACATCGATACTGCCGCCTACGTCAACCGTACTATCCCGCTGACTGCCGCGCTCCCCTGGGATACGATCGCCTCGGGGGAACGCCAACAGCTTGAGCAGGAATACCGCCGCGCATTTAGAGATGAGGAACCAGATGATTAAAATCTGCAGCATCTGTCACAAGGAATTTGATGATACTGAGGAACAGTCGCTGTACGCCAGCGCCGGTGAATGGCTGGCCAACGAGGTCTGGGATGATGCCGGACAACTCTGCCAGCTCTGCCTGGAAAACAGAACCCGCCTGGTGATGATGTACCACCCCGAGTACTATTCCTGACAACATACCAGCCAACCCGCCTCCCCCCACTGGCATCACGCCAAAAACCATTGATATTTCAATCAAAGATGGTATAAGTTCATCCGTTGTTTTTATGCATGCATTATAAGCAAGGATATTCCATGAAAATTAAAACAAAACTGATTCTTAATATGGTGATCGGCGCCCTCGCCGTCTGGTCAATCGTCATTACCAGTATTTTCGGCATGACATTCATCAAGGGTAAACTGGCCTACCTTACCCAGAAAAGCACCCCCTACCAGATGCGCACCATCGAGTTCCAGAAAGAGCTACAGGGGACGATCACCGACCTGGTCAAGGTCAACGCCGCCCGCGACATGAAGGAATACCAAACCTACCGGGGCGAGGCTGAAAAATCGCTGAACAGCGTTAAAGCATCGCAGCAGTCGCTGGAAGAGATGGCTAACAGCAAGTTTGAAACCTACGACGAACTGACCACCATCAGTCAGGAATTGTTTGCGGTAGCTGCCAACCGGCTGAAGAGCGAGGCGCTGGCCAATGACGCCAATCAGAAGATTTCTTCCCGGCTGAAAGATGCATCACTACGACTCAAGGAATTGGACAAGCGTATCCGCATCCTGCAGACCGGTCGCACCAACTCGTTTGCTGCCGCCCTACGCGACACCGGCCAATTTTCCGGAAAAGTACGAAGCGTAGAAGAATTACGTAATCTTATCAAAGATCTGCAGATGATTCTGCTGGACATGAAGGCGGCCCAAAAAAGCACCGGTGTGCTGATTGCCAAAGGCAAACTGAATGCGGTAAATAACAAGATTAGCAACAACAGCTATCAAAAAGACAACCCCCAGATTGCTGCCGATTGCAGAGCAATTATCAACCAGATTGAGGAGTTCGCCAAGCTGCAGAGCGCAGCGCTTTCCCAGAAAACCGATGAAGCAAGGGATAAGTCGATTGCAGCCGGCAAGGAGACCGCCGAGAAGGTAAATGCCCTTTTCCTGACTCTGGAGCAGGAGGCGACACTTGCCAATGAAAAGTTTGGTATTGAATCAGGGCGGCAGGGAACCATTTTTTCCCAGTCCAACGCAGCCAACAGTATTCTGATCAGCAATTCGGAACTGGTGGCACTCGGTATGTCGCTGGAAGGGTATTCCAACAAATTGTTCACCCTGACCAGCATTGCCGAAATTGACAAACTAACCCCGGAAATCAACAACGTCTTTGCCAAAGTTAACGCCATCACCAAGGACTTGAACAGCTCGTTGGCCAAAATTGGCGTCCGGGAAGAACTCAAGATCCTGAATGCCGTACAGGGATCGCTCAACGGCATCCGGGGTGAACTGTTTGCCGAAACCGGAATCGTGACAACCCTTAAAGCGCACCTGCATGCCAATGAGCAGGTGATCAAGATTGGCGACAAGCTGCGCCAGCTGGTGCTCAAGCAAGCTGAAAAGGGAAAGGAAACCGCCTCGGCTGCCCGGGGTGATCAGGAAAAGGCGATTGCCACCGTCAACAAGATGGTTAAAACCAGTACCTTCATTGTCCTGCTGCTCGGCTGCTGTGCTGCCGTGATCGGTACTTTTTTCGGTGTCTGGAGCTTTCGTTCCGTCATCAAGCCACTCAATCAGCTGATCGTCGTGGCTGAAAGCGTGGCCGAAGGAAACCTGCATACCAGCGAGTTGCGGCACTCCAACGATGAGTTTGGCCAGGTACAGACCTCCATGCAGAAAATGGTACACAACCTGCGCGACATGGTCGGGCGGATAACCGCGACCACCTCGACCGTTGCCAGCAGTTCACAGGAGCTGGCATCAACGGCCAATCAACTGGAGCAGAACTCCCAGACCCAGACCAGCGGCATCGAGACCACCGTCACCGCCATGACCGAAATGGTACAGACGATTCAGGATGTTTCCGGCAATGCCATCAACACCTCCGACTCGGCCGGCCGCATGAAACAGATTGCACTGCAGGGACAGCAAGCCCTTGACATCACCTCACGGGAGCTGTTCGCCTTTGCTGATATAGTTCGCCAATCAGCTGAAAAAACTGAGGCGCTCGGCGCCAAATCAGAAGCGATCAACGAGATTGTGGAGATGATCAAGGATATCGCCGATCAGACCAATCTGCTCGCCTTGAATGCTTCTATTGAAGCTGCCCGGGCTGGTGACATGGGGCGTGGCTTTGCCGTCGTTGCCGATAGTGTTCGCCAACTGGCGCACCGCACCATCGAATCATCGGATGAAATCGCTCGTACGGTAAAAGGAATGCACGATGAGGTCGATGCCTCGGTAGTGATCATGCAAAAAGAACGTAAAGCAATCGAAGGAATCATTCAGCATGTTGATGGTACTCTCAAGTCAATGGGTGATATCGTCAGCAACGTGGAGCAGGTGTTCGGCATGGTGCAGACCATCGCCACCGCCACCGAAGAACAGTCGGCCACGGCCGAAGACGTCAATCGCACCATGGTAGGAATTCATGATGTTACCCTTCAACTGACTCTGTCGGTCAATGAGATCAAGAACACCTCACAGAACTTTGCTCAACTGGCTGGCGACCTGCAGCAGATGGTTGGCTGGTTCAGGTTGTAATTTCGTATTCACTACAGAATAGGGAGGAGAATCAACATGCCAAAGAAATTCATACTTTATCTGATCGCACTACTGACAGCAGCGACACCAGCAATGGCCGAAGAGCTCAAAATCGGCGCCGGCGCCGCACCGACTGAAAATGTACTGAAACCGATCGAGGCAGCCTTTGAAAAAGCATCCCAGCTTGATCTTTCCATCATTGCCAACGGCCCCAAGCAGGCCTTCATCGACCTTGAGAGAGGCGCAGTCAATGCCGCTGCTGCCGGACTTTCCTTTGATGACTGGATGTCACTACTGAACAAGGAAAAGGTTGTTGTTGCTGATCCGGCAGTTTATCAGGCGATAGTGATCGGTAAAGACAAGGTGATTGTCATCGTACATAAAGACAATCCGGTTCCTAAACTTAGCAAAGCCGAGTTAACCGCTATTTTTACGGGAAAGACCACCAACTGGAAGGATGTGGGGGGAAAGGATGCGCCGATATTGGTGGTGTGGGGAGGGCTGACCCAGGGAACCAATACCATGTTCATCAAACATATCATGGATGGCGCTCAACCGACCAACGAGGTAATCAGTGCATCGACGGCTGAGGATGTTCGTCAGAACATCTCGGTCAATCCCGAAGCGATCGGCATTGGCCCGCAAGCTATTATAAATAACACGGTGCGTTCACCGGAGACTCCGGAAGTGGCACGTCCCATCACCCTGATTACCAAAGGGGCGCCATCAGCCAATGTCCAGAAGCTGATTGATTTCATCAAAACCGAAGGCCCGAAATACATCAAATAACCAGCCTGGGAGGGCAACGACATGTTCAAGCGCATTTCTCTGTTAACCGCAGCAACGGTAGCACTTTCGACAACCCTGGCATTTTCTGCCGAGATCAAGGTTGGCGGTGGCGGTGCAGCCATTGCCACCATTTTCACCCCGATCAAGGGAGCTTTTGAAAAAGCGACCGGCAATAACCTGATCATCCTCCAGAGTACCCCGGCACGTGGTCTGGCCGATCTGGTCACCGGCAAACTGGATGCCGCCGTAGCTGCCGTACCGTTTGACAGCATGGTAGCCGGGGCGGAAAAGGAAAACGTCAAGGTTGACAAGGCAGCCTTACAACAGGTTGAGGTCGGCACCAACAAGGTCGCTGTTTTTCTTCACGCTTCAAACCCGGTCACCAGTTTGAGCAAGGACCAGCTCAAGGGGCTTTTTACCGGCAAGATCAGCAACTGGAAAGAAGTCGGTGGTAAAGACGGCGCGGTTCTGGTGGTATGGGGTAAAAACTCTCCCGGTCAAAATGCACTGTTCACAAAAATTATTCTCGATGGCGATAAAGTCGTGTCGGAAAATCTTGAGACGACCGATTACAAAGGGATCAAGGACACAGTGCTTTCCAATCCGGAAGCGATCGGCATCGATCCGTTGGGAATGGCAGATGAAAGCGTACGAGCGATCAAACCAAATCCCGCCGTAACCTCCACCATCAGGTTGGTGACCAAAGGAGTTCCTTCACCGGCCATAAAACAGCTACTCGATTTCATCAAGACAGAAGGTCCAAAGTACATCAAGGAATAACCGCAACATGCTGTGTAGCCATCGAAAGGCCGGGGAAACCCGGCCTTTTACATTTCATGGAAACTATGTTAGTGTATTTCCCCGTTGTTCCGGTTCGTACAGCCAGGGCTGGTTGTGTTACTGTCAATTATTTTTCGCCACAAGATACTTGAAAGGCTCATCATGAATTTTATTCTTGATCTTTACCTGGGTCTGAAAATCCGCACCAGAATCGCATTGCTTTGCCTCTGCTACAGTTTCTGCATTATTGTTGCCGTCATCCTGGGACGCTCTTTTACCTTACCGGTTGCGATTGCCTCAACCACCGTTTTTGTCCTGCTCGGAGCGATATTCAGTTACCTGCTGTTCTGGACGATCAATGACGCACTGCAGCGCATCATCGTGTATGTAAACGGCATCAGCGCCGGTGACCTGTCGCAAGACATCAAGGCCAAGCGCAACAATGAAATCAGTACCATTCTGCGCGGTATCAGCAGCCTACAGACAACCATGCGCAGTATGATATCCCAGATATCCCAAACCTCGGACCAAGTATCATCGGCATCACGGCTCCTGCGGATCAACGCCGATCAGATTGCCGCAGGAACAGAAGATGTCGCGTCCCAAACCACAACCGTTGCCATTGCCAGTGAACAGATGTCAGCCACGTCGGGTGACATTGCCAGCAACTGCCTGAATGCGGCGCAAAATTCCAGCCATGCCAGCGATGCCGCACGGGAGGGAGCCGATGTGGTGCGTCAGGCAACCGGTGGTATGGAACGGATTGCCAGCCGTGTAAAAAAGACCGCCAAAACTGTTGAGGAACTAGGGGCACGCTCAGACCAGATTGGCCAGATTATCGGCACCATCGAGGATATCGCTGATCAGACCAACCTGCTGGCACTCAATGCTGCCATTGAAGCTGCCCGGGCCGGTGAACAGGGGCGCGGTTTTGCCGTGGTAGCCGATGAAGTCCGTGCCTTGGCAGAACGGACCACCCGCGCTACGCGTGAAATCGGGGAAATGATCAAGGCGATCCAGAACGAAACCAGGGGAGCGGTTGCTGCCATTGAGGAAGGGGTTGCGGAGGTAGAAAAAGGGACTGAATATTCGCTTCAATCAGGACACGCTCTGGAACAGATACTTCAACAGATCAACGATGTCACCATGCAGATCAATCAGATTGCCACTGCTGCCGAACAGCAGACGGCAACCACCGGTGAAATTTCCAGCAACATCCAGCAGATTACCAGCGTCGTACAGCAAACCGCCCAGGGAGCAACCGAAACCGCGGCTGCGGCGGCAACGCTTTCCGCACAATCAGATGAACTTCAGCGACTGGTACGGCAATTCAAGCTGTAGCAGAGTCCCCCATCCCGCTCGTCGGGCGGATAAACTTCAAGAACCGTTCTTCCAGTCGGCCGGCATCTTCATGCCGGCCGACTGTTCGTAACACTTCAATCACACACTCTGCAGTACAGAGACAGGCAACTTTCTGATTTTTCCTGAGATTATAGCGCGAGACTCCAGCTGGTTGCAGGTTGACGCGCCGGACTTGCTGCAGATACGGACTGCGCTGGTGGATTTTGCGGGCTTCATGCCAGGTGCCGTCAATCAGGATAAAGTGGTCGATGCCGCTTAAAT
>Ga0209798_10000082_pt1 | contig 49202 bp, 49 predicted proteins | sample DOMMetBare3Fresh_FD_187475 | JGI IMG/M metagenome (GOLD analysis project Ga0209798, IMG submission 187475) | Wetland sediment microbial communities from St. Louis River estuary, USA, under dissolved organic matter induced mercury methylation -... | ecosystem: Environmental > Aquatic >...
CCGCCCACGCCGATCGTCATGCGACCCAGCACGATCGGCTCGGGCTTCTCGTTGGCCAGGGGCTCGAAGCCGGGCACCGTTTCGCGCGCAATGCTGCGCTTGATCAGGCGTTCGATGTCGCGCAGGAAGATTTCCTCGTCCACGCAGGCCAGCGAGATCGCCTCGCCCTGCGAGCCGGCGCGCCCGGTACGGCCGATGCGGTGCACGTAGTCCTCGGGCACGTTGGGCAACTCGAAGTTCACGACGTGCGGCAACTGGTCGATGTCGATGCCGCGTGCGGCGATGTCGGTGGCCACCAGCACCGGCAGCTTGCCGGTCTTGAACTCGGCCAGCGCCTTGGTGCGCGCGGTCTGGCTCTTGTTGCCGTGGATCGCCATCGCGCCGATGCCCTGGTCGTTGAGCCAGTCCGCGAGGCGGTTGGCGCCATGCTTCATGCGCGTGAACACCAGCACCTGGTGCCAGTCGCCCTGCTTGATCAGGTGCGCCAGCAGTTCCTTCTTCTTGTCGCGCGCCACCGGGTGGACCTTCTGCGCGATCAGCTCGACCGTCGAGTTGCGGCGCGACACCTCGATCAATGCCGGCGCGTTGAGCAGCCTGTCGGCCAACACCTTGATCTCGTCGCTGAAGGTGGCCGAGAACAGCAGGCTCTGCTTCTTCGCCGGCACGATGGCCAGCACCTTCTTGATGTCGTGGATGAAGCCCATGTCGAGCATGCGGTCGGCCTCGTCGAGCACGAAGATCTCGACGTGCGACAGGTCGAGCGTGCGCTGGCCATGGTGGTCGAGCAGGCGCCCGGGCGTGGCCACCAGGATGTCGACGCCGCGCCTGAGCCTGTCGATCTGCGGCTGCATGCCTACGCCGCCGAACATCACCATCGAGGTGAGCGGCACATGCTTGCCGTAGGTGCGCACGGATTCCTCGACTTGCGCGGCGAGTTCGCGCGTCGGCGTGAGGATCAGCGCGCGGATCGCAATGCGGCCGCGTGCGTCATTCTTGTGCGGCTGCGCCATCAGGCGCTGCAGCATCGGCAGCACGAAGCCGGCCGTCTTGCCGGTGCCGGTCTGCGCGCCGGCCATCAGGTCGCCGCCCTTCAGGACGGCGGGGATGGCTTGTGCCTGGATCGGGGTGGGGGTGTCGTAGCCATGTTCGTGCACGGCGCGCACGAGCGGCTCGGCCAGGCCGAGGTCGGTGAATTTCATTGTGTTGGAAAGGTCTCGCGATGAGACCGGGTTCGCTGCCTGCTGTCACCCGTTGCGGGTGCACCAGTCGGGTAGGCGCGAGGGTAGGGGAACTGTCTGAAACGACTGCGCCGCGGTGACTGGACGCCGCAGCGCAAGCGGATTGTAACCGATGGGGCCTTCAGGCCGGCATCGGTTGGTGTGCATTCAGGCGCAGCCAGCCGCGCGCGATGCGATAGATCGCCCACAGGCCGAGCACGCTCATGCCGACGATCCAGGTGGCCAGGCCCAGACCGAGCAGCAGCACGAGCGGCGCGGAAACGAGCGCGACCAGCGCAGCGATGGCCAGCGCGATCCAGAACGTGCGGATCGCCCAGTCGAAGTGCGATTCGAGCCAGGTGCCGCGTGAGTCGCCGCGGTAGATGTAGCTGACGATCACCGCGATGATCGATGGCCAGCCGAACAGGAACGAGCCGACGACGCTGGCCGCGCCGAAGGCACCGAGCGCGAGCCCGATCGTGTGCAGGCCGTAGACGATGTGCATCGTGCGTACCAGCGTCGACGGGGCCTCGACGGTGAGCGAGTTCGTGGTCATCGGGCTTTCTCCTCAAGGTCGCTTGGTGACAGGGGTGCAACCGCAGGGGCGAAAGTATGGACGGCCAGCAGAATCGCAAGGCCGATGGCGACGAACGGCAGCCCGGCCCAGGCGAGCTGCGCAAAGCCCAGACGGTCTGCAAGCGCCCCGCCGACGACGGCGCCGGCCGCCGTGCCCAGGTAGAGCATCGAGGTGTTGAGCGAAAGCAGCATCGGTGCCTGTGCGGGCGCGAGTGTGGCCAGGCGAGACTGCTGCGGCGCCATCATGCCGAAGCCGGCGGTTCCCCAGACCAGCAGCGTGAGCATCAGGAGGGGCCAGGAGCCGCGTGTCAGCGGCAACAGTGCCATCGTCAGACCCAGCACGCTCAGCTGCAGCAGCAGCGTGCGGCGCGGCCCGAATCGGTCGTTCGCGACGCCGCCGAGCAAGGTGCCTGCCACGCCCGACGCGCCGAACAGCGCCAGCGTCAGCGACTGCAGGTCTCGGCTCATCGGCGCGAGCGCCTGCAGCACCGGGCCGATGTAGCTGAACACGGCGAAGATCGCGATGAAATATGCCAGCGTCAGCAGCAGCACCGACAGCACGTCGCGGCGCGCCAGCAGCGCCGGTAGTCCTTCGAAGCTCGCGCCCGGCGCGCAGATATCGGCGGGCACCCACAGCGCCGCGGCGCCGAGCGCCAGCACTGCGAGTGCGGTGAAGAGCCAGATCGGCGTGTGCCAGTCGAACGCCAGGCCGAGCCAGGTGCCGATCGGCACGCCGATCACGTAGGACAGGCTGATGCCGAGGAAGGTCAACGCCAGTGCCTGACCGCGGCGCGCCGGTTCGACCAGCGCCACCGCAATGCCGGCTGCGATCGGCGTGAAAACGGCGCCCAGGCCCATCAGCACGCGCCCGGCCATCAGCGCGGCCATGCTGGACGCCCATGCGCACAGCAGGTTGCCGGCGGCAAACAGCGCCAGCGCCAGCAGCAGCGCCCGCTTGCGCGACCAGTTGCCGGTGGCCAGCAGCAAGATCGGTGCGAGCAGCGCGGTGGCCAACGCGTAGGCGGTCATCGCCTGGCCGGCGGCTGGCACGCTGACGCCCAGATCCTGCGCCATCGGCGCCAGGATGCCGCCGATCACGAAGGCACCACTGCCGATAACCAGGTTGACGCAGGAGAACAGCCAGAGAAGCCGCGGCATGGGGACATTGTGTCGTGCTGCGACAATAGACTCTGTTGCGGCCCCGCCATCGCGGGCCGCGTTGCTTTGTGGATCTTCTCCTTATGGCCCAGTACGTCTTCACCATGAACCGCGTCGGCAAGATCGTGCCGCCGAAGCGGCAGATCCTGAAGGACATTTCACTGTCGTTCTTTCCGGGCGCCAAGATCGGCGTGCTGGGCATCAACGGCAGCGGCAAGAGCACGCTGCTCAGGATCATGGCCGGCCTGGACAAGGAGATCGAGGGCGAGGCCGTTCCGATGCCGGGCCTGAAGATCGGTTTCCTGCCGCAGGAGCCCCAGCTCGAGCCCGGGCAGACCGTGCGCCAGGCGGTCGAGCAGGGCATCGGCGGCGTGCTGGCGGCCAAGAAGCGGCTGGACGAGGTGTATGCCGCCTACGCCGAGCCCGACGCCGACTTCGACGCGCTGGCCAAGGAGCAGGAAGAGCTGGAGAAGGTGATCGCCGCGGCCGGCAGCGAGAACACCGACCTGCAGCTCGAGCTCGCGGCCGATGCGCTGCGCCTGCCGCCGTGGGACGCGCAGATCAAGAACCTGTCGGGCGGCGAGAAGCGCCGCGTCGCGCTGTGCCGCCTGTTGCTGTCCAAGCCCGACATGCTGTTGCTCGACGAACCGACCAACCACCTCGATGCCGAGTCGGTGGAGTGGCTCGAGCATTTCCTGCAGCGCTTCCCCGGCACGGTGGTGGCGATCACCCACGACCGCTACTTCCTCGACAACGCCGCCGAGTGGATCCTCGAACTCGACCGCGGGATGGGGATCCCGTGGAAGGGCAACTACTCCGAATGGCTCGACCAGAAGGAGAAGCGCCTGGAGGTCGAGCAGAAGAAGGAAGATGCACGCATGAAGGCGATGAAGGAGGAGCTCAAGTGGGTTCGCTCCAACGCCAAGGCGCGCCAGACCAAGAGCAAGGCGCGCCTGGCCCGCTTCGAGGAGCTGTCCGACGTCGAGTACCAGCGCCGCAACGAGACCAACGAGATCTTCATCCCCGTGGCCGAGCGCCTGGGCAACGAAGTCATCGAATTCAAGAACGTCTCGAAGTCGTTCGGCGATCGCCTGCTGATCGACAACCTGAGCTTCAAGGTGCCTGCGGGCGCGATCGTCGGCATCATCGGGCCCAACGGCGCAGGCAAGTCGACGCTTTTCCGCATGGTCCAGGGCACGGAAAAGCCCGATTCCGGCGAGGTGATCATCGGCAAGACCGCGCGCCCGACCTTCGTCGACCAGAGCCGCGACAGCCTGGCTGCCGACAAGACGGTCTGGGAGGACGTTTCGGGCGGGCTGGACAACATCACGGTCGGCCAATTCGTGATGCCCAGCCGCGCCTACCTCGGCCGCTTCAACTTCAAGGGCAACGACCAGCAGAAGCTCGTGGGCAACCTGTCGGGCGGCGAACGCGGCCGGCTGCACCTGGCCAAGACGCTGGCCCTGGGCGGCAACGTGCTGATGCTCGACGAGCCGAGCAACGACCTCGACGTCGAGACGCTGCGCGCGCTGGAAGAGGCGCTGCTCGAGTTCGCCGGCAGCGCGATGATCATCAGCCACGACCGCTGGTTCCTCGACCGGATCTGCACCCACATCCTGGCCGCCGAAGGCGACAGCCAGTGGGTCTTCTACCCCGGCAACTTCCACGAGTACGAGGCCGACAAGGTGCGGCGCCTGGGGGAGGAAGGCGCGCGACCCAAGCGCATGCGCTTCAAGCCGATCCACTAGGGTTCTGGGCGCGATCGCCCAGGTTCCTCCGGCCCGTCAACGCGGCCCCCGCGCTGGGCGCCGGCTGCAGGCTCGTCGCGCGGAACGTGCCGGCCGCAAAATTCGGGTAGTGTTGCGGCCGTGCAGTACGACGACCCGCTCGACGACCCCGGACGCCGTGCGCTGATGCACCAGGCCGCCTGCGTGGCTGGCGCCTGGGCGGCATCGGGTGCGCTGCCGGTGCTGGCCGCCGACGGTCCGGCACAGCGACACCCGCGCACGCTGCTGGTCGAACCCCTGGGCGACGCGTTGCTGGCCAGCAAGCTGGTGTCTGGGCAAGCCCTGCTGTTCAACTATCCCTTCGCGGCCTCGCCGGTGTTCCTGCTGGCGCTGGAGCGCGAGGTTGCCGCCACGGCCGACCTGTCCACCGAGGCGCAGCAGCGCTACGCCTCGCCGGCGGGCGTGGGGCCGCAGAAGTCGATCGTGGCGTTCTCGGCGATCTGCGCCCACAAGCTGATGTACCCGACGCCGCAGATCAGCTTCATCGGCGTGCGCAAGGGCTTCGAAGGCGAACCCGCGCAGGTGATCCACTGTTGCGGCGACCAGTCGCGCTACGACCCCGCGCGGGGTGCGCGCGTGATCGGCGGTCCCGCGCCGCAGCCGTTGGCCGCGATCGTGCTCGAGTGGGATGCGAAGACCGATCGCTTGTACGCCGTGGGCACGCAGGGCGGCGAAATGTTCAAGGCGTTCTTCGACAAGTACGCGTTCAAGCTGGAAACGGAACTCGGCAGCGCCCGCGCGCGGGCGGCCTCAGGGGCCACCGCGGTCGTGCGGCCGGCGGCTGCCTACAGCCGCCAGTGGCAGAGCTGTCGCGCCTGAGCCGGTCCGCGGCGCGCGCCGGTCACCCTGCGACGAAACACCGCTTCCCTTGCATGGCAAGGGGCCGGTGCGCTGGCACGGTTTGTCGCGCGCTTCGATAATCGCGACTTGCCCGGTGCGTGCGCCGGGCGCAGCCCCAAGGCACCGATGCGTCACTCCCCGTACCGCCCGTTTTCCACCTTGAGTCTGGTTTCGGCCCTGACGGCTGCGGGCCTGGCCGGCTGCGCCACATCGGCGGCTGCGCCGCAGGCCGCGCCCGCTGCCCCGTTGGCGACGCCGCCCGCCGTCGCACAGGCCCCGGCGCCGGCACCGGCTCCTGCGGCAACGCCGCCTGCGCGCGCGGCCAGCGCCGCCGCGTCGTCGGCCGCGCCGCCGGTGCCACCGGTCACGCCCGGTCAGCCCCCCGTGTTCGCCACCGTGATCAAGGACGCCAAGGAGATCAAGGGCCTGTTCACCCTCTGGCAGAAGGACGAGAAGGTCTGGATCGAACTCAGGCCCGAGGACTTCAACAAACCCTACTTCTTCGCGCCCAAGCTCGCGCGGGGCATCGGCGAGGCGGGCATCTTCGGCGGCTCGATGTCGGTGCCGGGTGCCCGCGTCGACGACCGCATCGTCGAGTTCCGGCGCGTGTACAACACCGTGCAGCTCGTGGCGGTGAACACCGACTACGTCGCGCGCGATGCGAAGTCGCCCGAGGCCCGCGCGGTGGCGGCGGCGTTCGCAACGAGCCTGCTTGCGAGCGCGCCGGTGGCCAGCCAGGCCCATCCCGAGCGAAAGACCGTGCTGGTCGATGCCGGGCAACTGTTCCTCAACGACATGCTCGGTCTGGGTGCCGCGCTGCAGCGCGCCTACCGTCAGGGCTACTCGCTCGACAGCCGCAACACGCAGTTCGCGCAGGTTCGCGGCAAGCCCGACCAGGTCGTCTTCGCCATCGACGCGCACTACTACACCGCCAGCATCGCGGTGCCGCAGCCCGGCACGCCGCCCGGGGTGCCTGCGCCGACGGTACCGAGATCGGTGCCCGATCCGCGCAGCATCATGCTGGGCCTGCACATCGCGCTTGCCGCCTTGCCCGAGACGCCGATGCAGGCGCGCCCGGCCGATCCGCGCATCGGCCACTTCACCAGTGCGGTACAGGACTTCAGCAACGACCTCGCGCGCTCGCCGCGCCAGCGCTTCGTCGACCGCTGGCGCCTCGAGAAGAAGGACCCGGGCGCAGCGCTGTCCGAGCCGGTCAAGCCGATCACGTTCTGGCTCGATCGCACCATCCCGACGCAGTACCGCGACGCGATCAGCCGCGGCATCCTGGCCTGGAACGCGGCCTTCGAGCGCATCGGCTTCAAGGACGCGATGGTGGTCAAGGTGCAGCCCGAGGACGCCGATTTCGACACCCTGGACCTGGGCGTGGCGTCGGTGCGCTGGATGACCAATGCGCAGCCGAGCTTCGGCGCCATCGGGCCACGCCAGATCGACCCCCGCAGCGGCGAGATCCTGGACGCCGACATTGGCATGGAGAGCCTGTCGTCGCGCAGCCTGCGTGCCCTGCGCGCGCAGGTGCTGGCCAGCCCTGTCGCGGTGGACTGGCCCGCGCTGATGCAGTCGCCCGATGCGCTGCCGCTCGAGGCGTCGAGCGCGCGTCTCGCGCAGCTGATGCAGTCGCGGCGCCAGGGCGCCGGCGTGTGCGAATACGCCGACCACGCCGCCGAGCAGCTGAGTTATGCGACGGACGTGCTCGCGGCGCGCGGCGAGATCGACCCGTCGAGCCCCGAGGCGCAGCAGTTCGTGCTCGACTACCTGACCGACGTGACGATGCACGAGGTCGGCCATACCCTGGGTCTGCGCCACAACTTCCGCAGCTCGCGCGTGTACAACGAGCGGCAGCTTTCCGATCGCGAATTCACCGCGACTCGCGGCCTCGCCGGCTCGGTGATGGAGTACGCGCCGATCAACCTTCCGCGGCCGGGCGAGCGCGGCGGCACGCCGTTCCAGACCGCGCTCGGCCCCTACGATTACTGGGCCATCGAGTACGCCTACAAGACCTTCCCGCCCGGGACCACGCCGCAGCAGGAGCGTGAGGAGTTGTTGCGCATCGCCGCGCGCAGCGGCGAGCCCGACCTGGCCTACGGCACCGACGAGGACAACTTCCTGGGCATCGATCCCGAGACCCTGCACTTCGACCTCGGCGACGATCCGGTGGCTTTTGCGGCCAAGCGCATCGAGATCGCGCGCGACGTGATCGCGCGCCAGGAAACGCGTGTGCTCAAGCCCGAGGCCGACTACTCGGTCCTGCGCCGCTCGGTCAATTACGCGGTGCGCGACGCCGGGCGCTCGGCAGGCATCCTGGCGCGGCAGATCGGTGGCATCCGCACGCTGCGCGACTTCCCCGGCAGCGGCCGCGATCCGCTGGTGCCGGTGGACGCGGCGCTGCAGCGGCGCGCGCTGGACGTGCTCGCCAAGGGCGTCCTCTCGGCCGACAGCTTCCGCCTGTCGCCTGCGCTGCAGCGCAAGCTCGCGCCCGACTTCAACGAGCGCGGCGAGGCGCTGTTTGGCGGCGAGGGACCGGTGGCCACCGACTACTCGATCATCGGCACCGTGCTGGACATGCAGCGCACGCTGCTGGCGCAACTGATGAGCGACGGCGTGGCCGCGCGCCTGCTCGACAGCGAAGGCAAGTTCGAGCGCACCGCGGCGGGCAGGAGCGATGCGTTCCGCGTCTCCGAGCTGTACGAACGGCTGACGCGCGAGGTGTGGAGCGAGCTGGGCGGCGCCGCCGACATCCCGGCACCGCGCCGAGAGCTGCAGCGCGAGCATGTCAACCGACTGGCCGGGATGCTGTTGCGCCCCACCGCATCGAGCCGCGCCGACTCGCGCAGCCTGTTACGCGTGGAAGCGCAGGGCCTGCTCGCGCGCATCAGCGGGGCGGTCAAGCGCGGCGGCCTGTCGGCCGAGGCGCGCGCGCACCTGGCCGACAGTGCCGACACACTGACACAGGCGTTGCAGGCCAAGCTGCAGCGCGCAGGGGTCTGAGTCGTCGCGGCGCCGCGCAAAGCGTCGGCGGTTCAGGCCATCAGGCAGGGCGTCTCGGCCGCAGCCATCAGGTCACTGGCCGCGTGCTCGGTCCAGGCGAGGCTGTCGATGCCGGCGAGCATCGACCACGTGACCATGGCGGCCAGTGCGAAAGAGATCGCGCGGGGCATCAGTCGGTTCGTCATGGTGCTCTCCTTGGGTTGTTCGTCTCTGGTGTGAGCGAACTGTAGGCAGGCACCGGCCGCGTTCACAGCGGCTTCGGACGAAATGCGCGATCGCCGCGACGAACCGTCGGTGGCGGCGATGAGCGGCGCGCTGTCGCGCCGTCACCCCGGTGTCACAGAGGCTCGGTTCGGGTTTGCAACCAGGCCAGTGCGGCGCCGCCCAAGCGCGGCGCAAGGCGCTCGCGCACGCTGGCGTGATAGCCGTTGAGCCACCCGAGTTCGTCGGCACGCATCAGCGTCATGTCGATGCAGCGCGTGTCGATCGGGCACAGCGTCAGCGTCTCGAAGTCGAGGAACTCGCCGAAGTCCGCCTGCGGCGCAGGGACGTTCATCACCAGGTTCTCGATACGCACGCCCCATTGCCCCTCGCGGTACAGGCCCGGCTCGATCGAGGTGATCATGCCCGGCTCCATCGCCATCGTCGCCTCGGGGATCGCCTTGCTGATGCTCTGCGGTCCTTCGTGCACGTTGAGGAAGTAGCCCACGCCGTGACCGGTGCCGTGGCCGTACTCCATGCTCTCGGCCCAGATCGGCACGCGCGCGATCGCATCGAGCATCGGGCTGAGCGTGCCGCGCGGGAAGCGCGTGCGCGACAGCGCGATCGTGCCCTTCAACACCAGCGTGTAGTCGCGCCTCATCGCATCGGTGATCTTTCCGATCGGCCAGACCCGGGTGATGTCGGTGGTGCCGCCGAGATACTGGCCGCCCGAGTCAATCAGCAACAGGCCGTTGCCCTCGATCACCGCGTGCGACTCGGCCGTGGCGCGGTAGTGCGGCATCGCGCCGTTGCCGTTGAAGCCGGCGATCACCGGGAACGACAGGCCGACGAAGCCGGGTCGTTTCGCCCGCTCGGCCGACAGCCGCTCGTCGATCGTCAGCTCGGTGATGCGTTCGCCGCGCGCGAACGCGGCCTCGAGGCCGGCATAGAAGTGGCACATTGCGACGCCGTCCTCGGCCATCGCCTCGCGGATGAAAGCCGCCTCCTCTGCCGTCTTGCGGCTCTTGGCCAGCGTGCTCGGGTTGATGAGTTCGACCACGCGCACGCCGCTGGGCACGCGCTCGCGGAACGCGAGCGTGATGCGTCGCGGATCGAGCAGCAATGCGGCATGGGCCGGCAGCGCGGCCAGCGCATCGGCTGCCGCGGCATAGTCGGCCAGCAAGATGCCGTCGGCCGCGAGCTCGGCGGCCAGCGCGGCATCGACCTTGCCGTCCTGCACGAACAGCGTGGCGCGGCCCGCCTCGACCAGCAGGTGCGCGAGGAAGACCGGGTTGTAGCTGACATCGGCACCGCGCAGGTTGGTGATCCACGCGATGTCGTCGACCGTGGAGACGAAATGATGCGTGGCACCTTGCGCGCGCATCGTCTCGCGCAAGATCGCCAGCTTGGCCGGGCGCGGCGTCGCCGCATGCGGTGCGCGGTGCGCGTACACCGCCGCCTTCGGCAGCGTCGGTCGGTCGGGCCAGACCCCGGCCAGCAGGTCGGCATCGGTGCGCAGTGCGATGCCCGCCGCGTCGAGCGCGCGGCGCAGCGTCTGGGCCGCCGCAAGGCCCAGCACCTGGCCGTCGACGGCGACGATGCCGCCGCGCGGCACGTTGCCGCACAACCAGTCGATGTGGTGCGTCGCGGCACCGGTCGGGATCTTCACGAGCTCGATGCTGCTTCCTCGCAGCTCGGCCTCGGCCTGCACCCAGTAGCGGCTGTCGGCGAACAGCGCGGCGCGTTCGCGCGTGACGACCAGAGTGCCCATCGAGCCAGTGAAGCCCGACAGCCAGACACGGCCCTGCCAGCGCTCGGGCAGGTACTCGGAAAGGTGCGGATCGCTCGAGGGCACCAGCAGCGCATCGAGGTGCCGCGCGGCGAGCGCGTCGCGCACCGATTCCAGGCGCAGGGGGACAGGAGACGTGCGGGTGTCCATCGTGGGGCTCCGTGGCGTGCAGGGCGCCTCGTGGGCGGCCCGCGGGCGTGCGACGACGCGAGGCCCCGATTGTAGGAGGCGCTGGTTTGCCGGCGCCGGCCGCCGCGCGGACCGTCGGCCCTCGACCGTGACCCATGGCGCCTGGGGCGCCGTCGACGTCAGGCGCCGTGCGGCCCGTGCGTGCGGCCCATTCGAACGATCGAGACGCCGTGCGCCTGCAGTGCAGCGTGCATCGCGTCGCCGGAGATCACGTCGTACTCAGTCAAGCGCGCGGCCCGGATCGGATCGTCGGCGCCGGTGCTGCCACCCGGCTGCGCAGGATGGCAAACGAGCAGGTCGCCGTCGCACGCGGCCGCGAGCCAGGCGTGCAGCCACGCGCAGTAGTGCGCGGTCGTGCCCGCCAGCGCGTACACGCCGAGCAGGTGCTCGTTCGTGCGCAAGCCCAGCGCCTGGGCCCGGGCGGCGAACACCTTGCCGCCCAGTGCCTGAACGATGCGGTCCTTGTAGCGCTCGGACCACCCAGCGTCGGACGGCGCCTGAAGCGTCGCAGGGCGGCGCGTGCTGCGCAGCCACGGGCGCGCGCTGCGCGCAAGCAGCACGTCGAACAGGGCATCGCGCACCTGCGGCAACTGGTGCACATGCTGATGCCCGTCGATATAGTCCGGGGCGTGCCCCGTCATCTGCTCGAACGCGTCGATCTGATCCCGCACCTCGCGCCGCAGGGCTTCGATGCCGATCGCACGGGCATGGCAGGCGACGATCAGGCGCGGCAGAGACCGGCGCATCGAGCGATCCAGCGGCGCTTCGGTCAGGTCCAGGTGCAACCCGACCTCGATGCCGAGCGCGCGCAGCGTGTCGACCTCGCGTGCGGCGCTGCGCCAGTGGGCGCCACCCACGAGGCAGCTGGCCGCGCTGATGCGTCCGCGCTCGGCCAGGCCGAACACGCCACGACCGATGTCCGCGTCGAGCCCGAAGTCGTCGGCACACATCGCGATGCGGGCCGTCATCCTGTCGCCCCTTCGTGCCCCACGCGCCGATGCTGAGGCCGGCACGCTGGCTCGTCTTCGTCCTGGTCGGCAGCGTGGCGGCAGCCGTTCACTTCGGCGTGGTGCTCGGCCTCGTGCATCGCCTGGGCGTCGCGCCGCTGGCGGCCAACGTCGCTGGCTGGTGCGTGGCCTTCGGGGTGTCGTTTGCGGGTCACCGCTGGGGCACGTTCGCGGCCCGGCAGGCGCCGGTGTGGCGCGCCGCGCGCCGGTTCGTCATCGTCTCGCTGGCCGGCCTGGCGCTCAACGAAGCCGCGTATGCGTTGCTGCTGGCCCTGACTCCGCTGCGCTTCGATGTGGCGCTGGTGCTGGTGCTGCTGGGCGTGGCGGTCGTCACTTATCAGCTGGGCCGTCATTGGGCGTTCGAGGGCAGGGTGCCCGATTGAGCGCGGCGAGTTCGCCGGGGTCGACACGCCACACGGCGACGCGCGCCGTACCCGCCCGGGGCGGCTGCAGGCGCAACCAGGCAGGCAACAGCGGGGCATCCGCAGCGGCCACCACCCACGAGACGCGCGAGGCGCACAGCAGCGGCTCGAGCGACGCCGGCTCGACGAGCCGGGCGCGGGCGGCAGGCGTTGCGAACTGCAAGGCGTCGGCGAGTTCCTTGCGCCAGTTGTCGCGTGCGGTCGCCGATGGATCGCTCCAGGCATCGACCACCGTCACCGGCTCGCGCAGGCGAGCCAGCAGCGGCAGGTCGAAGGGGTACTGGCCGACGAAGATCACGGGCTCGCCGGTGCGCCGCCCGTCGGCGAGCGCCTGCGCCGCGAGGCGGCTTTCCGACGGCTTGGCGACGATCAGCACGCTGCTTGCCACCGCGCAGAACGCGGCGCCCGCCAGCGCGCACGCGCTCAGCCACACCGCGCGCGCGGGCCGTGAGGCGACGTGCGTGCGCGCCGCATCGGCAAGCAGCCAGGCCAGCGGTGCGGACAGCGGCAGCACATAGCCGATGAGCTTGGACTGCGGCATCGAGAAGAACACGAGAATGACGCCGAGCCACACGGCCATCAGCCAGCGCAACGGCGCTCGCGGCGCGTCGGACCAGTAGGCCTGCGTGAAGAGCGGTCGGGCCCACAGGGTCCACGGCAGGGCCAGCCCGGCCACGACGGGCAGGTAGAACCAGAACGGCTGCACGTTGTTGAAGCCGCCGGCGGCGAAGCGCTGGACCTGCTGGACCAGGAAGAAGTAGTCGAAGAAGCCGTCGAAGCGTCGTTGCATCACGATGAACCACGGCAGCGCGATCGCGGCGAACAGCAGCACGCCGCCTGCCGATGCGAGACCGCGCAGGACGGCCAAGCGTCGCCGCACGAGCAACCACAGGCCGATCACCAGCACCGGCAGCACGACGCCGATCAGTCCCTTGGCGAGCACTCCCAGCGCCGCGGCCGTGTAGCCCACGCCACGCCACGGCCCGGCACGCCGTCCGGCTTCGAGGCGAAGTGCCGCATGGGCGAAGGCGAGAATCGAGATGCCGATGCAGGCGGCCACGAGCATGTCGAGGTTGGCGAATTGCGCGCCACCGAAGAGCAGCGGCTGCGTCGCCAGCGCGACCAGCACCCACGGCGCGAGCGCCGCGTCGGCCCAGCGCCGCGTGAAGCGGTGCAGGCCCCAGGCCAGCAACGCTGCCGCCGCCAGCGAGGCAATGCGCGCGGCGATCGGATGGAGGCCGCCCACACCGAGCGCCGCACCGGTGATCCAGTAGAACAACGGCGGCTTGTGGAAGTAGGGCAGATCGTTCAGCGTGGGCACGACCCACTGGCCCGATCGAAGCATCTCCCAGGCCACGCCGACATAACGTCCCTCGTCGGGCAACATCAGCGGACGCAGCGTGGCGAAGAGCAACACCAGGACCGCGGCCGCCGCCACCACCCAGGCCGGATCGGACCAGCGACGCGACGGCGGCGGATTCACCGAGGGGGCCGCACGGCCAGGCCGGTGCCGCGTTCGCGCTGCACGAGGTACAGCGGCCGGCCCTTGACCTCCTCGAAGATGCGTCCGACATACTCGCCGACGACGCCGAGCGAGACCAGCTGCACGCCGGACAGGAACATCAGGCCGACGACGATCGTCGTCCAGCCCGACACCTGGTGTCCGAACAGGAGGTAGTCGACGATCAGGAACAGCCCGTAGGAGAAAGCCAGCAGCGCGAGCGCGATGCCGCTGTAGCTCACCGCGCGCAGCGGCCATGTCGTGAAGGCGGTCAGGCCGACGATCGACAGCTTCAACAGCTGGCGCGGCCCGAAGTGCGACGCACCGCGCCGGCGCGGCTGGACCTGGTAGGGCACCGCCACGCTGTGGAAGCCGACCCAGGCGTACAGGCCCTTCATGAAGCGGTTGCGCTCGGGCAGCGCGAGCAGCGCGTCCACCACACGCCGGTCCATCAGTCGGAAGTCCCCGGCGTCCTCGGGGACGTTGAAGCGGTCCGCGGCATTGAGCAGGCGGTAGAACAGGTGCGTGCCCCAGCGTTTGAAGCGCGACTCCCCGCGGCGGTCGGCCCTGACCGCGTAGGCAACATCAGCGCCCTCGCGCCAGAGCGCGACGAGGCGCTCGATCAGCGCAGGTGGATGCTGCAGATCGGCATCCATCGTGATCACGACGTCGCCGTGCGCGGCCTCGAGGCCGGCCATCAGCGCCGCCTCCTTCCCGAAGTTGCGCGACAGCGTGAGCATGCGCAGCCCTGGGCGCTGCTCCCAGCTCTCGAACAGGCGCGGCGTGCCATCGGTGCTGCCGTCGTCGACCAGCACGATTTCCCACTCCTGGGCACAGGCCGGTAGCACGGCCTCGAGCTGCAGCAGCAACTCGCCCAGGTTCTCCGCCTCGTTCCACGCGGGGACCACGCAACTCAGACTCACGCGGCCGGTCCGCGCGTCCGGCACCGCTATCGCCGAGGCACGCGTCAACTCGCTCAGCCCAGCCCGCTTCATCAGAACATGCTCCTTATCGCACTATGAGCCTCGTTCGCTGAGGGCGTGCTGAAGCAGGTCCACTCATGTTGATCCTGATCAGGCCGTGGTCCCATGGAAAGCGGGCGGGGCCCGGCCCCGGCCGCGACGGGTTAATCATTTCTTTGCCTTTGTCCGCCGGCTGTGGCCTCGATCGCGCGCAGCTGCCCGTACCACCGCAACACGCGGGGCGCAGGCACCGCCAGCAAAGGGTGTCGTGACCGGCAATGGTGCACACCCGTGGCTGTTTCATCACATCGATGTAAGAAACAGTGTACTCGTGCCACTCTCGTGGGCCGCCTCGCTGCCGACAATGCCTGCATGCAAGTCTGGCGGTGAGGAACCATCGTGCCTGCGAGAGCGGCTCTTCGCGCACCCAGGGTATGCGGCGTTACCCTGATCGAACTGATGGTTGCGGTGGGCATCGTGGCGGTACTCGCGGCAATCGCGCTGCCGTCGTGGGCCTCGTATCGCGAGCGCGTGAGGGTCGACCAGGCACGCAAGGACATCGTGATCATGTCCGCGACCATCGGGCGCTACCAGCTCGACGCCCGGGCCTATCCCGATTCGCTCGCCGACGCGGGACTGGGTGCGCCGCTCGACCCCTGGGGGCGCCCTTATCAGTATCTGCCCCTGGACGGCGGGCGCAACCGCGGACTGGCCCGCAAGGACCACTCGCTGGTGCCGATCAACACCGACTTCGACCTGTACAGCCCGGGTCCGGACGGTGCCTCGTCGCCGCCGCTGACGGCAGCGCGCAGTCGCGACGACATCGTGCGGGCCAACAACGGAGCCTTCGTCGGGGTCGCCGCCGACTACTGACGGGCGGCACCGGATGAAGATCGAAGGATTCTTCCTCGCGAGCCGGGCGGGGCGCCGGATCTTCTGGACCCTGCTGATCGCCGCGGCCGGACCGATCGTGCTGTTCGGTGCGCTGACCTACGACACGCTGAAGGAGCACGTTGCCACGCAGGAGCAGCGCCAGCGGATGCAGGCCACCAAGTACGCCGGGCTGGCACTGCTCGACAATCTGCTGGTCGCGCGCACCGTGCTCGGCATCTTCGCTGGCGTGGGTGTGGCGGACAAGGAGTCCCAGATCGGCAATCGCCGCGGGCGGGTGCTGGTGGCGGTGGCCAGCGTCGGCACCGACGGTCGCTTCAGGAACGGCAGCGCCGCGCTCTGGCAGCGCTGGCAGCACGCAGTCGCGTTCGCCGCCTCCGCAGAAACCGGCAACGCCCGCCTGGTGGTGGGCGACGAACGGATGGGCGATGCGCAGCCTGCCGTGCTGATGACGCTGCGCCTCGCAGAGCAGCCCGACGTCGTCTGGATCGCCGAGATCGACAACGCGTACCTGTTTGGCGAGCTCGGCGTCGACGCGACCGGCGAGCGCATCTGCGTCCTGGACGGGCGAGGGCACAAGCTGTTCTGCCCGACCGCGGTGGACCTGGGTGCGCACCGCACCGTGATGCCCGACGGCACAACCGGCTGGCGCACGAGCTGGAACCTCTTCCTGCGCTCGGACTTCGGTGTCGCCGACTGGACCCTGGTCAATGTCGGGGACGTGCGCGAGGGCCCGATGCCTGGGGGCATTCCGATCGCGCGCATGACCGCACTGGGCACGCTGGCCAGCGTGCTCTTCGTGGTCGTGCTCGCCCTGGTTCAGGTGCGTCGCACGATGGTTCCTCTCGAACGCCTGACCGCGGGCACGCGCCGGCTGTCCGCGCAGGATTTCACAGTTCGCGTGCCGGACGATGCGGCCGACGAGTTCGGCGAACTCGCGCGGTCGTTCAACGACATGGCCTCGCGCATCGGCAACCAGGTCGAGGCGATGCAGGTGCAGTCGTCGATCGATCGCGAGATCCTGACCGGCCTGGACGTTGCGCGAATCCTGCAGCAGGTGGCGCGGCGGCTGCATGCGTTGGTGCCCGGCGCGCAAGTGTCGATCGTCGAGTTCGATCGGAGCTCGCAGCGGGTGGCGCGAGTGCACCATCATGACCAGCATCTGCGCGTGATCAACCTGCCGCGCGCGCAAGCGCTGGCCGACCTGCCGAGCCAGAGCGGGGCCTTGTGCCGCTGCGACCCGCAACCGCCGTGGATTGCGCATGTGCTGCAGCGGCCCGCCGAACACGTGTACGTTCAGTGGGCGCGCGGCGGCGACGAAGCCGTGGCGATGCTGGCGCTCGGCATGGACGGCGCAGGGCTCGGGCAGGCGCCGATCTTGCGAGAGATCGACGAACTGCGCGACCGCGTGTCGGTGGCGCTGGCGTCGGCCGACCGCGAGCGCCGACTCGTCGAACGTGCGACCCGCGACAACCTGACCGGCCTGGCCAACCGCGCCGGGCTGCTCGAGCATCTGGAGCAACAGCTGGCGCACGCCGCGCAGTCGCCGCTGTCGCTGCTGTTCGTCGACCTCGATCGGTTCAAGGACGTCAACGATTCGATGGGCCACCAGGCGGGCGACGACTTGCTGGGGATCGTGGCACGCCGGCTGCGCGCCTGCGTGCCCGCGGACACCCTGATCGCGCGGCCGAGCGGTGACGAGTTCTTGCTCGTGAGCGCGCGGCCGCCCCTGGAGGTGGAGGCGCTCGCACGCTCGATCCTGGAACGGCTCACGGCGCCGATCGGCCTGCATGGGCGCTCCCTGACGCTGGGCGCGAGCATCGGCATGGCCCGCTGCCCGGACCATGCCGGCAACGCAGCCGACCTGATCCGGCGTGCCGACCTGGCCATGTACGACGTCAAGTCTCGCGGCGGCGGCGAGGCCGCATGGTTCGAGGACAGGCTCGATGCACGCGTGACCGAGCGCGCCATGCTGCGTGCCGACCTGCACCTGGCGCTCGAACGCGGCGAGTTCGAACTGCATTACCAGGCGCGGGTCGGCGCGGCATCGGGTCGCGTGCGATCGGCCGAGGCGCTGTTGCGCTGGCGGCACCCCGAGCGAGGCCACGTGCAGCCGGGCCACTTCATCGATATCCTCGAGGAGGGCCCGTTGATCGACGAGGTGGGGATGTGGGCGATCGAGACCGCATGCCGGCAGATCGTGCGCTGGCGTGCGGACGGGGTCGCGATCGACTGCATCGCCGTCAACGTGTCGACCCGTCAGCTGCACGCGCCGGATTTCGCCGACCGAGTGATCTCGATCGTGAAAGGCTGCGGGCTGCCGGCCTCGGCGCTCGAGCTGGAGGTGACCGAGAGCATCTTCGTTGGTGGCTCGGCAGACGCGATCGCGCGTCTGCAAGCGCTGCGCGAGGCCGGCGTGCGCCTGGCGCTCGACGACTTCGGCACGGGCTATTCGTCGTTGTCGTATCTGCACAAGCTGCCGATCCACATCCTGAAGGTCGATCGCAGCTTCGTCTCAGATCTGGGGGTCGATGCGAGCACGCTGACACTGACCCGCGCGATCGTCGCGCTGGCACGTGCACTGGACCTGCACGTGATCGCCGAAGGTGTCGAGACGCGCGAACAGGCCGAGCTGCTGCGCTCGCTGGGCTGCGATGAACTGCAGGGCTTCCTGTTCTCGAGGCCCGTCCCGGCCGACCAGTTGAGCGCGTGTGTGCAGCGGCTCGCGCAAGCTACCGCGGACGAGGCGATGGCGGCTCTTTGACGGACTGGATCTGACGCCGCACCAGCTGGATGTGGCTCTTCAGCGCATAGAGTTCGTCGGCGTACGACAACGGCAACTGCACCGCATTGACGCGGGCCTCGATCGCATCGAGATCGGCCAGTTGTGCCTGCGAAGGCCGCGCCGCAGCGGCGGCTTCGATCGCGCGCAACTGCCCGTACCACCGGAACACGCGGGAGCGGATGCGCAGTTCGACCAGCGGCGGCAGCACGCGCGACAGCGGGATCAGCACCGCGACGATCGACAGCAACGCGATCCACATGCGATCGATCACGTTGGCCACCCAGAACGGCAGGTAGCGCTGCAACCAGGGCACGCCGTTGCGGTAGAAGCGCTCCGCCTCGGGTGCGAGCGTGCGTTCGCCGTCCACCGCGTTGGGAAACTCGCCCTTGCGCTGGAACCAGCCGGGCTGGCCGTGGACCTGGGCGGCCGCCTGCACGAGCAGCTGAACCAGCGCCGGGTGCAGGCTGTCGCGCGCGACCAGCGTCGCGGTCGGGGCGACCATGTGCACGTCGGCCGCGGGCAGGTCCCGCGCGAGATCGACGACGCCGCGCGGCAGCGTTACGGCCGTCAGGAAGCCGAAACGGCGCGTGTAGGCATCGGCCTGCGCGAAGTCGAACAGCGCGATGCCCGGCGTCTGCAACAGCATCTGGACGATCAGAGACTCGGGGGCCGAAGCCAGCATCACGGCGTCGATGCGCCCCTCGAGCAGCTCCACCACCGCAGGGGTGAGGGGCTCTTCGCTCAGCCCGATGGCACCAGGGTCGATTCGATTCGCCTCGAGCAGGCGTTTCGCGAGCACGGTCACGCCGCTGCCGGGCGCACCGATGTTCACGCGCCAGCCTGCCAGTTGCGACAGACTCGCGAGCTGCGGCTGCCTGAGCAGGCGCTCGGCACTGTCGCTGCGGTAGAACAGCCAGACTGGCTCCTGGAACATGTTGCCCAGCGACGCCAGGCCAGCCTCGGCCGCGTCCTGCACCGTTTCGGCCGCGCCGCCCTGCACGAACGCCACATCCACGCCCGAGCCTGCGTCGCGCAGCAAGGCCAGGTTCTCCGCCGCACCCTGAGTCTGGCGCAGCTCCACGCGGATGCCGTGACGGGCCAGCAGCTTGGCGTAGCGCTGGCCGAATTCGCTGTAGGCGCCTTGCGGCACGCCGGTGGCCATCACGAGCCGGCGCGGCGGCGTGGGGTCGAGCCACCAGTAGGCCAGCGCAAGCAACAGCAGCGCCAGCCCCAGGAACGGCGCGGCCGTGCTGAGCACAAGGCGCCAGGAAGGCGCGTCGGCGGCGTCGCGGTCGTCATCGCTCATGGCCCCAACGATAGCGCCTACGATACGCACCGACGCAAGCAAAGGAACAGGCGCGATGCGGTCGATCGGAGCCTTGCCCTGGACCCGCCGCGCCTGGCTCGGCGCCGCGGCCTCGGCGGCCCTGTGCCCGGGCTTGCCGCGGGCGCAAGCCGACGAGCGCGACCTGCACGCGGCCTGGCCCGGCACGAGACTGCGCTTCGCGGGCGTCGCGCAAGGCCAGGCCGTGCTCGCCGCAGAGGACGACTGGATGCTGGCCACCGGCGAGTTCCAGCGCCGCGCGGTCATGGGCCGCAACACGCCGGTGAGCCTGGACGAGTTCAAGCGCTGGAATGCGCAGGCGGTTCGGACCTGGACCGACGAGCAGCGCGCACGCTGGCGCAGCGCGGCCGCTGCGCTGGCGCCACGCATGTCCGCCCTGGGTCTGCGCTGGCCCTCCGAGGTGCTGCTCGTGTCGAGCAACGGTCAGGAATCGGCCGGTGCGCCCTATACGCGCGCCCAGGCCGTGGTGCTGCCCGATCCCGCTCGCATGCCGGGCTATGACGACGAATCACTGCTCGCGCACGAGCTGTGGCACGTGCTGTCCCGCCGCGACCCGGCGCTCGCCACGCGGCTGTATGTCGAGATCGGGTTCGAGCCGACGCCGCCGCTCGCCTGGCCCGAGGCCTGGGCCGCGCTGCGCCTGGCCAACCCCGACGCGCCGGACAATCGCCATGCGATGCGCGTCGTGCTTGACGGCCGCGCCGAGGTGCGGCTGATGCCTGTGCTGGTGGCCGCACGCACGCAGCTCGAACCCGGCGAGACTTTCTTCAGCGTGATGGACGTTCGCCTGCTCGAGGTCGAGCCTGCGCCTGACGGCCGGCGCATGCGCGCGGTGCTGCGCGAGGGCGCGCCGTCCTGGCATGCGCTGGAGAACCGCGGCGAATACCTGCGCCGGCTGGGCGGCAACACCGGCTACGTGATCCACCCGGAGGAGACCATCGCCGACAACTTCTCGCTGCTCGTGACGGGCCGGCCCGCCCGCAACCCCGCGCTGCTCGAGCGCATCGGCTCCGCACTGCGGGGCTGACGCTACAGGCTCGTGCGCAGCGACCAGATCTCCGGGAACAGCACCACGTCGAGCATCTTGCGCAGGTAGCCCACCCCGCTGGTGCCGCCGGTGCCTCGCTTGAAGCCGATCACGCGCTCGACCGTCGTGACGTGGCGGAAGCGCCAGAGGCGGAAGGCGTCCTCCAGGTCGGTGAGTTCCTCGCCGAGCTGGTACAGGTCCCAGTGGTGGGCGGGGTCGCGATAGACCTCGAGCCAGGCCTGCTCGACCGCGGCGCTGGCCGCGTAGGGCTGGGTCCAGTCGCGCTCGGTGTGCGTGGCCGGCACCGCCAGGCCGCGCCGTGCCAGCAGGCGCAGCGACTCGTCGTACAGCGACGGCGCGCGGTGCGCGGCCTCGACCACGGCCAGCCGCTCCGGCGCGTGCGCGTGCGGCTTGAGCATGACCGCGTTCTTGTTTCCGAGGCGGAACTCGATGCAGCGGTACTGCCAGCTCTGGAAGCCGCTGGACTTGGCGAGGTAGGGCCGGATCGCGCTGTACTCGGGCGGCGTCATGGTGGCCAGCACGTCCCACGCGTGCACCAGCTGTTCCATGATGCGCGACACGCGCGCGAGCATCTTGAAGGCGCCACCCAGCTCGTCGCGCGCGATGCCGGCGATCGCCGCCTCCAGCTCGTGCAGCATCAGTTTCATCCACAGCTCGCTGGTCTGGTGCTGCACGATGAACAGCATCTCGTTGTGGTCGGGCGACAGCGGGTGCTGCGCCGCCAGCACGGCGTCCAGGTGCAGGTAGTCGCCGTAGCTCATCTCGCTCGAGAAGTCGAGTTGGGCGTCGTGTGTCATGTCTGCCCCTCGTCCCATGGGTACATCGGCCGATCCCCCGGGGCGATCGGGCCGGCTTGGGAGCGGCCCGGCGCTCGGCCCGCCGCGTTCATGTGACGGCCGCCTTGCGATGGAAGCGCGCGTCGCGCCACTGGCCTGAATCGAGCACGTCGCGCAGGTGTTCGACCGCGTCCCACACGTCGACGAAGCGCAGGTACAGCGGCGTGAAGCCGAAGCGCATCACATCGGGCGCGCGGAAGTCGCCGACCACGCCACGCGCGATCAGTGCCTGCACGATCGGATAGGCACCCTCGGCGCGGGCGAAAGAGACCTGGCTCGCACGCAGCGCATGCTCGGCCGGCGTGATGCATTCCAGGCCGCGGCCGGCGCAGCGTTCGTTCACCAGCGCGATGAACAGATCGGTCAGTGCGAGTGACTTGGCGCGCAGCGCCGCGATGCCGCCCAGCGGCTCGGCCGCCAGCACGGTGTCCACCCCACACTCCAGCGCGGCCAGCGATAGCACGGCCGGCGTGCCGCACAGGTAGCGTGCGATGCCCGGCGCCGGCCGGTACGCCGGGTCGAAGGCGAACGGTGCGGCGTGCCCCATCCAGCCGGCCAGCGGCTGCCAGAAGCGCTCGGCATGGCGCGGATGGACCCACACGAAAGCCGGCGCACCGGGGCCGCCGTTCAGGTACTTGTAGCCGCAGCCGACCGCGAAGTCGGCGCCGCCCGCATGCAGGTCCACCGGCAGCGCGCCCGCGCTGTGCGCGAGGTCCCACAGCGCAAGCGCGCCGGCGTCGTGCGCCGCGCGCGACAGCGTGGCCATGTCGTGCAGCCGGCCGCTCTTGAAGTCGACCTGCGTGAGCATCATCACCGCGACGCCGCCGCGCGCCAGGCTTTGCGCGATCGCCTCGGGCGTGTCAACCAGCTCCAGCTCGAAGCTGCGCTCGCGCGCGAGCGCTTCGGCGATGTACAGGTCGGTCGGGAAGTTGCCGCGTTCGCTGAGAACGCGGCGCTTGCCCGGCGCGTCCTCGCGGGCGATCGTCATCGCGGCCGAAAGCACCTTGAACAGGTTGACCGAGGTCGAGTCGGCCGCCACCAACTCGCCGGGCGCTGCGCCCACCAGGCGCCCGATCTTGTCGCCCACGCGCTGCGGCAGGTCGATCCAGTGTGCGGTGTTCCAGCTCTCGATCAGCTGCTCGCCCCATTCGCGCTGCACCACCTCGGCCACGCGCGCGGCCGTGGCGCGCGGCAGCACGCCCAACGAGTTGCCGTCGAGGTAGATCTTGCGCGGGGGCAGCTCGAACTGCTCGCGCAGCAGCGCCAGCCGGTCCTTCGCGTCCAGCGCGAGGCATTCGTCGCGGGTGATCGTCATGGTGCCCGCCCGGCCGCCCGCAGGGCACCAGCGCCTCCTCGGGGGGCAGCGAACGCAGTGAGCTTGCGGGTCATGCGAGTTCCCGCAGCACGGCGCGTACCGGGCTCGCGTCGGCGGTGATGAGTTTCAGGGGCAGGGCGATCAGTTCGTAGTCGCCCTCGGGCACGTCATCGAGCACCAGGTTCTCGAGTACGCGCAGGCCGCGCCGGCGGATCACCTGGTGCGCATCGAGCGTCTTGCTCGCGGCCGGGTCGATGCTTGCGGTGTCGATGCCCACGAGCACCACCCCGAGGTCGGCCAGGCGCTCGATCAGCTCGGGCGCATAGCCCGCGAGGTCGTCGTCGAAGCGCTCGATCGGCATGCGTTCATAGGTGCGCACCAGAACGCGCGGCGGCAATGCGGCGTCGATCGCGTGCGCGACATGCGGCCACTGCACCAGTGGTGCGCAGCCGATCGCATGGATGACGCGGCATGGGCCGAGGTAGGCCTCGAGCGCGAGCGCGCCCACCGCGGCACCGTGGTCGTCATAGTGCAGCGGCGCATCGGCATGCGCACCCACATGCGGGCTCAGTGTGAGCGCGCTGACGTTGACCGGACTGCCGGGCCCGATCGAGGCGGCCCACTGCTGCCCGTACGGCGTGTCACCGGGAAACACCGGTGCATCGCTGTGTACGGGAGGCGAGATGTCCCACAGGCGGCGCATGGTGCCGATGATAGGCGTGCGGGCTTGCCCCATCGCCCTCATCCTCGCACAGCGCTACAGTGGCTCTCGCCATGCCCAGCGCCCATGTCGATACCTTCGCGCGCGACCGGCTGCCCCCGCCCGAGCGCCTGCCGCGCTTCGTGTACTCGCTGCCTGAACTGCAGTTTCCCGAGCAGCTGAACTGTGCGACCGAACTGCTCGACCGCTGGGTGGCGCAGGGCCAGGGCGAGCGCCTGTGCGTGGTGGGCAGCGCACCCGACGGGACGCCGATCCGCTGGAGCTATGCGGACCTGCAGCGCAAGGCCAACCAGATCGCGCGCGTCCTCGTCGAGGAGCGGGGTCTCTTGCCCGGCAACCGCGTGCTGCTTCGCGGGGCGAACAGTCCGATGCTCGCGGCATGCTGGTTCGGCGTCGTGAAGGCCGGCGGCATCGCGGTGGGCACGATGCCGCTGCTGCGTGCACGCGAGTTGATCGCGATCGTGCACAAGGCGAAAATCACGCATGCGCTGGTCGACGCGCGGCTGGTGGAGGAGGTCGACCTGGCACGGCCGCAGTGCCCCGGGCTGACGAGCGTGCTGCACTTCAACGGCACCGGCGGACTCGAGGCGGCGATGGCCTCCAAGGCCCCGACCTTCGTCAACGCCGACACCGCCGCCGACGACACCTGCGTGATCGCCTTCACCTCCGGGACCACCGGCCAGCCGAAGGCGGCGATCCACTTCCACCGCGACGTGATGGCCGCTTGCGCTTGCTGGCCGCCCCACGTGTTGCGCGCGCTGCCCGACGACATCGTGCTCGGCAGCCCGCCGCTCGCGTTCACCTTCGGACTGGGCGGCCTGCTGCTGTTCCCGCTGTCGATCGGCGCGGCCGCCGCGCTGGTCGAGAAGGCGACGCCCGACGCCCTGCCTGCGGCGATCGCAAGGCACCGGGCCACCATCTGCTACACCTCCCCGACCGCCTATCGCGCGATGGCGCCAACGATCAGGCAGCACGACACGGGCAGCCTGCGCAAGTGTGTGTCCGCCGGCGAGGCGCTGCCCGCGGCGACGCGCAAGCTGTGGAAGGACACGACGGGCATCGAGATCATCGACGGCATCGGCTCGACCGAGTTGCTGCATATCTTCATCTCCGCCACCGAGGCGCAGGCGCGAGGCGGCGCCACGGGCTACGTGGTGCCCGGCTACGTGGCCTGCGTGATGGACGACGACGGCAACCCGTTGCCGCCCGGCAAGGTGGGACGGCTCGCGGTGCGCGGCCCCACCGGCTGCAAGTACCTCGACGACGAGCGCCAGACGAACTACGTCCAGCGCGGCTGGAACTTCACCGGCGACGCCTACCTGATCGACCCGGCCGACGGCCAGTTCGTCTATCAGGCACGCACCGACGACATGATCATTTCGGGCGGCTACAACATCGCCGGCCCCGAGGTCGAGAGTGCGCTGTTGCTGCACCCGGCGGTGGCCGAGTGCGGCGTGGTCGGCGTCGCGGACCCCGAGCGCGGCCAGATCGTGAAGGCCTTCGTCGTGCTCAAGCCCGGGCATGCACGCGACGACGCGACGGTCAAGACGCTGCAGGACTTCGTGAAGCAGACGGTCGCACCCTACAAGTACCCGCGTGCGGTGGAGTTCCGCGACAGCCTGCCGCGCACCGAGACCGGCAAGCTGCAGCGGTTCAGGCTGCGGGAGGGTTCGTGGTGAGCGCCGACGTGTTCGAGGTCGAGGAGGGCGTGCGCTTCGCCCATTGCGATCCGGCGGGCATCGTGTTCTTCCCGCAATACTTGGTGATGCTCAACACGCTGCACGAACGCTGGTTCGACGAGGGGCTGCAGGTGCCTTATGCGCACTACATCGCCGTGCGCCGATTGGGCTTGCCGACGGTGCGCCTGGAGTGTGACTTCACCGCAGTCACGCGGCAGGGCGAGCGCCTGCGTCAGCGGCTCGCGGTCGCCAAGCTCGGGCGCACGTCGCTCGAACTGGCCGCTGAGTTCGACTGCGGTGGCGAGTTGCGCGCGCGCTTTCGTCAGGTGCTGGTGTGCACCTCGCTCGCGACACACAAGTCGCACCCGCTGCCCGAGGATCTGCGCAGCGCGATGACGCGCTACGTGCGTGCCGCATGAAGCAAAGGTTGCAACCGGGCGACTGGGCCGAGCCCAAGGGCTACGCCAACGGTGTCGCGGCCACGGGCCGCCAGGTCTTCGTCGCGGGGCAGATCGGATGGAATGCGCAGTGCGTGTTCGAGACCGACGACCTCGTCGCGCAGACGCGCCAGGCGCTGGCCAACATCGTGGCGGTGCTGGCTGCCGCGGGCGCACGGCCCGAGCACATCGTGCGCATGACCTGGTACCTCACCGACAAGCGCGAGTACCTGTCTCGCGCACGCGAGATCGGCCGCGCCTACCGCGAACTGATCGGCGACTACACGGTGGCGATGAGCGCGGTACAGGTGGCCGCGCTGATGGAGGACCGCGCGAAGGTCGAGATCGAGGTCACCGCCGTCGTGCCCACGGCTTGAACAAGTTCAGCCGATGCGGCCGAGCAGCAGGTACTCCATGAGTGCCTTCTGCGCATGCATCCGGTTTTCGGCCTCGTCCCAGACGACCGACTGCGCACCGTCGATCACCGAGGCCGCGACCTCCTCGCCGCGATGCGCGGGCAGGCAGTGCATGAACAGCGCATCCTCGCGTGCCACGCCCATCAGGCGGTCGTCGACGCACCAGTCGGCGAAGGCCTTCAGGCGCGCGTCGTTCTCGGCCTCGTAGCCCATGCTGGTCCACACGTCGGTGGTCACGAGGTGCGCGCCGCGGCAGGCTTCCAGCGGGTCCTTGAAGACGCGGTAGCACGAGGTGTCGCCGATGCCGGCCACCTTCGGATCGACCTCGTAGCCGCCGGGCGTGCTCACGTGCACCTCGAAGCCCAGGATCTCGGCCGCCTGCAGCCAGGTGTTGGCCATGTTGTTGCCGTCGCCGACCCAGGCCACCGTCGTGCCGGCGATGGCGCCGCGGTGCTCGATGTAGGTGAAGATGTCCGCGAGGATCTGGCAGGGGTGGTACTCGTTGGTCAGTCCGTTGATCACCGGCACCCGCGAGTGGGCGGCGAACTCCTCGATCTTGGTTTGCTCGTAGGTGCGGATCATCACGATGTCGACCATGCGGCTGATCACGCGCGCCGTGTCGGCCACCGGCTCGGCGCGGCCCAGGTGGCTGTCTCCGGTGGTCAGGTGAACCACCGAGCCGCCCATCTGGTACATGCCGGCCTCGAAGCTCACGCGCGTGCGCGTGCTGGCCTTCTCGAAGATCATCGCCAGCGTTCGGTCGACCAGCGGCTGGTACTTCTCGTAGTTCTTGAAGCGTTTTTTGATCTCGCGGGTGCGCTCGAACAGGTAGGCGTACTCCTCGGCACGCAGGTCCTTGAACTGCAGGTAGTGCTTCAAGAGGCTGTTGCCGGGCTTCATGGCAGGGGCGTCGCGAGCAACTTACGGATCAACGGTGCGAGGATCGCCACCACCCGGTCGGCCTGCCCGGCGGTCATGATCAGCGGCGGCAGCAGCCGCACGACGCGCTCTGCCGTCACGCTGATCAGCAGGCCCGCGTCGCAGGCCTGCCGCAGCAGCTCGCCGCACGGCCGGTCCAGCTCGATGCCCAGCATCAGGCCCTGGCCACGGATCTCGACCACGCCCTTGACGCCGCCGAGCTCGCGTTCGAGCGCACCGCGCAGCCGCGCGCCGACCTCGGCGGCATTGGCCAGCAGGGCGTCGGCCTCCATGATCGCCAGCGTCTCGATGCCCGCCCGCATCGCCAGCGGGTTGCCACCGAAGGTGGTGCCGTGGTTGCCCGGGCCCAGCACCCGGGCGGCCTTGGGCCCGCAGACGATCGCACCGACAGGCACGCCCGAGCCCAGGCCCTTGGCCAGTGGCATGACGTCGGGCCGGATGTCGGCCCACTGGTGCGCGAACCACTTCCCGGTGCGGCCGATCCCGCACTGCACCTCGTCGAGCATCAGCAGCCACTGGCGCTCGTCGCACAGCCTGCGCAGGGCCCGCAGGTAGTCGGCGCGCGACGGGTTGACCCCGCCTTCGCCCTGGATCACCTCGAGGAACACCGCCACCACGTTGGGCCGGGTGCGCGCAACCTCCTCGATCGCGGCCAGGTCGTTCAGCGGCACCCTGACGAAACCTTCGACCAGCGGTCCGAAGCCGGCCTGCACCTTGGCGTTGCCGGTGGCCGACAGCGTGGCGATCGAGCGTCCGTGGAAGGCCTTCTCGTAGACGACGATCTCCGGACGTTCGATGCCTCGGTCGTGCCCGTACTTGCGCGCGATCTTGATCGCGCCCTCGTTCGCCTCCAGGCCCGAGTTGCCGAAGAACACGTTGGTGAGGCCCGAGATCTCGACCAGCTTGGCCGCCAGCTCTTCCTGCAGCGGCGCGGCGTAGTAGTTGCTGCAGTGAATGAGCTTGGCCACCTGGTCCTGCAGCGCAGGCACCAGCCTTGGATGTGCGTGGCCCAGCGTGTTGACTGCGATGCCGGCCAGCGCGTCGAGGTACTCGCGGCCGTCGGTGTCCCACACCTGGCAGCCGTGGCCGTGCGACAGCGCGATCGGCAGCCGGCCGTAGGTGGACATCACGTGGGGCTCGGCGGGCGCGGTCATCGGGGACTCCGGCGGTGCATGAAGTGCAAGGGCCGGCAGCGTCACGACTTCACGCGCCGGCCCACGGTTCATTCTACGGTTGGCGTCTCGAATGGCCGACAAACAAGGGGCAAACTCGGCCGGGATCGATCATGCGTGCTGCGGTGCAGCAACAGCAGGGCACAATACATGGCGCCTCGTGGGCAGCGGCGGTTGTCTGCCGTGCGGCCTGCGCGGACGATCTGTCAGCGCAGCCCGCACCGCCCATGTCCGCTCCCGACCGCGTCGCACGCGAATTCATCATCCACGGCGTCACCCAGGACGGTCGCACGTTCCGTCCCAGCGACTGGGCCGAGCGGCTGGCCGGCGCGATGTCGTGCTTCCGGCCCGGCGGCGCCGGCAAGGCGGGCATCGGCGCATTCATCGGCTATTCGCCGTACTGCGTACCCACGACGATCGGCCATGCGAAGGCGGTGATCGTCAGCGACGCGCTGAAGGAGATCGAGCCGATGGCATGGGACTTCGTCGCGAACTTCGCGCGCGACAACGGGCTTCAGATGGGCGAGGTCTGCCTGTGGCCGCGCCGCAAATGAACAAGGCCCGCGCAGGCGGGCCTTGAATCGGGCATACGCGCAGGCTCAGGCGGTGACGAGCGCCTTGACCTTGGCCGCCAGGCGGCTCTTGTGCCGAGCGGCCTTGTTCTTGTGGAAGATGCCCTTGTCGGCCACCGAATCGATCACGCTCTGCGCGGCCTTGAACAACTCGGCTGCCTTGCCCTTGTCGCCCGCGCCGACGGCTTTCTGAACGCCCTTGACGGCAGAGCGGAACTTCGACCGCAGCGAGGTATTGGCGGCGTTGAGCTCGACGTCCTGGCGCGCGCGCTTGCGGCCCGAGGCGATGCGAACGGTCTTCTTCTTGGCTTTGGAAGCGGTGGCCATGCTATGCGGTCGTGTGGCGGTGGGAAGCAAAAAATTTTAGCACGACGCGCTCTTTTGGCGCCGGACCGGGCACTTAAGGTTAGTAGGCGCTTTCTATAATCACCCCGGCTTTCTGCCCCGAATGAACCTCTTCAAGGCTGCATCCACCGTCTCGCTGCTGACCCTGGCTTCCCGGGTGACCGGCCTGATTCGCGAACAGCTGATTGCGGCGACGTTCGGTGCGAGTGCGGCCACCGATGCCTTCAACGTGGCATTCCGGATCCCGAACCTGTTGCGGCGCCTGTTCGCCGAAGGCGCGTTCTCGCAGGCGTTCGTGCCGATCCTGGCCGCCACGCGCGCGCGTGACGGCGACTCAGCGACGCACTCGCTGATCGATGCGGTCGCCACCGTCCTGACCTGGGCACTGCTGGCCACGTGCGTGGTTGGCACCGCCGCCGCGCCGGTGGTCGTGTGGCTCATTGCGTCGGGCCTCGATCGGTTCGACAGCGCGGTGGCGATGACGCGCGTGATGTTCCCCTACATCGGATTCATGTCGCTGGTCGCGCTGGCGGCGGGCATCCTGAACACGTGGAAGCGATTCGCGGTGCCGGCCGTCACGCCGGTGCTTCTGAACCTGTCGGTCATCGCGGCGGCCTGGTGGGGTGTGCCCTGGTTCAAGGCGATGGGGCTGACGCCGATCTACGCGCTGGCGGCGGGGGTGATGGCCGGCGGCGTGCTCCAACTGGCGGTGCAGGTGCCCGCGCTCGTGCGCATCGGCGCGCTGCCGCGCATCGGCCTGACGCCGTCGCGCATCAAGACGGCCTGGAACCATCCGGGGGTGCACCGGGTGCTGCGCCAGATGGCGCCCGCTCTGCTGGGTGTGTCGGTGGCGCAGATTTCGCTGCTGATCAACACGCAGATCGCCTCGCACGTGGGTGTCGGTGCGGTGTCATGGCTGACCTATGCCGACCGGCTGATGGAGTTCCCCACCGCGTTGCTGGGCGTTGCGCTGGGCGTGGTGCTGCTGCCGCAGCTGTCGGCCGCGCAGGCGCGCGAGGAGGCCGGGGTCTATTCCGGCCTGCTCGACTGGGGCCTGCGCCTGGTCGTGCTGCTCGCATTGCCGTGCGCGGTCGCGTTGTTCGTCTTTCCGCAACCGCTGGTGGCCGTGCTGTACCACTACGGTGCGTTCAGCGCGCGCGACGTGCATCAGACCGTGATCGCGCTGATGGGCTACGGCGTCGGGCTGATGGGGCTGGTCGCGATCAAGATCCTCGCACCCGGCTTCTACGCAAGGCAGGACATCCGCACCCCGGTCAAGATCGCGATCGTCGTGCTCATCGCCACCCAGGCGATGAACCTGGTCCTGGTGCCGTGGCTCGGTCATGCCGGTCTGGCCCTGTCGATCGGCCTGGGTGCCCTGGTCAATGCCGCGTGGCTGCTCGCGGGGCTGCGCCAGCGCGGCGTCTACACGCCTTCGGCCGGTTGGACGGGATTCCTGCTGCGCGTGCTGGGCGCCAGCGCGGCGCTCGGCGCGTTGCTCGCCTGGGCGGCTCGGCACTTCGACTGGATCGGCCTGGGCGGCGCGCAATGGGCCACGCGCGCCGGCCTGCTCGCGGCCGTGCTGCTGGGCGTGGCCATCGTGTACTTCGCGCTGCTGATGGCAGCCGGCCTGCGTCCGGCGCAGTTCATGCGCCGGGGCTGACCTACACTGGTTCCCGGTATGTCTTCGCTCCGCTTCGACGTCGCACCCACACCCCTCGAGTACTTTGCCGCGCTGGTGGCTGACGACGCGCATTTCTCGCAACTTGAGGCCGCGGTGGCCGTGGCGCAGGACGACAAGCCCGATCTCGATGTGCAAGGCGTGCTGGCCGAGATCGATGGGCTCGCCGCGAACCTCAAGCAGCGCATCGCCGCCGACACTGCCCCGCTGCCGCGGTTGCGGTACCTGAACCGCTACTTCTTCCAGGAGCTCGGTTTCGCCGGCAACGTCAACGACTACTACGACCCGGCCAACAGCTACCTGCACCGCGTGCTGGCCACGCGGCGCGGCATCCCGATCACGCTCGCGTTGCTGTACATCGAGATCGCGCAGCAGATCGGGCTCGAGGCGCGCGGGGTGTCGTTCCCCGGCCATTTCCTCATCAAGATCAAGATGCCTCAGGGCGAAGTGCTGATCGACCCGTTCAACGGGCGCTCGCTGTCGCGCGACGATCTGGAGGAGCGCATCGCACCGTACCGGCGCCGCCATGGCCTGCCGACCGAATCGGAGCTGCCGCTGGGCCTGTTCCTGCAGTCGGCCCCCGGCCGCGCCGTGCTCGCGCGCCTGCTGCGCAACCTGAAGGAGATCCACCGCAGCGCGGAGGACTGGTCGCGCCTGCATGCGGTGATGCAGCGCCTCGTGCTGCTGCTGCCCGATGACTGGGAAGAGCGGCGCGACCGCGGCCTCGTGCGCGCCGAACTCGGTGACGCCGAGGGCGCGTTGCAGGACCTGAGCGCCTACCTCGAGCACTGCCCGGGGGCCGACGACGCACGGGCCATCGATGAACGCATCGGCGAGTTGCGCGCGGCCGGCCGGCCGCTGCTGCATTGAGTCGCGCGCGCTCCGACGGTCGATGGCACTGACCCCCGCCCAGCGTCGAAGCCTGGCCTGGTGCGCCGTCGGGCTGGCTGCCGCGCTGGTGCTGTGGTTGCTCGCGCCGGTGCTTACGCCGTTCGTCGTGGCCGCGGTGCTGGCCTACGCATTGCATCCAGCGGTCGAGGCCCTCGCGGCGCGACGCGTGCCGCGGATGGCCGCCGTCGTGCTGGTCGAGGTGCTGGCCATCGTCGCTCTGCTCGCCCTGGTGCTGCTGCTGGTGCCTGTCATCGCCAAGGAGGTGCCGCTGCTGCGCGAGCAGATCCCGTTGATGGCCGAGCGCCTGAACCAGCGGCTCGCACCCTGGCTCGCGCAGTTCGGCCTTCACGTGTCGCTCGACAGCGCGAGCATCAAGGCCTTCGTGCTCAAGGTGCTGGACGCCAACCTCGAGGACTGGGCCTCCGCGGCGCTCAGCTCGGCGCGCATCGGCGGCAGCATGCTGCTGGCCTTCGTCGGCAACGCGTTCCTGATGCCGGTCGTGCTGTTCTACCTGCTGATCGACTGGCCGCGTTCGGTCGAACGCGTGCAGGCCCTGGTGCCGCCGCACCAGCGCGAGCGCGTGCTCGGTTTCCTCGCGGAGTGCGACGCCGTGCTCGGCCAGTACCTGAGGGGGCAGTTGATCGTCATGGCGGTGCTCGCGGTCTATTACAGCGCTGCGCTCGCGATCGCCGGCTTCGACCTGGCGCTGCCGGTGGGCGTGTTCACGGGGCTGGCCGTGTTCATCCCGTACCTGGGCTTCAGCCTGGGCCTGGCACTCGCGATGCTGGCCGGGGTGCTGCAGTTCGGTGGCTGGTACGGTGTGATCGCGGTAGCGCTCGTGTACGGCGTCGGGCAGCTGGCCGAGAGCCTCGTGCTGACACCGCGCCTGGTCGGCGAGCGCATCGGCCTGAACCCGCTGGCCGTGATCTTCGCGCTGCTGGCTTTCGGCCATCTGTTCGGCTTCATCGGTGTGCTGGTGGCCTTGCCGGTGAGCGCACTGTTGCTGGTCGCGCTGCGCCGCGCGCGGACGGCCTATCTGGGCAGCCGCCTGTACCAGGGTTGAACCCGATGACGCTGCGGCAGATTCCTCTGGCCATCGTGGCGGCGCCCACGATGAGCCTGGACACGTTCGTGCCGGGCCCGGCCACGGCCAACGCCGCCGCGCTGGCGCACCTTCGCGCGATGCCGCAGCAGCCCGGCGCGCCGGTCTACCTGTGGGGCGCCAGCGGCAGCGGCAAGACGCACCTGCTGCGCGCATTGACCAGCGCATGGCAGGCGCAGGGCGCGCGCGCCGCCTGGTTCGACGCTGCGAGCGCCTTGCCCTGGACGCTGGAGGGGCAGACGTCGCTGGTCGTGCTCGATGGTGCCGAGTCGCTCGACGCCGCGCAGCAGCACGCGGCCTTCGCGCTGTTCATCGATGCGGTCTCGGCGGGTGCGCAGTGGGCGGCGGCCGGCAGCGTGCCGCCGGTGGATCTGCCGCTGCGTGATGACTTGCGCACGCGCCTGGCCTGGGGGCATGTGTTCGCGCTCGAGGCTCTGGGCGAAAACGATGCGCGTGCCGTGCTGCGCCGCGAGGCCGACCGGCGCGGCATCTTCCTGTCCGACGAAGTCATGGGTTATCTGCTGACCCGGTTCTCGCGCGACCTGAAGCATCTGATGGCGCTGCTGGACCGGCTCGACGAGTTCGCCTTGTCTGAAAAGCGCGCAATCACCGTGCCGCTGCTCAAGCGCATGTTCGAGCAAGAGGGCGCCACGCTTTGAACCTTACGCTGTTCGATCTCGATGGCACGCTGCTACCCACCGATTCGGACCATGCGTTCGGCGAGTTCCTCGTGCGTGCCGGTTGGGCCGATGGCCACGAATACCGGCGTCGCAACGACGCCTTCTATGCCGACTATCAAGCCGGCCGGCTCGACCTGGCGGCGTACATCGAATTTGCGACCGCGCCGTGGCGCCAGCGTCCGACGAACGAGGCGCTGGCCGTGCGCCAGCGGTTCGTCGACGAGGTGATCCGGCCCGCTGTGCGTGACAGCGCCATCGCGCTGGTGCGACGCCACCAGAGCGCGGGCGACACGACAGCCATCGTGACCTCGACCAACGAGTTCATCACGCGTCCGATCGCAGACCTGTTCGGCGTGCCGGACCTGATCGCGCTCGAACTGGAACGCGACGCCGACGGCCGTGCCACCGGTCGCATCCGCGGCGTGCCCTCGTCCCGCGAGGGCAAGGTGACGCGGGTGGAACAATGGCTGGCGACTGCCCGCCGCACGGCGGCTGACTTCGAGCGCATCACCGTGTACGGGGACTCGACCAACGACCTGCCTCTGCTGGAGTGGTGCACCCACCCGGTGGCCACCAACCCGGGCCCTGCACTGGCCGCAATCGCGGCCCAGCGCGGTTGGCCGGTGCTGAACCTGTTTTCCACGAATCCATGATCCGAAAACTCATCGACAAACTGCTCGGCAAGCCGGCCGCGAAGACAAGCAAGAGCCCCATTCCCCTGGGCAAGCGCATGGAGATCCCGGCTGCCGAACACGGCATCGATCCGGCGTTGCTCGACGAACGTGCCGTGCGTGTCGTGCGCACGCTGCAGGACGCGGGGCACGTGGCTTACATCGTCGGCGGTGCGGTGCGCGACCTGCTGGTGGGGCGGCGGCCGAAGGATTTCGACGTCGCCACCGACGCCACGCCGGAGCAGGTCAAGGCGCTGTTTCGTCGTGCCTTCATCATCGGCCGGCGCTTCCGCATCGTGCACGTGATCTTCGGCCGCGGACGCGACCACGAGGTGGTCGAGGTGTCGACCTTCCGCGCCTATCTGGAAGCCGACCAGGCCGAGCAGGTGGAGGGCAACGAGAAGAGTTCGCGGGGCGAGCTGGCCGGCAAGTCGCATGTGGTCGATGTCAGCGGCCGTGTGCTGCGTGACAACGTCTGGGGGCCGCAGATCGAGGATGCCGCGCGGCGCGACTTCACGATCAACGCGATGTACTACGACCCGGTGACCCAAGTCGTCGTCGACTATCACCACGGGCTGAGGGACCTGAAGAAGCGCACGCTGCGCATGATCGGGGACCCGGCCACGCGCTACCGCGAGGACCCGGTGCGCCTGGTGCGTGCGGTGCGCTTCGCGGCCAAGCTGGGCTTCGACATCGATCCCGCGACGCGGCGCCCGATGGCCGAAACCGCCGCGCTGCTCGAGGCTGTTCCCCAGTCGCGCCTGTTTGACGAGATGATCAAGCTGCTGCAGACCGGGCATGCGCTGGCCAGCGTGGCCGAGCTGCGCAAGCACGGCCTTGGCGAGCTGTTCCCGTTGCTCGCGCCCTTGATGGGCGATGGCGTCAAGCACAAGAACCAGCATGTTCAGTTCGTCGAGAGCGCGCTTGCCGATACCGATGCGCGTGTCGCCGAGGACCGCGCCGTGGTGCCGAGCTACCTGCTGGCTTGCCTGCTGTGGCACGAGGTGCGTGAACGCTGGCAGCAGGCGAGAGCCGGAGGTGTTCATCCGGTGCCCGCGCTCCAGTCGGCGATCGACGCGGTATTCGACGCGCGCATCGGCGACATCTCCGGCCGCGGCAAGCTCGCTGCCGACATGCGCGAGATCTGGCTGATGCAGCCGCGCTTCGAGCGGCGCAGCGGTGCCGGCCCGCACTCGCTGATCGAGCAGCCGCGCTACCGGGCCGCATTCGACTTCCTGCGCTTGCGTGCCGATTGCGGCGAGGTCGATCCCGAGCTCGCCGACTGGTGGGAGGACTTCGCGCTGGGGTCCGCCGAGGAGCGCGATGCCCTGATCGCGGCGGTGCGCGAGTCGCATCGCGGCACGCCACGCCGCGCGCCCGTGCGGGAGGGTCCGCACCCGGCGAATGCCCCGCCCGACGCCGTGCGGGCAGAGCCTTCCGACGCGAGCTCGGACGGCGGCGCACCGCGCAAGCGCCGGCGTCGCCGGCGCCGGTCGGGCGGCGGCGACGCCGGGCCGGCGCCGGCCGGCGAGGCGGCGGCGTGAGCAATGCGACCGGCGAGCGCGTGTTCGTCGGCCTCGGTGCGAACCTCGGCGATGCGGCGGCCACGGTGCGCGTTGCGCTCGATGCCGTCGCCGCGCTGCCGGGCACGCGCTGCGTGCGGCGCTCGAGCCTGTACCGCTCGGCGCCCGTGCAGGCCTCGGGGCCCGACTATGTCAACGCCGTGATGGAGCTGCGCACGGCCCTCGAGCCCGCGGCCTTGCTGAAGGCGCTGCGGGGGATCGAACAGGAGTTCGGCCGCCAACGGCCATACCTCAACGCGCCGCGCACGCTCGACCTGGACCTGCTCGCCTATGGCGACCGGCGCATCGACTCGCCCGACCTCACGCTGCCGCATCCGCGCATGCACGAGCGCGCCTTCGTGCTGGTTCCACTGGCCGAGATCGCGCCCGAGCTGGCCTGGCCCCGGGTGACAGGCCAGATCGTGGAGCGGATCGGGCCTTGAGACCGGCTGGCGGTGCCGATGCGCACGATCGTGTGTGCCCGGTGCCCGCATACACTGCGCGCGGTGACGATTCAATGACAGTCGTTTGACTGGCGCCCGGAGGAACGATGCTGTTTGGCAAGCTGCTGCCGCGCGAAGGCAACTTCTTCGAGCTGTTCAACCAGCATGGAGCGCACATCGCCGAGGGCTCGAAGGCCTTCGTCGCGATGATCCACAGCTACGCCGACCCCGTGGTGCGCCAGAAGCACGCCGATGCGGTGGACCATGCCGAGCGACAGGCCGACAAGATCACCGCCGAGGTCAACCGGCTGCTGCACAAGACCTTCATCACGCCGATCGACCGCGAGCAGATCCACGGCCTGATCAACACGATGGACGACGTGCTCGACCTGGTGCAGGACTCGACCGAGACCATGTCGCTGTACGACGTGCGCGAGATCACGCCCGAGGTGCTTCGCCTGGCCGAGCTGTCGGCCAAGTGCTGCGAACGCGTCGCGCACGTGGTCACGCTGCTGCCGCGCATCGGCCAGGCCGAGGTGATGGAGGCGGCGCTCAAGACCTGCGAGGAGATCGATCAGCTCGAGAGCGATGCCGACCGAGTGATGCGCGCGGCGATGAGCCGTCTGTTCCGCGAGCAGGACGACGTGCGTGAGTTGATCAAGTTGAAGACGATCTACGAGCAGCTCGAGTCGATCACCGACCGCTGCGAGGACGTGGCCAACCTGATCGAGGGCGTGGTCCTCGAGAATTCATGATCTTCCCCGAAGCGGCTGCGCCGCTTCCCCGCAAGGGCGGAGCGCTGGAGGACCGGCGGAGCCGGATGCGTGGCGGTCGCTTGGCCGGGCCTCGGGTGCGCACGCGCAGCGCGCTGGCATGCAAGGGCTGCTGCTGAGATGGCGTCGGTCCAGGTCGCGTTCTGGGTGATCGCCGTGCTGGTGCTGCTGGCGATCGCGTTCGACTTCATGAACGGCTTCCACGACGCGGCGAACTCGATCGCCACCGTGGTGTCCACCGGAGTGCTCAAGCCGCAGCAGGCGGTTCTGTTCGCTGCGTTCTTCAACTTCGTCGCTCTGTTCGTGTTCCAGCTCAAGGTGGCCGCCACGGTGGGCAAGGGCATCGTCGAGCCCGGCGTGGTCGACCACTACGTGGTGTTCGGCGCGCTGGTGGGCGCGATCGCATGGAACGTGGTCACCTGGTGGTACGGCATTCCCTCGTCGAGCTCGCACGCGCTGATCGGCGGCATCGTCGGCGCCACGATGACCAAGGTCGGCGCCGGCGGCCTGATCGGCGAGGGCGTGTGGAAGACGCTGGCCTTCATCATCGTCTCGCCAACCCTGGGCTTCGTTCTCGGCTCGCTGCTGATGGTGCTGGTTTCGTGGATCTGCCGCGGCATGCGGCCCCAGCGCGTGGACTCGACCTTTCGCCGCCTGCAACTGGTCTCGGCCGGGCTGTACAGCCTGGGCCACGGCGGAAACGACGCGCAGAAGACGATCGGCATCATCTGGATGCTTCTGATCGCCACGGGTCACGCGAACGCGGCCGACTCGATGCCGCCTGCCTGGGTGATCTGGTCGTGCTACATCGCCATTGCGGCGGGCACGATGTTCGGCGGCTGGCGCATCGTCAAGACGATGGGCCAGCGCATCACCAAGCTCAAGCCGGTGAGCGGGTTCTGCGCCGAGACGGGCGGCGCGGTGACCCTGTTCATCGCCAGCGGGCTGGGCATTCCGGTGTCGACCACCCACACCATCACCGGCGCCATCGTCGGGGTCGGCTCCACGCGCAGTGTCTCGTCGGTGCGCTGGGGTGTGGCGGGCAACATCGTCTGGGCCTGGGTCTTCACGATCCCGGCGTCGGCGCTGATCGCCGCGGCCGGCTACGGCCTGGGCAGGCTCTTGCTCTGATCGGCGCGCGCCCGATCGATCTGCCACTCGAAGAAGCGCTGGCCGGCGAAGGCGATCGTCGCCATCAGCGCCGTCGCGCCGATCACAAGCGCAGCGATCGCGCCAAGCACCGGGCCCCAGCCCGTCGGTCGCGGCGCTGCGCCCGGGTCGTGGCGCGCCGCCCAGCGCTCGTCACTCGTCAGGCCGTAGACGATCGCGACCAGCGAGGCTTGCGCCACCATCAGGCCCAGCAGGGGCAGCAACAGCCATGCCAGCCGGTCGTCCTGGCCCAGCGCCTGCACGCGCAGCACGCCGTACAGCCCTGCCAGCGTGGGCCAGGGGTGCAGCCAGGCCCAGCGATCGCGTGCGCCATGAAGGTAGAACCGATGCAGCCCGAGGCTGCCTCCCGCAAGCGCCAGCCAGGTCGCCAGTGTCTTCGAGCGCGGCGCACTCATCAGGCGCCGTCCGGCGGCGTTGCGCGGCCCGTGCCCAGCGGTCTTTGCATGATCACGACGTCCAGCCACCGGTCGAACTTCCAACCGGCCGACTGCAGCACGCCGGCATGCTCGAAGCCGCAGGCGCGATGCACGCCGATCGACCCGGCGTTGGCCGAATCGCCGATCACCGCGAGCATCTGGCGTGCGCCCCGCGCCTCGCATTGCGCCAGCAACTCGGCCAGCAGCACGCGCCCGATGCCCTGGCCGCGTACCGACGCATCGAGGTAGATCGAGTCCTCGAGGCAGAACCGGTAGGCCGGGCGCGGCCGGAAAGGGTTGGCGCAGGCATAACCCAGCACCCGGGCGTCGCGCTCGGCCACCAGCCAAGGCAGGCCCCGGAACGTCACCTCGGCGCATCTGCGCGCCACTTCGGCCTCGTCGGGCGCATCGGTTTCGAAGGTGGCGTTGCTGTGTGCCACCGCATGGCCGTAGATTCGCGTGAGCGCGGGAATGTCGGCGTCGCGGCAGGGCCGCACGAGCAATGGCTGCGTCATGGAGCGGCGAAGTTTATAATCACCGGTTTTCGGCGACGGCCGGTCGGGTGACTGGCGTATCTACGGCGTCCGAGCAAGTTGACCTCCGATCCGGCCGGCCGCGCGTGTCCCGCGGTGGGTGGACGGCACCGAGACCCGAGGAAAGATTCACCATGGTCGTGATCCGTCTGGCCCGTGGCGGCGCCAAGAAGCGCCCCTTCTACAACATCGTCGTTGCCGACTCGCGCGAGCGGCGCGACGGCCGCTTCATCGAGCGGGTGGGCTTCTACAACCCGATGGCCGCAGGCGGCGAGCAGCCCTTGCGCGTGGCCACCGATCGCATCGCCCACTGGGCGGGCGTGGGCGCGCAGTTGTCGCCCACCGTGGCGCGGCTCGTCGAACAGGCCAAGAAGGCCGCCGCCTGAGCGGCGGCGCCGACCCGCCACCCCAGCCCGGGGCCACGTCGGCGGCGTCGTGACGATGTCCTCGGCCCGTCCCGTCGAACCCGATCTAGAGTTCCCCGCCGACGCGATCGAGGTCGGCCGGGTCGCAGGGGCCTGGGGCATCAAGGGCTGGATCAAGGTGCAACCCTACGCCGAAGACCCGCAGGCCCTGTTCTCCTCGAGGCGCTGGTTCCTGCGCCCGCCCGAAGGTCCGGGCGCCGCACCTGCGATGCCGGCGCTGTTGCGCATCGCGGACTCGCGCACGCACGGCGCGCTGGTGGTCGCCGCGGCGCAGGAAGTGCCCGACCGCGATGCAGCCGAGGCGCTCCGGGGTGCGCGCATCTTCGTCTCGCGAGCGAGCTTTCCCACGGCCGACGATGACGAGTATTACTGGGTCGATCTGCTGGGCTGCGAGGTGATCAACCGCGAAGGGCAGTCCCTGGGCCGCGTCAGCGAACTCACCGACACCGGCGTGCACAGCGTGCTGCACGTCCAGCCCAGCGAGGGAGACGAACGGCTGATCCCCTTCGTGCTGGCCTACGTCGACGACGTCGATCTCGGCGCACGCCGCATCCGTGTCGATTGGGGCCTGGATTTCTGATGCGTTGGGACGTCATCACACTCTTTCCGGAGTTGTTCGCTCCGTTCCTCTACCTGGGTGTGACCCGGCGAGCCTTCGAGACGCGCGCGGTCGACGTTCGGCTGTGGCCGCTGCGCGATCACGGCGAGGGCAGCCACCAGCGCGTGGACGATCGTCCCTTCGGCGGCGGGCCGGGCATGGTGCTGCTGGCCGAGCCGCTCGAGCGCGCGCTGGCGGCGGCAAAGGCCGACCGCGGCGAGACGGCGCCCGCCGTGGTGCATTTCACTCCGACCGGCCGGCGAATGGATCAACCGCTCGTGCGCGAGTTCGCTGCGGGGCCCGGCGCCGTGGTGGTGTGCGGACGCTACGAGGGCATCGACCAACGCTTCGTCGACCGGCACGTCACGCTGGAGCTGAGCCTAGGCGATTTCATCCTGTCTGGCGGCGAACTCGCCGCGCTGGCCCTGTTCGATGCCGTGGCCCGGCTTCAGGCCGGCGTGCTGGGTGACGCTCAGTCGCACGAGCAGGACAGCTTCGGCGAGCAGGGGCTGCTCGATTGCCCGCACTACAGCCGACCGGAGGTGCTGGCCGACGGCTCGGCGGTACCCGCGGTGCTGTTGTCGGGCCATCACGCGGCTGTCGCGCGTTGGCGGCGTGAACGCTCGCTCGAACTGACTGCGAGGCGGCGCCCCGACCTGATCGCGGCCGCGCGCGCCGCCGGGCACCTTGGTGCGGGCGACGAGGCGTTCCTGAGGTCGCTCGGGCTATAATTCCATCCTTTCGATCCTCTGCCGGGCCACAGTGCACCCTCGAGTGCACGTATTCCATCCCACCGCCGGCACGATCGCTCGGAGAACCACCGTGGACCTGATCCAGACCCTCGAGAAAGAGGAAATCGCCCGCATGGGCAAGAAGATCCCCGACTTCGCCCCCGGCGACACGGTGATCGTCAACGTCAACGTCGTCGAAGGCACCCGCAAGCGCGTGCAGGCCTACGAGGGCGTCGTGATCGCCAAGCGCAACCGCGGCCTGAACAGCTCGTTCATCGTGCGCAAGGTGTCCAGCGGCGAGGGCGTCGAACGCACTTTCCAGCTGTACAGCCCGCTGATCTCGGGCATCGAGGTCAAGCGCCGCGGCGATGTGCGTCGTGCAAAGCTGTACTTCCTGCGCGATCGCTCGGGCAAGTCCGCGCGCATCAAGGCCAAGCTCGCCTGAAGCGCGCATCGAGACTTGGCGAAAGGCCGCCCTCGGGGCGGCCTTGCACTTTCTGGCCTATGCTGGACAGCGTCCCATGTCGTCGACCCACCGCCCGCCGATCCTGAACCCGCGCATCGTGCCGGTGCTGGGGCGCGACGAGCACCTGCCCCCGGTGGCCGCCGAGCGCCTGACCGCGCAGGCACTGCGCCAGCGATTCGCGGCGCCACCCGACTGGCAGCCCGAGAAGCTCGGCGACGGACGGCTGTTCGAGGGGCGTGAACGCAAGACCGCCGCGGTGCTTGTGCCCCTGGTCGAGCGCGACGACGGGATCACCGTGCTGCTGACTCAGCGCACCGCACACCTGCGCGACCACGCCGGCCAGATCAGCTTTCCCGGCGGTCGGGCCGAGGTCGGTGACATCGATGCCGCCGCGACCGCGCTGCGCGAGGCCGAGGAGGAAGTGGGCCTCGCGCGCGGGCTCGTCGAGGTCATCGGCAAGCTGCCCGAGTACCTGACCGTGACGCACTATGCCGTGACGCCGGTCGTCGGCCTGGTGCGTCCGGCCTTCGAGCTCGCGCTCGATGCCGATGAGGTGTCCGAGGCCTTCGAGGTGCCGCTGCAGTTCCTGATGAGCCCGGTGCACCACCAGCGCCACGGCGTGGACATGCTGGGCGTGCGACGTGAGTTCCTCGCGATGCCCTGGCCGCGGCCCGATGGCCAGGGCGAGTACTTCATCTGGGGCGCCACCGCAGCGATGCTGCGCAACTTCTACCGCTTCCTCAGCGCCTGACCCGACCGCAGAGGGGCTGCGTATCATCGCTGCCGATGAGTTTCTTCGCCGTCCTGTTCGCGCTGATGATCGAGCAGCTCAAGCCGCTGCCGCGCGACAACTGGGTGCACGACACGCTGATCGGCTGGGTCGGGTGGGCCGGGCGCAACTTCGATGCCGGGCGCGACCGCCACGCGGTGGTGGTGTGGTGCGTGACGGTCCTCGCGCCGGCACTGGCAGCGGGACTGGTGTACCTCGTGATCGCGCACTACAGCCTGCTGGGCGCCTTTGCGTTCGACGTCGCGATCCTGTACCTCACGCTCGGGTTTCGCCAGTTCAGCCACTACTTCACCGATATCCGCGCAGCGCTCGACGGCGGCGACGAGGCCGAGGCGCGCCGCCTGCTCGCCGAGTGGCGCCACCTCGACGCGAGCGAGCTGCCACGCAGCGAACTGCTGCGCCACGTGCTCGAGCACTCGCTGCTGGCCGCGCACCGTCATGTGTTCGGCGTCTTCTTCTGTTTCATCGCGCTGTCGGCGCTGGGGCTGGGTCCTGCCGGTGCCGTGCTGTACCGCATGGCCGAGTTCGCGAGCCGCTACTGGTCTTTCAAGAGCCGCTCGCTCGACGTGCCGACCAACGAGCGGCTGATGCAGCTGTCGCGCCGCCTGTTCTCGCTGATCGACCACATCCCGGCGCGCATGACGGCATTCGGCTTCGCGGTCGTCGGCAACTTCGAGCAGGCGGTCAACGGCTGGCGGCGCGACGCGGTGCTGTGGTTGCACCGTAACGAGGGCATCCTGCTCGCGTCGGCGGCCGGCGCGATCGGCGTGCAGCTGGGCGGCGAGACGGCCCCTGGCGTCACGCCCGACCGGTCGCGCACGATCGACGTCGCCGACGCACCCGAGTCGGCCGCTGCGCGTGGCTCGACACCTGGAACGCCGGTGCAGTCCGGCCACCTGCAGAGCATGGTGGGCCTCGTCTGGCGATCGGTCGTGTTGTGGCTGCTGCTCGCAGCGCTGCTGTCGCTGGCGAACGTGCTCGGTTGAGACCGAGCACGTTCGCCGTCGGCCGAACGTACCGCTCCCCCAGCCCCCTCCGAGAGGGGACTGGGGGAGCGGTGCATTGGCGCGCCCGCGCGTGCGCTACTCAGTAGCGCTCGCGCGCCAGCTCGTCGCAGATCTCGCCATAAATGCGCCAGCGCGACGCGCTGATCTCGCCACGCTCGACCGCCGCGATCACCGTGCAACCCGGTTCATGGCGGTGCGTGCAGTTGTAGAACTTGCAGCCTGCCGCGAAGCGGCGCAAGTCCGGCATCAGCCCCGGCAGTTGCAGCGCCTCGACGTGGCGCAGCCCGAACTCCTGGAAGCCCGGTGAATCGATCAGGGCCGACTGGCGGGAGTCGTCGAGCCAGTACAGTGTGGTCGTCGTCGTCGTATGCCGGCCGGCCGACAGCGCGGCCGAGATCTCGCCGGTCTGCGCCGCGGCGCCGGGCACCATCAGGTTGATCAGCGTGCTCTTGCCCATCCCGCTGGGCCCGAGCACGAGCGTCGTGCGCGAGGCCAGCAGCGGTGCGAGCAGCGCGCGTGCGGCTGCGGCGGCTGCCTTCATCGCCGCCTCGTGAACCGGCACCCCCATCGCAAGGTACGGCGCCAGTCGCTCGCGCGCCGACGCGGCCTGCGGCAGGTCGCACTTGTTGAGCAGCACATGCGCCTCGATGCCCGCGCTGCCGGCAGCGATCAGCGCGCGTGCCAGTTGCGACTCGGAGAACATCGGTACGCCGGCGACGATCACCAGCACCTGGTCGATATTGGCCGCGAAGGACTTGCTCTTCCACTCGTCCTGCCGGTGCAGCAGGTTGCGGCGCGGTTCGATGTGCTCGATCACGCCCTCGTCGCCCGTGGCCTGCCAGCGGACCCAGTCGCCGACCACCACGTCGCTCTTCTTGCCGCGCGGGTGGCAGATCGTGCGCTGGCCTTCGGGCGACTCGACAAGGTAGTGGCGCCCGTGCGCGGCGACCACGCGCCCCAGGTCGAGCGCGGCGAACTTCAAGCGATCAGCGCGTCGACCTTGGCCGCGCAGATGAAGTCGTTGAGTGAGATGCCGCCCACCGAGTGCGTATTGAAGCGCAGCGTCGCGCGGTTGTAGGAGAACGCGATGTTGGGGTGGTGGTCCTCGCGGTGTGCGATCCAGGCCACCGCGTTGACGAAGGCCAGCGTGCGGTGGTAGTCGTCGAAGCGGAAGGTCTTTTCGATCGCGCCGTCGGCCAGACTCCATCCCGCCACGTCTCGCAGGTGGCGCTCGACCTCGGCCAGGCTCATCGCAGCATGGCCTTCGAGCGGCTTGCAGTGCATCGCGACGAGGTAGGCCGTCATCGCGCGGGCTCCATCTCCAGCGCGGCCAGCCGCTCGGCGGCCGGCGGATGCGAGTAGTAGAACTTCGCGTACAGAGGATCGGGCGTGAGCGTGCCCGCGTTGTCTTCGTGGAGCTTCACCAGCGCCTGGGCCAGTTCGCGCCCACTGGCCTGCGCACAGGCGTAGGCGTCGGCCTCGAACTCGTGCTTGCGCGACCAGGCCGAGGCCAGCGGCACGAGCAGGAAGCCGAACGGCGGCAGTGCGAAAAGCAGCAACAGCAGGGCCAGCGCGTCATTCGGCGCGGCGAGATTGGGCGTGACCCCCAGCCCGGTGAAGAACCACTGCTGCTGTGCGAGCCAGCCCAGCAGCGCCAGCGCCCCGAGGCTCGCCGCGAACAGGCCGAGCATGCGCTTGGGCACATGCCTGAGCTTGAAGTGTCCCAGTTCGTGCGCCAGCACCGCTTCGACCTCACCGGGCGTCAGCCGCCCAAGCAGGGTGTCGTAGAACACGACGCGCTTGGCCGCACCCAGGCCGGTGAAATACGCGTTGCTGTGGGCCGAGCGCTTGCTGCCGTCCATCACGAACAGGCCCTTGGCCGCGAAGCCGCAACGCGCCATCAGCGCCTTCACACGCTCGGCAAGCGTGGGGTCGGCAAGCGGCTGAAACTTGTTGAACATCGGCGCGATCACGGTCGGGTACAGCACCAGCATCAGCAGCTGGAATGCGGTCCAGGCCAGCCAGGCCCACAGCCACCACCAGGGACCTGCCGCGCCCATGATCCACAGCACGAGCGCGGCGATGGGCGCGCCGATCAACACCCCCATCAGCACGCCCTTGGCGGCGTCGGTGAGATACAGGCGCCACGTCATGCGGTTGAAGCCGAAGCGCTGCTCGATGCGAAACGTGCTCCACGCATCGAGCGGCATCTCGATCAGGCCGCCGATGGCCGCGACCGCCCCCAGCAGCGCGAGCTGGTAGGCCATCGCGCCCCAACGCGGCTGCACCGCGTCGCGCACGACCTCGTTGAGCGCATCCAGCCCACCGAGCAGCGTCCAGCCGAGCAGCATCGCGGTGGCCACGGCCGCCGAGACGTGGCCGAAGCGCCCACGGGCGAGCGTGTAGTCGGCGGCCTTCTGGTGCGATTCGAGCGATACCTTCGCGGCAAAGGGCGCCGGCACCGCCGTGCGATGCGCCGCCACGTGCCGCATCTGGCGCCACGCGAGCCAGGTCCTGAGCGCGAAGCCCAGCACGATGGCAGCCGCAAACAGCGAGGACAAAGCGAACGAAGGCATGGGGCCGGAGTGTAGGGCTGCGACAATGCCCTCGACGCCCGCACCTCCATACACCATGACCGACATCACCCTGGCCAAGAGCGACTACAACCTGATCTGGATCGACCTCGAGATGACCGGCCTGTCACCCGAGCGCGACCGCATCATCGAACTGGCGTTGGTGGTGACCGACCCGATGGTCACGGTTCGCGTCGAAGGCCCGGTGTTCGCGATCCACCAGAGCGATGCGGTGCTCGACGCGATGGACGCCTGGAACAAGGGCACGCACGGCCGCAGCGGTCTGGTCGACCGCGTCAAGGCTTCCGCGGTCGACGAGGCCCATGCCTCGGCCGAAGTGATCGCCTGGCTGTCGCAGTACGTCAGTGCAGGCAAGAGCCCGATGTGCGGCAACACGATCTGCCAGGACCGGCGCTTCCTGGCCAATCACATGCCTGCGCTCGAGGCCTTCTTCCATTACCGCAATCTGGATGTCAGCACGCTCAAGGAACTGGCGCGGCGCTGGAAGCCAGCGGCGCTGGAGGGTGTGAAGAAGGCCCAGGCACACACGGCGCTGGCCGACGTGCACGAGTCGATCGACGAGTTGCTGCATTACCGGAACACGCTGCTGGCGGTGTGACCGCCCCGGTGCTGCCTCAGCCCGCCGCCGCGCCGACCAGGCAACTCAGACCCGCGATCGCGGTCAGGCGCCAGCGCAGCGTCAGCCAGGCGGCCAGCCCCTCGCGCGCGTACAGGCGCCGGTCGACCAGATAGCACGCGATCAACGCTGCGGCACAGGCCGCCAACCCGGCGCGGGCGGGCACGAGCAGCGCGCCCCAGGCCACGAGCGAGGGCGTCACGCCCCACAGCAGCTGGCCCTCGCGCGCAAGCGGGTCGCGCAGCGCGAGACCCCAGTGGATGCCGCCGAGGAACGAAACGATTGCCGCCGCATAGGCGAGCAACAGTGCGCCGCCCGCAGGGCCTCCCGCGGTCGGGGCGATCCAGGCCCATGCCGCGCCGGCCACGAACGGCAGCAGGCCGGCGTAGCCGAGCCACAGGGCAGCGGGGCTCGGTGCGGCGGTGATCGACGGGGTCGGCATGGGTAGCCCCGGTTGCTTCGACGACCCGGCAGTCTAGGGCGGGCGCGTCGTCCCGTGGCAGGCTGCAGCCCTTCAAAGCGCGCTTCGCCCAGAATGGGCGCATGCGCATCGAGATCGAGCCAGGGGTCCGCCTGTTCATCGACGTGGAGGGCCTCGGGCTCGTGCCCGACGGGGCATGCATGCGCGACAAGCCCACGCTGGTCCTGCTGCACGGCGGACCGGGCTACGACCATTCGGGCTTCAAGCCTTTCTTCTCGCGTCTCGCCGACCTGGCCCAGATCGTCTATTTCGATCACCGCGGGCACGGGCGCAGCGACCGCCGACCCGCGCACGAGTGGACGCTCGACACCTTCGCCGACGACGTCGTGCGCCTGTGCGACGTGTTGGGCATCGACAAGCCGATCGTGCTCGGTCAGAGCTTCGGCGGCTTCGTCGCGCAGCGCTACATCGCGCGCCACGCCGCTCACCCGTCCAAGGTGATCCTGTCGAGCACCTCGCACCACATGGGGCTCGATCGCAAACTCGCGATGTTCGCGCGGCTTGGCGGCGCCCACGCGCGTGCGGTGGCTGAGGCGTTCTGGACCCGGCCGAACGCCGCCACCTGGGCCGACTACAACCGCGTGTGCAAGCCGCTGTACAACACCACGCCGCAGAGCGCCGAAGCCGGCGAGCGCATCGTCTTCAACGCCGACATCCTGTTCGCCTCGGCCGGCGGCGAGCAGCGCACGATGAACCTGCTGCCCGGTCTTTCTCACGCCCGCTGCCCGGTGCTGGTGATGGCCGGCGATGCCGATCCGGTGACGCCGCTGGAGGACGCGCAGGACATCGTGGCCGCGCTGCCACCGACGTGGGTGCGCTTCGAGCGCTTCGCCGGCGTCGGCCACGGCGCCTGGCGCGACGCCCCTGACGCCGCGCTGGCAGTGTTGCGTCGCTTCATCGCGGGCGGCGCAGTGATGCCGTGAACGTGACGGGGTGCTGACGGTGCGCTTGCCGGCGACCGTCTCGGCGGCGGCCACGTCGCAGGAACGAAAACTGACTCAGCCCCACCCGGTGTCATCGCCGCCGACCGGGGGCGCGGGATCGTGGCCGCGCGCCAAGGGCCCGCCCGCGACCGTTGCCCGCAGCGCTGGCGCCTCTCGCCCGCCTGGCTGCCGTAGCGCTATTCGAACCCGCGGGCGCCCAACGGTTGGCGTGCGAAGTCGATGCCCGTTGCGTTGAGCACTTCCTTGCGCAAGCCTTCGCGCAGCGCGGGCACTTGCGGGGCCACCTGCTCGCGGGCGACGCGCACCACGCTGGCTGCGAGCATCGCGCGCCATGCCAGGGTTTCGGCTAGAGTCTGTTTCTGCACGTCCGTTCGCACGGCCAGCACGCTGCCGCGCAGCCGTGCGCGCCACTGGCGCGACACCGCCGCGACTTGCGTCGGCGACGCCTGCGCGCCGGCGTAACCCTCCCAGGCGAGAATCAGGTACAGGCTCAGCACGTCGGCCAGGTTGGTCGGTGAACGGCCATTCAGGCGCAACTGCAGGTCGAACTGCCGCTTGAGGTTGGTGCCGCGCAGGTCGAACTCGAGCTTCTGCTTCAGCAGGCCGCGGTTGCGACGCGCGAGTTCGTCGATCATCTCGCGCTCGACCCGCTGGCCGACTGCAGCCACGGGCTTGAAATCGAGGCTCCTGCGCAATTCGGGCGCTGCCGCGGCAAGCCGGCAGGCGCGGTCGGCCGGTCGCTTGGCGCAGCGCGATCGCAACTCGGCCGGCAACCCGTCGCGCGAGTGCGCGCCACGCTCGCCCGACAGCATCGACGCGCTGAGGTCGAGTCGCGCGGTGCCCAGCCCCAGGTCGAGTGTGGCCGGCGGGCTCCATTGCGCAACCGCCAAGGGTGCCGACCATGCGAGCACGATGCCCAGCGCGATGCCGCGTCCGCTCATCGCGCTGATCGTGTCACGCCGGTCGCGATGCGCGTAAACGCGCGCAACGGCCGGCGCGCGCCCGGGCGTGGGCCGCGCTGGTCGTCAATCCGCGCCCGCACCCGCGCCGAGGGCTCCGGCGGGGGGCCGGTGCCTGACTTGAGGGGCAGGCTGTGGTTTCTAGGGGGTAACACGGATTCTGGTGGGGGTCACATGCCCCTCACCATCGGACTCCGGCCGTAGTGAGGCCTTGCGCCGGCATCTTACGTTCAGGTATCGAGTTGGCGATGCAATTGAGTCTTCAGACCCGGCCCGGCCAGGGCCGTGCATCCGTGCGCCCCGTGCCCTTGCACGGCGTGCGCCTGCCCTGGCACGACTCTGCGAGCTCACAGCTGGACACCATCGCTGCGGTCAACCGGCGGGTTTCACGGCATTGGTGGCGGAGCAAGACTGTGTGGATCGCCGCACCGGTCGGAGCGCTGGTCCTGGTGGGTGCGTCGATGTGGCGCACGCCCCGCGACGAGCCGCCGGCGCTGACCGTGTCCGCCGGCG
>Ga0209798_10000083_pt1 | contig 48890 bp, 40 predicted proteins | sample DOMMetBare3Fresh_FD_187475 | JGI IMG/M metagenome (GOLD analysis project Ga0209798, IMG submission 187475) | Wetland sediment microbial communities from St. Louis River estuary, USA, under dissolved organic matter induced mercury methylation -... | ecosystem: Environmental > Aquatic >...
GATTGAGGAAGGGATCCACCGTTTCGTTGGCTGGCTTAAGCAAACCCGGTTGTCCGACTGACTTTGGTTTGTCGTAGACTGTCAGAGTCCGGTTCTTTTGCGGGAAATCGACAAACTGAAGTTTGTCGGACTTTCTATGAACACCACCAACATCATCACCAATCCGCTGCCACAGGAGATGCAGCAGCATACCTACTCGATCATGTACGAGGTCGAGGGCAGACATTGGTGGTTCGCCGGACGGCGCCGCATCATCCAAAGCTTTCTCAAGCCAATCTGTCAGGCCACTGGTCTAACGCGCCCACGCATCCTGGATATTGGCTGTGGCACCGGCGCCAACCTGGAAATGCTTTCGCAGTTTGGCTATGCGGAAGGTGTTGACGTATCAGTCGACGCGCTGGAGTTTTGTCGCCAGCGTGGTCTGCAAAATGTTCGCCAGGGTGAAGCCGAACATCTGCCTTATGAAGATAGTTCGTTCGATCTGGTGACGGCACTTGACGTGGTTGAACATTTGGATGACGACGTTCTGGGGCTGAAGGAAATGCGCCGAGTCTTGCGACCCGAAGGTGTAGCACTGATGTTTGTACCGGCGTTCATGTTTCTCTGGGGCGTCCAGGACGACATCAGTCACCATCGGCGACGCTATACACGCGCTACCCTGCAGCAGGCAGTACGCGCCGCGGGGTTTGAAATTGAGCGCTTCACATACGCCAACATCACCTTTCTTGCGCCAATTCTGCTGGGCAGATTGTTGATGCGAGCCACCGGTCTTCGCCCCGCTTCCGAGAACAATCTCACCATCGGGGTATTGAATAGGATGCTTGGTCGCATCCTGGGCGCCGAAAGTTCTATACTGCGCCACATGAATCTGCCCCTCGGCGTCTCCGCCATTTGCGTAGCCCGGCGAATTGATTAATGAATAAACTGTACGACCCATTGGACAGGACTCAAGCCGATCAACCTGCGCCGGGAATTCAGCCCGGTGCAGCGCCCGCAGTCTCAGTCTTCCTTCCGGTGCTAAACGAGGAACCCAACCTGCTGCCGTTGCATGAAAAACTCGACGCCGCGCTTGGGCAACTGGGGCGCTCCGCCGAGATCATTTACGTTGATGATGGCTCAACGGACGGGAGTCTGGAGGTGCTGCGAAATATCGCGCGTCTGGATGCGCGCGTGCGCGTCGTCGCCCTGCGACGCAACTATGGGCAGACGGCAGCGATGGCCGCCGGCATTCATGCAGCCCGCGGAGAAGTGCTGATTCCAATGGACGCCGATCTGCAAAATGATCCGGCGGATATCGCGCGGCTGCTGGCCAAGCTTGACGAAGGCTATGACGTGGTTTCGGGTTGGCGTAAGAACAGGCAGGATCGCCTGATCACGCGCAAGATCCCCTCGATGATCGCGAACCGTATCATCTCCTGGATTGGCGGCGTACCACTTCACGATTACGGCTGTTCTTTGAAGGCTTATCGCCGTGAATCGCTTGAGGATGTAAATCTCTATGGCGAGATGCATCGCTTTATCCCCATCTACGCCTCGTGGGCCGGCGCACGCGTAACCGAGATTCCAGTCGAGCATCATGCCCGCACGATGGGCAAGTCGAAGTATGGATTGTCGCGGACGGTCAAGGTCGTCTTCGATCTGATGACTATCAAGTTCATGGCGTCCTACCAGACCAAACCGCTCTACGTGTTTGGCTGGGTTGGCCTATTGACCCTGGCTTTTTCTCTCTTTTGCGCCCTGCTGGCTTTTCTGATGAAGTTTGCGGATTGGCCGCATCATGCCGACTTTATTCAGACGCCCCTGCCCGTTCTGGCGATGGTGATGCTGGTACTCGGCATTCAACTATTCTTAATGGGCCTGCTCGCGGAGGTGCAGGTCCGCACCTACCACGAGTCCCAGTCGAAAGCCATTTACGCGGTGCGCGAGAAGATTGGATTTGCCGAGTGACGTGCGACTATTATCGGAACTGAATCTTTATGTGCGGAATTACCGGCTGGGCCAACTTAGACTCACAGACCCCGCCAGCTGAGGGTGCGCGTGACCTGTTGCATTCGATGTGCGAGCGCATGGTCCATCGCGGCCCGGATGCTGAAGGTTTGCTGGTCGCAACTGGCGTTGCGCTCGGCATGCGCCGCCTGGCGATCATAGATCTCGTTACCGGCGAACAACCTGTCTACAACGAGGACCAGAGCGTTGCCGTAATCCTCAACGGCGAAATCTATAACTATCGCGAACTGCGCGACGAGCTGGAAAAACGCGGCCATTCGTTCCGCAGCGCCTCGGACACGGAAGTCCTGCCCCATCTTTATGAAGAATATGGCAAAGACATGGTGGGGCACCTTAACGGCATGTTCGCGTTTGCGTTGTGGGATGCAAAACGCCGGCGGCTGTTTGTGGCCCGTGATCGCTTTGGAGAAAAACCACTTTACTGGGGCATCTTCGCGAACACCTTGTTGTTTGCTTCGGAACCAAAGGTCTTGCTGGCTCATCCGGCTGTGCGCCCCTCCCTGAACCTGCAGGCACTGCGCCAGTACCTATCGTTTGATTATGTTCCGGCGCCACTCTCAATCTACGAAGGCATCAACAAACTTACGGCAGCGCACACGCTGACGCTGGAAGACGGCCGCGTCGAATTAGAGCGCTATTGGAAATTGAGCTACAAAAAGCCGGAGCCGGTGCCAGGCGAACGCGAAGCAGCAGAACATCTTCGCCATCTCCTGGCAGAGTCAGTCCGTCTGCGGCTGGTTTCCGATGTTCCTCTGGGTGTGCTGCTGTCCGGGGGTATTGATTCGTCCACTGTCACTGCTTTGGCCGCCCTCGCCTCCGCGGAAACGGTGAAGACGTTTTCAATCTCATTTGCCGAGGCTTCGTTTGACGAATCCTCGTATGCGCGAGCGGTAGCAAAATACCTGGGGACCGATCATCACGAGGAGCGATTCAGTGCCGACCTGGCCGCCAACCTCGTCGGAGAGATAGGCGCGTGGATGGACGAACCCTGCAGCGATCCTTCACTTGTTCCTACTTACCTGTTATCGCGGTTTACGCGCAAACACGTCACAGTGGCCCTGGGTGGAGACGGTGGCGACGAACTCTTTGCCGGGTATCCGATGTATCTTGGGCATCGTTTGGCAGAAATCTACACGCGCCTGCCACTAATGGTGCGTCGCCGGCTGGTCGAACCGCTGGTGAACATGCTGCCGGTGAAAACCAAGAATCTGTCCTTTGATTACCGCGCGCGGCGTTTTGTGGCCGGGGCCAACCACGATCCGGTGGCCCGACACCATCTGTGGTTTGGTTCCTTTACAGCCCCCGAGCAGGAAGCATTGTTGACGGCGCAGGTCAGGCACCACAGCGACGCAGATATTTACCGCGAAGCACGGCGTCTGGCCCAGGAGTGCGACGCCAGCGACATGATCGAGTGCATGCAGAGTCTGGACACGCAGCTTTATCTGGCCGAAGACATCCTCACCAAAGTCGATCGCGCCAGCATGGCGGTTTCGCTCGAAGTACGAGCGCCGTTTCTGGATCCGCGCGTGGCTGAGTATGCGGCCTCGTTGCCGCGCAACTACAAACTCCGGGGCCGCAAGTCCAAGTACATTTTGAAACGCGCAGTTGAAGATCTGCTGCCACCGTTTGTGGCCCGCCGCGGTAAGAAAGGCTTTGGCATCCCCGTGGCCGAGTGGTTGAAAAAGAAACTGCGGCCGCTGGCTCGCGATCTGCTTTCGCCGGAAAGGATTGCCAGGGCCGGCGTTTTCAACCCGCAGTACGTGTCGCGTCTCATGGATGAACATGATCGCGGGGTGGCAAATCACCGCAAGCCGCTTTGGACGCTGTTGATGTTTGAATTATGGTACGAGAGTTTTATTGAAACACCCAATCGCATTGAGACTTCGGTGTTGAGTAGGCCTTAAATCGCGAGGTGGCGTACTCGACCCGGGGACGACGCTGCAGCGGTCGCGTCAATTGCGGCGATGAGTCAACTTTTCCCAGGTGGCCGCCGCGCGACACTCCCGAGCTATGTTGTGCAACTGCTTTGCGTTTAAGACCGCCCGCCGCTATCCATGAACACACGGGAACTTGAGCGGATATATGCCAGCCTGCTGGCATGGTGTCGCGAGCGCGACTTCGCCGGTTACGATCCTTTCGATGGCCTGAACAGCCGCCTGTTCCAGGCCTTGCCGTTGAAAAACTCTCGCCTGGCCCGCCTGCTTTGGACACAATTCTGCAAGCGCTCTCCCGTAAACTTCCGCGTCCTGGCCCGCGTAACACCCGAACGAAACGCAAAAGGTATCGCTCTATTTTCTTTGGCCGCCCTGGCCAGATATCGCACGCTGCAAACAAAGGTAGCTGAGATCGAGGCCCGTGAACTATTGGACGATCTTAAAGCGATGCGGCTGCCGGGGTTTAGCGGTGCTGCCTGGGGCTATAATTTTGCTTGGCAGGGTCGTGCCTTCTTTGCGGCCCGTGGAACGCCCACTGTGGTGCCGACGGCCTTCGCAGCCCGCGCGCTGCTCGAGGCAGCGGAGATCTTTGACAGCAAAGAATACCTGCCGCTGGCGCGAAGCTGTTGCGATTTCATCCTAAATGATCTGAACCGGTTCTCAGAGGCCGGCGATGAAGCTTGTTTCAGTTACTCCCCACTTGATCACACACGGGTCTTCAATGCCAGTTTGCTGGCCGGAGAGACTCTGGCACGAGTGGGGAGGCTCTGCGGTGAAGCAAGGCTCGGTGATTGGGCCAAACGCGCCGCTCGTTATGTGGTCCGGCGCCAGCGAAAAGACGGTTCGTGGGCCTATGGCGCCGATGGCTATCAATCATGGGCTGACAACTTTCATACAGCGTTTATATTGAGCAGCCTCGCGCGCATTATCGATTCCTGCGAGTCAGCGCGTGAAGAATTCGAGCCGTCACTGATTCGAGGTTATGAGTTCTGGCGCGACAGCTTCTTCATGAGCAACGGCTGGCCTAAGTATTTTCCGGATCGTCTCTATCCTGCGGATGCCCATTCAGCTGCGGCGGCAATCGTGGCCCTGGTCGAGTTGCGTGGATTGTGCCCGAGCGGGCTGCAACTGGCTGACAAGATCGGGGAATGGACTCTGGATAACCTTTGGAATCCGTCCGGCTACTTTTATTATCAACGCCGTCGTTGGTACACGGTGCGAGTTCCCTACATGCGCTGGTCCGCAGCCTGGATGGCCTATGCCCTGGCGCGGCTGCTTGAAGCTGGAGAAAGAAACTAAGGCGTGCGGGACTTTTCCCTCCGCCGCGCGCGAGACAAGTGCCGCTTCAATACGGTGCGCCCCAATTGATGAGAATCTGGATCGATCTCGCTAATTCGCCACACGTGCCTTTTTTTGCGGCGCTAATCCCGGAGTTTAAGCAACGTGGCCATCAAGTCGAACTAACAGCTCGGGATTATGCGCAAACAGTTGAGCTGGCTACGAAGGCCGGCTTGACGCCTTTTGTCATTGGCGGACATGGCGGCGGAAAACTGACGGGAAAAGCAGGCAACCTCGTTGGTCGTGCGGCTTCGCTGGCGAAGTGGGCGCGCGGTCGCGGATTTACGCTGGCCGTTAGTCACAACTCATATGCTCAAATTGCTGCTGCCAGCGCCCTCGGAATCGGAACCGTTACGTTGATGGATTACGAACATCAGCCTGCCAATCACCTCGCGTTTCGTTTGGCTTCGCGTGTGATCGTGCCCGGCTCGTTTCCGGAAACCGCCCTGCGCCGGTACGGAGCTGCACGGAAAAAAGTAAAGCGTTACCAGGGGACCAAGGAAGACGTTTACCTCGCCCGGTTCATGCCCGATCCCGATTTCGCGGGCACCCTGGCGAAACTCGGCGTCAGCCCCGACGATGTGCTGGTGGTAATTCGCCCGCCGGCCTTGCAAGCGCTCTACCATCGGTTCGAAAACGAGTTGTTCGCCGCCATGTTGGACCGCTTGAGTTCGCACCCTGAGGTCAGGATAATTCTGCTGGCCCGCACCGAGACGCAACGAGCGAAATACGCAGAGATGGGCAAAGCAAATCTGATTTTGCCACGCCAGGCCCTTGATGGTGCTAATCTAATCGCCGCCTCAGATCTGGTAATTAGTGCCGGGGGCACTATGAATCGTGAAGCAGCAGCACTGGGCGTGCCGGTCGCCACGATTTATGCCGGAGCCTGGGCCGCGATTGATGAAGCTCTGGTTCAGGAAAACAGGCTGCTACGCATCGCTTCAAGTAAGGATCTGGAGCTGTTATTGATTGCGAAGAAGCGGAGTGCTCAACCACGTCGCGCGCTGCACGTCCGCAACGAAGTGGTGGATCTTATTCTGGCTCCCTGACAACCGTCAAAACCTGTTTGTCCCGATGAAAGCTGAACGCCCTAAACAGCAAATAACAGATGCCGGAAGCGTTCGCGTCCCTGGACGAGTACCGGCGTGGGTGGTCCCTGGTGTCAAAACTGTTCTCCTGCTCCTTGATTTGACTCTGGCGTTCGCCGCCTTCGCCGGTGCGTTCTATCTACGCCAGAGAAACAGCCTGCTGCTGGCTGGGCCCGGCCTGAATTGGACTGCAGCGTTTGCTCCCTACGGCGCGCTCTTGATATTGGTCGTGCCCATCCGCGCCATCACGTTAGCTTACTATGATCTTTATCGCCTGCGCGGGGAATATTCATTAGTTGAGGATGCGATCCGCGTCTTCAAAGCCACGGCGATTGGATCATTGCTGATCGTGGCCGGGGCCTTTCTTTATCGCGGTGGCTTTCAGTTTCGCGCCTTCTCCTATGCGCGCGGTGTATTTGTGCTGGACTTCCTGTTGGCTCTGGCCGGATTCGCATTATTGCGCTTCACCATGCGTACTGCGCAAATGGTCGCGCGCCGTCATGATCTGAATTTGATTCCTACCCTGCTGGTGGGACGCGGCGCTGAAGCGGCGACATTCATCAAAGAAATTCGCGCCCGGCCCGAGCTGGGTTATCGCGTCATCGGCATTCTGGAAAATGATCGTGATTTTGCCAAATCGCCGATGTTTGAAGGTGTGCCTGTTCTGGGTGATTTGAAGCGATTACCGGAGACGATTATCGAGTCGGGCGCCAACGAAGTGATCATCGCGGATCCCACCGTCCCCGGTGATGCGCTATTCGAGGTGATGATGCGCGTCGGCCGTCGCCGCGGCGTGGAGTTTCGGATCGCACCGAGCCTGTTCAATTTTCTGCCGCGCAAAACGGAAGTCGATCAGATCGGTGCGCTGCCGATGATTACCCTCTTTCGTTCGCCCCTGTCCGGCACTGCACGCATCATCAAGCGAACGTCAGATCTGTTCATCGCTACATTTGCTTCCCTGCTGCTCCTGCCGTTCTCGATGCTGTTTGCTCTACTCATCAAGCTGGATTCCAGGGGACCCATCTTTTACAAGCAAGAACGCGTGGGCATGGATGGGCGAGTGTTTCTTCTTTATAAATTTCGCACGATGCGGTCCAATACCGATGACGCTGCGCACCGCGAATTTCAACGTCATTTCATCGCTGGAAAACCAGAGGTCAGACCGGGAAGTGATGGCCGGCCGGTTTACAAACTGCAGTCCGATCCGCGCATCACGCGCGTGGGCAGATGGCTGAGGCGCATGAGTCTGGATGAACTGCCACAACTTCTGAATGTAATGCGGGGTGATATGAGCGTCGTTGGTCCGCGGCCGCCGATTCCATATGAAGTGGAATCTTATGAGTTGTGGCATCGCAAACGTTTGGACATGAAGCCAGGCATGACTGGACTGTGGCAAGTCTCAGGTCGCAATCACTTGCCCTTCGAAGAGATGGTGCGACTGGACTTGTTCTATATCGAGAACTGGTCGTTGCTGCTGGATCTTAAGATCATTCTGCGCACGCTGCCGGTGATGCTGCGTGGTGAAGCTTATTGAAATTGAAAAGCGAGCTGTAAACCAGCGAACCTGGGAAGCGGATGCGGGGCGCAGTATTAGATGAATGATGGAGGACTTATTATGGGAAGCGATCCGAAGCGCGAGTTTCTCAGGCATACACTGGCAACGCTTGCCTATCGTGGGGCGAAGGCCGTGCGGGGTGCGCCTGAATCCTTTGCTTCTTTCCAAGCCGCCGACACCTCACGTACACCGCTACAGATCCTGACGCATATCGGCGATCTCATGGACTGGGCTCTGTCAATGGCCAGAGGTGACGAGACGTGGAACAACGCTGTGCCCCTGCCCTGGACTCAGGAAATCGAGCGCTTCCACCGCACGCTCACCGCCGTCGATGACTTTCTGGCTTCTGATACGGAACTGGCTTGCAGTTGCGAACGACTGTTTCAGGGAGCGATCGCCGATTCATTTACGCACGTTGGCCAGCTTGCCTTTCTGCGTCGGATCGCCAGCGCACCCATCCGCAGCGAGAACTACTCCGTCGCTCAAATTGAAGCCGGTCGTGTCAGCAGCGAGCAGTCACCCGCGAAATATGAATTCGATTAAAGTGTCACCAACTACGAGTATTCCCATTCATGGAACGGGAATTTAAGCCGCGGCAGTTGACCGGGGCCCTCTTACCCGCATCTCATGAGCGCTGGCACGCGTTGGGATGTTCGAATTATTTGGCCAAACTTGCCAAAGAGACTGCCAACAGAAGAATCTTCTTGATCCCCTTATAAAACGGTTCAATCTCGCAGTTTTCGGTCAGTGCATGCGCATCGTTACACGGTCCGGCGCCAGTTGAGATCGAGGGAATGCCCGCCAGTAACGCCGCGCTGGAATTGTTTGAGCCGGCATTACCGATTGGCGGAATGAACCCCATCGCTCGATGCACGGCTTCGGTAATTTTTACCAGGTCAGATTCACGATTCCCCGGCAACACTGCGGCGGGCGAGGTTGAGATCACCTCGGTCTTTACCGTCATTCCCGCCCGCTCAGCTTCTTCTTTTAGAATTGCTGCGATTTGCCTTTCCAAATCCGCCTTCACCAGGTTACTGGTCGATCGCAAATCCACACTAAACCACGCGTCAGAAGCTTTCGCGTTAACCACCTCCGATCCGCCCAACATGCCGATGTTTAGATTCGATGATGGATCCGACGGCACTTTCAATTGGTAAATGCGCTCTATAGCCCGGGCCAGGGGCAGAGTGGCTGAGTAGGGCGGCGTGCGTGAACGAGTGTGTCCGCCTGGGCCGATTAAGTGGTGCCGGTACCAGGTAATGCCGATGCCGGCATAGGTGAAGCCTTCGTAACCGCCGTCAAGAGCAACGTAATAATCGACTTTGCCTTTGTTTTCTTTAGCAAAGTATTTAGCGCCACTCATCCTGGTCTCTTCCTCAGTGGTGAATACAAAAACGAGATCGCCTTTAGTCCGGACTTCTGCGCTGTCGAGGGCCCGGATAGTTGCCAACAACGCTTCGATGTTCCGTGTGTCGTCACCGATTCCGGGAGCGTAGATGCGGCCATCGCGAATAGTAGTTTTGATTTTCAGCCCCGGTTGAAAGACTGTGTCGAGATGCGCGTCAAATACGACAGTTGCGCCCCCTCCAGCCCCCTTGCGTACGGCGATCAAGTTGCCGGCGCCATCGTAGTGAATATCTTGCAGTTTGTACGAACGCAACAACTTTTCGATATAGGCTGCGCGCTCCTGCTCCTGACCTGAAGGTGCATTGATTTCGGTGATCTCGCTCCACTCGTTCAGAATCCCGGAGCGATTCTTATCTATGAAATCAGTGGCGGCTTCTACACGGCTGTCCTCCTGGATAGATTTGACTTGCGCCCCGAACTGAACCGGCGCGGTACCTTGACCTGCAACGTGGAGAGTAAGAGTCAGAATAAGGATCGAAGCTCTTGAAAGCATGGATGTTCCTTCTTGTATTCAAGTATAGTTGACAGCAATGATGGCCTCAGGCTGAGACACAATTCAGCCTGAGCATTCTAATGCGGCCGGGCTTGCGTGCAAGAGAATTATTCAGGTAAACCAATTCTGAATGGATAACGTGAAAAACCCAACGAGGCTCGCGGCCTGGCTCGCCCGCATCATAGTCTGCTGGCTTTTTGTGTTTGCGGCGTTTGCTCCGCACTCAATTGCCGTAACCCAAAGCGCCTGGCTGTTGGGCATGTTCTTCTGGCTGCTTCGGTTCTTGTTCAATCCGCGTCCGAGAACGTACCGCACTCCGGTAGATTACGCTTTACTTGGGTTCTTCATCCTGACGGGCATCTCAGCCCTGCTATCTTATGAACCCATGGTATCCATTGGAAAGCTGCGGGCGGCCAGCCTTTTTACCATCGTTTACCTGTTCGTCCAGAATATTCCCTCGCGAAAAATTCTCCGGGCGCTGGCAGTCACTCTGATCGCCTCCTGCATGGTCAATGTCGTCTTCACCGCGGTGACGCGGGTTATCGGCCGGGGAGTAGTGATTGCTGGTGTCAAAGCCGAGAGCCCTTTTTCCGCGGCGACTATCATTTCACAAAAGAATTCGCGACTGCCGTTGCCGATAGTGAATGGTGATACTGTGCTCACGGTAAATGGCCAGCCGGTGCGGAACGCAGAAGAGATTGTCACCCTGTTAAATGCGGCCAGCAGTTCTTCGTCATTTATCCCGGTGACAATCTACCGCGGTGATGAATATCCCTTCCAGGTTCCCCGTCGACTGCTTAGGGGAACTACTGCCGAAGAGCAACTGGGAATTTCCTCCTGGACCCTGAGTAGGTATTGGCGTGCCAGCGGATTTTTTGGCCATTACACGACTTATGCCGAGGCACTACAGCTGATTGGCTCGCTGGCCCTGGGCTTATTGATTTGCCTGCCGGTTAAGAAAAGTCGCGCAGGAGCTTTATTATCACTCGCGGTCACAGGCATCGTCTTTGCTCTCTTGTTGACCGTGACGCGCGCCTCATGGTTGGCATTCTTGACCTCTGCTTGCCTGATGCTGTTGTTGGGATCCTCGCGCCGCATAATCCTCATCGCATTTGCCTGCATCATTCCTTTGGTGCTCGCCGGGGCGCTACTGCTCCAACAAAAAAGGCATGTGGGCTTGTTCGATCAGAACGATGCATCCACGACCTGGCGCGAAACCGTCTGGCGTGAAGGCTTTCACCTGCTGGTCAGTAAGCCCAGACACCTGCTCGTCGGCGTCGGCATGGATTCACTCAAGAGACACTGGCGTCAATGGGGCTTGTTCGACGAAGGCCGCATTCCAATTGGCCACATGCACTCTAACCTGCTGGAAATCGCGCTTGAGCGCGGAGTGCCAACCATGCTGGTGTGGGTGCTCCTTCTGGGCATTTACGCGCAGACGCTCGTCAACACTTTCCTGAAGTTAAGAGGCCAATCAGATGCTTTGTCAGCCCAGGTCCCTGGGAACTGGATGGACAAGGGCATCACCCTGGGAGCGCTCGGCGGATTGGCTGGATTCCTGGTTAGCGGCCTGGTTCACTATAACTGGGGAGATTCCGAGGTCATCATGATTTTCTATTTTGTCATGGGCTTAGGGCTTGTAATAGCTCGAAACCCTGAAAAGAGGGGGCCAAAATCTTCCAGTCGAACTATCGAAGTTGCTTAAGATCTGACCAGAACTAAAGCCAGGTAAATGAGGACCGAATGTCGGGTTCGGTTGCTGGGGTGAGTTTGTCTGCTGTGCTAAAGCATGGGAAGATTATTGCGGCGGATTGATCCACCCTCGATCCGCGCCTGGCCGGCTCAGGCTAACTATCCGAGCCGGTCCAGGCAAGTCACTAGAAATCATCGTCCCGGTTGCACCGCTCGATCCCGAGGGGAACGTTTCTCTGGAGCAGGTCTGTATTTGAAGAGCTAACGGCATATCGTTTGCTATCCTATCTGCGAGAGGGCTCAAAAGAGCATTTTATCTCGCATGTTGACCGATCTTTGACTCGAAGCTCCGCCAATTTGACTTGAGTCGTTCAGCCTGACCTGTTCGCTGAATTACTTGATCATCGTGACGATGCTGATGAGGGATTCTACTAATCCCCAGGTTGTGATACTGCCGGGTGCGGTCGTGATACTGCCGGGTGCGGTCGTGATGCTGCCGGGTGCGGTCGTGATGCTGCCGGGCGCCAAAGTAGTGATTGAACCTGCGAAAGCAGTCGAAGCCAAAGCAACTGTCAGCAGCGATGCGCAAAGGGTGGATTGAAAGCGTTTCATTTCTGTTCTCCTGGTGAATCGAGCGTTTGCCGGAGTTGTGGTTGGGTTCGACTTGGGTTCTCCTTGAAAGCTTCCTTTGTCGGGCCCAACCAGTTACCAAATATCGTGTTCGTGCCTTCCTCTACTTCAAGCCTCGTGCCAAAGTCGCCTGGCTGGGCAGTGCAGGCTGCAAGTCAAAGCTCAACAAGGAGTTAAGCGTAAAGACCGCCCCAGTCCGGAATCTCACTTCAAAACGCAGAATTCTGCATACCAAATATACAAGGGTAATGGATAATCCCGAATTCTTAGCAAATACGCTTGGTTTCCCATTGATTCAGGGACCTGCATACCGCGGTAACACTGGATAGCCCGTAACCATGCTTTCCTGGTCATCTGAATCCGAAGCGGGCGACGCATCATTCTTGAGGTTCTGGCAAAATGGCCGTTGAGATCCAGCCAAATGATCATCTTCAAGCTTCACCACTGACTGTCAGTGAGCAGGTACAGGCTTGCTGCGCGATAGCTCGCGATCAGGTGGAAAAGGGCGATTACGACGCCGGATGTGCGACGCTTAAACCGTGGTGGAACCTGACAGACGGTCCCCAGCACCAGGGACTCAACAATCAAGCGGCAGCAGAACTCCTGTTAACGGCCGGGATCTTGAGCGGTTGGATCGCAAGTACGCGAGAGGTGCGCGGCGATCAAAAGTGCGCTGAAGCTTTACTCAACGGGGCCATCGCTTTATTCGAACAACTCGGGGACAAGGGCCGCGCCGCTGAAGGGCGCATTGAGCTTGCCGGTTGTTACTATCGAGAGGGCCTTTTCGACCTCGCTCGCACCACTCTGCATGCAGCGCTGCGCTTCATAACCGCCGACAATCATGAAATGAAGGCCCTGGCGTTAATTCGGATGGGTTCGGTTGAGCGACATGCGGGACGTTTACATGATGCGCTAAACGCTTTGACTGAAGCGGCACCCCTGGCGGAGACCGCGGGACGATGGACGCGAGGCCGCTTTCACTCTGAATTAGCAACGACCCTGAACCATCTTGGCGCCGCTGAAAATCAGGTCCAGTACTTTGACAGGGCGCTGGTTCACTACAAAGAAGCGCAATTACAATTTGAGAAACTGGGAAACCTTCGCTTCGTAGCTGCATTGGAGAACAATCACGGGTACCTGCTGTTTACTCTGAATAGACTTGACGAAGCTCGAGTTCACCTGCAGAAAGGCCAGGCTTTATTCAATTTTCTTGGCGACAGAGTCGGCACGGCGCAGGTTGATGAAACCCTGGCGCAACTCTACCTTTCCGCCAGGCAATACGACCTTGCAGAGTGTTCAGCCAAACACGCGGTGGATATTCTGGAAGCCACGGGTGAGAACGCTTTGCTGGCCGAAGCCCTGACCACACAGGGTCTGGTCCTCTGCAAATTGGGGCGCCGTCACGAAGCCAAGCCGGTGCTGCATCGAGCTCACCGCGTGGCGGAGCGTTGTGGGGACCACGAAGGCGCAGGCAAGCCTCTGCTGATCCTGATCGAGGAGATTGGCGCGCAACTCAGCGATGATGAGCGGCGCGAGATTGGCCTGCAAGCCAACCAATTGCTGTCAAACTCGCAGCAGGCGTCAACGCGTGAGCGGTTGCGGAACTGTCTTGAGCGTATTGCCACGGCCCATATTGAGCATGAACAGGAGCGCGAGCGAGCCACTCACGCTGAGAAAATGGCCGCACTGGGCGAATTATCATTTGGTGTTGCGCACAATGTGAACAACACGCTGACAGGCATTCTGGGCCGGGCACAATTGCTAATGCGCACCAACGATCGTGAAAAAGTGGCAGCGGGACTGGAGTTGATTATCAAGAGCGCCGAAGACGGCGCACACATTATTCGGCGCATTCAGGATTTCGCGCGGGAACGGCCCAGCCGGGAATTTGAAGCAATCGTGGTAGCCGAACTTTTGACGGACGTTTGTGAAATGACTCGGCCGCGCTGGGAGACGCGCCCGGCGCTCGAGGCTATTCGCTTTGTGCTCCGTAATGATTGTGCTGCCGAAGTCATGGGCGATCCAGTTGAACTCCGGGAAGTCCTGGTAAATATGATCTACAACGCCGTTGACGCCTTGCCAAGTGGCGGAGAAATTTGTCTCGGAGCATACGAATCAGGGAACCGCGTAATCATAACCGTTACCGACGATGGTACGGGCATGTCAGCGGAAGTGAAATCACGGCTCTTTAATCCCTTCTTTACAACCAAAGGCAAGGCCGGCACAGGCATGGGTCTGGCTGTTAGCTTTGGTATTGTCCGCCGGCATGACGGCTCGATAGAAGTGGACAGTGAAATAGACGGCGGGACGACTTTCCGAATTTCTATCCCACTGGCAGCCGGCCTCGTTCCCAGAGCGGCGGGTCGGGCTCAATTGTTGGCCACGAAAGACTCCAGCCTGGTTCGTTTATTGGTCGTTGATGATGAAGCCACGATTCGGGACGTCCTGGCCGAGGCACTTAGAGCCGAAGGCTATGAGGTTGTAACAGCCGAGAATGGTCACGAGGCTTTGCGCCTTTTTGACGAACACCAGGGAGAATTCGACGCAGTATTCACTGATATTGGTATGCCGGAGATGAATGGCTGGGAGCTGGCAACCGCTATCCGTCGTCGCTCTGAAAGTATCCCTTTGGCGATTGTCAGCGGTTGGGCGGATTCCATCAGTTTCAGTACGCGTAGTGCCGTCAAAGCTGACTGGGTCGTTTCCAAGCCGTTTGATATCGACCGCATTTCTGAGATCGCACATGAAATCGCGGAGCGCAAGAGTCTTTTGACCTTTCCGAAAGGCCAAAATGTCGAGGACAGACGGAGGAATTCGCGGATCGGTTGAACTCGTCTTGATTCTTGGTACTGGGTCTTTGGTCTTGGGACTTTGTCTTGGGACTTTGAGATTTGCGCGCGTAACACAACTTAACCCAAGACCCAAACCAAAGGCCAAAGACCAAAGTCAGACCTGTGCTTACGCACTGGCACTGAGGGAATGGCGCTCCAGCTTTAGATACAGGCCGCGTCGCGTGAGGCCCAGTTCTCGCGCCGCCCGTGAGATATTGCCATTGTGACGGGCCAGGGCATCAGCAATCATGCGACGTTCGACTTCCGCAAAGGCATCAGCCAAAGTCCCACTGGGTACTGACATGCTTTGCATCGAACCGAGCGATCCACTCGATGAACTGGGTAAAGCGGGCAGACCAGTGCGTTTGAGCTCGGGCGATAAATGTTCCGGGGTGATCACGCTGCCATCCTCGGCACGCGCCACAATCCGCTGAATTTCATTGCACAATTGGCGCACATTCCCTGGCCAATCGGACACCATTAAAAGGTCGGAGGCCTGAGGTGTGATTTGAATGTCCCTGCGTCCAAATCTCGCAGAGTAATGATTGATATAGTAATTTACGATGGTTGGAATCTCTGAGCGACGCTCGCGCAAGGGCGGGACGCGTAAACGAATCACATTCAGACGATAATACAAGTCTTCGCGAAACTTACCCTGCGCCACCATCTCTTCCATATCTGTGTTGGTCGCGGCGATAATTCTGACATCTACTTTCAAAGGACGATGTTCGCCGAGCGGCTGAATCTCGCCCTCCTGTAAAAAGCGCAGCAGCTTGGGCTGCACCTCCAAAGGCAAATCACCAATCTCGTCCAAAAATAAGGTACCAGCCGCCGCCGTGCGAATAACTCCCGCCGAATCGTTAACGGCCCCGGTGAATGCGCCCCTCCTATAACCAAACAGGTAGCCTTCAGAAAGTTCCCTGGGCACGGCAGTGCAGTTGAAGGGCACGAACATTTTGTCGCGCCGTGAAGAGATGGCGTGAATTGCGCGGGCTACCAACTCCTTGCCGGTTCCGGACTCACCCGTTACCAGCACGGTAACGTCTGATGACCTGATCTTGTGAACCTCTTCCACCAGTTGGGTCATCGCCGGACTTGAGTGGATGAACCCAGGCAACAAACTCGCGCCTGCCAATGTCTCCCGCTCCGGCTTGAGCGTGCCTTTCTGCGCGCCGGATCTCAGCGCACAGACGTCCATTCCCAGCTCGACAATGCGCAGCAGAGGCTCGATCGAGATACGGGCGGGAAGAGTCGCCTGCTCACGTGGGGCCATATAAAGTGTCGCTGGAGCGGCGTTAGTGGAACGCAGTTCAATAATCAGTGCGTCATGCTTCGCAGCAAACCGTTGCTGCTCGTCATCACTCTCGAGTTGCTCCAACGCCGCAGCCAATTTTGCGGCTTCAGGTTGGCTCAAGCCGTGGGCGACTACCACGTGAGCCCGTCCATCTGCGCCCCTTTCCATAATTAGTATCTGGCGCGCCTCTGTCTCCTGGCGCATGATTGCTGCCAATTCCCGCAAGAGCAGTTCCCGTGAAGCCACGGCTTCGGCGAGCCGGAGAGTCAGCAGTTGTGTCAGCGCCGGGAGTTCCGTCCGTTGCTCGGAGGGGATGCTCCGATCAAGTTGAACCAGGGCGGTTTCCGCGGCGGCGAGATCAATCGGCGCGCCCAGTTCCCGAAAGGTGTTGACCGCCCGCGTCAGGTGTTCAATCGCCCGCACGGGCTGGGTAATCGCATACGTCCGACCCAGCTCATAGTGGGCTCGCGCCGCCCGGTAGCGATCGCCCAACATATCGAAGATGGAAACACTCCGACCAAAGTGCTGAGCTGCTACGCCATGATCCCGACGCGCCATGGCCAGTTTTCCGTAAAGCCTTTGCGCGTCTCCGCTGAAATTCAAGTCTGTGGGTAAATGACTTGCCTCCTGCGTAAACCGGTGCAACTCCGAGTCGCAAACATCGAGATCTCCCGCGGCCAAATGGGACTCGGCCAGAATCAGCCGCGATTCACAAGTCGCCTGACGATCTCCAATCAGTTCGGCCAAAGTTAAAGCTTCCTCTCCATTGGCGAGCGCGCCTGCTTGATCTCCCAGATCCAGAGAACAGCGGCCGAGCGTACGCAATGCCTGACAGGCGTACCACTTGTTGCCATTTTCCTTAGCAAGACTTACCGAACGTTCCAGATAGTTTTTCGCTTCATCCAGATGCCCGCGCAGCATGTGTAACTCGCCCAGCGAATCCAGGATCATCGACACCTTGGCGCCGCGCTCATCGATTTCTGAAGCGAGCGTCAGGGCGCGATCCAAAGCTTCCTGAGCGCGATCCCACTGACCGGTGAGTGTCAGATTAATTCCGAGGTTGTTGTAACCATCGGCGGCGCTGCTCCGATTGTCCGTTCGTTCGTAATAGCCGATTGCTTTTTCGAGATACCGAATGCCTTCCTGTGGACGTTTCAGAAACCAGCAGGCGCCAGCCATGTTGGCGTAAATCCGGCCCAGCGTGAAACTCGCCGAACGGTCTCCGATAAGTTTCAAAGCCAACTCGTAATTTTCCAGTGATGACTCAAAGTTGCCCTCATGCATATCAGCCAGAGCAATTCCGAAGTAGGCTTCAACCAGTCCGCGCCAATCTCCCGTATTGCGAAAATGTTCAAGGGCGCGCTGGGAATAATCACGGCCGATGGGATATTCACTGATGCTGCGATAAACGCGCGCCAATGCCGCGTAGACGGCCCCCAGGCGTGCATCATTCCCCGCTTCAGACAATTCACGCAGAGCAGACTTGAGGAGGGAAATCGCTTTGGGGTTATCGCCTGTGTAGTTATAGGCGAGACTTATTTGCACCCGCAGAGCGCTATCCGCTTCTTCATTGAGCTTGGCGCGAGATTCGGGCGATTCATACATAGCGATGGCCGCCAGGGATTCGCGATAATGACCCTGCATCTCAAGCGCTATTGAAAGAGAGCAACGGGCGAGGGCGAGGATTGAGATGTTATTACGCGCGGCCGCAATCAATGCTGTCAGGCGGGAGCGGGCCTCGATGCTCAGGCCCTGATCCAACAGGGTGCGAATATTCTCCAGTTCCACTGTCAGGGATTCCTGCGAAGTGCCCTGCCGAGCACGCGACGTGAGCCGCTGGCGAGCATTGGCCAGATCGACCACACTGCCGCTCTTCGAGGGCCGGTCGGTGGATGCTGGTCCCTGATCCAAATGTTTAGTCATTTGAGTACTTATAAAATCAGAATCAGCTGCATCTTTCACTTAATGTTGCGGTGTTGTATCGGGAGGGGTAGTCAGCTCTTGACGAGAACTGATTATCTACAACAGGCGCAATCTATCACAAGCTGCAATAACCGTCTATTAATTCATGGAGCATAGTTCATGGAGAGAGCCGTCTGAAACTTGTCAAACATTCTCCCGGCGATGCCTCGCCGGCTATTGCGAAGAGAGCACGCAAAAGCTACGGAAGGCCATTAGATCTTCCGCACCAGATCCCCGATATGGATCGTCCCTGCTTTCACGACCCTGGCATTGAGGCCACGCAGCCGCAGTTCTCTCCCCACGGTTGAATTGACAAACTTCATGGCGTCGAGGCCAAAACGTGAGACGAATTTTTGGCAGCCCGTATGAGGGGGCGGCGTTATTTCTATGATCGCCGAGCCAATCGAAAGGCGACTGCCTGGTGGCAAGTTCCCGGCACTTAGATCCAACTCGACATAGAGCTGATCGCCGGCCAGTGACCAACGGTCTTTTTCCTGGGCCACCAGGGCAATAGCCCGGGCATTCATGATGTTCAATTGCATCTCAGGGTGGGGTGAACCGTCCGGAGTGCTCGAACTCCTGCGCACCTTCCAACTATCGCCGACCAAACCGTCAGCCGGATGCAGTTCCCCCTGTTGCAGAATCTCGCGTTCGTTCGTCCGGGGGCGTCGCACGATCAATTCCAACACCCCTTCGTCTTTAGGTGACTGACGAATCTCATCCAACCCCGCTTCGAGTTCGGCCATCGTCAGATGTTTCACTTTGCCTCCGCGAATTCTTGATATTTATTCCTAATGGATTAACCACAGGATGAGGCGGATGGTTCACCGCAGATGCTTTCGCTGGTATTTGGCCGCGATCTTCTTCACGGTGTTTGTGTTTCTCAGTGTAATTTGCATATCCAGGGTCTTTTCGAGTCGCGCGCCGGAAAATTGAGATTCACTGAACTTCGTACGACAAAGCCAATAGACTTCACGTCCCTCCACGTGGAAGAGATCGACCTCCGTGGCGCAGGCAAGCAGCCTTTTTGTGGTGCCCACGGTCGGTTGTGTGGCCAGGAAGCCAATATAGAGTGTCGCCCCTGCAATCTCTGCCTGGTCGAAGGGTTCATGACTGGCGATGTCGGGCAAATCAGCTGTGGCCCGAACAAAAGTTGCCACGTCATAACCCAGTTCGTTCAGCAAATGCTTTTCGATCCTTCGCTCCAGCGTCGCTGTGTCCCTGCCTTTAGCGTCAAAGATTACATTACCGCTGGCGATAAAAGTCTCTACGTTCGTGAAGCCAAGCGCCTCAAACAGACTCTTTAACTGGTCCATCTTCACGGTATGACCACCAACATTTATCGCTCTCAAAAACGCAACGTACTTTGGCATGCTTGCGTCGTCTCCCGTTTGATGAAGTTTTCGATTCATCTGCTCGCGAATGCTCAATATAGCCTAAGACTCCGGCGCGGCACAGCAGCGAAAGTCTCCGCAGAATTCGTAAAATTACGGCCGGGAAAGAACCGGCTTTTCAGGCGCCCCGTGGCAGTTAATTTCCCCGGCAAAGCCCGGTACCAGCACAAAGAACGAAGTTCATCTTCTCCGTGTTACCCTCTGGCGAATGCTCAAAAGCTTTCTGAGTTCGGTTTTCCAGGTTACGCCGAAGACTTTGCGACGCTGGTTCTCGCGTTTTTCCAATACTCGCTTCATCGTTACTGCTGGAGCGATTGTGTTGGATGAACAGGATAGACTGCTTTTGCTCAAACATGTATTTCGCGCCGGCAGCGGCTGGGGAATTCCAGGCGGTTTCGTTCAGGCTGGGGAACAACCGGAAGAAGCAGTTAGGCGCGAGTTGCGCGAGGAAGTGGGTCTTGAACTGGCTGAAGCTGAACTCGTCTTCCTGAGAACCCTGAAGCGCATCCGCCAGATTGAGATCATCTTCTCCTGCCGCGCCTTCGGCAAGGCCCGGCCCCGGAGTGTGGAAGTGGAACAAGCCGCCTGGTTCCGGCTTAGTGAATTACCTGACACGCTGTCTGAGGATCAGCGCTGGTTGATTAAGCGGACGCTTGGTCGTGGAGCAAACCGGCCCAATTGATGTATGCTGAGCGGGAAAACAGCACGCAGCAGTCAGTATTCAGTTGTCAGACTGTGGTGTGACAACGTGAATTGCATTACTGACCGCTAACAACTGACACAGACTATTTCTTTTCCTGGGAGCCAACTCATGATTGATCTGATTCCGTCGCCGGATTCTATTCTGCAAATCCTGAAACGCACGGGCGCTTTTCGCGAGGGCCATTTTATTTATCCAAACGGCAAGCACTCGCCGCATTATTTTCAGATGCCGCTCGCCTTTCGTTACTACGACACGGCTCGCGTGCTGGCGGTGGCGCTGAGCCGCAAGTTTCGCCTGGATAGGGAGATTTCCAGTCGCCTGCCAAAGATCGCTGTTGTGAGTCCCAGTTCCGGGGGCATCCCGGTAGGATTCGGCGTGCGCGATGCGCTGAGCGCCGAACAGATCTACTGGGCCGAGCAGGAAGGCGGTAAGCGGATGTTTCGCCAGTATGTGAATCAGGGCGAGATCCATCCCAGCATAATGGTCGACGACATCATCCGCAGCGGCCAGGCTATCGAAGAGACGGCGCAACTGGTCAAAGCTCTCGGGGCGGAAATACTTGGCTGCGGGGCGATCGTTCGCTTTACCTCAGCACCGCAAGAGATTAACGGCGTCCCTATCAAATCTCTGGTCGAGTTCGATGCTCAATTTTACGATGAAGGTGATTCGTGCACCGACTGCAAGAAGGATGCGCCAGTCGAGCATGTGAGATTCTGAATCAAAAGGCCAAAGATAATTCGCAGCAAACTGTCGCCCCCAGCTTGCCTCACTCAGCCTCACTGCCTTCCGCGAGGTTTCCTCGCCCACCATCATCCGCTCAGTATAGGGTGCGTCATAAAAGCAGAAGACCGGGCCCAAGTTATCAATAATTTAGGCCTCGTCCTTTAGAAGTGTGGCATAATTATGGGCAAGGCAGAAAATTCAACTGGAAGCTAACAGATCACGATAACGGTCTCTGAGGAATCTTTCAGCATACTTGGGGAACTCGCGCAAAGGGGCATTCACGGTAAAAACAGCGCGGAAGTTGCGGCGCGTTTTGTAGATGAGAACTTTGGAAAACTACGTCGAGACGCGGTGCTTCAAACTTCAACGACGTAAGCAAGAAAAGCAATGACTACGATGCGCGACTTTTATGAGTTCTTTGCAGGTGCCGGTATGGTTCGCGCTGGCTTAGGACGCGAATGGACATGTCGGTTCGCTAACGACTTCGATCACAAAAAGAGTCGCGTCTATGTCGATAATTGGGGAGACGGTGAGTTAAAGACTGTTGATGTTAACTCTCTAAAGACCCGTGATCTGCCAGGCCGCGCAAACCTAACTTGGGCGTCCTTCCCATGCCAAGACCTATCCCTTGCGGGCGCGGGAGCAGGCCTTAAAGGTGAGCGGTCGGGAACGTTCCGACCGTTCTGGAGTTTGATGGAGGCGCTCGTTGAAGAAAAACGGGCACCGGAGCTAATCGTGCTTGAAAACGTATGCGGCACGCTGACGTCACACGAAGGAAAAGATTTCACGACTATCTGTCGCGGATTTGTGGATGCAGGGTATTCCGTGGGCGCGATGGTTATAGACGCCGTGCTCTTTGTGCCACAGTCACGCCCTAGGCTCTTTATCATCGGCGTTCACGACGCCTCGGCAGTTCCTAAAGCCTTGATCGCCGCAGGCCCGTTGCCCGAGTGGCACAATAAGGCGCTTGGGACTGCGTACGCAAAGCTGCCAGAGAGCATAAAGCGTCAATGGATATGGTGGAATCTGCCATCGCCGCGCGCTCGTAGGCTTAGATTTTCCGACATCATCGAAGATTCCCCTACCGGCACGGAATGGTTCTCAGCCGAAAAAACGAAACGGCTCCTCGGAATGATGAGTGAAATTAATCGCGTCAAGCTTAGGAAAGCGAAGCAATTAGGACGACGAATTGTAGGTACCGTTTACAAACGAACCCGACCCGATGAAAACGGGAGCAGAGTACAACGCGCAGAGATTCGTTTTGATAACGTGTCTGGGTGTCTGCGAACGCCTGCGGGCGGTTCGAGCCGTCAGATAATCCTCGTCGTCGATGGTCAGTCAGTAAAGGCGCGGCTGATTTCCGCTAGAGAAACAGCGCGTCTGATGGGGTTGCGCGACAGCTATAAGCTTCCCGAAAACTACAATGAGGCTTATCATCTTACCGGCGATGGAGTAGTCGTTCCCGTTGTACGCCACCTCTCCAAGTACATTTTCGAACCAATTCTGGATTGCGCAGCAAGAACAAAAACAATGGCGGCCTGGCTGTGATCCAACGCGGGGCATGGTTCGACGGTGAACCTAGTGATCAAACGAATTTCTTATGGAATCGCCCGAACTTAGGCACCGCACAATGCAAGCGGTCAAGAGTAAGAATACTGGTCCTGAGTTACTCGTCCGCCGTTTACTCCACGCTAACGGCTATCGCTACCGACTCCACTCTAATAAGCTTCGCGGCTCCCCCGATGTGGTTTTTCCTGGTCGGAAAAAGGTTGTATTTATTCACGGTTGCTGGTGGCACGGTCACGATTGCACACGAGGATCACGCATTCCCAAGACGAATATTGAGTATTGGACTCGGAAGATCCTGCACAACCGAACCCGCGACCTAGCCTCGCGGGAACAATTACAGACAGAGGGCTGGGGGGTTCTCGCCTTATGGGAATGCGAACTGAGGGATGAGGCCTCAGTACTGAAGCGACTCGTGCGGTTCCTAAGATAAGACACAGGGTAAAGATGCAGAACCAAAAGGCGTACAAGATCGGAGCTCAGCCTACCGAGCTTGAATTTGAGAAAGCTCTGATGTTTTTCCATGCCTATATGTACGGACCTCTTCAAGGTAAACTCCGACTCTATGCAGCGCGCAGCGTGCGCTCGCCGGCAGCAGCAATGTCTTCCGATTGGGAAGTATTCGCCTCGATTTTGGTTCGCGACCTAGGGAAAAAACTGGCGGCGGGCATAGACTTGTCAGAGTACGAAGTCAAGTCAGCGACCGACGGAGGAAGCTACGAGTATCAGTATCACAAGCGTGGTGGAAAGCAGAAGCTACACAAGGATATTGAGGTGGGGCACCTATTCTTCGACCATCGTAACAATCTGCGAAATGTAGACCTTCGATACGCCCATGGAACGTCGATGAAGGAATTTTTCAGCAAATGGTTTCGTAATTATCCCGACCCTTATCCCCAGCGCTATCGGAAAAACATCCCCTTCCAATGGGTAAAAAAGAACGGTGTATTGTTGATGACCTTAACCGATGGTGAGGTCACCTTTCCTGAGCCGAAGGCCGTTCCAAGTGACGCCCGCGAACCTGCAAGCAAAAGTCATTGACCACTCTTTGTGAGGCTCTCGATGAACACGCCAGACATGAGTTTGGAACGGTTTTACCTGATCCGCGGCGACTTGCGTCACGCTGCAGAATTCGCTGACTACATTCTTCGTCGGCACTTGCACGGAAAGAACGGTGACACGACGCAACTCATCCATCGGGCATTTAATCTTTCAATGATCGTTTCTTATTGTCGCCCGTTTATGCGAAACTTGGAGGGGCCTGATCGCGAATTAGACTATTCTCCGATCGGATATCTAGCGAAGGAAGTTCTAGGCAAGGAAGGTTCCTCTTTGCACAAAAAGGTGATTGCAGAACGCAACGAAATCTACGCGCACTCTCCAACGGGCAAACGTTTTCCTTGGTTGCCGAAGCAGGGCACCATCTTATTACAACTCGATGTTTTCGCGCCGCTCAATCTTCCGGACACTCGAACATTGCGCTCAAACATCAAATCGTGGCTGAATTATCTCAAACCACTTAAATCGCAGTACTCTTAGACTGCCGACTGCCGTCCAACTGGGCTATCACACGATCAACCAAGTTTGTGAATACCTCAAATTCCTTGGATCGTCTCATGATCTTACGTTGGGTTGTGCGTGATAAAGGAATCGAGGAGCCACTTCAGGCCTAGATAGCAATCCTCGGCCTCCGTCAGATTTATGATCTGAACAACCACGCCGCCTTCTGGCGCTCCCCTGCCGCGTCGTACTTCCACGATATCTAATCCACCGCGCGAGCCAGTTTTGTGGTTGTACTTCATCTTAAATTGCCGTCCCTTATAATCGAACATGATCTGACGGGTTTGTTCCTGGCGTAAGGTGCCGCTTGAAACTCTTTCTGCGGCCTTTACGACGAATCCGATCCACGAGGCCACGCGCCGAACGTGTTGCGTACCTTGATACTCCTCGAATAGATAAGAAACGAAGTGATCCGCGAGACGCTCTCCTGATACCGGTCTCTGTGCTGCTGCGCTAGAAGCCATTCTCAATCTCCCTTCTGTTAATTGCGGTGTTAGCTGCCATTTTAGCAGGCAACAGTTACGCCTGCTAATCATGGCGCTGGAGTTACCACATGGTGGGGCAATTTCAAGATATGGGGAACTGACACGGCTGGTGAGTCAGGTGTATGGTGCAATTTCGGCGGCTTTTTGGTGTCAAAATCCGGCTTTATGGTCCAATCTAGACTCAGATTTCGTGCCGGTTTGAGAGGGCTTTGTCCATGGTCACTTCATCGACATATTCCAGGTCGCTACCGACCGGCATGCCCATCGCAATTCGCGTGACCCGCAGGCCGAGCGGCTTCAGAAGTCGTCCGATGTAGTTGGCCGTGGCTTCGCCTTCAGTGGTGGGATTGGTGGCGAGAATGATCTCGGTTACCTGGACACCCTCGTTGTTTTCAGGTTTCAGACGCGGTAACAAATTAGCCAGACGCAAATCGCTGGGGCCTATATGGCGGATTGGCGAAAGGCTGCCGTGCAACACGTGATAAAGACCCTTGAAGCTGCGAGTTTTTTCTACCGCAACCAGGCTATGCGGTTCCTCAACAACGCAAATGACGCTGTGATCGCGTGTGGTAGAAGTGCAGAAGCGGCACGGATCGATCTCCGTGTGATTGTTGCAAACTGAACAAAGAACTATTCGCTGCTTTACTTCCCGCATCGCCGCCACCAGGCGCTCAACATCGGCTTCGGGCATGCGCATGAGATGAAACGCAAGCCGCTGAGCAGATTTCTGACCAATGCTCGGCAGGCGTTTAAATTCATCAATCAGTTTGGTAACGGGCTCGGCGTATTCAAGCATGTTGATTTTGGGTCTTTGGCTTTCGGTCTTGGGGTCTGCAGCAAAATAATTTCGTCCAGCTTGATCTTTGATGAGCTTTCAAAGACCAAAGACCCAATCCCAAAAACCACATTCAAACAACGACGAGTTAGCCGAGCAACCCGCCGAGTCCAGGCGGCAGCATTCCGCCAATCTTGCCCTTCATGGCTTCTTCAACCTTGCGGTTGGCTTCGTTGATGGCGGCGAGGATCATGTCCTGCAGCATCTCTACATCGCCTTCCTTAACTGCTTCGGGATCAATCTTGAGTGAGAGGATCTCGTGATTGCCCTGCATATGAACGATAACTACCCCACCGCCCGATGATGCTTCGACGCGCAGTTCCTGCATTTCCTTCTGCATCTTTTCCTGCATCGACTGCGCCTGCTTCATCATCTGTTGAATGTTCAAGCCACCCGGAAATTTCATTTTTCTTACCTCGGTTAATATTCGAACTGATAGTGCTCTGGTGAAAAGCATCGTAGCTTTCCTGTGCAATGAATGCAACGAAGCAGAGTCTAAAGCTTTTGCAAGTCGGAGGGCTGGCGGGAAAGAACCCTGTTCCGACGCAACTCGCATTAGAGCCAGTCCGCGAAACGGACATTCCGGCATCGTTGCAGCGGGGCTAACTTCATGAATCCAGGCCAGCTCGAGCGGGGACTGAACTCTTTTTCCTGACTGTCCCTGAACTTTGCAGGCCGCGAGTGTGCGTAGATCCACAAGTCGTGTCTATACTTCCATGCTGGAAGCTAAGCCGGAAGCGTTAAAGACCCGCACCAGGTTGAGGACATGAACAGCGATAAAGAGCACCCACCGCAGGAACGTGTCATTCAGACGGAGATGAAGCTGTATTACGACTTGCGCCTGCCACCTGAGCGTCCGGCGCCCCTGTTGATTGCGTTGCACGGCTACGGCGCAAACAAGCGGCAAATGATGCGCGAGGCGCGAATGATGGCGCCAGATCATTTTGCGATTGCCTGTTTACAGGGATTTCATCAGCACATTAAGGAGCCGAAAGAGGCGGGCGGGCCACTGCGGTTTGGTTTTGGCTGGCTGACCAATTTCAAAGCTGAAGACTCTGTTGCGGTTCATCAAAAGGCCCTGGTTGATTTGATCTCAAATCTCATTGACGAAGGCGTTGCCCGCCAACAGAGTGTTTTTCTGCTTGGCTTCTCGCAAACTTGTGCGCTCAATTTCAGGTTCGCTTTTACGCATCCCGATAAGTTGCGCGGCGTCATCGGTATCTGCGGTGGCCTGCCCGGCGACTGGGAGACCAGCGAGTTATACCAACCCACCGAGGCGGCTATTCTTTATCTCTCCGGGTCACGCGACGAGTTCTATCCACCCACGCGCGTGGGCGACTACAGAGAACGTTTGCAGCTACGAGCACGTGATGTCGAGGTCCGCGCTCACGATGCGGCCCACGAATACGTGCCCGCCATGCGCGACGATGTGCGTGACTGGTTGAGCCGGCATGCCGAGCAGTAAAACTGGTTTTTGCTAAAGAGCGGGGTCGGTCTTAAGACCGAGCCGCGATTTGCGATCCCGGATGCTGCCGGACGGCGATTCGCTAAACACCTCAGTTCATCTCAACCGCGAAATGGTTGGCGAAAAGCCGTTGCTGCATTTATAGTCTGCGCGACAAACGGGAGAGACTGTCAATTGAAAGAGGATGTTGGGATCATGCGGCGAAAAGCAGCAGCGTCACTTCTCATGATTCTCGCGTTGACCACGCAGATGAAAGCTCAAAACTCAGCTTCAGGAGTTACCCGGCTTCAGGTCGCTGTGACTGCTGTGCTTGAGGCGCAGCGCGACGCCTGGAACCGCGGCGACATTCCCGGCTACATGGACGGCTATGCACGCTCAACCAAAACTGTGTTCGTGTCCGGGGACACCGTGACTCATGGCTGGCAGACCGTGCTTGAGCGTTATCAGAAAAACTACAACTCGAAAGAAGCGATGGGTACCCTGACATTCTCCGAGTTGGAGATCACGCCACTGGGCAGGGACGGCGCGGTGGTCCTCGGGAGCTGGCGCTTGCAGCGAGCTCAGGATCAACCACATGGAAAATTCACCCTGATTTTTCGCAGAACCCGGCAAGGCTGGAAAATCATTCACGACCACACTTCGGCTGCGTAGCCAGAGGCAGAGAGTACCGGCTGCCGTGAGGTTCCGATCACGAGGAGGCTGGTAAGAAATCCAACCAGCCTGCACCTGTATCCAATATGAGGTCTTCATTTGGCTGCTAATACGCCCAGCACAAGTGAACGTCAAGCACTCACAGAACTGGTGGAGGCCCGCAGTGCCGTTTTCAAGAAAGAGCTCGGCCTGTTTGATCTTGTCCTGGTTCAGGTCGTCTTTGTGGTTGGCACTGTCTGGGTCGGTTGGGCGGCCAAGCTGGGCCAGTCGCAGATGGTTTTCTGGCTGCTGGCGATCTTGTTCTTCTACTTACCCCTCGCGGCAGTTGTCATTTTCCTTAACCGCCAGATGCCGCTGGAAGGGGGCATCTATCAATGGGCCAAGCTTGCCTTCAATGACTTTGTCGCGTTCATGGTTGCCTGGAACCTGTGGGTATTTGGCATTCTGGTGATGTCGGGGATTGCTCTGATCATCAAGAAAAACATCGCTTATGCCGTCGGGCCCCGCGCGGAATGGATGCATGAGAACAAGTGGGTCACAACCATAGTGTGCTTCGTGCTGATGATCAGCGTGACCGCGGCTTCTCGACGCGGTCTGGCGCTGGGCAAATGGGTACAGAATTTTGGTGGCGCCTTGCTGTTGTTCACCTTTGCCGTCCTAATCCTGTCGCCGTTTCTGGCCGCCGGCCGGGGCTCGCTCGCAAACTATCATTTACTGCCAACCAGTGTGCCAAAGTTCAGCACCTACGATTTCAACGTCTGCAGCAAGCTGGCAGTGGGGGCACTTTCGGGTTTTGAGTACATCGCCATTCTCGCCGGTGAATGTCGCGCTCCGGTGCGCAATATTAAACGCTCAGTTTTGATTTCGGCGCCCATCATCGCGCTAATGTTCATCCTCGGCACGGCGTCGGTGCTGACTTTCGTCTCACCGGACAAGGTAGACCTCATCGGGCCTATCCCACAGGTACTAAGTCTCGCCTTTGGCCCGGTCGGGTGGGTATCGACCTTGATCTCGATCACCATCTTTGGGGTAGCAGCGCGACAGATTGCCCTGATGAGTATCTATTTTGCCGGCAACACGCGCTTGCCGATGGTTGCCGGTTGGGACGATCTGCTGCCAGCCTGGTTCGCGCGCCTTCACAATCGCTATCGCACGCCAGTGAATTCCATTCTTTTTGTCGGTGTCGTCACGCTGGTGATTAGACTGGCAAGCCTGATTGGTGTCAGTGAGCAGGAAGCATTTCAATTCCAGGATAATGTTGCTGGTGCGTTTTATGCCTTGATCTATATGGTGCTGTTTGCGATACCAATTCTGGCGGCCCAACGATTCGGTGTGCAGGCGCCACTTTGGCTCAAGCTCGCCTCAGCTTCTGGCTTTATTGTCTCGGTCGTCTATACCTTTTACACAGTCTTTCCCATTATCGAGGTCAGAAGCCGTCTGGCCTTTGCGGCCAAAATCATCGCGGTGGTATTGCTGGCTAACGGGATAGGCGCAGCGATTTTCCGATTGGGGAAAAGGAAAACTGTAAGTCGCAGCCAAGATGCTAGCCGTCATTAACTGCAAACAGCTCGTCACCCTGGCAGGACCTGCCAGACCGCGGCGTGGTCAGGAACTGCGTCAGCTTTCGATCATCGATGACGCCGCGCTGCTGGTGCGCGGCAATCGGATTGAAAAGGCCGGCGCGCGACTTGAGATCGAACCGCTCATCAACCGTGACTGTGCGGTCGTTGATGCCGGCGGCCGCGTAGTGCTACCGGGCTTTGTTGACGCTCATACGCATCCGGTTTTTGCCGGTACACGCGCTGACGAATTCGAAGAGCGCGTCGGCGGCGCCAGCTACCAGGAAATCGCCGCGCGCGGCGGCGGCATTCAGTCAACGGTGCAGGCATCGCGTGCTGCCTCGCTGGAAGGTCTGATCGATATTGCAAAGCGCTACGCTCGATGGTTTTTACGCGGGGGAACCACGACCGTCGAAGCAAAATCGGGCTACGGACTCAGCCTCGCGGACGAACTGAAAATCCTAAAGGCGATCAGATACCTGAATGAGGATGTCGAAACAAACTTGCGCTACGTTCCCACCTTTCTCGGCGCACACGAAATTCCCCCGGAGTACCGTTCCCAACGGGAGACTTATATTCAACTTGTAGTTGCTGAGATGCTTCCCCGAGTCGCTGCGCAGAAATTGGCGGAATACTGCGATGTGTTTTGTGAGCTGAGCGTTTTCAGCGTTGCTGAATCGCGAGTGATCCTTTCTGCGGCGCGTGCTCTCGGGCTTGGGCTGCGCGTGCACGCCGACCAGTTATCGCTGTCGGGTGGCGCCAGACTGGCTGCGGAACTAAAGGCGGTCACGGCAGATCATCTTGAGCACACCGATGCGGAAGGAATCGCGGCTCTGGCAGCTGCAGGTGTACAGCCTGTGCTGCTGCCCGCCTCTGTTTATGCCCTTGGTTCTTCACGTTACCCGGCAGCGCGCGCCATGATTGATGCCGGGTTGGCTTTGGTATTGGCAACCGATTTTAACCCGGGCTCTTCACCGACTACTTCGATGCCTCTAATTCTGTCGCTGGCCTCTTCCCAGATGAAGATGTTACCGGCCGAAGCCATCACAGCAGCAACCATCAATGCCGCCTATAGCATTGGCCGCGGGGCCGAACTCGGATCGCTTGAGCCAGGAAAACTGGCGGATTTTGTGATCCATGATTGTGACGACTATCGCGAGCTCGCATATTTTTTTGGCATTGAGCATACCTGGAAAGTCTACGTGGATGGCCGCCTAACATTCCCTTCTTAATGCCGTCGTTTCTTTAGTATCTAGTCGTCTTCATCCGCCGCAGGCACAGGCTGCCTGGCTCCCCTGTATCGCACGCGACCGGCTCAGCGAAAACAATTATTAAAAAACAATTGACGGCTATCGACTTGTATTTTATTATCCGCACAACACTGAAAAGGAGGTGATCAAATAATATATGAGTTCTAATCACAGTGAGGTGGCTGAGGCCTGACCTCCGAACCTGTTATTTGCAACTTGTTAGGATCACGGTTCGGTAGTCTTGCTGTTTAGTGCGATACGCACACAGTCAGTACACAGGCCAATCCCAACAGTTCACCGGAGAGCCGCTCTTTTGATTGAGAGCGGCTTTTCTCTTGCCGCCCCGGCCGCCCGCGGGCGGCTGCTGGTTTGAAGCACCCTCTATTCACAACTTCCCGGCAGGCGCCGGCTCTGGCTGCAAGATTTGTCTTATCCGTTCCAGCAACTTGACCGCCAGAGGGCCATGATTAAAGATCGAATCGAAATTCAGGGCGAGCCAGGGCTGCCGGTGTCAAGGGTAGGGCTTTTTACAATTGAGAGAAGACCGGGAAATTTTGGGAGAAGGTTCGCCGCCGCCGGAAAAGCCGGTTTTTTACGATCCGGCAGGCCGCCGCTGGCGACGTCTGCGCCGCACCTGGGTGGGACTGGCGGTGGTAGTCACGGCGCTGACCGCAATCTTCATTGCCAGCGTCATGGTCAAACCGCTCTTGCCAGTCTTTGATCTGCGCGCCGCGTCCCTGCCGCACCCTCTGGATCTTAAACCTCGAACACCGACGTTACCGGCCAATCCTCGCGAGCAAAAAGCCAGGAAAGCCGAGGAAGAACTGCAACATGCCCTTGACAAGGCCAAACGGATCGTTCCCTCCAAACGCCCGCAGGAAATGGTATTCGCAGCACCACCGGCAATTCCGCCGCCGGCAATGCCAACTTCAAGGCCGTTAGCCATAGGCTTTTACATCAACTGGGACGAATCGAGTCTCTCTTCGCTCGAGCGGAATCTCGATCACCTTGATTGGGTTATTCCACAATGGGTACATTTGCAGGACCCGGGCAAAGACGGCAGTCCAATCGCCGTGGAACTCCATGCTCCAGCCTTGAACGCGATTCGCGAAACCAGACCTCAGATTCGGATTGTGCCGATGGTGCAGAATCTGGTGGACGATAAATGGGACAAAGACCTCCTGGGAAGATTGCTCGCTGACGAACCGGCACGGCAACGCCTGGTGGCTGCGTTAACAACCTTTGTCGAGCAGAACAGGTTCGGCGGTATCTGTATAGATTTCGAAGAAATTCCCGAGCCGATTTCGGCCAATCTCGATAATCTCCTGCGCTTCATGCAGGAACTGCACGCCGTCTTTCAACTGCGCGGTTTGGTTGTCACGCAGGCCGTGCCCTTCGACTCTACTGATTGGAAGTACAAAGATTTCGCGGCCGCCAATGACTACCTGATGTTGATGGCCTACGACGAGCATTGGGCGGGGAAGGCCCCTGGCAGCGATCACGGTTGGGGCTCGGTGGCAGGCCAGGGTTGGTATGAAAGAAACCTGGTCAGCCGGATGAAGGAGATCGACCCCGCCAAAACCATCATCGCGATTGGCAACTACGGCTATGACTGGACCGAAGGAGAAGACACGGTCAAGGAGGTTACCTGCCAGGAAGCGTTAATCAACGCGCACGAGTCGCAGGTGGAACAAATCCAGTTCGACCCGCTAACGCGGAATCCAAATTATGAATACGATGAAGACGATAATACTCATCACCACGTCTGGTTTCTCGATGCGGTAACGGCTTACAACCAGATGAGAGCGGCCAGTGGGTATCACCCGGCGGGTTTTGCCCTCTGGAGATTAGGATCTGAGGATCCTTCGATTTGGTCCTATTTTGGCACTGCCAACGGCGACTACTCTCCCGAAGCGCTGCGCCGCATCGTCTACGGGTATCAAGTCGACTTTGAGGGCGAGGGCGAACTGCTGAAAGTGGTTTCCCGTCCCCATGACGGTTGGCGTGATATTAAGATTGATCAGTCCGACGGGTTTATTAGCAGTGAAATTTACGACAGCAAGAACCTGCCGTCGTCCTATGTGATTCAGCGCTCGGGAGATCATCCAGGGCTGATCGCACTGACGTTTGATGATGGCCCGGATCCAAAATGGACACCGCGCATTCTCGATATTCTCAAGCAGGAGCAGGTCCCAGCAACGTTTTTCATAATCGGCAAGAATGGGCAGGCCTATCCTGAACTGGTGCGTCGCACAGTCAACGAAGGGCATGAACTCGGCAACCATACCTTCACGCACCCTAACCTGGGCGAGATTCCCTGGCGACTTACTGACCTCGAACTGAATGCCACACAGCGTTTAATCGAGTCCCTGACCGGCCGTTCCACGGTACTGCTGCGCCCGCCATATTTTGGAGATGCGGAAGCCGACAAACCAGAAGAAGTCGAGCCGGCCTATCGTGCTCAGCAACTCGGCTACATCATCGTCGGACTGCGCATCGACCCGGACGACTGGCAGTTGCCGGTTACTGCCGACCAGATTGTTGCTCGGACTTTGGCACGGGCCCAGGATACAAACCCTGAGACACGCGGCCAGGTAATCCTGCTGCATGATTCCGGTGGAGATAGAGAAGCGACGGTCGCAGCGTTGCCGCGAATCATTCACGAGTTGCGCGGCCGAGGCTTTAAGTTTGTTTTGACCTCAGAGCTGGCAGGCATCTCTCGGGATCAGGCGATGCCTCCGGTATCTTCAAATCAAAGCGTTTATACCCGAGCTGATTCGCTCGCTTTTTTTGCACTCTCAACAGGTGGCTGGCTGTTACAGTGGGCTTTCCTGCTTGGCATCCTGCTCGGACTGGGGCGACTCTTAGTGGTCGGCGCGCTTGCCTTTGCCCAGTGGTTGCGTTCCCGACACCGCGGGCGCACGCACGCTGGAGAAAAGTACGGACCTTCGGTGTCGGTGATTGTCCCGGCTTTCAACGAAGAGATGGTGATTGAGGCCACTCTGCAGAGCCTGATGGCTTCCGACTATGACAATTTTGAAATCATAGTGGTGGACGATGGGTCATTGGATCGGACCAGCGAAGTCGTCACGGAGAAGTTTAAGCATGAGCCGCGCGTCCGGTTATTTACAGAAAAAAATGGCGGGAAGGCAAATGCACTCAATTTTGGTTTACGTTATGCGACCGGCGAGATCATTATTGCTCTCGACGCCGACACCCTCTTCGCCCCGCACGCAATCTCAGCCCTGGCGCATCGTTTCTATGATCCGAAGATGGGCGCGGTCGCCGGAAACGCTAAAGTCGGCAATCGCATCAACCTGGTAACCCGTTGGCAAGCGCTCGAATACATCACCTCGCAAAACATGGACCGCCGCGCCTTCGCCAGCCTGAACTGTATCACCGTGGTGCCTGGGGCCGTGGGAGCCTGGCGTCGAGATCTGTTAGAAGAGGCCGGCGGCTTTACTTCGGACACTCTTGCTGAAGATCAGGATCTCACACTGCGGATCCGGCGTCTTGGTTACAAGATTGGCTACGAAGAGGACGCCATCGCCTGGACCGAGGCGCCCGCTACGTTGCGCGCGCTCGCCAAGCAACGATTTCGCTGGGCCTACGGCACACTCCAGTGCATGTGGAAACATGGCGATGCATTATTGCGACCGCGATATGGGGCGCTTGGTTTTGTTGCCATGCCTAACGTATGGATCTTTCAAATCATCTTTCCCCTGATTTCGCCAGTGATGGATTTGGTACTGCTTTACACTTTGCTGGCCGCCGGCCTCGACTGGCTGCAACAACCCGCCGGCTATACGATGACCAATTTGAATCAGGTGCTCTTTTATTATGCGCTGTTTCTGACCATCGATTGGCTGACCGCTTGTTTCGCTTTCATCCTCGAGAAGCGCGAGCGCTGGAGTCTGCTCTGGTGGATCTTCCTGCAGCGGTTCTGCTATCGCCAGGTCATGTATTACGTCATGATTAAGTCGGTCGCGACCGCGTTACGGGGCGCCGTTGTCGGGTGGGGTAAGCTGGACCGCAAAGCTACGGTTGAGGCTCAACCGTAACAATAACTAATTCGCTTCAGAGCATGCTTAAAAGAGTAGTTCAAAGGCCGCACTTCGTTGTCTCGATATTCCCATGTACACGGCCGCAAATGAAGTAAGCTCCGCAGGCATTAAGATTCAAGAATCGGGACGCTTAGCGAAATTTCATGCATAAGCGGCAGATGAACTGGATTGCGTACGCGGTACTGCTAATCGCGGCGTTCTCGTTTCGTTTTTGCGTCGCGCGCTTTCTCGCCAACGATACCCCGGGTGATGGCCGAGTCTACGCGCAGATGGCGCGCAATCTCCTGGAACAGCATGTCTATTCCCATGACACCGAGCCACCGTACGCACCCTCGCTGATTCGTCTGCCTGGTTATCCCTTATTTCTCGCCGCGACGTATTCAGCCTTTGGCCACTACAACAACGGCGCCGTGCGCATGGTGCAGGCGCTGTTGGACACTTTGACCTGTGCGCTGGCGGCTTTGCTCGCTTATCTCTGGGAGCCGGAGGAAAGGCGGAAACAAAGAGCAAGCATTGCCGCCCTGGCCCTGGCCGCGGCGTGTCCCTTTACTGCAATTTACGTGGGCACGATTCTGACAGAGACCTGGGCTTCTTTGCTGGCGATGTTGCTTTGCCTGTTGGCGACACTGGCTATCAGAGCTTCCTCTTTCAAACTGTCGTTGTGGCGTTGGGCAGCGGTGGGTCTGGTCGGAAGCCTGAGTGTTTTCTTTCGCCCGGACATGGGGTTGTTTATCGCCGCGATTGGAATCGCACTGCTCGTTACCGAATGGTCTCGCCGGAACAGCAAAGGCCAGGCATCGGCCTGGCGATTCAGAATCGCGCGGGTCTTAGCTACTGGATCGGTACTCTCCATGGCCTTTGTTTTGTTGCTGGTACCGTGGACCGTCCGGAACTGGCGCACCTTTCATCTGTTTCAGCCATTGTCTCCAGCACACGGGGAAATGCCGGGAGAGTTCGTGCCCCGCGGATACTACGCCTGGGTCAGATCATGGGTGGAGGACGGACGTTACGTCGAGACCGTCCTTTGGAATTTGGACGACAAGCCGATCGATATCGACGAGTTACCTGACAGTGCCTTCGATTCGGAGGCTGAAAAAGCGCGCGTGGTGACCCTGCTGGATCAATACAACAATCCACCAGCAACTGAGGAGCCTGAACCAGTTGCCGAGCCTGCTTCCAGTCCGAGTCCAACTCCGGCGAATGAGGGCGCCGCCCACACGAATTCGTCCGGAAAGCCAGAACCGAGTCCTTCCCAGCCAGTTGCCGATACCAAAGATGATGAAGAAACCGACGATGAAGACGAAGAGGAGGAGGAAACCGAGGAGCCAGTCACGCCGGAAATGACCGCGGAGATCGACGCGGCGTTCGGACAGATTGCGCGTGAGCGAATCGCGCGCGCGCCAACCCGTTACTACGTCTGGTTACCTATGAAACGCGCCTGGTCGCTCTGGGCCAATCCTCATGCCGATTATTATCCATTTGCGGGCGAACTGTTCCCGCTTGACGATTTGGATTACACCATCCACCAGCATCTCTGGCTGCCGCTCTTTTCCGTTTTGGTACTGATCTATAGCTTGCTGGGGATTGCCGGTGGCTGGTTCCTGTGGCGCGTGCGCGATTTTGAAGTGCGGCGCTGGCTTTTGCTGGTGGGGCTGATGATGCTTATTCGTCTCGCGTTTTTTGCAACGATGGAGAACCCGGAGCCCCGTTACGTAGTTGAACTCTTCCCGTTTCTCGCAGTACTTGGTGGGATCGCCATCGCACGTTTCAGGAAAGTCCTACAAACTTGAGTTTGCTGACCCCCCTGCTTACCTGCTAACGACAAAAGGAACTTGTTGGCCTAAGGCCTGGGCGTCGGTGTTGCAGTCGGCGTGGGAGTCTGCTCTGAGGCAGGTATCCGCGCAGGGTCGGGCCGATCCGGCGAAGTGTGCAGGTGCACCGCTTTCCATTCATTGCCGACGCGCTTGAAGACCAGCGTCATGCGACCGGATGCCGTATCAGGCTCACCCTTGTAGGTCTGTGTCTGCGTCCACTGACAGGTAACGACTGCCCCATCGCGGCCGAGCATTTGCACATGTAAATCGCGCACATCGAGCTTGACATCCTTAATATCCGGATAGGAACTCTCACGATTCCGGCGCATCTGTTCCCAGCCCTTAGTCACAGATCCGTTGTAGTTAAACAGCACCAGGGCGGGTGAGTTCAGATATCCGCTGGTTACCAGGTTCACGTTGGCGCGCCTGATGCCCTCGATAATTTTGTTAAAGGCAGCCTGTACTGAATCTCCGGGTACGACCGCCGGTTTAGCTTTCTCGTTCGCAGCCGGGGTCGATTTTTCAGCAGTAGCCGGCTGGTGACCCTGCGCCGGGCTGGGTGTTGCTGCAGCCGTGCGCGGGCGCACTTTCGTGGGAGTTGGGGAAGAGTTGGTGTTCTGGGCCAGGACAATGGCGGCAAAAGTCAGCAGGAATGTGATGCTAAGGGCGAGTTTTTTCATAACGTCATCCCAATCGGTGGCCCCTCCCAGTCTGCCGGTTACTCAGGACATGAGACCCCAAAGAAGACTCTCCGGACTGTTATAAATCCCATTGTCAGCCGGTTTTGACCGGGTGAGAAAGAGAAGTGGAAGCAAACCACGGTACCCCGCTACGTAAGCGCAGGACCGATCGCTCGCGGCCAAGAAGCTCAAACACCTCGAACATTGAGGGGCCAACTGCCTGGCCGGTTAACATTGTGCGCGAGGCATTGATAAAAAGACCAGCTTTGACTTGAAGCTCATCAGCAAATTGCCGCACTGCAACTTCAACCGATGCGGCGTCGAAAGGGTCGACTGCTTCCAGGCGGGTGGCCAGCTCGGGAAGCCATTCCTGCAGGCGTGGTTCCTTGCTCAGATTTTTGCTCACGGCCGTCTCGTCGAAATCGAAGTCATCGGAAAAATAAGCGCGACCCTGGGATGAAAAATCTTTCAGGGTGAAGAAACGATGGCGAATTAGTTCTACTGCCCTTTCAAACCAGGCCCGCTCATCCTCCTCGTACTCCTCACGCCACAATTTGGCGGCACGCAATTCTGCTTTGACCATCGGCACCAACTCAGCCGGCGGCATGGTGCGAATGTATTCGGCATTCATCCAAAGCGCCTTGTCGTCGGTCCAGTGTCGGGGATCGTTCTCGGTAAAGTTAAAAACCGCGTTGGCCCGGCCAATACCTGCGAGGGAGAACTTTTCCGCCAGTTCCCTGAGCGGCAAAATCTCCTGGTCGTCGTCTGGCGACCAACCCAACAAGGCCAGGAAATTACGGAAGGCCGCCGGCACAAAACCACGATCGCGATAGGTGGTCAGCGATACCACTTCGCCGTGCTTGCGTTTTGAAAGCTTGCCCTTGTTCGGCGCCAGGATGAGCGGCAGATGAGCGAACTGCGGCACTGCGGCTCCCAGGGCCTCGTAAATCAAAATCTGCTTGTGCGTATTTGTCAGGTGGTCCTGGCCGCGAATCACGTGGGTGATAGCCATCTCGATATCATCAAGGACGACGGAGAGGTTATACAGCGGATGACCGTCCGATCGCAGCAGAACCAGATCCTCGATCTCGGAATAGTTTCGTTCCTGCGTGCCATACACGATGTCTTCGAAACGCGTCTGGCCTTCGCGAGGGACTTTCAAACGTACGGCAAATGGTTCTCCCGCAGCGGCCCGTGCGTCCGATTCTGCCCGCGGCAATTCGCGATAAGGATTGCTGCGCTGATCGAGGCCCTCCGCAGCGTGCGAGCGCGCGCGCTCGGCGATACCCTGTTTTACGTTCTGGTCGTCCCGTTGTTCTTTGGGTGTGAAGTCCCGGTAGGCCTTGCCTGCGGCTAGCAGGCGCTCAGCGGCTGCACGATGCTTGGGAGCGTTGTCGGACTGAAAGACAATTTCTTCGTCATGGTCCAGACCCAACCATGCAAGCCCTTCGAGAATCGAGCGTGTCGATTCCTCGGTCGAGCGCTGCAGGTCAGTATCTTCAATGCGCAGCAGAAACTTGCCGCCCTGCTGGCGCGCAAACAGCCAGTTGAACAGCGCCGAGCGCGCGGCCCCGATGTGCAGGTAGCCAGTTGGCGAAGGAGCAAAACGTACGCGAACAGTCATAAAAATTAGAGGTCAGAAGTCGGAACTCAAAAGAGGTCAGTAAAAAACAGGAACGCCCTAAACTGACCTCTGACTCCTGACTGCTGACCTCTTGGATGTATGGCGGAGATGACAGGATTCGAACCTGTGAAGGGCTTTTGACCCTTAACGGTTTAGCAAACCGCCGCCTTCAGCCACTCGGCCACATCTCCGCAACCCCTCAGGCGAACGTCAATTCTAAACGGGGACGGTGGATTGTCAAGACGAGGGGAAAGAGAGGGCTGATTCCGACAGGTTCTCGAGCTCTCGGCAGCTCGCCGCCGGTCAGAGCCTCCGCAGTTGCGCAACATTCCAGCGATTTGGTTTTTTGCAGAGGCAGAAGTCAAAACGACTGGCCAGACTGGCAATAAGCTGAAATTCTTTCAGAGGCCTGCCAGGGGCTGTCTCCAGAATGCGTTAGTAGCGAGTGATACAATTTGCCTCGATGTCGAAGCTTCATCTCACGCGCAGGCAGTTTCTCGGCGGTCTGGCTGCCGCACCTCTGGTTGCGGTGTCGGCGACTGCGGCATATTCCACTTTGATCGCCCAGCACGATTACGAAGTGACGGAGACAGATATTTTCATTCGCGAGTTGCCGGAACGTTTCGAGGGGTTCCGCATCACGCAACTGACTGATGTTCACCACAGTCGCCTGGTAGGTTTGGCTGAAGTACAACAGGTTGTCACTCTCGCCAATCGTACCAGGCCCGATCTCATGGTCCTGACGGGCGACTACACCACGACCTACCGGCGGTTCATTGAGCCTTGCGCAGAGGCGCTGGGTGCGCTGACTGCGCCAGAGGGGGTCTGGGCGGTGCTCGGCAATCACGATCATTACACTGATCCGGAACTAACCACGCGCGCGCTGGTGCGCCATCACATCAGTGTGATGAACAACGCGAACACCACCATCAGACGCGGTCCGGAAGCTATTCAACTGGCGGGCATAGATGACTGGTCATGGAACGGCACCGACTGGATTCGAGCTTTCTATGGTCTCAATAACAAGCTGGTTTCGATTCTGCTTTCTCATCAGCCAACGGCGCTCGACTTTGACGAGGCCCAGGCAGCCTCGCTTATTCTTAGCGGACACACTCATGGGGGGCAGATCAAATTGCCTTTCCTTGGCGCGCCGGCACGTTTTGCGACCATGGATCTCAAGTATGCGAGTGGTTTGTTCCGGCGCGCGCAGACGCAACTCTACGTGTCCAGAGGAACAGGCGTGATCGGGTTGGGAGTGCGATTTGGAGTGCGGCCCGAGATTGCGGTGTTGCGTCTACGCCGTGCTTAGTCCGGCGCGTTACAGTTTGTCGCTGAGCCTTGCCAGGACCAGGCGCGGCCAGGGCAGAATGAGGAGGAGGCTTGTGGGCCACTTTGTAATCACCGGGGGCTACGACGCTCTAACAACACGGTGTCGCGCCAGACGCCATTCACCAGGCAGCATTGACGGCGGCCACCATTTTAGTATACAGAGTACTTTGCGTTGCAGAGCAGCGCAGGCACCGGACCTCGTCGGTCAGGTTTCGAGATGAGAAGTAGTAAATCCACAATGGTCGCGCTACAATACGCTCGCAAATAACATCCATTACTAAAATAACGTCTCCATGAAGCTGCTGCAAAATATTAATTCGCCTGCCGATCTCCGCAGCCTGCAACCTGAAGAATTGCAAACCGTCGCGGATGAGGTTCGTCAATATATTCTGGAAACAATGTCCCGCATCGGAGGGCATACGGGTGCCTCTTTGGGAGCAGTGGAGCTCGCAGTGGCGCTACACTATGCGTTCGACACCCCGCATGACCGGCTGGTTTGGGATGTTGGCCATCAGGCTTACGCGCACAAGATTCTGACCGGGCGGCGCGATCTCCTGCCAACCATCAAGCAATATGGTGGGATCAGCGGGTTCCTGCGCCGCGACGAATCGGAGTTCGATACCTTCGGAGCCGGTCATGCCTCGACCTCGATCTCGGCTGCGCTTGGCATGGCTATAGCGCGCGATCGAAAGGGCGAGCAACATCACGTGGTGGCACTGATTGGCGATGCCTCTCTGGCCGGCGGCATGGCGATGGAGGCGATTAATCAGGCCGGCCATTTGAAGACTCGCTTGATCGTCGTGCTCAACGATAACGAGATGTCGATAGCACCCGCCGTCGGCGCCCTCACCGGTTATCTCAACCGCATTCGGGAGTCTCAGGGTTATCACCGGTTCAAAGAAGAAGTCGAAGAGACCTTGCTGGCGATCCCTACTCTGGGTGGTCGACTGCATCACGCAGCCAAGACTATGAAGGATGCGATTGCGGCGGCTGTCTTGCCTGGCGCGCTGGTTAGCGAGCTCGGTTTTAAATACATCGGATATGTGGACGGACACAATCCCCAGGCCCTGGTAGCAGCGTTGCGGGAAGCCCAGCAGATTAAAGATGGACCAGTGATCGTCCATGCGCTCACCAGTAAAGGCAAAGGTTACCCGGGCGATGAAAGTGACTACTATCGCTGGCATGCCACCGGTCCTTTCGAGCTGGCAACCGGCAAACCCATCAAGTCTCCAGCCAAGACGCCAACCTATACATCAGTGTTCGGTAAAACGCTTTGCCAATTGATGGAGAAAAATGAACGAGTGGTGGCCCTGACTGCGGCGATGCCTGACGGCACAGGAATCTGTGACGCGCTCGAGAAATTTCCCAAGCGGTCTTTTGATGTCGGAATCGCCGAACAGCATTGCGTAACCTTCGCCGCCGGCATGTCCTGCGAAGGTTTGATCCCCGTCTGCGCCATTTATTCCACTTTTTTACAAAGGGCTTTTGATCAGTTGGTGCATGACGTTTGTATTCAGGATCTGAATGTAAAGTTCTGTCTGGATCGCGGCGGTATTGCGGGCGGCGATGGCCCAACGCACCATGGCCTGCTGGACATAGCCTACCTGCGTGCCGTCCCCAACCTCATTGTCATGGCGCCCAAGGACGAGGGGGAGATGCGCGACATGATGCTGACCATGATTGAACACCAAGGGCCGGCGGCAATGCGCTACCCCAGAGGAAACGGTATCGGCGCCGCCATTGATCGCGAACCACAGCGACTGGAAATCGGCAGAGGCGAGATCGTTCGTGATGGCGGGGAAATTGCCATCATCGCCTATGGCTCAATGGTGCACCCTTCGCTGCAGGCGGCCGAGAACCTCTCTCGGGCCGGCATCGAAGCAACCGTAGTCAACGCTCGCTTCGTAAAGCCGCTCGACGCCGAATTGATTCTGGCATTGGCCCGAACCAGGCGCTTGCTGGTTACGGTTGAAGAGGCCTATATGGCGGGCGGATTTGGTTCCGCGGTGTTGGAACTACTTGAGGAAAACGGCCTGCAGGACAAACTACGCGTAGTGCGCATGGGAATACCTGATCGGCTCGTGACTCATGGCGACGGCAAACTCCTCCTGGCCAAATATGGACTCGACGCCGACGGCATCTATACACGCGTCAAGGAAAGCATAGAAGTCCTTGAAGATCGCCGGGCCAAGCGTCAGAAAGTCTGAAACTATCGAACGCCTCGCTGCCGGGCATCACTCCTTCCCGTGTGCGAACCCCTGGTTTGCATTCGGTTCCCGCTACTTGTTGAACAAATTTCAAGCCAGTATGTAGGTGTTGACTCTTTTTCCTGTGAGTGGCATCATCTGTGCGCACAGTTGAGCTGGGAAATTTAAGAGCAAACTTGGCACTGCTTGCCTCTCTCTCACGTAAGCAACAAACCCGACAATTTGAATATTCGTGCAGTAAAGGAACGGTGAACTCGATGAATAAGCAAGTTTTTCGGGAGCGTGAGTGCATCCACCGTGAGCTGGGTGCCGAGGGCGAGTTCTACAACGGCGCATTCTACGTTCAGGCAATCCGGCGCCTGCAGGTAGATGAAGCCCTGGAGATTTCCAAGAAGGTTAGTTCCTTCTTCTGGGCGGATGCTCCACATATCCTGGTTTGGCTCTGTAACGACTGCGCTGCTTCCCTTCATCTTAACGACACGCCGCGTTCGCTGATCCAGGGGTCACGCCGGCAGGCCTAAGCCCTGGCACGGAAGTGGAGCACTCTGGCCGCTTCTGCGGTAAAGTGGCTCCCATGAAGCGTGAGAGGATAGATAAGCTTCTGGTCGAACGTGGCCTGGCCGATTCCCGCACCAAAGCCCAGGCACTGATCATGGCCGGCGCTGTGCTCGTCGATGAGCAACGCGCGGAAAAACCTTCCGATCTCGCCGCCCCAGGTGCGTCACTTCGCATCAAGGGTGCCGACGATCCCACTGCGCGTTACGTGGGCCGCGGGGGAGTTAAGTTAGAAGCGGCCCTGCGCGAGTTTGGCCTCAAGGTCAGCGCCTGGACATGCCTTGATATCGGCGCCTCAACCGGCGGCTTCACCGATTGCCTGCTCCAGCATGGCGCCCGCCAGGTGGTAACAGTTGATGTCGGGCACAATCAACTTGATTGGCGTTTGCGGAACGATAAAAGAGTTGAGGTCCGGGAAGGCGTAAATGCGCGCTACCTGCAGCCAGAGGATTTTGTCGAGAAATTCCAACTCGCGGTGATGGATGTCGCATTCATCTCAGCGACTAAAGTCATGCCCGCCATTGTGCCGCTGCTGCAGCCGGGAGGCTATCTGCTGGTGCTTATCAAACCGCAGTTTGAAGTTGGGCGCGGCGAAGTCGGCAAGGGCGGCATCGTGCGTGAACCCGAGAAGCACGAGCGCGTAATCGCCGAAGTAAATCGCGCCGCTGCCGCCTTACGATTGGAAATAAAAGGCCTCATGAAATCGCCGCTTGAAGGCGCCGACGGCAACATCGAATTTCTGGCCTGCTACCAGAGCGCCAGGCCCTGACCCGTGCACCTCAGCAGCTTTTGCGCCCCCGGGGGGAAAGCTAACCGCGCCTACGACCTCGTTGACACCCAAATCCAGCGGCAGATATCATCCGCCTCGTTATTAATTCACATTCTTAATGTCGAAGTTCGGACTTGGCGGCGAGTCCCGCGACCCGCGTCCAGCAAATGACAACAACATCCATCAAGCGGGTTGGCATTGTGGTCAAGCCACACCATCCCGAAGCTCTAAAGACGCTTTGTGGCGTGATTGACTGGCTCAACCAGCATGGCATTGCCCTGGTTGGTGGGCCTGAGATTGAGCGAGAGCGAATCGAGCAGGAGACGGGTTGCGCCGTTGAAGTAATGGCCACCGACAGCCTGGCCGCGAGCGTCGATCTCATGCTGGTGCTGGGCGGCGACGGCACCATGATCGCGACGGCGCGCATGCTGGGCGACCTGGAAGTGCCGGTGCTGGGCGTCAATTATGGCGGGCTGGGTTACCTGGCGGAGTTTCGCATCGAGGAACTTTATGCCGCCCTGGGAGAAATTCTTTCCGGCAACTACGCGGTGGAAAAGCGTGTCATGCTCGCTGTTGATTTGCTGCGCGGCGATCAAAGTATTAGCCACAATCGCGTGCTGAACGATGTAGTGATCAATAAGTCGGCGCTCGCCCGCATCATAGAAATCGAAGCCTATCTAAACCAGCAGTTCGTCAATTCGTTCCGGGCTGACGGTCTGATTGTCTCCACCCCGACCGGTTCGACTGCCTACAATCTTTCGGCGGGCGGACCGGTAATCTATCCCACGATGAATGCCGTGGTTGTTACGCCCATCTGCCCCTTTACTCTTTCCAACCGGCCAATTGTGGTGCCCGACGAATCGCTGATTGAACTGCGGCTGATTACTCAGAACGAGGACGTTGCGCTGACGCTGGATGGGCAGGTCGGATTTCCACTGAAACCGGAAGATCGAGTCGTAATTCGCAAAAGCAAGACCAGTTTCAATCTGGTGCAGCCGCTGAACAGGAACTACTTTGAAGTATTGCGCGACAAGTTGCGCTGGGGCAGATAGGAGAGAGTCCACCTTCAGGGTTGCAAGTGGAAGTTTCGCAGGGTCGTAGATTCTGTCAAAAGGTAAAAAACCAATGCCCGAAGAAAAACACCACCCAAACGAACCCGTGATCGATGCAAACGCTTTCGAACGCCAGACGACAACCGACCTTGACGAAGAAACACCGGATAAACCGCGAGGACTGGCGCTCCACACACGCATCCTGATCGGCCTGGCGGTCGGAGTAATCGCCGGCGTCGCGGTCAATTACAAGTTTGGCGGAGATCATCCTCGAGTCGTTTGGGTAATCGAAAACATCACCGCGCCAGTCGGTCAGTTGTTTCTGCGCACGCTGCTGATGATCGTGGTACCGCTGGTCTTCTCATCGCTTGTCGTCGGGGTAGCTGGTATAGGAAACATACGCAAACTGGGCCGCGTTGGATTGAAGTCCTTTGGTTATTGCCTGGTTGTTTCCGCGATTTCTGTGGTTATCGGACTGACCCTGGCAAACACAATCAAACCGGGGAAGCACATCGATGAGGCGACCTCCAGGGCCTTGCAGCAACGCTACGGTTCCGATGCCACCAAACAGGTCGATGCGGCTACAAAATCCGGGACCGTCATGACTCCGTTGATGCAGGTGGTCGATACCATTGTGCCATCCAACCCCCTCGCGAGCGTGGCCGGCGTCCCTGCCAATCCCAGCACTGCAACTTCGGCCGGGACGCCCAACATGCTGCACCTGATGTTCTTCGCTCTGATAACCGGCATAGCCATAACGCTGATTCCGGTGACCGCGACCGCTCCGTTGTTGCGTGGGCTGCAAGCCCTTTACGAGATCACGGCAAAGATCATTGAGATGATTATGAAGTTCGCCCCCTTCGCCGTGGCCTGTCTGTTATTCAATAACACCGCGCGTTTCGGACTGGATTTGCTGCAGGCACTCGCCTGGTTTGTGGTCACGGTGCTGTTGGGGTTGTCGCTCCACATGTTCGGGGTCTACTCCCTCTCGGTTTATTTCCTGTCGCGCATTTCGCCGATCGATTTCTTCCGGCGCATCAAGACCGTGATTCTGACGGCCTTTTCCACCTCGTCGTCCAACGCTACGTTGCCGACGGCGCTGCGAATTTCGGAAGAGAACCTGGGCGTACCGCAGGAGATTAACAGCTTTGTGCTGACGGTCGGAGCAACCGCGAATCAGAACGGCACGGCTCTATATGAAGGGGTCACGGTGTTGTTTTTAGCCCAGTTGGCAGGCATCGATCTGTCGCTGGGCCAGCAACTGATGGTGGTCTACCTGGCCATCCTGGGCGGGATCGGAACGGCCGGTGTTCCCTCGGGTTCGATTCCTTTTATCATTGGCGTTTTGGTAACGATTAATGTTAATCCAGCCCTCATCGCCATCATCCTTGGTATCGATCGCATTCTCGACATGTGCCGCACCACCCTCAACGTAGTCGGTGATATCACGGCTGCGACTTATGTAGCCCGTTCGGAAGGATATGAATTATTGCGGCCGCATGAGCCGGCCATAGTTCATGCCGGCTTGACGTTACCTGGCGTGAATCCGGACTAATTGTCCAGGCAAATTCGCGCCATGATTTCCGCACATCTTCCAATCAGGATAACGGTTTTTTAGGTATGGAGTAACTACGATGGTCTTTCCACTATACGACGACAATTCGGATCGCACCAGTGCACCGGTGGTGAATTATGTCCTGATTGCTATCAACATTCTGGTCTTTGTCTTCCTGCAGGGGCTTGGTTCAAACGATCGATTTACCTATGCCTATTCCACCGTTCCTTATGAGATTGTTACCGGCAAAGACGTAACCACTCCGGACCGTCCGGTCACCGATCCGGTGTCCGGCCAGCGAGTGCTTGTTCCAGGTTTGCAGCCCACGCCTTTCACGGTCTACCTCACCCTGATCACATCGATGTTTATGCACGGCGGCCTGGCACACATCTTTGGCAACATGCTGTTCCTCTGGATCTTTGGCGACAATGTCGAACATCGCATGGGCCATATCCGGTATCTGGTCTTCTACCTCACCTGTGGCGTACTGGCTTCACTCGCGCATGTCTTTACCAGCGCCCTGCTGGCCTCGCAACAGGGCAGCCTCCTGATCCCCAGTTTGGGCGCTTCCGGGGCCATCTCGGGAGTATTGGGTGCTTACCTCGTGCTTCATCCGACTCGGCGTGTGACGGTTATTCTGTTTCGTTTCCTAACCGATGTTCCGGCGTACGTGGCGATTGGGATCTGGTTTGCGTTCCAATTGATCAGTGGTATCGGCCTGTTAGGCGGCGGGTCGAAACAAGGCGGGGTGGCTTATGCGGCGCACATCGGTGGCTTCATCGCGGGGCTGGTGCTGGTCAGACTCTTCACGCTTGGGCGCGCGCAGGCCTGAGCGGCTGTGGCTTGCACTTAAGACGCCCCCAAGTGCGAACCGCGGGCTTTAACCAGCGGGGAAAGCGGGTGAGAATGAGAACAAGAAGGCTGACCCATCTCGCGAACTTCTTTGGCTGAAGCCACCTGCTGCGGAGAAGTACAGAAACCCTGGCTAGACCTGAGCCGAGCGACTCCTTTGCTTGACAGTGCGCGCGGCGCTCAAATAGTCTTGACTCGTTGAGAAGCTTCAAAATCACCAGGCAATTTCAGCCCACCACACGGCCCAGTACCTACGCCAGAAATTTTCAGCGATGATTTGCAGGATATTAACGGCATTGCTCGTTTTCGCCACACTGGCTGCGGCGCAGGACGCAACCCCGAGACCCAACGCGCTGGTCACCTTGGCGCCGGCGCAAACGGGATCAACCTACGAAACTTTGCTCGAGCGAGTGAAGCAGGGCGACCATGCGGTGGATTTTCAGGAACTGCGTTTGGCTTACACAAGCGCGCGGGAATACAGTCCCTATGGCGGCGATTCGCTGGCGCGCAGGAATATGTTCACAGCCCTGAAGCAGAAGGATTACAACAAGACGCTCACGAGTGCGACTAATATGCTGAGCGCAAACTATCTCGACATCATGGGTCACTTTGGTTTGTTTGTGGCCCACCGCGAACTCGGTCATGCGCACCTTGCTGTTTACCATCGCTGGGTGTTTGAAAGTCTGCTCAATTCGATTAAGAATTCCGGCGACGGCAAGACAATAGAAACGGCCTTTGTTGTAATCTCGACCGATGAAGAGTATGCACTGTTCAACTATCTCGGCCTGCGGCCACAGGACCAGGCGCTAATTCAGGAAAAGGGTCACAACTTTGACCGCTTGACCGCACTCGATCCACAGACCAATCAGACCGTCACCTACTATTTCAACATCGACAAACCTTTTAACTGGCTCGGCAATAGTCTGAAGCAGTAAGTTGCAGAAGGCCTTAAGGGAAGAAACAAGAATCTCAATGATTAAAGAAGAACTTACCAAACTAATAACCGAAAAGGGCACCACCATAGGCGTCATTGGTCTCGGCTACGTCGGCTTACCGCTGGTAGTCGAATTCGCGCGCAACGGCTTCACGGCGCTGGGCTTTGAAGTAGACCAAAGCAAAGCTGACCGGATCAATTCCGGCGAATCCTATATCGGCGACATCGATTCCGGTACGGTCAAAAAACTGGTGAACAGCAAACGCCTCAGGGCCACCACCAATTTCACCGGTTTGGAGTCTTGTGATGCGATCATTATTTGCGTGCCCACCCCGCTGAGAAAGACCAAAGAGCCGGATATCTCCTACATCATGGCGGCAGCGGAACAGATCAAACAGCGTTTACGCCGTGGGCAGTTAATTATTCTTGAATCCACAACCTATCCGGGCACCACTGATGAAGTACTGCTGCCGATGTTTGCCGAGACGGGACTAAAGCTTGACGAAGACTTCCTGCTGGCGTTTTCTCCGGAGCGCGTCGATCCCGGCAATCCCCAGTTTCAAACCCACAATATTCCCAAGGTGGTAGGCGGCGTTACAAATGATTCAACGGCGGTGGCGGCTCACCTCTATTCCCAGATCGTTAAGGATGTTTTCGCCGTCAGTTCGGCACGCGTAGCCGAGGCCGCGAAACTGCTCGAGAATACCTTTCGGGCCGTTAACATCGGGATGGCAAATGAGATGGCGCGGCTGTGTTATGCGCTGAATATCGATACCTGGGAAGTTATTCGCGCCGCGGCCACCAAACCGTTTGGTTTTATGCCTTTCTATCCGGGACCAGGCATTGGGGGTCACTGCATTCCGCTCGATCCGCACTATCTCTTGTGGAAAGCGAGGCAACATGGCTTTGACTCGCGCTTTATCGGGCTGGCGGAGGAAGTCAATTCACGCATGCCGGATCACGTGGTACAACTGATCTCGGACGGCCTCAACAACGACCGCAAAGCCCTCAATGGATCACGCATACTCCTGCT
>Ga0209798_10000084_pt1 | contig 48676 bp, 36 predicted proteins | sample DOMMetBare3Fresh_FD_187475 | JGI IMG/M metagenome (GOLD analysis project Ga0209798, IMG submission 187475) | Wetland sediment microbial communities from St. Louis River estuary, USA, under dissolved organic matter induced mercury methylation -... | ecosystem: Environmental > Aquatic >...
ATGCCACGGACGTCTATGCCAAAATCTTTGGCGAAAACCTGATGCCCCTGAACGCGCATGAGTTCCTCAAGATCGTCAAGCATCCAGTCATTGAAAAATACAAACCGAAAATCGTAGTGGGCGGACCCGGCGCCTGGCAGTTGGAGCGGGCGAACCGTTTGGATGAGTTCAAGATTGATTACCTGATTGACGGTGAGGTTGAGCGCGCCTTCAGTGAACTTTTCCGGCGCATCATGGCAGGTGACCCGACCTTGCCGCGCATCGTCAAGGTCCCAAAAGAGATGCAGGCGACTGTCGAAGAGATTCCGGTAGTACGGCACCGTTCGACCTTTGGTGTGGTGGAAATTACCCGCGGTTGCGGTCGCGGTTGCCAATTCTGTGGACCAGCGACGAAAGTGGGTCGTTCGTTTCCGCTGGAACACATTCTCGAAAGCGTAAAGGTCAACGCCCTTGAGGGCGCAACCGAGATCATGATCTCTTCCGAGGACATGTTTCTCTATGAACAGCTGCCCAATTTTGAAACCAATGTGGCGGCGCTCGAAGCCCTTTTTAGAGGGATCGTCAGCGTTCCCGGTATCGAGACGATTCAGACCTCGCACATCACTATGGCGCCGGTGGTTAAGGACCCGAGCATCATCGAGCGCCTGACTCCCCTGCTGGTTCCTTATTCACACGTTCAGCATAAGGACTCAACTGATCCCGACAAGCGTGCGGCGGATCCAATTATCGGGTTGGAAACGGGAAGTTCGCGTCTCTTTAATACTTACATGAAGGGCAAGGCCTATCCGTACAAGTCCCATCAATGGCGAGATGTGGTACTGAAGGGGATGGAGATACTGAACCGTCACAACTGGTTTCCTTTCTGCACCTTTATCATTGGCCTGCCCGGTGAGACCGATGCGGATACAAAGGAATCATTGGATCTGCTGTACGATCTGCGTCATGCAAAAGGCACGTTTGTGCCTACTTTCTTTGTGCCGCTGGAAGATACCCGCATGCAAAAGAAAGCCAGCGCGAAGCTGATCGAGATGACCGATTTGCAATGGGAGTTCTTCTTCACCTGCTGGAAGTACAATCTCGAATTCTGGTTCCGAGGCACATTCGCGAATACGAAATTCACGGTGGGCGTGCCGCTTTACTACAAAATGCTTGGTAAGAAACTTTTCGGAGAAGGTATTAAGTATCCGCTTTGGCGGTTTGCCGGCGTGCCCGACCGTTTGATAAGGAAACACATGTATCTCGACTTCACTGGATACAAACGGAACCGCTCCGGCATGGAACCATTTGATAAGGAAATCGTGCCCGGCTTTCAGAGTGTTCGCGAGCAGGGACTCAACATGATAGATGCCAGCCAGTTGCATCATTTTAAACCGGCTGAAACCGTCCACGCTGCCGGCGATTAAACTCCCCCCTGGGACCGCACGCATCCTGCGTGCTTCACGTTGCGAAACAGGCCTCTTCAGTGACTCGTGCCATTACCCGTGCTTCAGGTGGGGAAACAAGCTGCCAGTGGGTAGGGCTACTAACGCAGGTTGAGCACGCTGGAAGCGTGCGGTCCCAGGGAAGACTTAACGCCAGCCAATCAGGTAAGCGTGTAGCAGGTCGTACATTGCTGTGAACGACTCGGCATAGAAGAGCACCGGCTGGTACCTGGTCGGATCATATTCCTGCCGCGCCACTGTCTCCAGCTCGAGGGGTTCCAACTGCGCCTTATGCATGGCCTCGAGTTCTCCGGACGACGACAACAACCCGGTGCCATAGGCCTTCAAGGTTCCCGCCTCCCACAGTACGCCAAACTCAATCGTAAACCAGTAGATTCTGGCCAGCTTGTCCAGGGCGTGCGCGGACGTCGTGCGTTTGACGGCGGCGCCAAAAAAACGATTAAGCTCTGCCAGCTGCGGACAGGCAAGCGTTACGCCATGTCCGATTATTTCGTGCACTACATCGGGTTCCGGAGTGTAGAACGGGGCCGAGGGATGGCGAATATACTGGGTGCAGAGAAATACGCCGTGCGCCAGGGACTCGAGAAAAACCCTTGGCTCAACCAGACCTGCGACCGGTTCGAGCCGAAAGCCACTGATGGCGTGGACTCTTTCGTTGACGGCGCTCAATTGTGGAATCCGGCCCGGATCAAACTGTAGCTGCTGTAAGGCGAGGAGATATTCGGCGCAGGCATGTTGCCGCTGCGCCGGAGCCAATGCCTCCCAGATTGCGCGCCAGACCCCATGCTCTTCTCTGGTGTAAGCCGCATCTGGAATTGGTGATCCGGGCTGATAGCTCATGGCGATCTCGGCAATGCGATTCCGCCGCTCGCGGTAACCCGCATCGCGAAATCCCGGATGGTCCGGGTCGAGCTGGACAACCAAATTGCGATCTGTTGGGCTGCCCTTGGATTCATCGTCGGTCAGAAGGCGCAAGTCGACATGGTCTGCCAGGGGCGTTGAGAGTTGTCTGGTCATAAGCGAAACTCCTCCTGTCCGAAAATTTTAGTTGCTCGCGAGCGGTGGCTCCGTGTCCCCACTTGACGACGAACTGTGAAATTCGCGGACGCAAAAATAAAACGGCCACCGATTCTCCCTGTGGAAGAACCGATGGCCGGTTTCCGGAATACTGTCTTAGTGCTAAATAATCAGCCCGCGACAGCCCTTCGCCTGACCGTCCCTCCACGCGGAGAGCGGACCGTAATAATAGTAGTAGCGATAGCTGTGTTGATCGATCATCTGCTTAATTTTCCAACCGCGAGCCTCAAGCTCGAATACCTTAAAAGGATAACCACGCCAGGTTCCGACCGTCAAGTTAGTTTCCAGACTGCTCCTGATTGCCCTGAACCTTCCTCAGCACAACAGTGCGCGGTATGCCTTGCAGGTCGTTGTGGATTGCAACCAGGGTCCAAACGAGTGGATCGATCATCCGCTCGACCGCGGCCCTTTGCTCGTAGCCAATTTCCATTAACAAATATCCATCTCTAAGAAGAAAATCAGGCGCCTCCCGGATCAGCCTGCCAATCATGTTCAGTCCGTCAGGGCCCGAGGTCAGTGCCAGTCGCGGCTCATGATCGCGCACCTCCCGTTGCAATCCCTCCCAGTCCCCATCGCTTATGTAGGGTGGGTTGGCAACTATCATGTCAAAGCACCGTCCTGCTTGGAAGGCTGCAAAGCAATCGGCGATTACCAGGTTCATTCGTTCGCCAACCTGATGTTGCGCTGCATTTCGGGCTGCTACGCGTGCAGCCGCAGGTGAGATATCAACAGCCAGGGCACGAGCCCTTGGGCGCTCATGCAGCAATGAAATCGCAATGCAGCCCGTGCCTGTGCCCATATCGCAAATGAGTGGAGCGGCGCCTGCATTCGGAATCAGACTAAGGGCGGTCTCGACCAACGATTCAGTTTCGGGCCGGGGTATCAGAACGCCGGGGTCAACTTCGAATTCGAGCCCAAAGAATTCCCGGACACCGGAGATGTACTGCAACGGCTCGCCTCCGCCCCGGCGGACCAACTGGCGTCTGAATTTGGCTATTTCCTCGTCGCTCAGCAAGAGCTCGGCTCGCGTGATCAGAAAAGTCAGATCTTTTCCCAATACCCCAGCCAGCAGCGAAGCCGCCTCGCGCCGAGATTCGGAAACACCGGCGACCCGCAACTGTTTGCTACCTTCCAAAAGGGCTTCCGCAATTGTCAGTGTCATTGATTCCTTTGCACTTCCGCCTGCTGGTTCTATAATACGCCGCAAACGTCAGTTAAAGAATTTGGCTGCCCGGCAGACTTTGGTTGGGCGAGAACGTCGGAGAACAGACCGCGAGTCGTCCTGGATGAAACCAGGTTGATCTTTCTTTCAGGAACAGGGGACGTATTGCAAGTCTTATTCAGGTACAACGGTACGAGTCTCGTTCCTCCCGTAACGTCAGGACCTCTCGACCACCCGGTTCAGGGGTCCTGGCGTGAAAAAGTCGGAGTCTGTTTGGGATCAGTAAAAGGGGATATCTGTTGAACCCGCTGCAAAAAAGCCTTCTGCTGTTTGCTCTGAACTGGCTGGACGCACAGTTAACACTCGTGTGGATCCGTTTGAATGTCGCCACCGAAGGCAACGGACTGATGGCTCGGGTTCTGACTATGGGCGAAGGTACTTTCCTCTTTACGAAACTGGCGGTCGGCGCCTTTGCAGCCTATGTCCTTTATCGCTGCGCCCACCTGACCATGGCGCGACGCGGTCTCAAGCTGGCGCTTGGTGTCTACTGCGCTTTAATGCTGGTACATCTGGTGACAGGGTTTTCAGCGCTTGGCTGGCAAACGCCTGAAGCGTTACTGGCCTATCTGGTCGAGCTACCCCATTCCGTAATCTCTCTATTCATCTGACTCAGCAAGGCAGCCCTGAAACCTTCCGCGGTCTGCGCACGTTTATCGTGCCGGCCGGTACTCCTGGACCGTGAGCTGCGAGCTTGCGCCGAGGCTGGCACCGGCCTAAATTAATCGCGGGAGACGTGGTCTCAAGCTGTTGTCCGCCACAGGCTTGCGCAACCGCAATCTCCAGAGGGGCATCCTAGCAGCGATTGCTATCCGCGCATATTTCATACCTTGGGGGAAGCATTATGTACAGACTCTCTGCACGTCAAATATTGGTCATTGCCCTGATTTCGGGGCTTTTTGCAGCCGTCGGTGTAGCCGTGCTGGATCGCGTATCCAGCCGCTTGCAGCCGGCCGGCTCCGCTTTTTCGGAAAAGGTCCCGGCGGGGATCACCGATCCGGCAAACGGCACAGATGAAAACAACAACATCGAGATTTACCGCGCCGTTGCGCCGGGAGTGGTTAATATCAATACCACTTCCTATGCGCGGGACTTCTTTGGGTTTGTCGAACCGCGCGAGGGTTCGGGTTCGGGCTCGATTCTCGATCAGGAAGGAAATATTCTGACCAACTTTCACGTAGTTGAAGGGGCCCAGAAGCTATCAGTTAGTTTGGGTGGTCAAAAGACCTATGCGGCCAAGTTTATTGGCGGCGATCCGGACACGGACCTGGCGGTGATTCGCCTGATTGAAAAGCCCCGCGAGCCTTTGACCATAGTGTCGCTCGGTGATTCCGATAAACTGGCTGTAGGTCAGAAGGTCCTGGCGATTGGAAATCCCTTTGGTCTTGATCGCACCCTGACCACCGGCGTAATCAGCGGCCTGCAACGACCAATCCGCGCGCGCAACAACCGACTCATCGAAGGGGCCATTCAAACTGATGCTTCGATCAATCCAGGGAATTCGGGCGGGCCTCTGCTGGATTCACACGGCCGCATGATCGGTATCAACTCGCAGATTGTTTCACCGTCAGGCGTTTCGGCCGGCCTCGGTTTTGCCATTCCGGCAAATATAGCGAAACGAATTGTTCCGCAACTGGTCAGCTTTGGCACCGTGCGCAGACCACGACTGGGAATCACTACTCGGGATGTCGCCGTGCTTAAGAATCAGGTGGAGATGCCGGTCAACGATGGAGTCCTGATCTGGGAAGTAGCACCCGGAGGAGCGGCGGCCAACGCTGGTCTTCAGGGACTGACCCAAACTGAAAATGGTGACGTAGAACTGGGCGACATAATTGTGGGAATAGATGGAGAAAAGGTCGGCAACACGGATGATCTCTCCCGTATTCTCGACAAGCATCAGGTTGGAGAAACAGTGAGGATCGACGTCTTCCGCAACGGGAAGCGCGCCACGGTTTCAGTGCGCTTGACCGAAGCCCCGGAAAGCCGGCGTCCAATCATCCGGCGATAATCAGGGCCAGGGTGTGGAGCGTAGGTAACCTCACTGCCAGTTTAGAAGGTTTGCAGTTGCTCCACACCCGGCATTTACAGCGCCCGACTCTACAGCCAATACCTGGTTCGCCGTGAACGAAACGAATCATTTCTTTAATCTCGGCTACGGATGGCTGTGCAAGCACTGCAGCGCAGAGGATGCAGAACGTCACCAAGAGTCGGGCAGCGTCTGGCGCTTTTTTCACAAGCGAGAAGGGGAAAACAAAACTCCGCGGCTCCCCAGCCTGGTGCTGGCCCGCTGGACGGATGCCTCGCGCTCTACGCTGGCTTGTCCTCGCTGCAGCATCGAAGAACCCGTTAACAAGGCCTGAGGTGGCGTCTTTCCTCGCCAACTTAAGTATCCGGTAATCAACGGCGAGTCAGCAGCCGCTTCAAATCTGCCAATCTTGTTTCGGGTTCGCCAAACTGTCGGCGATAGTCGCGTAAACTGCGCGCCACAACCTCCAGGGCTTCCTGGCGATCGTAGACATCGACGATATCCACGCGTCGCGGTGCTTCCCCCGGAAGCTGTTTGTAGCTGAGGAAGTAATGCTTTAGCCGATCAATCAAACCACTCGGGCAATCGGCCATGTCCTTGATATGGCCATAGGCAAGGTCGCCCTCCAGCACTGCAATGATCTTATCGTCTGCCTGTTCGCCATCGATCATGCGCAGCCCTCCAATGGGGCGCGCCCGCACAAAAAAGCTGCCGTGGGCGGCCGTCTTTTCCGTTAAGACACAAACGTCCATCGGATCGCCATCGCCTTTTACGTCAGTCCGGCAGGCGCGATTGGCGCAAAGTTCAGCTACTTCGTCGCCGCAGAAGCTTTGCGGGATAAAACCATAGAGCGTCGGACACATCGATGAGAAACGTTGTGGTCGATCAATATGTAAATGTCCGGAGCTCTTGTCGAGTTCGTACTTGACTACATCAGTGGGTACGATTTCTATGTAAGCATTCACGGCCTCCGGGGCACCCGAGCCGGGCGAAACTCCATGCCAGGGATGCGCCTGAAACAACAGATTAAAAAGGCTTTCCAGTCCGGGTTCTTGTTCTGGCATCGATTTGGTTTCCTTCCTTGTGCTGGAGTTCGCCGGTACACCTGCGAGCGCCCAGGAGCCGTAAAGTCTTTTGGATCGCAGCGCTTCTTCTTTGCGCCAGCGCAGCGATGATAGAATCAGGTCGCATTTTTTTAAAGGTGGTCCTGCAGACCTGAGACCGCCGTTTTCGCCACCATGGAAACCACAGCAAACATTGTCGCCGAGTCGCCGGGTTCGCGGGCACTTTCCCTGCGCTGGATCATTTCCGCCAGAGACGATCTCCTTTGGTTCATCGGTTCGGTGGTGTCCAGTTACGCGCTGTTGGTTCTTTACGTCAACGGCATCGTCTCCCTGGTGCCGATGGTGGCGGCCTGGGCAATTCTGGTCGATGCGCCACATGTGTTTGGCACGTTCTCGCGAACTTACTTTGATCGTACGGAGCGTCAGAACCGGGCGCGTTTGCTCTGGGGTTCCCTGTTGTTTTTTGTGGTGGGACCGGTGATGGTGCTCGCGCATGCCGGGTTTGTTTTCTTTTTTCTCGCCGCGCTCTGGGCTTACTACCATCTGGTCAAGCAGCACTACGGGTTCATGGTGCTCTATAAGAAAAAGAACGGGGATCTGGCGCCGCTCGACAATGCGCTCGATCGGCTGTTGCTCCTGTTCGCGTTTAACTATCCATTCGTGGCCTTCATCGCCATTGATCCAGAGGCCATGGCGCGCGTGCCAGGCCCGCTGCAGGCCAGTGTGAATTGGTTGGCCCTGTTCTTGCTCGCCGGCACAATCATCCTCGGAGTCGCCTGGCTGGCGCGCCAGATACAGCTGGCAATCCTCGGCCAACCATTGGATGTGCCGAAGTACCTGTTGCTGGCAGCCGCGATTCCCATGCATTGGATCGTCCTGTTGACTCCCATGCCGCATAAGCCGATCGCTATCGTCGCGATTCTAACCATCTACCACAACCTGCAATACCATCGTCTAATCTGGTTTCATAACAAGAAGTATCGCTTACCAGGTGCGCCGGCCACGCACGGAAGGTATGGGGCGGCCGAACTCATCAGCCGGCGCCTGCTTTTTTATGTTTCTTTCGGCATTCTCTTCGGCTTGATTTACCAGGGGCCGCGCCAGTACCTCGGCTATGTCAGCGTCACCCACGGCGCCGGCAGCGGACCCAACGCAGGTTCGCTGCCCATACAACTGGGCATTGCCTTTCTCTGGGGCTATGCCTTCATCCACTATTATCTTGATTCGAAGATCTGGCGCGTGCGTCGGGACCCGTCGGTGGGCAAGGCCCTGAACCTGGCTTGAGCTTTCATTAGATCCGCAGGAGAGGATAAGGCCTCTCATTCTTCCTGATGTTCTTCACCGTCGTAATGCAACACCGTCACTTCACCGTCGACGACGGTTTCCAGATGGACTGTGCGGCCCCAGAGCGTCTGGACATGTTCCAGCGCTTTGCGCGCATAGCGCAGATCCAACTCCGTGCCTTCGTAGCGGTGTTTTAGATAAAGCTCGCGGTTTCCGTGATAATCTCCGTCCTCGACCTCGAGGTAAGGAAAACCGAAGTTGGTCATATTAGCCACTAGTTGATCGCGCACGCGCTGCCAGCGTTTCTCGCTGATGGTCCATTCTTCTTCCTCTACCAGTTCATACACGAACAGATCGAGCTCCTCACAAAGCTCTTCGGTCAGATAGTTGCGCAGAAAAGAAACATCCGATTCAATCTCGCGGACTTCAAAAATCTTCTCGCGGCCCTGATTGCCGGGCCGGCCTAAAGTTTCTCGCTCTTTCTGTGCCGGGGAGTCCCAGCCACGCTCGATATGCTCAAAGACTTTATAGCCGAGATAATAGGGATTTAGTTTCCCCTTATGAGGCGAAACCACGCCGGAATGCAGGTCGGCAAATTCGATATGCTCGTTATCGGAAAGATCGAGCTCGCGCATGATCCGCGCATGCCAGAAACTGGCCCAGCCTTCGTTCATGATTTTGGTTTGCATCTGGGGAATAAAGTACTCAGCCTCCTCATGGACCATGGCCATCACATCGCGCTGCCAGGCCGACAGGGACGGCGAGTTCTTCATCAGGTAGTAAAGAATGTCTTTCTGTGGCAGCTGTTCGTGAGCTGGGGAGACAGGCGCGTCCGGCGCGCTAGTCACGCCGGTGTCGCCAGTTGCAGCGCTCGGCTCCAGACTCCAGAGATCGTCGTAGCGCCCTTCTGGCGGTCGTTGCTCGTCGCGATGTTTTTGTTCTGCAGCGGAAATTTCCCGCCGGATAAAGAAATTGGGATCGATGTGCTCTTCGATAGATAGCACGGCGTCCAGAAACTTTTCGACAGTTTTGCGGCCATAGCGAAACTCGTAGTCCGTCATCCGCTGCGCGTGGGTGGAGACGCTTTCCACCATGCGCCGGTTCGTTTTGGAGAAGTAGATATTGTTTTTGAAAAAATCCACGTGGCCGAGCACGTGCGCAATGACCATCTTGTTCTGTACCGGGCTGTTGGTCTCGAGCAGAAACCCATAGGCGGGATTGGTGTTGATGACGACTTCGTAGATCTTGGAGAGGGCAAAATCGTACATCGTCTTCATGCGATGGTAGGCCTTGCCGAAAGTCCAGTGAGAATAACGGCCCGGCAGCGCGTAGGAACCGACTTCATACATCACGGTCGCCGGCACGATCTCAAAACGAGTGGGATAGGGATCGAGGCCGAACTTCTGCGCCACGGCCCAAATCTGGTCGAGAGATTTTTCTAAATCTTTGATCTCACGATCTTCCATTGTGAAAACGGGTTAACCTGCTGCTAAGCGGGCGTTTCAATGCCGCGGCGTCCGAAGAACTGCTTCAGCGCCGGATACACGTCTTCCTTGTCGTCGATGCGCACACCGCAGAAATGTCCCTTGTCTTTCAAGCGGTCGTTAAAGATTGAAAGCAGAGCGCCGGACGGGCGGCGATAGCTGGCCGACGCCTCCTCGCCGATCTCGCCATAGCCGAACAAGTTGCAGGTCGCGATTAATTCTTCAGCCAGCCGGACCGCTTCATCGTTGTCCGAATAATAGTTGTCGCCGTCGGAGAAGTGGAAAGGATAGATGTTCCAGTCGGCGGGTGGATAGCGCAGCTTGATAGTGTCGAGCGCCAGCTGATAAGCGGAAGATACAACAGTGCCACCCGACTCACCCTGGGTGAAAAATTGTTCTTCGGTAACTTCCCGCGCTTCGGTATGGTGCGAGATGAAGACGATGTCCACGTTGTCATACTTCGTGCGCAAAAAGCGCACCATCCAGAAGTAAAAGCTGCGCGCGACGTATTTTTTGAATTCGCCCATCGAGCCGGATACGTCGATCATCGCAATGACCACGGCATTCGATTCGTAGCGCATCACCTCTTCCCAGGTCTTGAAACGCAGATCGTCTTTTTTTATGTTGCCAAACCTTGCCCCCTGGCCGGCACGCGCGTTGCGGCGAATGTTTTCCATGATCATACGGCGCTTGTCCAGGTTCGCGATCACGCCGGTGCGCCGAATCTCATTGAATTGGGTCTTCTTTGACTGCACCGCTTTTTGGGCTTTTTCCTGGAGAAAAGGAAGCTGTAGATCTTCGAAGATAAGCGTGGCAATTTCGTCGATGTTGACTTCAGCCTCGTAGTACTCCGCGCCTGCTTGCTGACCGGCCTGGCCACTGCCTGTACCCTGGCCAGGCTGGCCTTCCCGACCAATCACGTCACCAACGCGCGTTTTGCCGTCGCCCTGGCCCACATGTTTCTGCTTGCGATAGTCGAAACGAAATTTATATTCATCGAGGGCTCGCATGGGCACACGCACGGTGCGCTTGCCGTCAGACAGGATGATCGCTTCATTGGAAACGATCGAACCGAGGTTCTGGCGAATCGCCTCTTTGACGCGCTCACGGTGGCGCTCCTGGTCGATAATTCCCTTGCGCTGCAGCGACCAGTCGTTGCGTTGGATAGTCATGGCTGAAAAACTGTCGCTGGGAAATGGACGGGGGACTGGCGTCGGGAACGACGCGCCTAGCGGTCGTCACTGCCGAAGCAAAACTCCGAAACCACTTCCGTAAACCCGAGGGGGTACTCTTCCTGCGGCAAGTGTCCGCAGTTGCGAAACACCACCAATCGCGATCCGGCAATCGAGCGAGCAAGTTGTTCACCATGCCGCAGGGGAATTTCCGGATCGTTGTCGCCCCAAAGCAACAAGGTCGGCTGGCTGATGAGATGCGCGTCTCGGCCAATGCGTTCTGCATCCCAGCGCCGCACCGTCCGGATAATGGCGCGATGGGTATTGGCCGCGCGCAAAGGGCGGTGCCGGGCTTCGACGCGTCTTTCATCGAGCACCCATGAATGTCGCTCGTATGCTTTCCTCATGCGTTTCCGGAGCAGTCTCCGCGAGCTGAGCAGGAATGGCGAGACAAGGTCTCCAAGCAGCGGTAACCGAAACAGTCGCAGGAGTAGATATTTTGTCGCTTCGTTGTTACTGACTGAGCCAACCAGCACCAGCTTCTGCAATTTGTCGGGGTAATCAAGCGCGCAAATTGCTGCTACACCGCCACCATAAGACGAACCGACGAGGTGCGCCCGCTCAATTCCGAGATTGTCCAGCAGGCCCATGATCAGGCGCGCTTGCGCTGCCATGGTGTATTCGCCATTGCGTGGCTTGCCGGAGTAGCCATAACCCAGCAAATCGACCGCTATCACGCGGAACCCTTCAGCGGCAAGGCGCAGAAAGACCCGGCTCCAAACCAGTGTCGAGGAGCTGAACCCGTGAATCAGTACCAGCGGCGGGCCAGCCGGGTCGCCGGCTTCCTGATAGTGCAGGCGGACCTTGTCAACGGTAGTGAAACGAGAATGGTCGGCATGAAAAATCAGCCTCCGGTTCTTTTCCCAATCCACATCTCGCGGCCGAATCAATAGTTTCGTGGCTACCGCCGCCGTCACAAGGGCAGCGCCGCCGGCGATTAGGTGTCGTTTTTTCATCTGCTTCGTGGGAGCGCAGGCCTCCTGTCTGCCAACCTCTGCATGCACTTCCCCTTGAGATATCGCAACGCCCGCAGCTCTGCTGTAAGAGCCCGGGCGTTTGCTTTCCTTTACATAACTCCTGGCGGCACACACAGCAGGCGGGATGCCTGCGCTCCCAGGCCCTTAGCGCGAAAGCAATGTGCCCACATAGGTCAACAGTTCATTCGCACAGACGGTGCAATAGCCATGTTCCTTGACCAGCCGGTCGACCACGTCATTTATCTTCCGCAGTTGATCGGGGTCCGGCGTCTTGGCCGATGTGGTGATTTTCACCACGTCCTTCAGGTCGGCGAAAATCTTCTTTTCAATCGCCTCTTTCAAACGCTCGTGTGAATTGTATTCAAACGGCTTTCCTTTGCGCGCATAGGATGAAATGCGAATCAGGATCTCCTGCCGGAAAGTATTTTTGGCATTCTCAGTAATGCCGATCTGCTCTTCAATCGAGCGCATCAGTTGTTCGTCGGGGTCCATCTCCTCTTCGGTTATTGGATCCTTAATTCGCTCCTTGTTGCAGTAGGCCTCGACGTTATCCAGATAGTTGTTGCACATGGTGCGCGCCATCTCTTCAAACGAATAGACAAAGGCCCGTTGCACCTCGAGCTTAGCCAGTTCATCGTATTCCTTGCGCGCTTGCGAGATCAGGTTGAGATAACGTTCGCGCTGGTCGGCGCTGATGCCGGTATGCTGCTCAAAGCCGTCTTTAATGGCCCGTAGCGCATCGATGGGATTGATGCAGGTTACGCCGTCGCGCACCAGTGCGCTGGAAAGCCGGTTGATGATGTAGCGAGGCGAGATACCGTCCATGCCCTCGCGCACTGAGTCTTCTTTTAGTTCCCGCACATCTTTGGATTTATAGCCTTCGACATCCTCACCGTCGTAGAGCTTCATCTTCTTGACGATATCGACGTTTGCCTTTTTCGGCTCTTCCAGTCGGGTCATGACCGCGAACATGGCAGCTACTCGCAGGGTGTTGGGCGCAAGATGCACCTTACGCAGGGCCTCCGACTGGTGCAGCAGCTTGTCGTAGATGCGCTCTTCCTGCGAGACGCGCAGGTTATAGGGGACGCGTACGAGGATTATGCGATCCTGAAGAGCTTCAGACTTGCGATTGCCGGCAAACGCCACGTACTCATTCTCATTGGAATGCGAAAGAATTACTTCGTCCGCATAGATCATGGCAAAGCGCCCCGTCTTGATGCTCTGTTCCTGGGAAAGTGTCAGCAGACTGTAGAGAAATTTTTCGTCCACCTTTAACATCTCGACAAATTCCATCAAACCCCGGTTGGCGATGTTCAGTTCGCCGTCAAAGCGGTAGGCCCGCGGATCCGATTCCACCCCGACTTCACCGATGGTCGAGAGATCGATCGATCCGGTCAACTCGGTAATGTCCTGAGATTTGGGATCGCTCGGTGAGAAAGTGCCGATTCCTACACGTTCTTTTTCGGAGAACGAAACGCGCTGTACCCGCACGTCTTCATGGCGTCCCTGATAAGTGTGTTCGAGGGCATAACGGCATTGCGGGCAAAGGTCGCCTTCAATGTAGATACCGTAATGTTTCTCAATTTCGGCCCGCAGTTCATTGGGAATCAAATGGAGGGGTTCCTCGTGCATGGGGCAGTCCTTGATGGCGTAGACCGCGCCGCCGGGGGTTTTGGTCCATTCCTCCAGGCCGCGTTTGAGCATGTTGACAATGGTGGATTTGCCGCCGCCGACGGGGCCCATCAGCAGGAGGATGCGTTTGCGCACTTCCAGGCGCTGGGCTGCCGACTTGAAGTATTCGACCAGCCTGGCAATGGGCTCTTCGATGCCGAATAATTCCTGGGAGAAAAACTTGTAAGAGATGATCTCGTCGCGGCTGCCTTCGTTGAATCGCTCCAGGCCGGCGGCCTGAATCATATCGTTCAGCCGAGCATGGGAGAGCTGGGCGATCCGCGGGTTCTGCGTCACCAGTTCAAAGTAGTCGCGGAAGGTTCCCTCCCACCGCAACGCCTCGTGAACGCGCCGCAGATCTTCAAGTCGTTCGCTAATATTAAATTGTTTGTTGCCATCCTGCTCTTCCATAGCCTTTTCAAACCTCTTTGGCTGTCGCGCGTGGATAGCGTGGGGGAAAACACGCCCGAGAGCAGCAGCAATCAGGTGCTTTTGGGCGGCCGCTGTTGCTGCTGTCGCTTCATCTCAAGATGTGCGCCACTGTGCGCGGAAGCAGGGCAAACATCTTTGAGACTCAGTACAATGACTGGTTCTCAACGATCAGTCTCATGATCGACTTTCAAGGATCTAAGTTTGACAATCGGTCGGTGGGCTGGGAGCCAGGTTGTTGGAAGCGACCCACTCACTTTTCGCATTCCCGCTACAGTGAACTCAGTATAGCACAGCCAATCAGGGGGAAAGTCAATGGTTGTTTTTCGCGTTGTGGCACGTGCCTGCGGCTTTGGCGTCGGGGAGCTGGAATGCTGCGATATCACGCGCCTCTGTAGCGATCACGGACGGGACGTACGGACTGCAACCTGAGGCGCCAGGACTACCGCCGGCTGCAACACGCCGGCAGCCTTGTCAAAAATTCCAATCGCGAGCAGACTCCCGGTTTCGTCGCGCATCCGGACCTTCTCTCCATCTATCCATCCCCTTCCCAAATCCTTTTCCACTCCAACCCCCATACCGTTGCGCGTGCGCGCGGCATCGGCAACAGTTAGATGCAGGAAAGGAAGGTGGGAGAGCGCTGCATCCGGCGAGACCACCAGCGCTGCAATTTCGCCACTGTCGACTTTTCGCTGGAGCTCTTCCAGGCTTACAGCCGTGCTAATACGGAATGCTCCAGCGCCGGTTCGCCGCAAAGCAACCAGGTGAGCACCTATACCCAGTCTGCGGCCAAGATCTTCCGCGAGGGTCCTGATATAGGTGCCGGCGGAGCAGACTACGCGTACGGCGAGATCGCTGGTGCCGTCTGCATTTCTGGACAACAGCGGCCCATCGCCAGGCGCGGTTGTAAATTCATGAATGGTGACACGTGTGGCTGGGCGCTCAACTTCTTCCCCCTTGCGCGCGAGTTCGTAGAGTTTTCGTCCCTGCTGCTTTTTCGCTGAGTACATCGGGGGCACCTGCTCGATGTCCCCGCGTAAACCGGCCAGCGCGGCCTCGATCTCGTTTCCGCCCGGTTCAGGGGACGGCACGCTTCCAGCTTGCTGACTGGGTGGAAGCGGCACTCCGGTCAAATCTCCTGTATCGGTGGCATATCCAAACCTGATCACCGCCTGATACTCCTTGGCCGCCCCACTGAGAAATTGCGCCAAGCGTGTCGCGCGTCCGACCATCAGCACCAGCACCCCAGTCGCAAAAGGGTCGAGCGTGCCTGTGTGCCCAATGCGACGTTCACCGAGAATGCGCCGCACCCGTGCGACTACGTCGTGTGAGGTGATCCCGGCCGGTTTGTCGATAATCAGGAGTCCATCCATGAAAGCTATAGTAGCAGGTGTCCGGAGTACCGACTTCAGCCGGGTTTTGTTTGTCATACGAAAACCCCGATTGAAGTCGGTACTCGGGGCGCCTGTCTGTGCTTAAATATACTTCCATGCGCGGTCGACGAAGAATGGTAAAACCGGTGGCTGATAATCCGCCCGCAGCGTCAACGCTCACGCCTGAGGAAATCCGCGCGCGCACCTTCCAGCGCGCCGTAAAACTCCTGGCTGCCAAATCGCGTTCGATTGCCGAGTTGCGCGAAAGACTGCAGGAGGGCAGGCGCAGCACGCCGGCCGCTGTCGATGAAGTAATTGATCGACTGCGCGAATACGGCTACCTGGACGACGAGCGCTTCGCATTCGGCTATGCCTCGTTGAAAGTCCGGCAGCGACCGATCGGCCGCGCGCGTTTGGAGCGCGACCTGATGTTTAAGAAAGTGCCCCCGGAAGTTGCCGGTGGGGCTTTGGACCTGTTATTCGCCGAGACTTCCGAGTCGGACCTGATCGACCGGGCAATTGAAAAACGTTTACGCCTGCGCGGCCGGCCCAGGGACCGTATCGAGGCAAAAAAGCTTTTTGATCATCTCCTGCGTCAGGGCTTTCCTTTTGAGCTTGTCTCTGAAAAAGTGCGGGCAACCATGAAGCTGGATCTCGACGAGGACTAATTTTGCGGGGCTGGCCGCCTCACAGAATGCCCATTCGCGCGACCAAAATCTGCATGCTAAACTCTAAGACTAAATTGATCTGACTACTGGCGACTGATTGCTTTTTTATGACTGGAAACGAGATTCGCGAAAAATTTCTGGCTTACTTCGAGCGGCACGGACACACGCGTGTGCGTTCCTCGCCTCTTTTGCCGGCTAATGATCCCACTTTGCTGTTCACCAACGCGGGGATGAACCAGTTCAAGGACGTCTTTCTCGGACGCGAGAAGCGTGATTACGTGCGGGCGGCATCATCGCAGAAGTGCGTGCGCGCTGGTGGCAAGCACAACGATCTTGACGAGGTAGGAAAGACGGCGCGTCACCAGACGTTTTTCGAGATGCTGGGGAATTTCTCATTCGGAGATTACTTTAAGGAAGACGCTATCAGGTTTGCCTGGGACCTGCTGGTAAACGAATTCAAGCTGGATCCGTCGCGCATGTGGTTCTCTGTCTTTGGAGGCGACGACGAGGTTTCGGCCGACGAAGATGCAGAACGGCTGTGGGAACAGGTTGGCGCGCCGCGCGAGCGAATCCTGCGCTTTGGGCGCAAGGACAATTTCTGGCAGATGGGTGAAACGGGACCGTGCGGACCCTGCAGCGAGATTCATTACTACATGGGACCCGACCCATCTGACGCAGAAAATTGCGCAGCCAATGTCAATGGTTCCGGCGATATCATCACCGAGATCTGGAACCTCGTGTTCATGCAGTTTGATCGCAGCGAAGTCCAGGCCGGTAAGTTCATACTCACGCCGCTGCCGGCGCCTTCAGTTGATACCGGTATGGGGCTGGAGCGCTTCACGGCCGTGTTGCAGGATGTGAAATCAAACTACGAAACGGACCTGCTCAGGGACATTGTGGAATTTACGGCAAAGCTGGCCGACCGCCACTATCAGGAAGAGACGAAGGAAGGGTTTGCGATGCGCGTGATCGCCGATCATGCGCGCGCCACTGCCTTCCTGATTGCGGACGGCATCCTGCCGGGGAATGAAGGCCGTAATTACGTGCTGCGGAAAATTATGCGCCGCGGGATTTACCAGGGGCGGCATACGCTTGGATTTGCAGATAAGTTTTTCTCCAGCGTTACCGATTTCGTCGTCGATCAGATGCATGTGGCTTATCCCGAACTTGCAGCGCAACGCGGTTTCATTGAAAAGATGGTCACACTCGAAGAAGAACGGTTTGGGGCGACTATGACCGTGGGCCTGAGCAAACTGGATGAACTGTTCGTCGCCTCAGAGCAGGCGATGCCGGAATTTAAGACGCTCGCGAGGTTGTACGACACTTTTGGTACGCCGCGGGATCTGATTCGAGTGGGCTTGGAAGAGCGTGGTTTTGCGATTGAAGAGGAGCAATTCAACCAATCCTTTGACGCCGCCTTGCAACAACTGCAGGCAACCGGCGCCGGGGAAAAGGCCGAAGGAAAAATAGCCACCGTCAATGACTTTAGCGGCGCCGATCTTGGACGATCGTTATTCAAAGGTTACGAGTCCACGCGAGTTGCGAACGTTAGTGTACTGGCTTTAAGTAAAGGTGGGGCAGTGCCGGCCTTGAACCAGGGTGACGAAGGTGAAGTAGTTTTGGATCAAACGCCGTTCTATGCAGAGAGCGGCGGTCAGGTCGGGGACATCGGGAGACTGCTGGCCGCGACTGATCCAGCCGCTAATGCAGGTGGTGCTGACAAGAGCACCGGTCGGGCTGACCTGAGTGCGGTGGTCACAGACACTTATTCGCCGGCGCAGGGGCTGATTGTTCACAAGGTAAAGGTCGAAAGGGGAAGTCTCCGGATTGGCGACGTGGTCACAGCCGAGGTAGACGTCGAGAAACGCGACGCTACCCGCCGCAATCACACCGCCACCCACCTGATGCACGCGGCGTTGCGTGAAGTGCTGGGGACCCACGTCAAACAAGCCGGCTCTGTTGTGGCGCCAAATTATTTGCGTTTCGACTTCACGCACTATCAACCTTTAACTGCTGCGGAAACCGGCGAGATCGAGCGGCTCGTTAACTATCATATTTTGCGCAACGAGCCGGTCCAGACAGATGAGATGGCCGTTGAAGAGGCTATGCGTTCGGGCGCGATGGCCTTGTTCGGGGAAAAATACGGCGAGAAAGTGCGCGTGCTGTCCATCCCCGGCGCGTCAGGAATTTTTTCCAAAGAACTCTGCGGCGGTACGCATGTGCGAGCCACCGGCGATATTGGGGTCTTCAAGATCGTGAGCGATGAATCAATCGCTTCCGGCGTGCGTCGCATTCGAGCCATCACCGGTTTTGACGCCTATGAGCGATTTCGCGAAGACGAACTGCTGATCGATCAGGTGGCGAGCAATCTGCGCACTTCACGCGCGGAACTCCCGGCCGTGGTTGGGAAGCTGCAAGAGGAGTTAAAGAAGGCGCGGCGGGAAGCTGACGAACTCCGGATGAAGCTTGCCAGCGGGGCGAGCAACGCCTCTGCCAATGGCGATGAAGTGCGTGAGATCGCCGGCATCAGTGTGCATGCGCGCGAGGCCAGCGGACTTGACGCAGCCGGTATGCGCCAGCTTTCCGACACCCTGCTGGCGCGTATCAGATCCGGCGTGGTGGTGCTCGGCCGCAGCAGCGACGGCAAGGCTTCGATCATCGTCCGTACGTCGCCCGATGTGGCTGGAAGAGTCCCGGCCGGCCAGGTGATCAAAGAACTGGCGCCAATGATTGGCGGCAAAGGCGGCGGGAAGCCAGACATGGCCGAGGGCGGCGGCAACCAGCCCGAGAACCTCGGAGATGCATTGAATGCGAGTTACGGAGTGATTGAGAAGTTGCTGAGTCAGGCGAGCTGAGCTTGCTTGCGCACTCCCGGTGGCGAATCCTCCGATTGTTCTTTCCCTGCTGCCACTGCTCGTATTGAAGTGCGAACGGTCCTCAGCTCGATCTCAGCCCACGTTTAGATCTCGACCTGCTCTCTCTCGGCGCTCCTGCCTCATCCAGGAACTTTCGTCGATATCTGCCCTCGGGCATCATGCAACTGTCGAACTTGCCAAAGACACTGTAGCGATTACGCGCGACTAAGTTGTAGAGCGCGTCGCGCAAAAAGCGCGGCAAGACCTTACCTAAAATCGCCAGGCTCCAAATTCCACCCAGCGATCCTCCCAGTGAAAGTATCGCATCGGAGCGTGCCAGCAACTTTTCATCCTGCTCCTCATAACCTACTACTACATAAACTGTGTCCAGGTCGCGAGAGTCAGCCCCATGCCGTTGCAGAATCACCGCTGCGAAATCGCTCTGCAGCGAGGCAAAGCGCAGCCGGTCGTGTCGATCGTGTCGCAAAAGAAACTGCACGAGGCGGTTGCAAAGGCCGCAAACCCCGTCATAGAGAACAATTGGATTGGACATCGCGATTACCACGGTCGCACCAGCGACTATCGAACAACAGCGTAGCACACGGCGGTGCTAACGTATCATGCCTGTAGACCAGACTGGCAAACACCGACTGCCAGCCGTGCTGACGTGCCCTGGAAAGTATTTCAGTTTGACAGTTCTTCCTGGGAACCCTGGGCAACTGGAAGCGTGCGGGTCCAGGGCGGTATCATGCGGTCATGGAAAACAAACAAATATTATTGGTCAGCCGCCCGGCCGGCGCGCCTGCGCTGGATAATTTCAAGCTGGTGGATACTGAGGTTCCCAAGCCCGCGGAGGGCGAGGTGCTGGTACGGACGCTTTATCTATCCGTTGATCCGTACATGCGCGGGCGGATGACTGACCGCAAGTCCTATGTTGCGCCATTCGCCCTCAACGAGGTCATCGCGGGCGGCGGCATAGGTGAGGTAATCGAATCTCGCTCGGCTGCGTTTCAGCCGGGAGACATCGTCACCGGCATGCTCCCCTGGCAACTCTATTCAGTGGCGCAGGACAAGGCATTGCACCAGGTTGATCCCCGACTGGCGCCGGTGACCACCGCGCTGGGCGTGCTCGGAATGCCGGGTCTGACGGCCTATTTTGGATTTCTTGATATTGGCAAGCCAAAAGCAGGGGAAACGGTGGTAGTTTCAGGAGCTGCTGGAGCGGTCGGCACGGTGGTCTGCCAACTTGCCAAAATCAAAGGCTGCCGCGTAGTGGGCATTGCCGGCAGTGAGAAGAAGAACCGGTATCTCAAAGATGAACTCGGCGTGGACGAAACAGTAAATTACAAGACTGAGGATTGGAAACAGGAACTAAGAAAAGCTTGTCCGCAGGGCGTCGATGTTTATTTCGATAATGTCGGCGGCGAAGTCTCTGACTTCGTAATGCCGCTAATCAATCACGGCTCGCGCATAATCATCTGTGGACAGATTGCCCTCTACAACCTTGAAAAGCCCGACACGGGTCCGCGGGTCCAGCCTTATCTGCTGGTCAATAGCGCCCTGATGCAGGGATTCATCATTACTGATTTCGCCACGCAATTTAGCGCCGGCGTCAGGCAATTGGCCCAGTGGATGAATGAAGGAAAGCTGAAATACTCCGAGAATATCATCGAAGGCTTTGAGAATACGCCCAGGGCATTTCTGGGATTGTTTGCCGGCGAGAATCTGGGCAAACAGCTGGTGAAAATCTAGGCAGGCAAAAATATCTTCCAAATCCCTGGGACCGCACGCATCCTGCGTGCTGATGCTGCGTTAGCTAGCCATTTCGCGTGAGACTGGGTCTTTGGGGTGACTCAGCACGCTGGAAGCGTGCGGTCCCAGGTGCGCCGCCGCGCCCGTATTGCTTTCCAAAGCTTCCGCATGCGACTTTTCGGCTGAGACACCCTTCGCAAACGAGTATCGCCACTAAATCCTTCCGATCGTTTCGGGAAACTCTTCTCTCCGGTTCTGGTCATCGGGCCCTCCTTCGCAAACAGGCAACCATCAACGAGTTTTCAAATGCAGCTCACCGGCCTGCCACAAGGTGGCGAAATTGCGTCGAAACTCCTCAGACTGCCGGCGGTGGTCTGTCACCCAACGCGAGACAACTGACTTAATTTCACGCTCGGAAGGTTCAGGGCGAGTCGCTACCGGAACCTCTTCGGGAAGCACACCGGCGTTTTCGGGCTGCCGTTTACGGATAAGTCGTATGGGCCGATTTTTTCGCATGACTGGCTCCTCTTACCCTCTAACGCGAAAGCCAAAGGCAAAAGGGGCCACCTGCGGCAAAATATTTTTTGAATCCCTGGGACCGCACGCATCCTGCGTGCTGATGGTGAGTAAGCTAGCTGTTGCAAGTCTGACTGCATCTCTGGGGTAGCGCAGCACGTTGGAAGCGTGCGGTCCCAGGCACTGGTCCTTTTCTTCGGGGGCTTACGCGTTAGGCAGATGGAAACCCGACCAGACAACATTATTCGCTGGATTAACAGGAGAAATCAAAGATGTCTACCGCGGTTATTGAGATTGACGAAATGACGCAGGCACAAAGATCCATTGACGGCCAACAGCCCGCAGGCAGCGAGAGCACGCCTCCCGAAGTAACTTTGACCCAGATGATCACCGGCAGTCTCGGCGCACAGGCTGTCTATGTGGCCGCTAAGCTCGGCATAGCCGACTTGCTTACCGGGGGGGCCGCAAGAACCGACGATTTAGCTGCGGCGACCGACACCGACGCGCAATCTCTCTACAGGGTCTTGCGAGCGCTCGCGGCGCAGGGGGTCTTCAGCGAGGTTGATGATCGTGTTTTTGCTTTGACTCCGACAGCTGAATTGCTGCGCACGGACGCGCCTCATTCCCTGCGCGATTTAGCGATCTTCATGGGCGAAGATTGGCACTGGAAAGTTTGGGGACGCACCTTGTACAGCGTCCGGACGGGAAAGGCGGCCTGGAGTGAAACACACGGACAGGAGGTCTTTCCGTACTTCGAAGCGAACCCCGAAGCCGCCAGGATTTTTAATCAGGCGATGACCAGCCTTTCAAACCTGGCTATCCAGGCGGTGGTTGACAGCTACGATTTTTCCGGGATCGACACCCTGGTAGACCTAGCCGGCGGACATGGCCGGTTGCTGACTGCGATTCTGGGCGCAAATCCGGCATTGCGGGGCATCCTCTTCGACTTGGCCCATGTGATCAAAGGTGCAAAGGAAAGCGTTGATGCTACCGCGGTTGCCTTGCGATTGGATTTCGCAAGTGGAGATTTTTTCGCGTCCGTGCCCGCCGGCGGTGACGCCTACATCATGAAGCACATTATTCATGATTGGGATGATGAGCACGCGCTCAAGATTCTGAACAATGTTAGACAGGCAATGAAAACTGGCGGGCGTGTGCTGCTGGTGGAGGCGGTGATTACCCGCGGAAACGACCCAGACTTCGGCAAGTTGCTCGACATTGAGATGCTGGTGTCACCGGGTGGCAAGGAACGGACCGCGGTCGAGTATCGGGACTTGTTTGCCCGCGCCAGTCTGCGTTTGCAGCGCATCGTGCCGACCAACTCGCCGTACAGTGTGATTGAAGCTGTCGCTGCTTAAGGGCCGGTACCCGATCGGGGCGAAGCGGGAAGTCCTTTTCCTTGATATGATTTTTCGGGCCAATGGGGAGCGCAAGTGAAAAATCGAAAATGGCTTTGCTGCTTTGCCCCTTGAGACTGTTCAGGGAATGGTTCGTTCAGTGCCGCGGAGCAGATCTTCAAACCGGGGATCGGAGCGCAGTGGCTCGAGATGCGGATCTACGCGCACGAAAGTGAATCCCACTGCATGTTCGCGCTCAGCCTGGGACAGCCAGCGGAAGGCACTGTCGTAATCGCCCAGCAGGCAGTAGATGATAGCAATCTCGTAAGCAGTCACCCATTGCTCGTGTCGGCTTTCGAGAATGGTCCCCAGGAGGGCTCGGGCCTCGTCATGCCGGCCAACCGCCGCCAGGACGTGCGCCCGCTTGGCCCTCGTGGTTGGCGTGTCCCCGGCAAAGCTACGCTCCTGTTCAAAGGCTGCCAGAGCTTCGTTGTGCATGCCTTTCTTTTCGTAAGCCCAACGGAGGATCGTGTGCGCAGCTACCCCACCCGGATCCAGGGCCAGCGCTTTGTGACATTGCTGGATGGCGTCGTCGAACCTGCCGGCAAGGAACAGGACGTTGGCTACAGCTGTAGCCAGTACCGGTGACTGCGGTGAGATTTCGCGAGCTCGTTCAATCTCGGCGGCTGCTTCGTCGTGCCGGCCCATCGCAGACAAGCTGTAGGCATACCAGCGGTGTGCCACCTGGATACTTGGCTTGAGCTGGATTGCCTTCCTTAATTCTCGCTCGGCTCCATCCCAGTCGCGGTCGTAGTTCAGATGAACAAATCCCAATGATGCATGGGCTTCAGCCAGCTCCGGATCAGCCTGCACTGCTCGTAAGGCAGATTGTTTGGCGCGTTGCCAGGCGCCGGGCGGTGGTGGCTCGACATACCAGTTCAGGAGTGCGTAACAATCGGCCAGTTCTGAGAGTGCCTGGGCAAAAGCCGGATCGAGTTCCACGGCGCGTTCCAGCCGTTCAATTGCCTGGCGCATACCTTCGGCTGATCGCCGCGAAGCATAGTAGCGAGCCGCAGTGTAGAGCTGGCGCGCTTCTTCGTTGGCTCCCGGGCTGGTATCGGGCGAGGGGCTTACCACCGGGGCCGTAACTTGAGCACTATGCTGCTTCTGAGGACGGCTGGACGGTGTGGCGACGGCGGCGACGGCGACTCCGCGCCCGCGTCCCGGATTTCTTGTCTTGAGCAGCAGATCTTCAAACTCCGGTTCGCCCCGCAAGGGGTCGAGTTGCGGTTCAACCCCCAGCCAGACTAACCATCCTTCATTGATTGTGTAAGCTTCGCGCAGCAAGCTAAGCGAGCGTTGGCGTTCCCCCATTAGCAGATGAATTAACGCGCGATGATAGGGCGAGACATAGCAGCGGGCGGACATTTCATGCAAGCGGTTCAACGCCGCCCGCGCGTCCTCATGGCGACCCGCGGCAGCATAAGCAGCGCCCAACGTGGCGACAAACAGTTGGCCGCCGCTCGATACATCCAGGGCTTTCTCGGCCACCTTAACGGCCTCATCCGCGCTGCCGGCGTGTCTTAGTGTCCACGAGAAAGTGGCGAGTCCGTAGGCAAATTCCGGAACCGCCTCAAGCATGTTGCGAGAGGTAGTATGTGATTCCTCAAAGCGCCGCGCCTGGTAGTAGGCCCAGCTGAGTGCCTGCATGATATTGGGTGAAAGAGGATCGAGTTCGCGTGCCCGTAATAACTCTCTCAGCGCGTCATCGAAGCGCCCCGCCATCATCAGGTGAAAGCCGTACCAGTGATGTCCAGTGGCATAATTGGGATTGATCTCGATTGCCCGGCGATGGTGACCTTCGGCCACGGCCCAGTCAAAATCATGACAGACAGTGGCAAAGCCCAGAGCGCTGTAAGCTTCCGCTGAGTCGGGGTCAAGTTCAACCGCCCGGCTGGCCGCCTGCTTGGCGGCCGCGGAACATTCCGCAAATGGCTTGATCCCAAAGACTCCCAGCCAGTTGTAATAGTCGGCGATTCCCGTGTAGGCCAGAGCATAGTCGGCATCGAGGGCGATGGCGTGGTTGTAGCATTCCAGGGCCTTGGCAAAACCAGATTCCGTATAACTGTTCCAATAGTAGCGGCCTCGAAGATAAGCTTCGAAGGCTTCGGAACTGTCAGTGCCGCGTTTGGAAAGCAGGTGTTGTTCGTCTCGCGTCAACTGGGGCAGTAATGCGGTCGCGACCTGCCCGGAGATTGAGTCTTCAATCTGCAGGACATCAGTCGAATCCTCATCAAACTGCTCCACCCAACGGGTGGAGCCTTCTTTAATGCTCAAGAGCTGGATCGTGACACGCAAGCGATTGCCGGCGCGGCGCAGGCTGCCGTCAATAATGAAATCCACCCCCAGATCTTTACCTGCTACGAAGGGATCAAAGTTCGCGCCGCGATAGCGAAGAACGCTGCTGGTGGGACGCACTATCAACCGTTGCACATTGCTGAGCCGGGTGATCAGGGCGTCAGCTAATCCCACTCCGAGGTATTCATCCCCGGTGTTCTCCGCCGGCGAGCTCAGCACACGAAAAGGCAGCACGGCAATTGACTCCTGACCCGCGCGCAATTGCGCCGGCAGTGTTGGCAGCGCCGCCAGGCGGTGATTCAGTTTGCGCAGGAGGTCATTGAACCGTGGATGTCCATGAAGCGGGTCCAGCTCGGGGTCCACGCCCAGCCACAGCACCTTGGCGTCCCTGGTTGCTTCGGCCTGCTCCAGTAGATCAAGCGCCCGGTCAATTCGTCCCAGGGCACAATTTACGAGTGCCAGATGATAAGGCGAGATGTAACGGCGTTCTGAGATGGCATCCATCTCAAGCAACGTCTCTTCGGCGGCTGCGAGATTCCCTGCCTGGGCCAGGGCAGAGCCCAATCGTGCGAGTGTATGACTGGCCTTGCCCATCAGGTCAACCGTTCGCCTGGCCGCGCTGACGGCTTCCTCGTATTGTCCCAGGCGGCCCAGCAGAAAACTCGCGCCGTAGACCATTAGCAGGTTTTGCGGCTCGTTCTCGATCGTTTCGCGACAAAGTGCATAGGCCTGGTCGTAGCGTCGTGCATGGTACAAGCACCAGACGACGGAAAAGCGCGAGATTACTGCCAGCGGATCGAGATCACGGGCGATGTAAGCTTCGCGCAGGCTTTCCGTAAAACGTCCTTCCATAGCCAGTTGCAGGGCATGATAGATGCGCGCTGTCGAGTAATTAGGGTTCAGCTCGATGGCATGCAGTTGCTGGCGCTCGGCATTGGCCCAATCGAAATCACGACAGAGAATGGCCTGGCCCAGCGCGGCATGAGCTTCAGCCAGTGAAGGGTCGATCGCGACTGCTGTCGAGGCTGCTTCATGCGCTGCTGCTGAGCACTCTGCAAACGGCAGTACGGAAAAGCTGCCCAGCCAGTTGTGGTAAGAGGCGATTCCTGCATGGGCCACCGCATAGTTGGGATCGAGTGCGATGGCCTGGTGGTAACAGACAATCGCCCTGGCAAAACCATCTTCGGTAAAAGTGTTCCAGAAAAAGCGGCCGCGCAGGTAAGCCTCGTGTGCCTGGGGATCGTTGGTACCGCGTTTGGCCAGTTTGCGCCGTTCGTCGCCCGTTAACTGGGGCACGAGAGCCTCTGCTACATGGGACGAGATGGCGTCTTCCAGACTCAGGACGTCCGTGAACCGTTCGTCAAATTGTCCGGCCCAGACCGCCGTCCCGTTGCCCACATTGAGCAGTTGCACCGTGACGCGAATTCGTTCTCCAACTCTGCGAACCCGGCCGTCGAGTACGAACGCCGTACCCAGCGCCCGTCCCGCCACGAGCGGATCCGACTCACCGCCGTAGCGCAGCACACTGCTGGTCGGACGTACTTCAAAGCGGCATATCCCACTCAGGCGCGTGATCAATGCGTCGGCCAGTCCAGTGCCCAGGTAGTCAGGGCCCGAGTCCGAGCCCACATGCATATCGAGCAATTTCAAAGGCAGTACTGCCAGGGAGTTTTCCGTACTGATGGAGGTGCCGCGCGGCGGACAGACTCCGTCAGCAGCCGCCTGGAGATCGGAGACTGGATGTCCCTCCAAATAACGGGTCAGATCGTCCCGCAACTGCTCAGCGGACTGATAACGGTAGGCGGGTTCCTTTCGCAGCGCTCGCATCACGATGTGGTCAAGGTCGCCGCTAAACTCTCGTCGCAGAGATTCGAGCGTTGCCTTGCGGGCAGTGTAAAGTTGCCTGAGAGTCGTAGCCTCGTCCCCGAGGTAGGTATTGGGCAATAAATCATCGGCGCGGGTGATGATGATACTGAGCGGGGCTGGAGGCTCTTCACAAATCACCCGCGCAATCTCATGCGGGGCGCGATTGCGCAAGCGGTAAGGCCGGTGGCCGGTCAGTAATTCATACAGCAGGACGCCGAGCGAATACACGTCTGTGCTGGGCGTGGTGGGATCTCCCTGCACCTGTTCCGGAGAGGCGTACTCCGGGGTCATCAAGCGCATTGCAGTGGCGGTTGGATCATGCGTGATGTCTCCGGCCAGTTCGGGATTGAGCAGTTTTGCTATGCCAAAATCCAGCAGTTTCGGCACTCCTTCAGCGGTGACCAGAACGTTGGACGGTTTGATGTCTCGATGCACCACCTGCTTCTGGTGGGCGTAATGAACGGCGTCACAGATGGCCCGGAAAAGCTTCAGCCGCTCGGCAATACTCAACTGGTGATTATCGCAATAGCGATATAGCGGTTGCCCTTCGATGTATTCCATGACGAAGTAGGGCAAGCCGTCGTCGGTGGTGCCGCCATCCAGCAACAGCGCAATGTGCGGGTGGTCCAGGGCCGCGAGGATTTGTCGTTCCTTACGAAACCGCCGCAGGATGAAATCGGTGTCCATGCCGCGCTTGACTAGTTTAATAGCCACGCGCTTGTTGAATTCACGATCGACGCGCAGGGCTTCATAGACGGCGCCCATGCCGCCGCGCCCAATTTCGCGCTCGATGCGATAGGCGCCCAGCCGCCGGCCGATCATCGGATCGACGTCCTCGCTGGCCATCTCCTCGAGCGCCGGCATTACGGTTTGACCATACAAGGGTTCGTCAAGAAGGTCGCCCGCACTCTCGTGCTGCGCAAGTAGCAACTGGACCTCATGGCGCAAAGTTTCGTCGTCGGAGCAGGCCCGAAGGACGTACTGATCGCGTTCCGCGGGCCCGAGATCCAGCGCCGTCTGAAAAATCTCCTCAACTTTTTGCCAGCGTTCGGGGGTCATTGATAAATGTGAGTGACTCTATGCCTGGTTATTGTGTCCCTGACTTACAGTTACTGTGGGCTCCCATCAGCAACGAGCCGGGCACAAAGATCAAAGGACAACTTTTAGCCTAAGCTGCCTAAAGCTTTTATTTTTGCATTTCACCGTACAAGAATGCCCTGGCAAACCGCCAGTGTCGTTTGATGGTTGTGGGGGTTACACCGAGCACATCAGCTGTTTCTTCGAGGGTAAGTCCGCCGAAGTACCGGAGTTCAACCATGCGCGCCTTTTGTTCGTCAAAAACGGCCAGGGCTTTGAGTGCGTCGTCAAGCGCGATCAATTCCCCGCTTCGTTCCACGGCCCGATCAATGTTTTCGTCGAGGGAGAGCTTTTTGAAATCCTGGCCGCGCTTTTCGGCGTTGTGCCTGCGGGCATGGTCCACCAGCAAGCGGCGCATGATCTGGGCCGCGACCCCAAAGAAATGCGCCCGGTTCTGCCAGTTAACCCGCGTCTGATCTACCAAGCGAAGATAGGCTTCGTGCACCAGAGCCGTAGGCTGCAGGGTATGGTCGGGACGTTCCCGGCGCAGGTAGTTGGCTGCCAGTTTCCGCAACTCATCGTAAATTACAGGCAATAAAATATCAACCGCATTTCTATCCCCGTTCGAGAGATCGATTAGCAGTTTCGTGACGTTGTCTGCAGCGTGCTGACTCACTCGCTTTGACTCTCCATTTCTTAAAAGTACGTGTGCCCAGAGTATAAGGCAGAGCTTCGTACGCTGGTAGGTCAGTTGTTCAGACTACCGGCTCTAGCCCGGCGTTTCGGCGTAACAAGGCCACTGAGGCCGGTGCTCTAAGCGCCTGTATATCGAACATGGCCCTATTCGCGATTCTTTTGCGCGTTAGTGTATGGAAGGAACTTGGGAAGCATTTTTTCGAGAGAGGTAAATGTCATACAAGCCAATCAGTTGACCCTCAAAAGTTATCCTGGTGTCGGACCCCTGAATACGTCAGGGCTGACGGACAATGTATCCGGCATAGTAAGTCGCTGGCTGAACCGGCTGCTTGGTTGTTGGCATTTGGAAATGAGCCGCCCGTTTTCCAGCGAGGGCCAGGCCTACCGCGTTTGTCTCAGTTGTGGCGCCCAGCGACGGTTCAATTTGAAAAACTGGGAGATGCAGGGCGATTTTTATTACACCCTTCCTACCAGCAAACACTTTCGCGCCCTGCAGGGTCTGGCTGCCGTCCGCCGCGTGAAGGCTTAAGCCTTATTTTGGGGAAGATCCGGCGGCACGCCGCAGGCTGACTCCAACCCCCTTCTTCAGAATCTGAAGTCCCACCTCCGTTAGGCCCAGGACTCTTGCCATACCCCCCATTGTGAGTGGGTAAATTCCCGCCCTACTGCCAGCAAAATTTTCGCCGTCTTTACAAACTCTTTACATTGTTCGCGACTTTTCGGCTGTCATTGAATGTGACGTTTGAAGTCCAAGCCGGAGGGCGGGCGACGTGAGTCAAGCAGACTACTCCCTTTGTCAGAGTAAAATCATCCAGGCCTACTTCGACGATGAACTCGATCCAGCTGTGCACCTGCTGGTCGAGCGCCATCTCATTCAATGTCCAGTCTGCAACGCAGAGTTGAGCGGCCTCTACCGCTTACAGGCGTTGCTGGAACTTGCTTCCGCCGATGTATCGCAATGACACCTTTCCTGAATCCCCATTGAATAAGCGATTTCGGCTTTGCCAGGCGAAGCCGGGCGAGCTATCCACTTGCTCGTTATGGGCGTAGCGGGCGGTGGATATGGAGGATCGCGCTATTTAAGAATGGCGCGGTCCTCCAGTTTAATGCTCAATCGAGAGCGGGCAAAGCTTGTTCGAGCGTCCGCATCATAGACCTACGTTAAACGGTTAATTGGAAATTCCGCGCACCGGCGAAGCCGCTCGCCACTGCCTCCAGGCACCATAAACGCGCTGGTCAGACATTAGGGCATGAATAAGATGAAACGAGTTATGTTAAGTGCGCTGGCTTTGCTTGCGCTGATAATCATGGCTGGGACTTCCGAGGCTCAATCAGGACGCGCACGGCCTGCGCCAAACACCCCCGGTACCAGGACAACACCGGCGCAGCCAGCAACCGAGGATGCCGACGATACGCCACCGACTTCGGGGCCCGCCGAAGTAATCGAGGGCGATGTGCTGCGCGTTGACACCGCGCTCGTAACCGTGCCTGTAAGTGTGATGGATCGCTATGGAAAATACGTCCCGAACCTGCGCCGGCAGGACTTTCACATTTATGACGAAGGCGTAGAGCAAAAAATTGCATATTTCGCCACGGTGGACCAGCCTTTTTCTGTAGTTCTGGTTATTGACACGAGTGGGTCCACCCACTTTAAGCTGGAGGAGATTCAGGACGCTGCGATTAGCTTTGTGAATCAACTACAGCCGGAAGACAAGGTAGTGGTAGTTTCGTTCGACGAGCAGATTAGGGTCCTGAACCAGGCCACCAGTGATCGCGCGACCCTAACGCGGGCGATCAGGCGCACGCGCACGGGCGGCGGCACCCGACTTTATGATGCCGTGGATCAGGTGATCAGAAGAGAGCTAATCAAGCTTGCGGGACGAAAGGCCGTGGTCCTGTTCACGGACGGAGTGGACACCACCAGTCACGGCGCCAGCTACTCCAGCACGATCAGAGAGGCGCAGGAATCAGACGGCGCCTTCTACACGGTGAACTATGACACGTCTAACGATCTGGGAAGTATGGGCCAGGGCGGCAGCATTCCTATCCCCGGCGGCAGGGGCAATATCGGTATCGGCATTCCCGGTTGGCCTGGCGGCAATGGTGGCAGAGGGGGCTTACCCGGTGGCATAGGTAATGGACCGGCATCGGGGGATTACCGGCGCGCCACCGAGTACTTGCATGAGTTGGCTGAAGTTTCGGGCGGCCGGTACTACCGCGGTGACACCCTGGTGGGCATTTCATCCGCCTTTGCGCAGATTGCCGATGAACTCCGCCGCCAATACAGTCTTGGCTATTACCCGCGCAAGGACGGACAGGCAGGCCAGGTACGCAAGATAAAGGTGCGCGTAAATCAACCCGACCTGGTAGTTAAATCCCGTGATAGTTACGTGTATTCACAGAAGAAAGCGAACGATAAAGAACCCGGTACGCAGCAACTCACCGGCACCAAATGAGCAGCAGCAGCCCGATTAGCTTGCTTCCCTGCGCCGAGCAGAAAAAAACTCGAAAATATCCGGCCCTCTTTAATCTGGTGGCTGATGTCCTGGATCTGAAAGATTTCAAGCGAATTGTCCCCCTGCCAGCGAGGTCATTGTGAGACTTCGCGCAGTTGGTTCATCACAACTTGCGTGCAGTGGGGAGCAGCGATTGGTGTATGTGAATGGCGGCCATTGCACCTTCAGCGGCGGCGACAACTGCGAGCTGTGAATGAGGAGTGACATCCCCGGCTGCATAGACTCCCTCCACACTGGTCTGTTGTGTTTGATCGACCCATACCAGCCCGCTCTCTTCATCTGTTTTGCAGCCCAGCATTTCGTGCAGGTCACTGGCGAGCTCGGTGCCCAGATTGAAAAACAGAGCCTCGCATTCGAGGAGCTCGCCATCGGTGAAACGCACTCGTTGTAACTGTTTTGCGTCTTCGTCTCCTTCCAGAGCAGCCACGCTCTTCTCGAGCACTCTGATATTCAGGCTCGCGAGCCGGGCACGATGTTCCTCGCTTAGGTCGCCTGTCTCACCACCCGTGATCAGCGTCACGCGATCTGTCCAGGTCAAAAACCCGAGGGCGAAGCCCACTATCTTTTTGCCGCTTCCCAGCACGGCAATGTGTTTGTCTCGAGATTCGTAGCCATCGCAGTCGGGACAGTGATGCACGCTGACTCCATAGAATTCACTGAAGCCCGGACATTGTGGAGTCAGATCGCGCAACCCCGTGGCGATTAGCAAGCGCCGAGTTTCAAAAGTTTCACCGCTTGCTGTGACAAGAAAATGCTGATCCGCTATTTGCTCGACCGCGTTGACACTGGCTTCAATTATCGCTCCGCCGTGTTGTTTGACTTCGGCGCGTCCTCGAGCCAATAGTTCAGCGGGTGGAATTCCGTGGTGGCCCAGAAACCCATGAACGCCATGGGAGTATTCGTTGCGCGGGCTGTTATGGTGGAAGGTCACAGTCCGGTGCCGATAGCGCGCCAAAAAAAGTGACGCTGAAAGGCCGGCCGGCCCGGCCCCGACAACGATGCAATCGTAATGCTCTCTCTTCATGTTGCGCAGGATGGAGTCCTGTTTGGCCGACCTAAGCACATGCCCTGAGCCGCGGTTTTTCGCTTGCTCAATTGTAGTGCATGCTTTTCATCGCCACGAGGCTCGGAAGAATGTGGTAGCAACGAGCGTGCCGCCAGGTTTCGGAGTCATTAAGCCGCCGGGTCAAGCCCTCGCGAGCTGATACTGAGAATATGTGGATCTACTGTTAAGATTGGGCCGTTCTTCCTGGATTGACGATCAACGGAGCAGCCCTTAGCATTTCATTTCCTAATCCAAAAAATTTCAGGAGCCAACTATATGTCGCAATCTTATGAAACACTTTTGCTTGAACGACGCGGGAGCGTCGCCATCATCACCATCAATCGGCCGGAAAAAAGAAACGCGTTGAACATCAAGACGCGTGAGGAAGGCGCAGCGGCGATGGAAGAGTTGCGCCAGGACGATTCAGTAAACGTGGTAGTGCTCACCGGCGCCGGCGACAAGGCTTTCATTGCCGGCGCGGACATCAGCGAATTTGCCGGACGCACGGCGCACATGCAACGAGCAGTGATGGTCGAGCGCTCGCTCTTCAATGCCATCGACACTTTTCCGAAGCCGGTTATTGCGATGATCAATGGCTACTGCCTGGGAGGCGGCTGTGAGGTGGCCCTGGCCTGCGACATTCGCATTGCCAGCGAGACGGCTTCGTTCAGCCAGCCAGAAATCAACCTCGGTATCATTCCCGGCGGCGGCGGCACGCAGCGGTTGACGCGCCTGGTTGGCGAAGGCAAAGCAATGGAGATGATTTTGACTGGTCAGATGATTGATGCGGAGACTGCCTTTGCCATCGGCCTGGTGAATCATGTCGTTCCCCCCGAGCAGTTGGAAGCCAAGACCATGGAGTTAGCCAACAGCATCGCGGAGAAGGCGCCGATTGCCGTCCGCCTGGCCAAGGAAGCAGTAAAGATTGCGACGCGCTCGAGCCTTGATGAAGGCCTCCGCCGCGAGGTCGATCTGTTCGCGCTCTGCTTTGCTACGGAAGATAAGGACGAGGGCGTCAACGCCTTCCTCGAAAAACGCAAACCGGTGTTTAGGGGGAAGTAAGACGTAGGGGGCTGGGGCTTTGGTCTTAGGTCTTGGGACTTTGGGCTTGGGTCTCTGGCTTTTGGTCTTTTGGTGTTTGGCCGTTTCTACTCTTGTGAAGGTGTATTAGCGGGCGATTCCGGTTGGAAATATGAACCACATTCGGCTAAGACTTGAAAAGTAATTACTGCACTTCCGACGAGGATACTAAGTGCTAGTAAGAGTCTTTTCATTTGGGCTCCTTTCCGGCAGCCGCTTTTTGCGCCTTATGCTCCGCTCGAGTTTCGCGCATTTCTTTTATCGATGCTTCGCAACCTTCTTCTTCGCCATTAGCGAACATCACACTTCCAATTCTCAATGGAACGCCTGGAAATAAATTCGAGACTTCCATTTTGAGCGTTACTGTCTTATGAGGTTCGGCAATAACAAGAGGACTGTCGGAATCGAACGTACTCTTGGTTTGGCTGTAACTTACACCTCCTTTCGTTGAATCTAGTGAAATTGCGACTAATCCAATTTCACTCATATTTTCAATCTCAATTTCGACGGCAGCATTTTCCTTTTTAGCATTCTTGATTTCGGCCTTAACAATTCGAATGCTTGGAACACAGGAAATTATCTCTGGAAGGACTTCTATAACCTCTTTCTTTTGATTAGGCTCTGGTTTTGCGCTCTTAGAACGGCCTGAGACCCCAAAAAAGAATGTGAGCGAGAGCACAACCCCCGCAAGGATTAGCAATCATGTTTGTTTGCGAGTTGGCATAGGTTTCTCCTTAAGAGTCAGTGAGACAGTTTCCTCTTTTTGACGGATTAGGGAAGTTTGAGAATTCCATCATTATGAGGTCGAAATCAAGAGGAGCTTGAGAGTGCACCCTTGTGTGGACTTGCAAATCATACGCTTCTGATATTCTAGAGTCAACCTTTTGGCAAAAATTTCTTGTAACTGCACGATTTATGTAAAGCTGTTATCGGTTCGCAGAGGCTTTGTGATGTTCGCTCGTTAGACGTACAGTCAATTTACAATGCAATGACCGAACGGAAGTTGTCCTCGCGAACTGTTCGCTATACACATTCGATTCTAAGCTCTGCGTTCACAGTCCGAAGCACGGCTTAAGTTAGGGAACAGCTATTCTAAGGAAAATCGAGTGTTCGCCACTCAGGAAGGAACGCCCGTGAACATACGAAATCTAACCCTGCGCCATTTCAAGCCCATACTGAAGCGTGCGAGTCTTCCGTCTAATGTTCGCCTGTACGACCTAGGTCATACCTGCGCAACGTTGCTACAGGCAGCCAATGAGCATCCGAAGGTGGTTAGCGAGCGGTTGGGCCATGCGAGCATAACGCTTACACTCGACACTTACTCTCATGTTCTGCCATTAATGCAGCAAGCCGCCTCCGACAAGTGGAGCGCCTTTTGTATGGTTCGTAATTGGCTAGTTTTCAGAGTTGGCACACTATGGGCACACAAAGCCACTTATGAGTGTTGGAAACAAAGGCGCTCGCTTGACTCGTACGTGACCGCAGGCTAATCTCTATCAACGGTTTACAATGATTTAGATTTCCTGAATGGGGCCGTAGCTCAGCTGGGAGAGCGCATGACTGGCAGTCATGAGGTCAGGGGTTCGATCCCCCTCGGCTCCACCAATCCTTTCTTCGAAAACCCAATAAAACTTATTACTCGTTCGCACCGATCACACGGGGAGAAAGTCCCGTTTTCATCGAATTCGACAAAACAGAAGCCAAGAAAAAGGGACGCAAAGCAACCATTAAACAAAAGGGTGAAACCGATGGGAAAACAAGTCAAAGACCAAAGTCCCCCACTGTGAGATGAGTCTCAGCGCGCTGGGGTCGAAAGCCGTAACAAACAGTAGCGGAGGTTGCGGCGGAAGAACTATCTCCAATCAGCCGTCGAGTAAGGCCGCGAGGTTGCGCACAGCCACGCGGTCAGCCGTGGCCGGCCGACCCAAACCGAGCGCGTAGAGGATCGCCTCCTCTTCCAGGTTTATCCCTAACAGTTCAGCTACGTACCCGTCGAAAAAGCCACCAACAGGCAGGGCCCCAAGCCCCAGACTTGCCACCGCCAGGCACATATTCTGGGCCGCGTGACCTGCTTCCAACAAAATGTAGCGATAACCACGGTCGCCATACTTGTGCATCAATCTCTCCACCACCGCCGTCAGCAGGAGAATGGCGCCGCCACCGGCCAGGTACGGCTGATTCATGAAGAGCTGCGACACGAAGGAGTTGGAGAGCTCCATACGCTTTAGCTGCTCGAGCTCGTGCATGAGCGGCGCGTAGTGGTAAATACCAGGATCGAGGTCCGCCACCTGGCGAACGATTAGGTAAAACTCGAGTGGATATAACCCGCCGCCTGACGGCAAGGGCCGTTCGAGATGCTCCTTTGCACCCAGTTGAACGACGCCTTCGATGCCGTATCCCACCGAGAGGATCGTGCTCAGCTCACTCAGCGTTAGTGTTGACGAAGCAAAACTTCGACAGGAGAGGCGACGTTTGATTGCTTCGCCGAGCGCTAGACCCAGATCCTCCGGCGCCGGCAAGGCTACGACCGGCTGTCCCGGATACTCTTTGAAGGGAGGCCCGGCCCATGGTTCCTCTTCGGGCTCAACTGTGTTGAATGGCCAACGGATAGTATTGTGATGGAAAAACCAGGCCGCCGGATATTGATCACGGAACATTTCACTTTCTCCTGGGCTTGATGCTGTCGATGAAAACGTTGTTCACGAATGCCTTACCCGCGCCGAGTCGGACAGTGTCAGCTGCTGGGCAGGTAACATCTGCAATCAGCATTCAAGCGACTAAGCCAAAGGGTGCGGATCGTGATTAAGGCTTTCCCAGGTTGCGGGCCCTGGGCGCAGCGCCAGCTCGAAAGGCTGACTGTAGACACGTGTTCCACCCAGCCGGCGTTCCTTCCAGCCAAAGTCGATTGGCTGAAAGCCTGGCAGGATCGCGCGCGCAGTGTAGAGACCGAGTTCCGCCATATCCGGCGGAGTTAGGTTTACGTAAAGCAGATCCTTACCTTTCCCGCGCAGCCAGGTTGTCAGGTTGGAAAGGTTCGCAAATGCAGAGTTCTTCTCCTGCGGCGCCCACGCGAACGGCTCCTCATCCAGGTCCAACCAGAAACCCAGTCTGGATAGTGATTCCCGGCTGGCATAAAGCAGGTCGTGATCATCGATAGTGGCCACGAGGTGCGGATCGTCCAGAAGTTCACGCAGCCGGTTCCGGGTCTCGGGATTGCGCAAGCGCCGCCTCAGTGCCGGCCGTACCTGGCAGACCTCCAGCACAGCCTTGCGCGATGCCAGCACTGGATCAGGATCCGCGCCTAAACCCAGCACTACAGCCGGCCCTCCATGTCCCGGCGCTTCCAAAGCCACACCTGCAAATACTGCACAGTCGTGATCAGCCGGCAAATGATAAAGCCGGATCTCCACCTTGCGGCGCAGATAGGATTTGGCGAGTCCGGCGATCTCGGGGTCGGGATGAGCAAGCGCCGAAAAGCGATGCGCCGGCAATCGGTTCAGCCAGGCAATCATGAACGCGTCGCGCTCAAGCACCTCACCCGCGGCGTTCCACACTGCTTCCAGCAACGTCCGTCCGGTCGCTAATCCGTTTGAGGTAATTGGGAAAAGGAATTCTTCGTCAGCGTGGGCCCTGTAGTTCATGAAAACAGCCAGCGCAGGCACCAGCACTTCTTCGCTGCTCACCAGCGAGCGGGCCGGGATCCAACCGAGGCGATTGTCATTGTAAGCCGCGTACGGAAGATCAGGATATTGCGACGAATGGTAAAGGACGAGTTTGCGCGGATCCAGCGAGGCTTCACTCACTTCGGATCGCCTGGCGTAGCGCACCTCTTCGTGGTAATAGACGCCGCCCGAATAGCGTTCCACCGCTTCTCCGAGGGCACTGACGCGTGCCTCAGGCAGGGTCAATCCCTTACCGGAGCAGATATCGCCATCATCGTCACGGTTACTGATGAAGCGGTGATTGGCGATGTCGGCGCGCACGATGTATGGAGAGGCGGGCTCGACTGGATCCTTTACGAAGGGCTCGAAGCGCCGCACCACTCCGGTGCGCCGGCTCACCAGGCGTTCCGCGAGTAGGGACAGATCCCCTGAGGGATCGCTTTGCTCTGCTGCTTGTAGTTCGGCTAAAGCGGGGTTGTCACGACTCTTTTTTTTTTCGGCTCCACAGACCGGGCAATCGGGCTGTCGCAACACGGTGTGGATGCGGCTTTCCAGCGTGAGGGCGTCGAACTCCATAATCCTGCCCGCCAGGCTGGGAGGGAGGGCGAGGGCAACCAACTTGACGATCTCTCCAGTGAGCAGACTGGCGACCTGGGCCGAAAGGAACGGCGCAGTCGCCCGTGAGGAGAGAGAAGGCTGGTGGTGCTGGTTTAGAAAGCGCTCATAGGCCATCGCCTCGTCATAGTTTTCCTCGCAGGCGATGCGGCGCATCCGGTAGCACATGTAGCAGGCCGCCTGACCGGGCAGCACACACGGCCCGATGGTCGCCACGTGGGTGCTGATCTCGCCAAATAGTGCCGTCCTACCGGTAGCCAGCGCGGCCCGATTGATCCAGTGGTGCGCGGTTTCATAACCCCGATCGAAGCAACCAACCAACAGGGTGACGTCTTCGGCAATCTCGCGCACAGAGTCGCGGGACAGTTCGCCCGCCAGCGTCACACTCATCGCCGGCGCGAGCGAGCCGATAGCTTCGGCCACGGCCTGCTGACGGGCGACTCCCGGCTGAAAGCAGGCCGTGGGCATAAGCAGTGCATCGCTTTCATTAATGAGAAAGGGATCAGCAAGAGTACACGAGCCGACGCCGAGACGGGCCAACTCGAGAGCCAGATGAGCGCCATGCGCTTCGAGGCCAAAGATCCCCACTCGCAGGGACCGCAGGCGCTTATTGGCCTTGGCCGGCTCGACTCCCAGGCTTTCCAGAAAGGCGGCAAACGGACGATCCGGGCCCAAGCTCATGGGCTCCGTTGAGCATTCGAGCACGCGTGCCTCAACCAGTGAATCGAGACTCTGCCTGAGGCTCTCGTCAAAAGCGTCGCCGAGGTGCGATTCCAGCTCAGTAATTGAACGCGGACGATTAAGCAGCGGCAGCACTTCACGGCTGAGCAGGACGGCCATCGAGCCTTCGACCTTGACTGCCAAAGTATTTGACCGGAAAAGGACAGACTCTTCTGACAACGGCACAACGTCGACGCCGGCCGCCAGCTGGTAATAGACCAAATTTTGCATTTAGTACAAAGGGGGATGGGCCGGCAGCGTTAGCCGGCCCAGAGGTACTTCAATGTTATGTCAGCCGCCGAACCCTGAGAATCCACCTCCGGCGCCGCCGTGAGAGCAGATATTGCACGGGCCGCATACGCACTCGTTAATGCAGACGCGACAGACACGACAGACACGACAGACACAAATCCGGCAAATTCCGATCGGCCGGCATTCGTTGATGCCGCAGCCCCAGTCATCAAAAGCAGATAAAGCTGAACTAACTTTGTGATAGGCGGCGATCTCATCCTTGGTGAGATCCTGAGGAGCAGCTGAGGCCTGGTATTGCTTCAGTTGGTTCTCTAGTTCCTTGATTCGCAGTTCGAGTTTTCTGACGTCTTCAGCCATGAGATTTCTCCCTTCTTTTGAGTAACCATTTGAGAAAAAGTCTGCGGAGATTTCATCATGCCTTTATGTCAATTGCAAGTTTTATTGCAGAGCAGAGGTCCACGAGGAGGCATAGAGCGCAGTTGCCTAAGTTGAAGGGCCTGTTGGAAAACCCCGAACCTACGGAGTTGAGACTGTTGGTCGGGTACGAAATCTGCCCAAGTAACGTTGTAATACTTTCTGCCGGTTGAACTTTCCCTGACAGTGGAAACTGCACACCGAATAGCAGTATTACGTCAAAGCAGGGGCGGGAGGCCTTCAAATCCAGGTCCGGAAGCCCGCAGGCAAAGGAGCAAGGCAAAAAGAGTCTAGCCCTCGCCTGCCTCCGAAAGGGTTGAGGTCTCTGGAGGGGAGTGCTAACCTTGTCCCGGTTCGCAGGCCTTGTGAATGACCGCTGGGCTTTACAGGAGTTGGATCCACCTTTCCAATTCCGCGGAACGTAACAGGAGATTTGATGCCGATGCAGTTTTCCGCAAAATCCTTGCGCAATTTCGCGGGCGTGGTGCTCGCGTTCTTTGCCCTCGCCGTCGCAATTGAAGCCCAGAAGGTCGATAAGCAGAATCTTTCCTCAGTCAGGATTAAGAATTTCGGCCAGATGGATGAGCGCTTTTATCGCGGCGCCCAGCCGAAAGAGGAAGACTATAAAGACCTCGCAGCTTTGGGAATCAAAACCGTCATCGACTTACAGGCCGAGCCCAAAGATTATGAGAAAGCAATTGTGGAATCGCTCGGGATGAGATATATCAACATTCCCATGGTGGGAAAGGCCTACCCGACGGAAGAGGCCACCAAAACTTTTCTGAAGTTAGTTGGCGACCCGGCCACGGGAAAGTTCTTTGTCCATTGTGCCGGCGGCAGACATCGAACCGGGGCCATGGGCGCGGTCTATCGCTATCAATTCTATGATTGGAATTACGACCAGGCCTACGAAGAAATGAAACACTACGATTTCTACACCACCTGGGGTCATGGTGCTTTCAAAGAGTTCGTGAAGGACTACTACGACAAGCTGCAAGCGGCCAAGGCCGCAGCGTCAACGGCAACACACGGGAACGCGCCTAACGCTCACTAGGAATCGTTTAATCGCGCATGGAGAAAGGCCACTACTTCGTTGGTGGCCTTTTCCCATTCCAGCCGGCCAATTTGTGGAGTCTTAGTGGTTCGCAGATTAGACACAGAGCTTTCCGCTCACAGAGGCAGAAACTGAATCCGGGTATCCTCGTCGAGAAATGCTGCAGTGAATCCTCTGTCGTAAGTCTTTGACTGTCGTCGTATCCGGGTCAGCAGGTTAATTGTAAATATAGGTCGAGCTTTTCTTTTGTTCCCATTCGAGACAGGCGATGTTCTCAGAATCCTCGGCGAGGATCTCCTCGCTTAACTGATCGGTCGTGGCGGCGGAACCAAGACTCAGCTCATAAACGACTTTTCCATTTTCACCTTCCCCAAGGCCTCGCTCCAATTGGCGCAGCTCGAAACTGCAATCATGTCTTGCAAAAAGCTTTTTCAGCACCTGATGAGTCTGATCCAGGTTCCGTGTCTCGATGCGAATTTCCATGGCGCGAAATATTTGGCTGGATTCGAAATACTCCAGAATCCAGAGCGCGAAAAGTACGAAGAGAGTCAGGATGAGCGCCATGTCCAGACGGCCCACTCCGCAAGCCAGTCCCACGCCCAGACAAATCAAGAGCACCGTTGTCTCCTTTGGATCGCGAATGTTGGTGCGAAAGCGAACCAGGGAGGCGGCGGCAAAAATACCGAATGCCCGCGCAGCGCTATCGCCCACGATCATCATCATCGCCGCCGCCACCACGGCCAACAATATCTGCGTTTGGGCCACGTAGGGATTACGCCTGGTCAGCGACAGGCCACGGCGCCAGCGAAAGGCGAGCAGCATCGCGAGGAACGCGGCAATCAGAAACCGCAGCAGCACGCGCGCGGCAATCAGTCCCCGCTCAGCCTCGACATTTGCACTCCCCTGCGAACCGTCGAGGCCGAAAAGTTCATTGATAATCGAATGTTTGCCCCGGTTCTCATCAGATGCGAGCGCCTCGGGCGAAGCAGTTGAAGCTGGTTGGGTGGCAGTTGAAGATGAACGATCTGCTGCCGATTTCCTGGCGGAAGTTGCGGTCCGGTCAAGCACAATGTAAGTGAGCAGCCCGCTCCCGATCAGGATTCCCAACAGGATTACTATTAAGCCGACCGGCTGTTTCTTCATCGCTTGTAAACTCCTCCAGTTCGACGGGGTCTCTCAGTTTGTGCAGCGCGCGTCAATAATCGTTTTTGCCTTGCGCACGAACTCTGCGGTCCACGCCGCCGGTGGCTGATCGCGTTCTTCATTGCGCGAAGCATGAAATATGCGCGTAATCGTGCCGTTCATTTTTTCCGCATTGAGCAAACGCTGCAGACCGTCAGCCAGAAGCTGCCGGCCTGATTCGCTGATGCTCGTATCGCCCACGCTTTTGGCAGTTGTCGAACAGCGCCCACCGCTCACCTTGATGGGATCCTTGCCCATCCAGTTTTGCAGCGTCGCCTTCTTTTCGCTGGAACTGCTGTAACCAAAGGTCGAGCCCATGTCGCTGACGTAGTAGACCGCCTGGCCCGGCTTGCAGATCCGCGACCCGTCGGCCGCCCGCTTCGAATCAAGACAGCTGAATTTCTGGTTGTCAGCCTTGGTATCACCATGGTCGATGAACGCCAGCCACAGCTTGAACGCGTCAATCTCGGCGCGCGGAGCCCCGTGCTTCAGCAACTCGGACAATGAGCCGGCCAGAGCCCCGGAGTCTTTGTGGTTGCATTTCACATCAATGCCGTCACCCAACGGTAGTTCAATGCCGGCGGCTGGCTGGAAAGGTGAGAAGGGTACTCCCTGAAACTTCTTGTTCAAGCTCTGCTCGCAGTTGGGACAGGTTACGTCGGCTACCCACTCATCATCAGCGAAAAAGCCCAGCGCCTTTGAAAAGCGGGATGACAGGAACTCGCCATAGATTTCGCCGTTTCTCTTGTCCCTGCTCTGTCCCTTGAAGTGAGGTTTGATCTTATACCGAATCAGCTCTCCGTCCGTGTCAAGCACGCCAGGCACAGAACAGTGGAACTTTGGCGTCGTACCCGTTCCCTCCTCCGGCTTCTTATTGGCGACGCATTTGAGCGGTGCAGCCCGCCCGTCGGCAGCCACCGCCAGGGCGCCTGGGCGGCGAGCAAGTCTGCGATTGAAACCCAAAACCGGATCATAACCAGGATCAGGCCGGGCGAAAACTTTGGCGGTTCGTTCCGCCTGTTCCCGCGCTTCCGCGCTGAAACAGACTTTCTGGGCGGTCGCCGGCAAGGCCATCAACATCAAGAGCAAAGGCGCGCTTAGCGCCCGCAAAATCCTGCCAGTCATAGTCGGACCTCTCGCTTGATCATGAATTCAGACAAAGCCACTCTTCAAAGTGCAATTGACTGTTAAAGGGTGGTTCCCCCGAGGCTACCGGCACACGTTCATAGTATCCGTCGGCGTTGAGAATTCGTGCTTTGACGTTATCTTTCAGATAAGCGCCCAGAATCTCGTTCTTCAAATGTGCCTTTAGGTTTTCATCAAGCACCGGAGTCACCACTTCCACTCGCCGATCGAGATTACGTGTCATCCAGTCCGCGGATCCAATATAAACATCTTCTTTACCGCCGTTGGCAAAATAGAAAATTCTGCTGTGCTCGAGAAACTGGCCCACGATACTTCTGACCCGTACAGTTTCTGACAGTCCCGGTACTCCCGGCCGCAGCATGCATGAACCGCGTACTATCAAATCAAGCTGCACTCCAGCCTGTGAAGCGCGGTAAAGCGCATCAATGATTTCCAGGTCCGTCAAACGATTGATCTTTGCGGCGATGCGTGCTGCTCTCCCTGCCTGCGCATGAGCAATCTCTCTCTCGATCAAATCCAACATGCGTGCCCGCAGATTTACTGGCGCTACCATCAGGTGCGTGTACTCGCGCGGCCGTGAAAATCCCGTCAGATAGTTGAACAAGTCAGTAGCATCGTCTCCGATTTCGGGGTTGGCGGTTAACAGCCCCAGGTCGGTGTAGACTCTCGAAGTGGTCGGATTATAGTTTCCCGTGGCGATGTGGACGTAGGTTTGCAGTCCGTGTTTTTCCCGGCGGATGACGAGGGCCACCTTGCTATGGGTCTTGAGTTTTACCAGCCCATAGACGACATGAACGCCGGCTTCAACCAACCGGCTGGCCCATTCGATGTTGTTTTCTTCGTCAAAACGCGCCTTGATCTCCACTACCGCCGTCACCTGCTTACCTTTTTCACTGGCTTCAATCAACGCCTCTGGTATCGGCGAATGCTTGCCGGTGCGATAGAGACAGATTTTGATTGCCAGGACTTTTGGATCTCTGGCCGCCGCCTCAATGAAATCTGTTACTGTCGAATAGCAGGTGTAGGGATGATGGAGCAGGATGTCCTGCTTCCTGATGGCTTCGAACATCCGGCTCTTTTTGCTTAACGGCGCAGGCACTTTCATGCGGATTGGTTTATCGCGCAAGGCGGGCAAATCAAGACTGTAGAGTTGCATTAGATCGCCGATGCCCAGGATCCCGCCGGTCACGTAAATATCATCCGGCTCGATCTTAAGTGATTCAGTCAAGTACTGGACCATCTCCGCCGGCATCGCGTCAGAGACCTCGAGGCGCACGGCGTTGCCGAAGCGCCGTTCGCGCAAAGACTCCTTAATCCGCGCCAGCAGGTCCCCGGCCTTGTCGTCCCTAATCTCAACATCAGCATCGCGGGTGACGCGAAACAGATAGCTCTTGCTGAGACGCATACTGGGAAAAACAGAATGCAGGTTGGCATCAATCAGTTCTTCGAGCAGGACAAACCTGTGTTCAGTCTCATTGACGGGCACCAGGCGCGGCACAACAGAAGGCACTTTGATGCGCACGAAACGTGGCAGACTTCCGATGGTCACCGGCTCATCGGACACAGAGTCGACTTCGACCGTCAAACCGATATTGAGACTGAGATTGGCGATATGGGGAAAGGGATGGGCTGGATCCACTGCCAGCGGCGTTAAGACGCCGAAAACGTTCTTCATGAAATACTGATTGAGATGCTTTTTTTCACGAGTGCCGAGGGAGTCATACGCTACGATCTCTACTCCATTCTCAGCCAGGCCGGGAAGCACGCGGTCACGCAAGCACTTTACCTGCTCTTCCACCATCGGCAGCACGCGCGTGCGGATCACCGCGAGTTGCTCGGCTGGTGTAAGTTCGCCGGGCAGTGGTTGCAGATCACTGATGTCCAGCATTTCCTTCAGGCCCGATACACGGACCATAAAAAACTCGTCCAGATTACTGGTAAAGACTGCCAGGAACTTTAGTCTTTCGAGCAGCGGAACTGATTCGTCGGTCGCTTCCTCCAGTACGCGCTTGAAAAACTCCAGCTGGCTCAAGTCCCGGTTAAAAACGGACCACGCCAGAAAATGTTTGTCCTCCGCGGGGTTCGCCAGCGGTATTTTCGCCAGCCGGGCCAGCGGTTCGCTTTTGCCCTCCTCGAGCACGCTTTTCTCTTGTACACCCTGGTTGTGCTTATCCATTCTGACTCAGCTCCATATCCTGCAAATCGGTGTGAAAGACAATCAACACGTTATCGCGTATTCCAGCTCAAGGGAACGTGATTAGAACCTCTCACAATTACCACTCGCGTAGGTCTCTTCAGAGTACCGGGGACTGCAAACCCTTAAGAAGGGTCATAAGTTCGTCGCGCCGGCACGCTTTTGAACTCACCGGTTTCAATGATGTAGGCGGTAAGCTGATTGCCGTAAACGCAGCCTGTGTCCAGGCCAATGGCCCTCTTCCCCCGGCGCGGTTCTGACGCCGGCCAGTGGCCAAACAGTACGATCTTTTCCCCGTCATACGATTCATACCAGGGCAGACCGTCGCGCGCAGTGCGATCGGGCCCCAGGCTGCGCAGCTCCGTTAGATCATCGGTTGTTTGAGAATGCAAAGCTACGCCAGGCCGCAGCCCGGCATGCACGACCAGATGAGTTCCCAGATCGATGGTGAAGGGCAGCGAGTTCAGATAGGTAACGTAATGTTCTTTGTCTTTTTTAAGTTCCTTGTGCGTGGGTTTCTGTGAATCCTTCAACTTGAATTTTTCGCCGTTCCAGCGCCGGCGCAAGGCCAAATCATGGTTGCCAATCACCGCGGAAAACCGGGGCTCAGACATAAAACGTTCGAGTACCTCCCGATTCTTTGGGCCCTTCGTTATTAGATCGCCGACCGAGATGAGACGGTCTTCGGCACTGAACGCGACTGCTGCAAGCATGTCTTCCAGTTCGTCGTAACAGCCATGAATGTCGCCGACAACAATCGTGCGAGATGCCATCTTCTCTCAACCTTCTTTGAAAACTTGTTTCGGGAGTACAGTAACATTAGGCCCGATTCCCGATAGCGTCAAGATAAGCTGCGGAGGATATTTCGGTATAATCCTGGGACCGCACGCATCCTGCGTGCTGCAGTGGCGGCAAAGAAGCGTTAGCCTCGGAGAGTGACCCTGGAGGCCCTGACACTCGTTGGCCTCTCCCTACTTGCCAAAGAAATCTGGGGTATCCGGCGTGGGGATATCGACTTCCCCGGCAGGTTCAGCTTAAAAGCAATGTCGATCCGGGTTCGACGCGAGAATACGAAACTGTTCATATTGCAGGAGCAAAGCCATGAAAAGAATCCTTTATATTGTCTGCCTGATCGTGGCCCTTAACGTAGCGGGCTTTAGCCAGATCCGATTGCGAATTCCCAGGCCGCGCACAAATCAGCCGCCGCCGCCGGGGCAGGTAGATCAGCCGGTCGCACCCGCACCAGCACCCGCAAGCGGCGGCGATCGCGTCGACGATGGGTTCACGTGGTTCGAAGCTGTCTCAACGGAAGCGCTCGGGCAGAATAACATTCCCTACAGCACTGGCTGGGTGTTGAAGAGTCATGTGCGCGTCTTCGGAGAGTATCCCAATCGCAGCGCGATTAAGCTGGTCGTTACCAAAGCGGGTCGGGCCGTTGCGACAACCCGCTGTGAGGTCGACATCTATCACCGCGGGCCGAATGACATCGACGAAAGTTACATGTGGACCAACGAATGCTGGCGCAAGGATACGGCGACCAAAGAAACTGGGAACTTTGACGTGCGGGTGCTCGCGGTCAACGGCGATACGGATGAAGAAAAACTGGTGCGGACTTACAAGATAGAAGTCCGAGGAGCCCACCGCGTGCCGGCGGGCCAGCAACCTGGCGAAGCACCACCGCAATATTTCATCCCGCGCCATGCGGAAGCGCCCGTGAGCTTTATCTTTTTGCGACCGAGCGGCTACACAAATTACTTTGAATTCGGTAGCCGCCCTGAACGCTCGGGAGCAAATCTGGTGGAACTCTATTTCAACCTCTCCCCCAGCCCGATCGGCCACGACTTGCCGCACGGCTACATGCGGTGCTCTGTAGATGGCAAGCGCCTTTCAATGCCCGGTCCAATGCCCTATGCCGATCAGGCAGTCAGCCGTGTGGCGCGGAGTTTTCAGGTGATTCACACCGACCGGGACGCGCCGCAATACAAGCGCGGCACCGAATACCGCGACGAGATTGGGTTCCGCATGGTCCGTCTGCAGGCGCCGCTTACCTGGGGTCGCGTGCGCGACACCAATCGCCTTGCGCTCGAGGACTATCCCGGCAACTGGGAATGCAGCTTAATGAACAATGGTGAAGTCTGGCGCACCTGGCGGTGGCGCATTGGCAGCAGCGGAATGCCGGAAGTACATCCCGAACAAAAAGGCAAAAGCCGGCTTCCCCATCTCCCAGCTCGGCGCTACCACGATACTTCCGTGCGGTTCGCTGTACTTGGCAGAGTTACTGGTGATTGCTGACAACCCGGGCCAGACGGATGGGATCGGCCTGCAGTTGGTCTTGATATTTCAGGAACACAAATCACCGTGAGGGCGAGGTATCAGGATCGGGCGCGGCGGCCTGCTCATCGGCCACCCAGGAGACGAAGAGTCGCAACCAGCTTTCTGTCGGTTCAGCAATCTGTACGCCGACTCGTGCCGTGCCGTAAACAGCCGGTGCAACGCGGACTACTATAGCGGTCACTTCGATTGGGCCGCCATCCGGTCGGTGGGCGCGCAGGTATAGACGTTCGCCGCGCGTGACCTTTTGATTGAGATGGAACAGCGCGCCGGAAGTTGAGATGTCATCGGTTTCGGTTGGCTCGCTCCAGGCCGACTGATCTTCTGCGCGACCCGACACCACAATGGCGATGCGCAAAGACATGCGCAGTGCGAACCTCTTCTCTTCGTTGTTATAAGGGGTACTCATGGTTTGCAATGCCGTTGCTCCAAACTCATCTCAGGAATACGCGCGACGCGCGTCTCCTGCCTCATCATTCCATCGATAGAAACCTTCCCCTGTTTTCTTGCCCAATTTACCTTCCGCAACCAGCCGGCGCAGAATCTGCGGCGGACGAAAGGTCTCAGAACCAAGCTCCAGATGCAAGTACTCAGCGATGTTGAGGCGCACATCGAGCCCAACCAGGTCCGTAAGCTTCAGTGGCCCCATAGGATGGTTATAGCCCAGTTCCATCGCTTTATCGATATCCGGCGCACTGGCCACGCCCTGCTCAAACATCCTCATTGCTTCCAAACCCAGCGCTACTCCCAGCCGGCTTGAAGCAAAACCCGGGACATCCTTTACTACAATTGTCTCTTTTCTCAGGCGCCGCCCCACCTCGCGCATGGTCGCGACCGTCTGATCGCTTGTTGCCTGACCCACCACAATTTCAACCAGGCGCATGAGGTGAACAGGATTGAAGAAGTGCATACCCACCACCAGCTCGGGCCGCGTTGAGGCCCTGGCGATTTCCGTAATCGAGAGCGAGGAGGTATTGGTGGCAAAAATAAACGAAGTTTGCGCCAGCGATTCCAGCTGCTGCAGGATCTCCTGTTTCAATGGCAATTGCTCAGGTGCTGCTTCAATCACCAAATCGGCCTGGGCCGCATCCTGCAAACTCGTGGTGCCGCGAATACGTTGCAGGGTTTCATCGCGGTCTGCTTCAGTGAGCTTGGCGAGCTTGATTCCTTTTTCCAGATTACGCTCGATGGCCTGGACGCCGCGGGCCAGTGACTCGCGATCGACATCCCGGAGAATAACCCGGTAACCCGCTCCTGCGGCAACCTGAGCGATGCCGTGGCCCATGGTGCCGGCGCCAATCACAGCTATGCTTTCGACAATGGGAGCGATAGTGTCTTTCAAGGATGTGCGGAATTCTCTCCTTCAGGCCGGGCTTTGTCGGTCAGTAAAGCTTCGGTTCGACTAGCCTAATAGCAGTAGTTATACTATACGCATTACCCAAAAGGCTATACTCAAGAGCAGTTTGACGCCAGTATTTCAAGTTTGAAACCCGAGAGGTGGAACAAAGTTAATGGAGAAACAGACTATGATCAGGGACGTCGTAATCATAGGTTCGGGCCCGGCCGGATTGACTGCGGCGATTTATACCGGGCGGGCCAATCTGGCGCCGCTCCTGATTGACGCGCCGGCGGATGCGGAAAAGCAAACCTCGCCCGGCGGCCAGCTAATGATTACGACTGAGGTTGAGAACTATCCCGGATTTGCTCAGGGCATCCAGGGGCCCGAGCTGATGATGGAGTTTCGCAAGCAGGCTGAGCGGTTTGGCACCCAGTTCCTCGAGGCCTGGATCACGAAGGTGGAGCTGCAGGAACGCCCTTTTACCCTGCATACGGACGAGTACATTATCAAAGCGCGAACCCTGATTATCGCTTCCGGCGCTTCCGCCAAATGGCTCGGGATCCCCGGCGAAGCCAAGACGCCTGAAGGCTTCGGCGGTAATGGAGTTTCCGCTTGCGCGACCTGCGACGGCCCCTTGCCGGCCTTCCGAAACAAGATCCTGGTGGTGGTAGGTGGGGGCGATACCGCAATGGAGGAGGCTACTTTTCTGACTCGCTACGCTGC
>Ga0209798_10000085_pt1 | contig 48616 bp, 39 predicted proteins | sample DOMMetBare3Fresh_FD_187475 | JGI IMG/M metagenome (GOLD analysis project Ga0209798, IMG submission 187475) | Wetland sediment microbial communities from St. Louis River estuary, USA, under dissolved organic matter induced mercury methylation -... | ecosystem: Environmental > Aquatic >...
CGCCACGCGCGAGTGCCCCCGTTTCCGAAGCTCGTGATACGTCGCAGCAACCCCCTGACACGAGCTTCGGAAACCAAGGGGCACTCGCAACTCTATGATTCTAGTGCCGCTTTTCGATTTGAAGTTCCTAATCGAGCTTGCTGCAGGTGCTATCGGAACTTCAAATCGGCGGCACTGGTGTGTTGAATCCGGCACAGCGGCACGAATCTACCGCCCGGCTGCTGGTATTCGATTGCTTTCTCGCGCGTCCTGCCAATAAAATTACTGGAAAGTCCGTTGGTTAGGGGCGTTGGAATGATCCCCGGCAAGTGCCGTATTATTGCGATGGTAGCGGCGATATTGGCCGCATCGACGCCGGCACTAGCGCAGATTCCCTCAAGCGAGCTGCCCGGCCGCGAGCGCGAGCGCTTCCAGCAGCCCACCCCTGCGCTCGCGCAACCCGGCGCGCCAACCATGACGCTGCCGGGCGCGGTAGCACCCCCCGGCGCGGACCGAATGACCCTCGTGCTGCGCGGCGTTCGGACGGTGGGCGGCACCATCTACCGTTCCGAGGAGCTGGCGGCGCTTTACCAGGACCTGATCGGGCGCCAGATCACGCTCACCGCGGTCTATGACATCGCGGCCCGCATTACCGCCAAATATGGCGCCGATGGCTATGTCCTGTCGCGCGCGATCATTCCACCGCAGGAGCTGACGCCTGACGGCGCCACCGTCACGATCCAGATTGTGGAAGGCTACGTCGACCGGGTGGAATGGCCACCATCGCTGTCCAAATATCGCGACTTCTTCGCCGACTATACGGCCAAGATCATTGCCGACCGGCCAACCAATGTCCGCACTCTCGAGCGCTACCTGCTGCTCGCGGGCGACTTGCCGGGACTGAAATTCAAGAACAGCCTGAAGGCGTCCGCCACGCAGCAGGGCGCCGCGACGCTGGTGGTCGAGGTGGTCGAGAAGCCCCTCGACGTATCGGCCCGCGTCGACAATCGCGGCACCAAGGCGCGCGGGCCCTACCAGTTCAACAGCAGCACCACGGTCAACAACCTGCTGCGCATCCACGACGCCTTCACGGCCACCTACGCGGGCGCGTTCGACCTGAGCGAGCTGCAATACATGGCGGGCAGCTATCGCCAGGTGCTCAACAGCGAAGGGCTCGCCTTCTTCGCCAGCGCCAGCAACAGCCGCGGTCGGCCGGGCACGCCCGATCTGCGGCTCCTCGAATACAAGACCAGGAGCAATCTGTTCGAGGGCGGCGTCAGCTATCCGGTGATCCGCCTGCGCGAGAAGAACCTGATCGTATCCGGGCTGTTCTTCGCCACCGACGACCGCAGCGACATCCTCGGCGCACTCAATTCGCATGACAAGCTGCGCGGCGTGCGCCTCAAGGTCGACGCCGACCTCGCCGAGACATCGGGCGCCGTCAACCAGCTCAACGTGGTCGCGAGCCAGGGCATCAAGGGCCTCGGCTCGAGCCAGAATGGCGATCTGGTCCTGTCCACCGCCAACGGCCGCGTGGATTTCACCAAGGTCGAGGCCACCTATTCGCGCACGCAGCCGCTGTTCGAGCGCCTGTCGCTCTTGGTCGCCGCCCATGGCCAATACGCCGCCAACCCGCTGCTGTCGGCCGAGCTGTGCGGCTATGGCGGCCGCGGCTTCGGGCGCGCCTTCGATCCCTCGCAGCTCGTCGGCGACCAATGCGTCGAGCTCCTGGCCGAGCTGCGGCTCGACCTGCCGCACACCATCAAGCAGGTCAGCCAGGCGCAGCTTTACGCCTACGCCGACCGCGGCTGGCTGCACAATCTGGCGCCGGTGGTCGGCACGCCGGTGAACCTTGATGCGGCGTCGGTCGGCGGCGGCATTCGGCTCGGATGGCAGCCGCCGTTCGCGCCCTATGGGGGCTTCTCGACCGATCTGTCGGTCGCCAAGGGGATCGAAGGGCCGCGTGATGACTGGCGATTCTTCTTCATCGTTTCTGGACGGCTGTAGGAGAGCAAGCGATGCGTTTGCGCAACGTGCTCCTGACCTCGACGGCGCTGCTGGCGCTTGGTGCCGGGCCGGCCGTCGCCGGGCCCGACGGCCCGGTGGTCGTCGGGGGCGCCGCCACCGTCACCGTCACCGGCGCCGGCACCGGCTCGACCGTCATCAACCAGAGCAGCAATCGCGCCATCATCAACTGGAACACGTTCAACATCGGCGCCGGCGAGACCACGACCTTCGTACAGCCAGGCTCGTCATCGGTCGCGCTCAACCGCGTCACCGGCGGGCTCGGGCCCTCGCAGATCTACGGCACGCTCAACGCCAACGGCCATGTCTTCGTGATCAACCGCGACGGCGTGCTGGTCGGTCCCTCCGGCGTCATCAATACCGCGGGCTTCCTGGCCTCGACCATCGACATCAGCAATGCCGACTTCATGGCCGGTCGCTACAACTTCAACATCGCCGGCCGCCCCGATGCCTCAATCATCAATCAGGGCCGCATCACGGCAGCGAGCGGCGGCTTTGCCGCGCTGGTGGCACCCGGCGTGCGCAACTCCGGCACCATCACGGCGACGCTCGGCACCGTCGCGCTCGCCGCCGGCAACAGCTTCACGCTCGACCTCTACGGCGACAAGCTGATCCAGCTCTCGCCCTCGGACCAGATCGCCAGCCAAGTGATCGACGTCGCAACCGGCAAGCCGCTTTCTTCCCTCGTGACCAACGAAGGCAAGCTGTCGGCCAATGGCGGCCGCGTCGAGCTGTCCGCGGCGGCCGCACGCGCCGTCGTCGATTCGGTGATCAACACGTCGGGCGTGATCGAGGCGAACTCCGTTGGCACGCGCAACGGCCGCATCGTGCTCGGCGCCGCGACTGCCGACAGCAAGCCCGCGGGCGCGCCCACGCAGACCGTCAAGGTTGCCGGAACGATCTCGGCCGCGGGCAAGCAGAAGGGCAGCAAGGGCGGCAGCGTCGTGGTGACCGGCGAGGCCATCAAGGTCACGGGCGCCAAGATCGACGTGTCGGGCGACGCCGGCGGCGGCAAGGTGATGCTCGGTGGCGACTGGGCCGGCGGCAATCCGGCGCAAGGGCTGGTCAACAACCAGAGCGCCGCGCTTGAGAGCTACAAGATCGCCAACGCGACGACGCTCAGCGTCGATGCCACGACCACCATCGACGCCTCGGCCAAGAGCTCCGGCAATGGCGGCAAGGTGATCCTCTGGGCCGACAGCCAGACCACCTTCGCGGGCACGATCTTCGCGCGCGGCGGCGAGCGCTCCGGCAACGGCGGTTTCGTAGAGGTGTCGGGCAAGCAGCAGCTCAGCTTCGCCGGCACCGTCGACACCCGCGCACCGAACGGGCTCGCCGGCACGCTGCTGCTCGATCCCGACGACTACATCATCGACGCGAGCGCAGCCTCGACCATCGTGGGCAATCTCGCTACCACCAACGTCGTCATCTCGACCAGCGCGGCCGGCATTGGTGGCGTCGGCAACATCACCGTCAATGCGCCCGTGACCTGGTCCGGCGGCAACAGCCTGACGCTGAGCGCCTACCGGGACATCGCTGTCAACGCCAATATCACCAATACTGGCGGCGCGGCTGTCACGCTGCGCGCCGACAACACCGGCAGCGGGGTCGGGACCGTGAGCTTCGGCGCCGGCGCGCAGATTTCGACCGCGGGCGCGGTGTCGATCTTCTACAATCCGACGAGCTACACCGCGCCGACATCTTATGGCGGCAACGTCACCGGTGGCGCGGCGCTCACCGCCTACATGTTAGTGAATACGTTCACCAACCTGCAGGACATCAACACCAACCTCGGCGGCACCTACGCCCTCGGCAAAGACATCAATGCCGACAACATGGCCCCGATCGGCAGCGCCGGGTCGCCCTTCACGGGGCTCTTCGACGGCCAGGGCCATACGATCAGCAACGCGGTGATCGCGCCGATCGCCACGGGTGTTAACAATATCGGCCTGTTCGGCGCCATCGGCACAGCCGGCACGGTCCGCAATCTCAATCTCACCGGCTTCCAGGTGAGCGCGAACCCGAACGTGACCGGGCCCGGCCAGTTCGTCGGCGTGCTCGCCGGCCAGAACGCCGGCACGATCGGCAACGTCAACGTGACCAACAGCACGGTCAGCGGCCTCCCGCTCGATGGCAACAACCTGCCGATCAACTTGGCCGGCGTGATCGCGGGCGGGCTCGTCGGCCAGAACGGGATGTTCGGCCCGAGCAATCAGCAGTCCGCCGGCTCGATCAGCAATTCGAGCGCGACGGGCGTGACGGTGACGGTGGGCGATGGCTGCATTGGCGACTGCTCAGGCGGCTTCAACATCGCGGGTGGCCTCGTCGGCTCGAACGTTGCGGGCTCGACCATCACGGGCTCGCATGCGACCGGCACCGTGACCGCGGGTGGAGCGAGCTTCGTCGGCGGGCTCGTCGGGCAGAACGGCATTCTCGATTTCGGGACCGCGTCGATCTCCGGCTCCCACGCCAACGTCGCGGTCAACATCACGGGCGAGTTCTCGGCGGCCGGCGGGCTGGTCGGATCGAACGCTCCGGGCTCGACCATCACCAATTCCCAGGCGTTCGGGACGGTGACCAGCACCGCCAGCGACATCGCTTTTGCGGGCGGGCTGGTCGGGCTCAACGCCGGAACCATCACCAGCACGACGCAGCCGGTGCTGGCCTCGGTGTGCGCGATCGGCGCTTTGTACTCCTGCGCGACCGGCAATGTGACCGGCGGGGCGTTCGGCGTGAGCGGCGGCCTCGTCGGCAGCAACCAGGGCACGATCGACAAGAGCTTCGCGAGCGGCGCCGTCACCAGCGGACCCGGCGGGCCCGACGACGAATTCGGCGGCCACTCGGCACAAGCAGGCGGTCTAGCCGGGGACAATCAAGGCACGATCAGGGATTCGTTTGCGACCGGCAATGTCGGCGCGGCCAACGTTGCGTGGCTCGGCGCCGGCGGCCTTGTCGGCGAGAACAGCGGCAGGATCGAGCGCTCGTTCGCGACCGGCAACGTGCTCACCGGCAACAACGGCACCGCGGGCGGGCTCGTCGGCAGCAACATCGCGAGCGACTGCGCCGAGTGCATCAATCCGGGAACCGGTGCCGACAACAGCGCCACCATCATCAACTCCTGGGCCTCCGGCAACGTGACGGTCGGGAACACGAGCGCGGCCGGGGGCTTTGTCGGCGCCAACGAGGGCACGATCACCACCACGGGCACCGGCACCATCACCCGCGCGACCGGCAACGTGACCGGCGGCAACGCGAGCATCCTCGGTGGCTTCGCTGGCGGCAACCTCGGCACGATCTCGCTCGCCTATGCGACCGGCAACGTAACCGGTGGAACCAACGTTGTCGCGGGCGGCTTTGTTGGCGCCAACGGCGGCAGCATCAACCAGACCTATGCGCGCGGCGCGGTCACCTCCGGCAACAGCAGCCATCTCGGCGGCTTTGTCGGAGTCAACGTGACGATCGATGTCGAGACCATGCCCGGCTCCATCACGCAGTCCTATGCGCTCGGGCCGGTCACCGGCGGCAATGAGGTGGTCGCCGGCGCATTCGCGGCACTTAACCGCGGCACCATCGACCAGACCTACGCGGCCGGTCTCGTGACCGCCGGAGCGGGCAGCACCACCGGCGGCCTGGTCGGCGCCAACAACCTGCCGCTGCCGGACTTCATCACGGGGGTTCCCTCTTCGCCGCCCGTCGGCACCGTCACCAATTCCTACTGGGACCGCCAGACCACCGGCCAGGAGAAGAGCGCCGGCGGCACCGCGCTCGACAGCGCCGTGCTGGCCGGCGCGGTGCCGGCCGGATTTGATCCGACCATCTGGTCGCACGGATCCTATCCGCATCTCGTCAATCTCGGGCCCCAGAACACCAACCCGGGCCCGCCGGTGCTGCCGCCGCTGTCGAACCAGCAGCTGCCCTCCCAGCTTCTGCTCGTCCAGAACAACCCGGTCAGCCCGCCGCCACCGCCGCCGAGCCTCGTCGACACGCAGACCATCAACCAGCAGCAGCAACAGCAGCAGGGCCAGCCCGGGCCGCAGACCGCGAGCATCAACAACCCGATCCAGCTCGATGTCGGCTCTGGCCGCTACTTCTTCCTGCCCCCGCCCGAGGAAACGCGCCTCGTGCAGGACGAGGTGGTGATCCAGCTGCCGTGCAATGCGCCGCAGCAGGCGCTGAACGAGGCGCTGGGCCAGCTCCAGCTCACGGTGCTCAACACCCAGTGCCTCGCAACCAGCAACGTGGCGATCTACCGGCTGCGCACCGCGACCAGCCAGACCCTCGCGGGCGTGATCCGCTCGCTCGCCAACTACCGGATCATTGCAGCCGCCCAGGCCAACTATCTCTATACGCTCGGGCAGGACCTGGCCGGCGAGCGGCAGCAGGGCGACTCGGGCCAATACGTCCTCGACAAGCTGCGGCTGGGCGACATCCACCGCCGCGTGCGCGCCAACAACATCCCGATCGCGGTGATCGATTCCGAGATCGATGGCACGCACCCCGATCTCGAAGGCGCGGTGATCGACCGCTATGACGCGACCGGCGTCGAGGAGAAGCCGCACGCGCACGGCACCGGAATGGCGGGCGCCATTGCGTCGCATCGCCGGCTGCTCGGCACCGCGCCGGGCGCAAGGCTGCTCGCGATCAGGGCCTTCTCGACCCAGGCCTCAAGCGCGCAGAGCACCACCTTCAACATCCTCAAGGGCCTCGACTACGCGGTCAACAATGGCGTGCGCATCGTCAACATGAGCTTCGCCGGCCCGCGCGATCCCACCATCGAGCGCGCGCTCAAGGCCGCACATGACAAGGGCGTGGTGCTGATTGCCGCCGCCGGCAACGCCGGGCCGCGGTCACCGCCGCTGTTCCCGGCTGCCGACAAGCATGTGATCGCGGTCACTGCGACCGACATCGACGACAAGCTGTTCACCGGCGCCAATCGAGGCAATCACATCGCGGTCGCGGCGCCGGGCGTCGACATCCTGGTGCCGGCGCCGGAAGGCACCTACCAGATGACGACCGGCACGTCGGTTGCCACTGCCCATGTGAGCGGCATCGTCGCGTTGATGCTGGAGCGCAATCCGCGGCTCACACCGCCGGATGTCCGCCGCATCCTGATCGCGAGCGCGAAGCGGCTCGGCCCGAACGACCAGTTCGGCGCCGGCCTGATCGATCCGGCCAAGGCCTTGCAGCTTGCGGCGCCCCGCCAGGCGGAAGCGCCGCCGCCTGCGCGTCGCTGACCGATGCAAAAGTGTCAGGCCCGTTCCGCCGGGCCTGACGCGCGGCGCCGAAACAGCGCGAGCCACTCGCGCCCAAACAGCGCCAGCACCGCCCCGATGTAGATACAAGCGCCGATCACGCCCAGCGTCGCCAGCGTCGCCTCATGCCGGAACGTCGCCCATTGTGAGAACAGCGCCTCGACCGGCGCCTGCGCGAGCCAGAGCACCAGCGCGAGCGCAAGACCCGCGACCGCAAGCCGGCCGATGGCGCGCACCAGCCGCGCATCGATCGCGAACAGCCGCGCCCGCCTGGCGAACCATATGAGCAAGAGAAAGTTCACCCAGGCGCCGGCCGCGGTTGCCAGCGCCAGCCCGACCTGCGCCAGCGGCCCCATCAGGGCGACCTTGAGCGCGACATTGACGGCGACCGCGACGGCGAGCGCCTTGACCGGCGTGACGGTATCACCACGGGCGAGGAAGGTGACGGAGGCGCTGCGCAGCAGCACGAATGGCAGAAGCCCGAGCGCGTAGGCGGCGAGCGTCGCCGCCGCGGCCTGCGCGTCCGCCGTGGTGAAGGCGCCGCGCGTGAACAGCGCGCGCATGATCAGCTCGGGCACCATCAGGAAAGCGACCACACAGGGCACCGAGAGCAGCAGCGTGAGCTCGACCGCGCGGTTTTGCGAATGGCGGGCGCCAGCCTCGTCGCCGGCCGCAATTCGCTTGGCCATCTCGGGCAGCAGCACGGTACCGGCCGCAATGCCGATCACGCCGATCGGCAACTGATTGAGACGGTCGGCATAGTAGAGCGCGGACAGCGCACCGGTCGCCAGGAAGCTCGCGATGATGGTGTCGGCGAACAGCGCGATCTGAGTCTCGGCGGAGCCGACGGTCGCCGGCCCAAACCGCTTGAGGAACAGCTTGAGCTCCTCATCGAGGCGCGGCCAGCGGAACGCCGGCCGCGCACCCTGCCGCGTCACATCGAGGGCGAGCAGCAGCACCTCGAGACAGCCCGCGATCAGCACGCCCCAGGCCGCGGCGTGTCCGGCGGTCGGAAACAGCAGCGCGAGCGCCAGCGCCGCCATGATCGAGAAATTGAACAGGATCGGGGCCGCAGCGGCGGTCGCAAAGCGGCCGAGCGCGTTGAGTATCCCGCCGTAGAGCGTCACCACCGAGATGAGCAGCAGATAGGGAAACGTGATGCGGGTGAGATCGACAGCGAGTGCGAAGCGGCCCGGATCGTCGGCAAAGCCCGGCGCCAGGAGCGCGATCACCCAGGGCGTGAAGGCGAGCGCTATCACGAGCAGCACGACCTGACTTGCCATCAGCAGCGTGAACACGCGATCCGCAAACAGGCCCGCCGGATCGCGGCCGCCCTGCTCGTGAATGCGCGCATAGGCCGGCACGAACGCCGCGTTGAAGGCGCCCTCGGCGAAGATCGCACGGAAATGGTTGGGCAGACGGAGCGCCACAAAGAATGCGTCAGCGATCGGGCCGGCGCCCAGCACCGCCGCCAGCACGATGTCGCGCGCGAAGCCGGTAATGCGGGACAGGAGCGTGAAGCCGCCGACCGTAAAGATGCGTCCGAGCATCGGCCCGCCTTGAATGTCGCGCCCCGTGGGAAGCCAAGCACTACTCGGACAGCGCTATCCGCCCAGCGCCCGGCGCACCGCCTCGATGATACGGTCCTGGGTCGGCTCGTCGAGATAGGCGTGCATGGGGAGGCTCACCACCTCCTCGGCCAGCCGCTCGCTCACCGGCAGGCCGCCGTTGGCGACCGGAAAGTCCCGGTAGGCGGCCTGACGATGCACGGGCTTTGGATAGTGGATCGCGGTCGGGACGCCCTGTCCCTTAAGCACCGCCACGAATTCGTCGCGGCGCCCGCGCGGCAGACGGATGGTGTACTGCGCCCACACCGACGTCATGCCCTCGCCCAGGCGAGGAACCGTCGCGAGGTCGGCGAGCGCCGCGGAATAGCGGCGCGCGACCTGGTCTCGCGCTGCGATCTCGTCCCTGAAGATATTGAGCTTCTCGATCAGCACCGCCGCCTGGATGGTATCGAAGCGCCCGTTCAAGCCGATGCGAACGCAATCGTATTTCTCGGTGCCTTCGCCATGGACCCGAATGCTGCGCATCACGCCGGCAAGGTCGTCGTCATCGGTGAACACCGCACCGCCGTCGCCGTAGACGCCGAGCGGCTTGGCCGGGAAGAAGCTGGTCGCGGTCGCCTGCGCCAAGGTACCAACTGCCCGGTTCCGGCAGAGCGCGCCGAATGACTGGGCAGCGTCGCCAAGCACGAACAGATTCTCGGCCCGCGCGATCTCGCCGATGGCGTCGTAGTCGGCGGGCTGGCCGAACAGGTCGACCGGGATCACAGCCTTGGGCTTGAGGCCAAGCCGGTGCGCCACCACCAGCGCCTGCTCGACGCTGCGCAGATCGATATTGAAGCTTGCCTCCTCCACGTCGGCAAAAATCGGGGTCGCGCCAACGAGCGCCACGACCTCGGCGGTGGCGTGAAAGGTAAAGCCAGGACACACAACGGCGTCGCCACGACCGATCCCTCGCGCCATCAACGGGAGCAACAGTGCGTCGGTACCGCTAGCGCAGGTGATGGCGTGGCGGGCGCCGCAGAATGCGGCAAGGTCGGCTTCCGCCGCCCGCACCTCCGGCCCCATGATGAACTGGCAATGATCGAGCACGCGCGCGACGGCGTCGTCGATTGCGCGACCGAGCCGCCGGCGCTGGGCAGCGACGTCGATGAATGGGATGGGCGCAGTCGCGGCGCGGGTGTGCTGGTTCATCGTGATTTCAATTCGACCGCTTCGGTACAGGCTCAGCCAGTCAAGCGGCGCGGTCCCTGGCGACGCGCCGCACTCGGCACCGAGGTGTTCTGCAGGCAGCGGATCGCAATTTCAAGCCCGGCCACGCCTTCTTCGCCGGTGACCGCAGGCCGCTTGCCGCTGACGACCGCGCTGACGAAGGCTTGCAGCTCCGAACGCAACGGCTCGGAATGGCCGACCGACAGATGGCGCATGGAATAGCTGCCATCCGGCTGGAAGCCGAAGCATTCGGTTACCTGCCGGGTCAGGAGGTCGCCCATGACGTATTTGTTCCTGGTGGCAACGGTCACGTTGCGCGCCTTGAAGGGCGTGATCCAATTGGTGTTGATGTGGGCCAGCACGCCCGATGCGGTGCGAAACTGCAGGAGCGCGATGTCCTCGCGCTCCGCGATCGCGCTCGCAAGCTGCGGCTGCACCTCGACGATCTCGGAATCGGTGAACCAGCGGATCAGATCGATATCGTGCACCGCGAGGTCGATCACCACGCCGACATTCGACATGCGCGGCGGGAATGGTCCGACCCGCGTGATGGCGATCGACAGGATATCCTCCTCGCGGATTGCATCCTTGATAGCGGCAACCGCAGGATTGAAGCGCTCGACATGACCGACCATCAGGGTGACGTCGGCGCGGCGCGCCGCTGCGATGATGGCGTTACCTTCCTCCACTGACGAGGCGATCGGCTTCTCCACCATCACATGCACGCCGCGCTCGATGGCGGCCATCGCAAGCTCGCGGTGCAGGTGGGTGGGCGCCGCAATGGTCAGGGCATCGACGCCGGCCGACAACAGCCCTTCGATGTCACCAAAGCCCGGACAGCCGAGCGCGCTGGATACGAAATCGCGCTGCTTGCGCTCGGGATCGACGATGCCGGCAAGTTTCACGCCTGCCAGATCGGCCAGCACACGGGCATGGTTGCTTCCCATGACACCGACGCCCGCAACTCCAACGCGCAGCAGGCCTTCCGCACCGTCCTTCACGGAGTGCACCATGTCCACGCGACGTCCCCAACTGCCCGACCAGACCCGACCTACATCCCCTAGCATGGCCGCCCGCCGCTTGGCGACCAGAATGGCGAGATGCCGTAAAACACGTTTCCTTTCAGAGCGTTACAAGGGTGCAGCGAGGACATGGCAGAGAATCAGTCGAGGCCTGAAACGGTGCCCGTGTCCTGCCGGTAACCCGCGACAGGTGCGACGTTCCGGTGCCTCGCTTGCGGAGTGACCTCGCAACCCCGGCCATGCTTCGGACATCAGGGGCACTGCAGTTGTATCATTCCGGGACCGCTTTCGATTTGAATTCCTAGCCGAGCTTGCCGCATCTGTTGTAGGAACCACCGATCCGCGGCGATCCCTTGCAGGACGCGCAATGACATCATTGTCGCAAACGAGCGAACGGTCGCGAGCGCTGGTGCCTGGCCTTGGCCTTGCGATTGCGCTCCTGGCCATCCTGACACTGATCCGCCTGGTCGGCCTCACGTTCTCGACCGTCGATTTGTTCTTTGACGAGGCGCAATACTGGGCTTGGTCGCGCGAGCTGGCGTTCGGATACTTTTCCAAGCCTCCTTTGCTCGCCTGGACCATCGCGCTTGCCGAGCACATCTGCGGCAGCTCCGAAGCCTGTATCCGGGCGCCGGCGCCGATCCTCTATTTCGGCACAAGCCTGCTGGTCTATGCGGTGGCACAGCAACTCTACGACACCCGGACCGCCTTCTACGCCGCACTGACAATCGCCCTCGCGACCGGAACCGCATTCTCGGCACGCATCATCTCGACCGACGTGCCGCTCTTGTTCTTCTGGGCTCTCGCGCTCCTCGCCTACGTAAAGCTGCTCGGCGGCGGCGGGATGCGCTGGGGCGTGGTGCTGGGGATCGCGCTCGGCCTCGGCCTGATGGCCAAATACGCGATGATCTATTTTCTGCTCGGGATCACGTTGGCGACATGGCTCGAACGCGACGCCCGGATGCTTGTTCGCAGCCCGGCGCTTTGGCTTGCGCTGCCCATTGCTCTCATCGTCGTCGCCCCGAACATTCTCTGGAACATCGACAACGGGCTCGCAACCTTCCGCCATACCGGCGACAACATCCAGGGCGGCGGCATTGCGCTCAATCCGCTCAAGGGGCTGGAATTCATCGCCGCGCAGTTCATTGTGTTTGGGCCGGTCGTGTTCGCCGTGCTGCTGGGCTCGATCGCCCGTATCGGCTCAGCCGCATTGAGCAGAGCCGACCGGATGATGCTGGCCTTTGCATTGCCGCCGCTGGTCCTTGTCACCGCCACAGGCTTTGTGACCAGGGCGCTGGCGAACTGGGCGGCGCCGGCCTTCATCTCCGCCGCGGTCGTCGTGGTCGCCATCCTGGTGCGTCGCAGGGCGTGGAAGTGGCTCGCCCTGAGCCTTGCCATCGGGATCGTCGCGCAGGCTGCACTGCTGACCGGCGATACCCTCGCCACACGGCTTAAGCTGCCCGGGCTCGCCAACGGCGACCTCTATCACCGCACGCTGGGCTGGCGAGCGCTCGGCGAGCGCACGGGCACGCTCGCGCGCCGCGTCGGCGCACGAACCATTGTCGGCGACGCGCGCGACGATGTCGCCTCGCTCGCCTACTACTGGCGCGATCAGCCGGAGCAGGTGCTGTCGTGGCCGCGAACGGCCGAACCCGATCACCAATTCGATCTCACCCGCGCGCTCAGCGAAGCCGCGCCGTTGCCGATCCTCTTCGTGAGCCGCTGCTCCTCGACGGCGCGGCTTGCCGCGCAATTCACCAGCGTCGAGCCGCTCGACAGCTTCCAAGCCCCAACCGGGCCAACCACGGCGCGCACCTACTTTGCCTTCAAGCTCGACGGTTGGCGCGCCCCAGCGCGCCCGCTCGGGGGATGCTGACCCGCTGAGCCGCCGCGCATCGCCGGCGCAGTTCCCGTATCAAGTTTCGCGAACCGCGGGTGCCGAGACCATGCCGATTGGCCGCGGCTTGCAATGGCCTCATCCGGCGATGGCACCTGACGGCCGCCGGCTCCGATCCGCGATACTTCAGTCCCAAGACTAAAGGACAGGTCGCCGACGCGCAGGGCCTCGCAAGAAAGCAGCGCCAGACCGGCACAATCGATCGGCACGCCCTTTCAATCCGACATCGGCGCCAAGACGTCAGGCTGATTCTCCGCCTCCACCCGCTTGCGCACAATCCGCCTCGCCGACGGGTCACAAGGGACCGGTTGGCCCCCACCGCACCGCTTCACCCCTATGGAGGCATCGATGGAGATCAAACTTGCTCACGAGCAAATCGGCTGGCGCTGGATCGCGATGGCGTTGGTTCTCGCCGCCATTCTGGCGGGAGCCCTCATCATGTCGGTGGCCCCTGCCCAGATTGCTCCGCCGGTTGACACGTCCGCACGCGCCAGACCGGACGCAGCATCCGTTCCGAATTTCGTTCCTTCCGACGCGGGCGACGTTGGGAACTTCGCTTTTGGCTATGTCGAGTTTGACTGGGATCCGAAGGCGCCGGGCGGCGTCCCGGGTTTTGATTCGTGGCCGCCCGGATCACCCCCTCGACGGTGAGAGATCCGTCCACCCCTCACAGCCAAGGACCGGAGAGATCAGACAATGCCCAATCAGCGTTTGCCCGACTGCAGACCTCCCCGGCGCGACGACAGCATCACGTCGGCGTCCTCACACCCGGAACTCCTGATTGGAGAGATCGTAATGAGACCACGCATTCAGATCCCGCTTACGCCCCGCGATGGCGAGGTGATCTCCACTTGGAGCAGGCGCATGCTCGCGGCTTGCGCGATCGGCGCCGCGGTGATCGTCGGATATTCCATGACCAAGCCTGCCGCGACAACGATCGCCACGCATGAGAGTAAGGGCGGACAGACGCTCGCAGGATCCTGCATGCAGTGGCATGAGGCGGCCGGTAACGCGATAGCTCGTCTGGCGCAGAGCACGAAGGATGCCGATCTGCGGCGGCTCAACGATGCGGTCGTTCGGGTGCGGCGCGCGCGCAGGAACTGCGAAGAGGGATGGCTCAGGCTGGCCTGCCAGGACTACTACGCGGTCGCCAGCAACGTCTCCGCACAGACGCACGCGGCAATGCCGGCCTGTCTGCCTGCCGCTGATGGGGCGACGGGTGCTCCCACCCGACAGCCACAGCGCAACTGAGGGCGTGCCCTCACCTGCGTCAGCAGCTTCGCAGCAACCGGCAGAGCTCAGCTACCGGTTGGCCAATGTGCTGAGGCGACGATCCGCGTCGGGAGCGCCGAACTCCTTGGCCTTCTGGTACCAGGCGCGCGCCTTGCCGACATCGGCGTCGACGCCGCGCACGCCAAGCCGCGACAGCACCACGGGATCGAAGGAGGCGCCCAATGCCAACGCGGCCGCTGCATTGCCCGCTTCCGCAGCACGCTGGAACACCAGCCGGGCGGTGACGAAGTCACCCGCTGCGACAAACTGCTGGCCCTGCTTGACCAGGACATCAATCTCCCCCGGATCGAGCGTGCGAGTCGGCGCCGGTTGCGGGGCTCTCTCGACATTCTGGGCCGGCGGCGGTGCCGCTGGCGTCCGCTCAGCACTTTGGGCTGGCGGAGTTCGTTCGGCCCTCTGAGCGGGCGGCGTTGCCGGTGTCCGCTCAGCACTTTGCGCCGGTGGCGTTCGCTCGACCCTTTGAGCCGGCGGCGCCGACGGCGTCCGCTCAGCACTTTGGACCGGTGGCGTTCGTTCGGCCCTCTGAGCGGGCGGTTGCGCTTCTGGCGCTTGCGCGGGAGCCGCCGCGCGCCTGGGCACCACCGTGACCGGTGGGGGCACCTCGGGCGCCGTGGCAACATCCAGCCGCTCCGGCGCCTGGGCTCGCGGCGGACGTGCCGGAACAGAGGGCGCCGTGACCGTCAACGTCTCGACCGTGGGCCTCGACTCTGCCGATGCAAGCCTGGGGTCGGAGGACGACGACGAGCTACCGGCCGCGAAATAGTAAGCAATCGGAGCAGCCACCGCGCTTGCGATCAACATGCTCATCACAGTCCACAATCGCCCGTGGCCCTCCCTGAGATCAGGCGGTGGCGTCAGGACTTCGGGTTGCAACGATGGTGGCACCCGATAGCCATCGATATAGGTGTCGGCGCGGCGACGTTGAACTCTCGCATCCGCAGCAGGCTGAGCCGCCGCCGGCTTCTCATCGGCCGGGCGCATCCGACCGACTGCAGCCTCACGCTGCAGCCGACGCACGCTCTCTTCCAGACGCTGCAGATCGATGTCGTCGGTCGTATCCGCGCGCGCATGCTCGGCCCCAGAATAGGTCGTGCGGCGTTCGCTCAAAGGTGACCGGCGAGTGCTCTGCGGATTCGGGGCTTCACGAAACTGCAGCGAGCTTTCGGTGAAGTCGGTGAGATCCTCCCGGTCGTCGTCTCGTGACGAAACCAGAAAGCGAGGCGGCGGCGGATCGTCGTTGCCGCCGTGCAGGGCATCGGCGGCTGCAGCGCGGCCTCGCTTGGGCGCGTACGGCGAGCGAACTGACTCGCCATCCCCGCGGCCGGCCCCGAACGGCTTTGCTGGAGAGTTACTCATGAACCGACACTCCTACTGGGCTCCCGACCACCGGCCGCTTGCCGTCCCCGCCTACCTCCAACGTCAATTCACGAGACGACGCCGACACGTTGGCGTCACGATCGCCCCGCCTTAGCGCTGCGGCTGCTGTTGCTGTTGCGGCCGCGCCCCTCGCTGCGCAGCCTGCCACTGCATGTATTCGCGGAACAGCTTGTCGCGCTGCTCCGGCGTCAGGTTCGCGTTCACGGCACCTGACGACCGCAGGAACGTGGCAAAGTCGCCGCTCGCAACCTGCGGAGGATCGCCCGCCTCCTGCGGCCGGACTTTCCGCAGCATCTCATCCGCGACGCTCCAGCGAGTCCACCCCGGAACTGTCGCTGCAAGATTGACGTCACGCCATTTGGGATGACGAGGCGGCTGACGGAACTTCTCCCAGTTGGTGAACATCGACTCGACCATGCGCGCGACGCGGCGGTAGCGGTCGTGCCCCTTCGGCCAGTTGAATACGGCGAGCACCGCGGGAACCGCAAGCGTGTCGACCGAGGTGCCCTCCGGAACCAGCCCCGGGTAGTCCTTGCTCGTGAATTCGCCGAGAGTGTAGTAGTCGGCAAAAATCTTGGAGAACGGTATTGGCAGGAGATGGTACGGGGAATCCTTCGGGATCTTCGCGAAGACGTCAATCGGCTTCCCGATCTGCCGCATCAGTGCGGAAATCTCTCCCGATGCTAGCTTTTGCATGGCCGAAGGGTTGTCGAGGAACAACTGCTCGACCTTAATGCCAATGCGCTGGAAAACGATGCTCCCTGTGAGGCTCGATCCGGCACCTTGTGGTCCGAAGCTGACCTTCTTGCCACGCAGATCCTCGAGAGTGCGGATTTCCTTGCGCGCGAGGATATGCAGCTCCGACACAGGAAGACGGATGATGTAGTTGACGCGGCTGTCGAGATTGGGCGTCTTACGCTGAGTGCGGAAGTACTCGAACACATCCGATTGGGTCACCGCGATGTCGACCCCGCGCAGGTAAAGCAGGTCGTCCATATTCGACGCTGCCCCGTAAGTGACCATCGGTATGACGCGCAGATTGTCGCCGTCGTCGAGCACCTGCCCGAGCTCGTCCGCGAAGGTCATGTAGCTGCCGGACAGCTGCCCACCCGCGATACCCACCGTCCAGTTGTTCTTCTTGTTCTTGAGCGCGGCGTCTGCTCCTCCCTCCTCGATCGACTTGGGAATGGCCTGCGCTTGAGCAGACGAAACCCAACCGAGATCGAGCAACGCGAAGCCAACAGCGTGGGACAGGAGCGCAAGGCTCAAACCCAATGCAACACGAAAAGCTACCGTACGCATCCACACCCTCCCCGAAAGCGAGCTTTCAAGCGTAGACTCTAGGCTCGGTCAAAATTGTGGTGGACAGCCATATTTATTACTCGCCCATTAAATTTTTGCGGTCTAGGTTTTTAAGTTTCTATTTATGGTTAATATGGGGCGCCCTATTGGTAATAAAATCTCTCGTCTTCGATACTATAGTACCTCCCCTCAGCATCGTCCGACAAGTATTTGATACAGAATGGAATATTTCTCTATGCTCGCTCGGCCTCGTCGGTAAACGACTTCCGATATCCGAATGCCCAGGCAAGCGCTTGCACAAGCAGCAGCAGGCCGAGCACGGACCCTAGCACCACGAGCGACGCCGTATCCAAGAATGTCGCATAGCTGCCCCCCGACATGGTCAATGCGAGTCGGAAATTGGCCTCGAGCCGGTCACCCAGGACCAGCGCCAGCAGCAGCGGCGCCATTTCGTAACCGAGCTTGCGCAGCGCGTAGCCAACGCCGCCCGAGATCACCACGATCCAGATGTCGACCACCGAGGAATTCACGCTGTAAACGCCGATGATCGAGATCACCAGGATCGCCGTGACCAGCCACTGGTAGGGGATCCGCAACAGATTCACGAATATCCCGACCAGCGGCAGGTTCAACAGCAACAAAATGACGTTGCCGATATACATGCTGGCCACGAGACCCCAGAACACTTCAGGGCGATCGGTGAGCAGCAGCGGGCCTGGTTGCACGCCGTGAATCGTGAGCGCCGAGAGCAGGAGCGCGGTTGCCGGGATCGAAGGGATGCCGAGAGCCAGAAGCGGAATCATGGCGGTGCCGGTGACCGCGTTGTTGGCGGTCTCCGGGCCGGCAACGCCCGCAATCGCGCCCTTGCCGAATTGCTCCGGATGCTTGGCGAGCCGCTTCTCGACGGCGTAGGAGACAAATGTCGAGACGACGTGACTCACGCCGGGAATGATTCCGAAGATGAAACCGATGATCGAGCCTCGCGCCACGGCGGGTGCCGATTCTCGCACGTCGTTCCAGCGCGGAATCAAGTCACGCAGCTTCGGTTGTATGGCCTTGATGGTTTCCGACTTTTCCAGATTGAGCAGGATCTCGGAGACGCCGAACAAGCCAATGGCCAGCGCGGCAAACGACAGGCCGCCCGTGAGTTCCGGACTGCCGAATGTGAATCGCGGAGCACCGGTGAGATTGTCGAGGCCGATCGTCCCCAGCAGCAGACCGAGCACCACCATGGTCGCCGTCTTGATGCGCGAGCCGGCCGAGACGATCGAGATGACGGCAAGCGCCAACAGTATCAGCACCACTTCCACCGACGGCCCGATTGCGATCATGACCTTCGCAAGCGGCGGCGCGATGAACATGAGGCCGAGGACCGAGACGGTGCCGCCGATGAAGCTGCCAAGCGCCGCCACCATTAAGGCCGGCCCGGCACGACCTTGCCGCGCCATCTCGTAGCCATCGATGCAGGTGACGACGGAGGCCGCCTCGCCCGGGATGCGCACCAGGATCGACGTGGTCGATCCGCCATACATGGCGCCGTAGAAGATGCCGGTGAGCATGATGATCCCGATGGTCGGATCAAGGCCGAACGTCAGCGGCAGCAGCAGAGTCATTCCGGCCAGCGGCCCAAGCCCCGGCAGAACGCCGACGACGGTGCCCCACAGGCACCCGATGAAACAGTACAGCAGGCCCTTCCAGGACAATGCGACCGCGAAGCCGCCCATGAGTTGATCGAAACCAGTCATCGAGGCCTTTCAGAACGGCCCGATCGGGAGCCGGACGCCGAGCAGTTCCTGGAACAGATACCAGCACGCGGCCATGCCGAGAACGGACCACACGACGGTCAGCACCAGTGACGCGCGCGCGATGAACGCCAGCAGCGCGGCGCTCAGGAGGCCGAGCGCGATGTAGGCGCCAAGCGGCTCGAACAAGAGCGGCACGACCAGCAAAGCGGAAAAGGTTATCAGAACTTGCGGGTGGCCGAATTCAACCGGTTCATCCTTGACCCGTGCCAGCCAGCAATCGACGCCGATCGCGGCCGAGAAGACCACCAGCAGCAGGCCAAGCGCCAGCGGAAAGAATCCGGGCCCCGGCAGGCCAACTCCACCGAGGTCCAGAAACCAAGCCTGCCAGGCAAACAGCAGACCGGTGAGCGCAAGCGCGCCGGCCGCCAGCATGCCGCCGCGGCGGGCACTGATCCGCCGCGGGAGAACACTTGCCTCGGGAGGTACCTGCGCTTGATCGGTCACCGGCGCCTGCTCGGCCATGCCGCCCTCTCCGATCGCGCGCGCCACTTAAGAGCGGCGCGCCATCGCGCCGCGTCACCATCGCTCGCACGGGCCGATTGCCGGCGCTACTTCTTCTTAAGGCCCAAGATTACTTCTTCTTCAGGCCCAGGTCGGTCATCACCTGCGCGAGCTTCGCATCGTCACGTGCGATAAGCTTGCCGAAGTCATCGGCACTGAGATAGGCCGGCGTAAACCCAATCGCCTTGCCGGCGTCAGCGAACGGCTGCGATTCAACCGTCTGCTTGATCGCGTTCTGCAGCTTGGTCACGATTGCCTTGGGCGTCCCCTTGGGTGCAGCAATCCCGCGCCACATGTCGAGCGCGACCGCATAGCCGCCTTCGCTCGCCGTTGCGACATCCGGGAAAATTGGATCGCGCTTCGACCCCAGCACAGCAAGCACGCGCAGATCGCCGCTCTTGACATGCGGCACGACCGCAGCCGGGAGCTGGACGATGCCTTCAATTCTGCTGCCTAGCAGGTTGACCACCGCCTGCCCTTCACCGAAGGGCACGTGGATGACATTGGCTTCGCCGGTAAGGAACAATGCCGAGGCCGAGAAGTGGGTGTGGCTGCCGGTGCCGGAATTGCCGATGCGAACCTTGCCGGGATTGCTCTTGGCGTGCTCGATCAGATCCCTCAGGCTCATCCATGGCGAGTCAGCGCGCACCGCAATGACGGGGGTTTCCACGCTCACGCGTGCCACCGCCTCGAAGGCCTTGTAGTCGAATGGCAGCGTTCCGGAATGGAAAGTGGTCGAGATCGAGTTTGAATTCCAGATGATGGAATAGCCATCCGGCCTTTGTTTCTGGACGTGGCTGTATCCAATCGCGCCGCCACCGCCCGTCCGATTGACGACAGGAACCGGAACATTCAGGCGCCTTGCCATGCCGTCGGCCAGGTATCGCGCCGTCACATCGGCCGCGCTGCCAGCTCCGAACATGACGGTCATCTCGACGGCCTTGCCAGCCGGATAGGCCGCTGGTTGTGGCTGTTGCTGTTGTTGCTGTGGTTGCTGCTGGCCAAGTGCCGCAGGCACAGCGCTTAGGCAAAGAAATCCAACCACGACAGCGGTTGCCGCATCAACCTTGATCGCTCGCATCATCCCCTCCACCAAGGCGCTCATCAGATTCAGGCTGTTCGCAAGTTTCAGGCTGTAAGCATGATCGCTTCCGCGCCGCACGAGGCCTCGCTGGCGCGCTCACCACGCTCCATACCACTACTCTATTGGCATTCTGTACTTGTATTCAGTGCCCCGATTGCCGCCACCCGCGAGTCCGGCACCCTTTCCGAAATTTTCTTGTCGCTCGTCCCGTCGTTGGCCGGTAGCTTAGTAGTGGACAACAAGAACCGCGGAATAATTCACAATCGCGTGTCGGAATCATGGCAAAGTGTGTCGCCTTTCCGATCGGCGTCAAACGTCTTGCACTGCTAGTGCCGCCGATTTGAAGTTCCTGCACCACCTGCAGCAAACTCTGCCAGGAGCTTCAAATCGAAAAGCGGCACTAGAATCATAGAGTTGCTAGTGCCCCGTTTCCGAAGTTCGTGTCAGAGCGTGTTGCAACGACTCACGAACTTCGGAAACGGGGCACTAGTCCATCGAAGCTGACACTCGCTCTCGCAACCGCGGTCCCCACTCCTTGCCGCCGATGAAATCGAGCAGCGACTGGCGCGCAGGTTCACGCTTGCACGCCGCATCGATCGAGGCCCAGGCCAGGCAAAGCATGCATGACACGACCGGGGCGCCGCCGACATTTGGCCGGTGCAGGATCGGTTCGAGCGTCGGCATTCCGGTCCCGAGCATCACGATGGCATCGAGCCGCTTAGCCGCGAGCTGATCGAGGCCCTGCTCCGCGTTGGCGGCCGGGATCGAATAGATCGGATGGAATTGATCGGAGCGGGTCGCGATCTGGACGACCCCGTCGACCACAAAGCCATGCCCCTCCCAATAGCCGACGCAGGCCTGCGTCACGGCCTCCGGATAGGGCGACACCAGCCCGATACGCCGCGCCGCCAGCGTCCGCAGCGCCAGCACGACGGCGAGCCCGGCCGTGACCAGCGGTACGCCCGTGCGCCGGCCGATGGCCGCGACCACTTCGGCTTCGCGCGCAATGCCGGCGAGATAGGATGCCCCGGTGGTGCCGAGCGCAATGGCGCCGATCGGCGCGTTGGCGAACTGCTCAACAGCCCGGCCCATCTGATCGAAGTAGTCGACCAGGCGCGCTTCCAGCGACGATTTGTCACTCGTCATTCTGGCGTTGATCATCGCTACCCCGGGCGGCAGCATGATCCAGAATTCCGGCTCGACTGTCGTGTTGGCCTGTGGCGTCAGCACGCCGATCAGCCCCTTGGGGGCATATTCAACCGCCATTGCTCATCCTCTTTCGCGACCAAGACGATCGGCCACCACGCCTGATCGGTCATCTTGAAACGACTGTGCTGCACTGCAATGTTAGGATATGACAACCGCTTCCCCGCCGTCATCTCCCGCGACGACAGCTCCCGCAACTGTCAAGCCAACGACCGACAGCGACGTGATCATCGGCGGCGGCGGCCCCGTGGGCCTGTGCCTCGCGCTGCTGCTCGTGCAGCACGAGATTTCCGTCACGGTGGTTGAGGCGGAAGCCGGCGTCGTGCGCGACCTGCGGGCCTCGACCTTTCATCCGCCCACGCTCGACATGCTTGAACCGCTCGGGATAACCGCCCGGCTTCTCGAGCGCGGCCTCGTGTGCCCGACCTGGCAGATCAGGCTGCATCCCTCTGGCGATCGCGCCATCTTCGACCTGTCGGTGCTGGCGGGCGAAACCCGCCACCCCTATCGCCTGCAGTGCGAGCAGTGGAAGCTATCCGAGGCCCTGCTGGAGCAGCTCGAGCGCTCCCCGTTCGCGCGGATTTTCTTCGGAACGAGCGTCGAAACCGCCCGGGATCATGACGACGTCGTCACCGTCGAGGTCGAGGCGGCCGGCAGGCACCAACAGCTGCGCGCGCACTATGTCGTGGGGTGCGACGGCGCCCGCAGCACTATCCGGCAGAGCATGGGGCTGGCGTTCGAGGGACTGACCTATCCGGAGACGACGCTCCTGGTCACCACTTTGTTTCCGTTCGAGGACCACCTCGAAGAGATTTCGAACGTCTCCTATTGCTGGAAGGACAACGGCAATTTCAGCCTGCTCAAGGTCCCCGGCCGCTGGCGCGTGTCGATCTATCCCGATGAGACTATTCCAATCGAGGATCAGATGACGCCGTCCGCGCTCGATGCCAGCCTGCAGGTGATCGTGCCGCGCCCAGTCACTTACGACATTGCCGAGCAGCGGCCCTATCGGGTCCATATGCGCATGGTCGAGACCTACCGGCGCGGTCGCATGCTGCTGGCCGGGGATGCAGCTCACCTCAACACGCCGGCCGGCGGCATGGGGCTCAACGGCGGCATCCACGACGCTTTCGAGCTTGCCGCCGCGCTGGTCGACGTGCTGCGGCGCGGCGCCCCCGAGCATCGGCTCGACGCCTACGACCGCCGGCGCCGGCCGATCGCGCGCGAGGACATCCTGGCGCAGGCCGATCGCAACCGCGCGCGCATGCGGGAACGCGATCTCGCGCGGCGGCTCGAGATGCTGCGAGACCTGCAAGCCATTGCCCGCGACCGCGACCGGCTGCGCCCATTCCTGCGGCGCTCGTCAATGCTCGAAGGGCTGGCCCGCGCGGCCGCGCTTGACTGACGCGTCGATTACTCGGGCTTCGCGCCGGACTCCCTGACGACCTCGCCGAGCCGCACGATGTCGCGCGCGACCATGGCGGCAAGGTCCTCCGGCTTGCCCGGGATGATGATGGAGCCCTGCGGCAGCAGCGTATTCCTCACGTCGTCGCTCTCGAGCGCCTTGACGAATTCGGCGTTGAGCTTGCGAATGATCGGCTCGGGCGTGCCGGCCGGCGCAAACAGGCCGAACCACTGCTCCATCTGCACGCCGGGAAATCCCGCCTCCGCCATGGTCGGCACGTTCGGCATGATCGGATGCCGCGCAGAGCCCGCGATCGCGAGCATGTGCAGCTTGCCGCTCTCGATGTGGGGTGCGGCCGTCAGGTAGGACGAGAACATCATATCCAACCTGCCGGCCACCATGTCGGTCACGGCAGGCGCAACGCCGCGATAGGGCACGTGCACGAGTTTCGTGCCGGTCTGCTTGGCGAGGATCACGCCGAGCAGATGCCCGCCGGTCCCAACGCCCTGCGACGCATACACCAAGCCATCCGGCTTCGACCTCGCGAGCGCAACGAGATCCTTTGCGGTTGTGGCGCGGCTGTTCTCGGGAACGATCAGCACGTTGTTGAACGAGATCAGTGGCGCGACCGGCGCGAAATCCTTGACCGGGTCGAATTTCAAATCCGTATAAAGAGTCGCATTGATGGCGTGACTGCCGGTGTGTCCCATCATCAGCAGATAGCCGTCGCGCGGGGCATTCTTGACCGCCATCGCGGCCACGTTGCCGCTGCCGCCCGGCCGGTTCTCGATCACGATGGTCTGGTTGAGGCTTTCCGATACGCGCTTTGACACAAGCCGCATCACCACGTCCGAGCTGCCGCCCGCCGCAAACGGGACCAGGATCGTGATGGCACGCGTCGGATAGCCGTCGGCTTGCGCCCACGCGCTTGCAGACACCGCAAGCCACGCCACAAGGCAGGCGGCAACCCTTGCCAGCCAGCTAGCCTTCGTACCTTCGCGCATTGTCGAGGATCTCCGCGGTTCCCAGCATGTCGTTGAGCTCGGTGAGATCGAACATCCGGTCCTGGAACGGCGCGTTGCTTCCGTTCGCGTGCAGGCTTGCATAGTAGTCGCGCGCCGTACGCGCCAAGGCGCGCACGATGCCGCCGGGAAAGATCACCAGGCGAAAGCCGATCTGGGCCAGCTCATGGGACGTGAGCAGCGGCGTATTGCCGCCCTCCACCATGTTGGCGAGCAACGGCGCCGAATCGCCCAGCTCCCTCGCCACCCGGGACAGCTCGTCGCGCGTGCGCGGCGCCTCGATGAACAGAATGTCGGCGCCGGCGTCCACGTAGAGCCGGCCGCGCTCGATGGCGCGGTCCATGCCTTCGATCGCGGCCGCATCGGTGCGTCCGACGATCAGCGTATCGGCCGACTGCCGCGCATCGACTGCGGCCTTGATCTTGCCGACCATCTCGGCCGCCGGAATCACGGTCTTGTCGGCGAGATGCCCGCAGCGCTTCGGAAAGACCTGGTCCTCGAGCTGGATCGCGGAGGCGCCCGCCCGCTCGAACAGCCTGACCGTGCGCTGGACATTGAGCGCGTTGCCGTAGCCGGTGTCGGCATCCACGATCAGCGCGCATGGCACGCGGTCGCGAATGAGCGCAATCGTCTCGGCCACTTCCGTGCTCGAGACAAGCCCGATATCCGGGCGGCCGAGACGGCAATAGGCAATGCCGGCGCCGGTCAGATAGAGCGTGTCGAACCCCGCCGCAGCCGCGATGCCGGCAGTCAGCGCGTCGCAGACCCCCGGCGCCACCACGATGCCGCGATCGCGCTCCGCGCGCTCGAGACGCGCGGAGAGCTCATTCACCTGGTCCAGAGGCATGGTGATCCCGTCGTACCGCGACACAGAGCCGATCTCACAAGCATTTTTCCGACGCGATCGGTTGTATTATCATTGCAGTCCAAGGTGCAAGTTCAGCAATTGGGCACTCACGCTCGCTCAATGGATATGCCGCTATGGGAATGACGCTTGCGGAGAAGATCGTGGCACGGGCCGCCGGGCGCGGCCATGTGACGCCGGGCGAGATCGTGACCTGCGCAGTCGATCTGGCGATGATCCACGATTCCGGCGGGCCGCGGCGGGTGGCGCCCATCCTCAAGCGCTTCGGCGTCGGCCTGTGGGACCCCGGCAGGGTGGTGCTCATCAGCGATCACTACGTGCCGGCCAGCGACGAGGAGACGCGGCGGATCGGCGAGATCACGCGCAAGTTCGCGGCCGAGAACCCCCTCGCCGGCTTCTACGACGGCGAAGGCATCTGCCACGTCGTGTTGCCCGAGCGCGGTCATCTGCGACCGGGCATGTTCGTGGTCGGAGGCGACAGCCATTCGCCGACCGGCGGCGCCTTCGGAGCCTACATGTTCGGCGTGGGCGCAACCGAGATGGCGGGCGTGCTCGCGACCGGCGAGATCTGGCTCACGGTTCCCGAGACGATCGAGATCGAATGGTCGGGCCGCCTCGCGCCGGGCATCGTCGCCAAGGACATCATGCTGTTCCTGTGCGCAAAGCTTGGCATGGAAGGAGGCCGCACCCAGGCCGTGCACTTCCGCGGCGAGGCGATCCGCTCGCTCGGCATGCAGGAGAGGATGACACTCGCCAACATGACCGCCGAGATCGGCGGCCAGACCGGCCTCGTCGATCCCGACGACACCACGGCCGCGTTCATCCGCAGAGCCGGCGCCGAGCCCGGCGACATTTTGCGCTGGCAGTCGGATGCTGACGCAAAGCCCACCGAGCATCACCGCTTCGACGCCGGCACCCTCGTGCCACAGGTCGCGGCCCCGCACAGTCCGGCCAATGCCGCGGCGGTGACAGAGCATCGGTCGGTGCCGATCCAGGTGGCGCATATCGGTGCCTGCACCGGCGCCAAGATCGCCGATCTGCGCATGGCCGCGCAGGTCCTGAAAGGACGCAAGGCCAGCGTCCCTCTGCTGGTGGCGCCGGCGTCGCGGCGCGATCAGGAAGCTGCCGCACGGGACGGCACCTTGCAGATATTGGTCGAGGCCGGCGCCAAGCTTCTGCCCAACGCTTGCGGCATGTGCGCCGGCTATGGCGGCGCGCTCGATGAGGACGTGACCTGCATCTCCTCGATCGCGCGCAACTTCAAGGGCCGCATGGGCCCCTCGAGCGCTCGCATCTATCTCGGCTCGCCCTACACGGTCGCGGCGTCCGCAGTCCGCGGCCGGATCACCGACCCGCGCGAGCTGCTGTCATGAACACCGTGCAATACGGACGCGCCTTCGTGTTCGGCGACAGCGTCAACACCGATGCGCTGGCGCCCGGCATCTACATGAAGCATCCGATCGGAACCATCGCGAGCCATTGCTTGGAATCCGTCGACCCGACATTCGCCACCACAGTGCGGCCTGGCGATGTCGTGGTTGCCGGCAAGGGCTTCGGCATCGGCTCCTCGCGCGAGCAGGCAGCGGAAGCGCTCAAGCATCTCGGCGTCGCGGCCGTGCTGGCCCGCTCCTTCGGCGGCATCTTCTATCGCAACGCGCTCAACCTCGGTCTGCCCGTGCTGGTATGCGACTCGGTGGATGGGATCGGCGCGGGCGACCTGGTCCACGTCGATGCGGCGACCGGCGTGATCGACAACAAGACGCGCGGAACGACGCTGTCGGCCGCGCCGCTGCCAGCGTTCCTGCTGGCGATGATCGCGGATGGCGGGCTGGTGCCGCACCTCGAGAAGCGTTTTGCCGACCGGCGCGCGGCCGCGCGTCAATCCTGACGTCTACCGGCCGCCGAACAGCGCCTGCAACTGGGCGCAGGACATGACCTCTGCCACGCTGCCCAGCGACACGATCGCGGCGCGGTGCAAGTCGTCCGAGAAGGCCGCGCAGCCGTCCTCCAGCAAGATGAGATTGAAGCCGCGCACATGCGCATCCCGCAAGGTTGCCGCCACGCCGCCATTGGTGACGATGCCGCAAAACGCCAGCGTGGTGATGCCGGCCTCGCGCAGCACCCATTCGAGCCGCGTCATATAGAAGCCGGAGAACGCGACCTTCTCGACCGCGAGATCGGCGGGCGCTAGCTCGTCGACCAGCGCGTGCCCCCAGCCGCCCGGCACGAAGTCACCCTTGCCGAGAAATGGCCGCAGCGTCTTGAGATGCGGCGATATGAACGGCTCGCCGTTGCGGCCAGGCACGAGCGTGAACTGCGTCGCGACGATCCAAGCGCCCCGCTCCCGCATCGTCCGTGCGAGCGGCGCGATCCGTGCCGGCAGCGCCGCGATCGATGCCGCCGTGCAGCCCGCGCGCCCATAGGCGCCACGCGGATGCAGGAAGTCGTTCTGCAGATCGACCATCACGAGGCCGAGGCGCGAGACATCGTCGATGCGCGTCGGCATACCACCCCCGCCGCTAGAACCGTTCCAAGAGCCAGCCGCGGCCGAAGACCTTGTCCTCGATGCCCTGCGCGCGCAGCGCGTGCCAGATGGTTGCGATATTGATCGGGATCACCGGCTTGCCCAATTGCTGCTCAAGCCCGGGGAAGATGTCCTGGGTGGAGAGATTGGTGCCGGCCTGCACGATCGCGTCCACGTCATCGCCCTCGAGCTGATTGAGCACCACATCGATTACCTCGCGCGGCGGCGTATGCGCGATCGACGTCGCGGTATCGCATTTGAGGCCGACCACATTGGTGACGTGGTAGCCTGACTCCTCGAGGAAGCGGCGCACCTGCTCGTCGCCCACCGGCTGATAGGGCGTGAGCGCCGCCACGCGCCTCGCTCCGAACGCATCGAGCGCGGCCTTCAGCGCCGCAGCCCCACTGGTCAGCCCGATCTCGGGGCCGATCACCTCGCGCAGCCGCATCTCGAACTCGGCATTGCCCTCGAGGCCGCCCCAGAATGTCTCGGCCGACATGCCCATCATGATGTAGCTCGGCTCGCAGGTCATGATGTCGCGCAGCGCATCCGGAATGGTCTTGCGGATGGCCTCGATGAAGGCCAGGAACATGTTGTCGCTGGAGAGGTCGGGCTGCGCGACGAAAAAGCGGGCGAAATGCCAAGTCACCCCCGGCGGGATGATCCGTTGGCAATCGTATTCCACTCCGATGTTCGTGGAGGGTATGATGACCCCAATCCGGCCGCGCGTGCCGATCCAGGGCTCCTGCGCCTTGGTCAGTTTGACGGCCTGATCCATCCTACCTCTCCTCTAAGCCAAGCTTTCGCAATCTATCCCAACCGATGCCGTCAACACAGAGAGAGGAATCCTTGCGCCCCGTCCTGATCGCCGGGGCAGGCCCGGTCGGCCTTACCGCCGCGCTCAACCTCGTCCGCCGCGGCGTTGCGGTCATCGTCCTGGAAGCCGGCGATCGGATTGCCGACGATCCGCGCGCCGGCACGATCCACCCGCCGACGCTGGAGCTGTTTGCCACAGTCGGCGTGACCGAGGCCATGCTGGCGCGAGGATATGTCGTGCGCAACTATCAGTATCGTGACCGCCGCACCGGCGTGGTCGCGGATTTCGATCTGGGAGCGCTCGCGGACGACACCCCCTACCCGTTCCGGCTGATGCTGGAACAGCACAAGATCTGCGGCATCCTGATCGAAATGCTCAAGGCCTATCCGGAGTGCCGCCTGCTCATGGAGCATCGCGTCACGCAGGTGACCCAGCATGGCGACGAGGTGACCGCGACGGTGGCAACGCCGGCCGGCGAAACGTCCTTTCGCGCCGACTGGATGATCGGCTGCGACGGCGGCCGCAGCCAGGTTCGCAAATCGATGCAGGTCGAATTCTCCGGGTTCACCTATGAGGAGCGGTTCCTCGTGCTGAGCACGCGGTACGATTTCGCGCCGCATGGCTATGCGCTGACCAACTACATCGCCGACCCGGACGAATGGTGCGCTCTGTTCAAGGTCCCCGGCCACGACGAGCGCGGCATCTGGCGCGTCGTCTTTCCGGTTGACGCACGCGCCTCGCCCGACCTCATTTTCGAGGAGACCGCGGTGCAGCGGCGCATCCAGGGCTTCCACCCCAAGGCCGGCCACTATGACGTGACCCATCGCAATCTCTACGATGTGCATCAGCGGGTTGCCTCATGCTACCGTGACGGCCGGCTCCTGATTGCGGGCGATGCCGCGCACATCAACAATCCGCTTGGTGGCATGGGGATGAACTTCGGGCTGCACGACGCTTTCAATCTTGCGGACAAGCTCGCCGCCATCATCCGGGACGGCGCCGACGAGGCCTTGCTCGACCGCTATGACCGCCAGCGCCGCACCGTCGCGCAGGACTATCTCCAGCGCCAGACCATCGAGAACAAGAAGAACATCGAGCAGAAGGACCCGCGCGAGCGGGAGCGATTCCATGCCGAGCTGCGCGCCATTACGGCCGACCACGACAAGCTTCGCGCCTATCTGTTGCGGGTCGCGATGATCGAAGGCGTGCGCCGGTCGGCGGCGATCACTTGAGCGGCATGCTTGCAACAACAACGCCTGGGGCGTCCCCTGCCCCGCAACGGAGAACGAGATCATGAAGATTGCAATTCCCGACCTGATTTCCAATTCCTACTTCCCCGCGGCCGCGGCGGTCGAGCTTGGCTTCTTCAAGCAGGAGGGGCTCGATATGACGCTCGAGCTCATCTTTCCAGTCAACAAGACGCTCGAGGTGCTGCGCGACGGCGGCATCGATTTTGTCGGCGGCTCCGCTCACAGCGTGCCGTTTGCCTTTCCCGGCTGGAAGGGCGGCAAGCTTCTCGCCGCCCTCGCCCAGAACACCTACTGGTTCCTAGTGCTGCGCGCCGATCTCAAGGCCAAGAAAGGCGATATCAACGCGATCAAGGGACTGAACATCGGGGCGGCGCCTTTGGTCGACCTCGGGCTCAAGCGGCTGCTGGTCGAGTCCGGCATCGACGAGCAGCGCGACCGGGTGAAGATCGGTCCGGTTCCTGGCGCCTTCCTGGGCGAGAATAAGAACTTCGGCGTGGCCGCCGCCAAGGCGCTGCAGGCCGGCCTGATCGACGGCTTCTGGGCCAACGGCATGGGCGCCGAAGTCGCGGTGCGCAGCGGCGCCGGCACGATCGTCATCGATGCGCGGCGCGGCGACGGTCCGCCCAAGGCGATCCACTACACCATGCCGGCGCTGATCACCTCCGACGCCGTGATCGCGCGTGATCCCGACGCGGTCGCGGCCGCCGTGCGGGCGCTGGTCAAGACCCAGCAGGCGCTCAAGGCCGATGTCAGCCTCGCCACCAAGGTCGGCCGCAAGCTGTTTCCCGCGAGTGAAGCCGAGCTCATTGCCGACGTGGTGATGCGCGACCTGCCGTTCTACGATCCGGCGATCTCCCGCGAGTTCGTCGCCGGGATGACCGAATTCCAGCGCAACATGGGCTTGCTGGCCGGTGATGTGTCCTATGACGACATCGTCGCAACGCGTTTCAGCCAGTACTGGAAGGCTTGAGGCACGCCCATGGGCGAGCTTGACGTCTATCGCCAGCAGGGCTTCGGCAACCGCAGCGGGTTTGGCGGAGCGCCCGCCCTGCTGATTGTCGATTTCGTCAACGGTTTCAACGACCCGGCCCTGTTCGGTGGCGGCAATATTGGCATGGCGATTGCAAGCACCAAGGGACTGCTGCAATGCGCGCGAGCGCAACGGCTGCCGATCGCCTTTACGCGCGTGGTCTATGCGGAGGACGGATCGGACGCCGGCGTCTTCTGCCTGAAGGCACCGGGACTTGCAGCGCTGACGGAACGTGCTGCTGCAAGCCAGATCGTGTCGGAGCTCGAGCCATTGAAAGGCGAATACGTCATTCGCAAGACCCAGCCCTCGGCCTTCTTCGGCACCAGCCTGAGCGGCTGGCTCATCAGCAAGGGCGTCGACACGCTCCTGGTCACCGGCTGCACCACGTCGGGCTGCGTGCGGGCCTCGGTGGTCGATTCCATGAGCTACAATTTTCGCACCATCGTGGTGACCGATTGCGTCGGCGACCGCGCCATCGCGCCGCATGAGGCCAATCTGTTCGACATGGGACAAAAGTACGCGGACCTGATGACCAGCGCCGACGTGATCGGTCATCTCGTAAGCACGCCCAGACGTGACGCAGCATCCAGATAGGTAAGCACCCATGTCAAAGACCTCGATGGGACGGACGGCCCTGGGGGCTGCAGCAGCCATAGCGCTGATCGCGCTGCTGCACTCCGGCGCCCCGGCACAGGACTGGCCCGCCAAGACCGTCAGCGTCATCGTGCCGTTCGCGGCCGGCGGCAACACCGACGTGATGGCGCGCATGGCAAGCAATAAGCTCGCCGCCGAGCTCAAGCAGAGCTTCGTGGTCGAGAATCGCCTTGGTGCCGGCGGCGCGATTGCGGCGAACTACGTGGCACAGGCCGCGCCCGACGGCTACACGCTGCTGTTCGGCGCCGCCCCGCAGATCGCGGTGGTGCCGCGCATCCAAAAGGTCAACTACGACCCGCTCAAGAGCTTTGCGCCCGTCAGCATTTTCGGGACCGGCCCGTTCATTCTCGCGATCAACGGTGACATCCCCGCCAAGACGTTGCCTGAGTTCGTCGCTTACGGGAAAGGCCGCAAGCTCAACTACGGCTCCGGCGGCGTGGGATCGATCGGCCACCTGTCCGGCGCATTGCTGGTCGCGCGAGCGGGCCTCGATTCCGTGCACATTCCGTTCAGCGGCGGCGGCCCCGCCACCTCGGCGCTGCTCGCCGGGCAGATCCACATGTATTTCGGCAACGCGTCCGAGCTCATCCCGCAGGCCGAGAGCGGCAAGATCAGGATCCTGGGCGTCGCCACCGGCCAGCGCATGAAGCAATTGCCCAACGTTCCGACGATCAGCGAGACCTATCCGAACTTCGCGCTCTCGTCCTGGAACGGCTTTCTCGCACCAGCCGCAACGCCGCGCGCCATCATCGACCGGCTCGCGAACCTGGTTGCGGCCGCAGCGCGGGAGCCGGCGATCGTCGCTCAATTGGATAATCTCGGCATCACGCCGAACGGCACAACGCCAGAAGAATTCCTCGCGCAGATCGCACGCGAACAGCCGCAATTCAACGAGGCGATTGCGGCCGCCGGCCTCAAGCCAAATTAGGCCCCTCGCGGCCCTATTCGGCGGCGCGCGACGCCGGCACGTCGAGCGTCAGTCCCACCGAGAGGGCATCCTCGCGAAACGCCTTGACCGCATCGAGCGACAGCTCGGCGTCCGAGCGCGTGCCGAGCGCCGGCAGCTTCTTGAGCACATCCGCCGGTGCCGTGATGATGTGGCAGCCCATGGCGTCGGCCTCGACGACGTTGAACACCTCACGCGTCGACGCCCAGATAATCTCCACATTCGTGGTCTTGCGTGCGCGCGCGACCGCATCCTGCATGACGGGGCGATAGTCGACGCCAAAGTCGGCCAGCCTGCCGGCGAACACCGAGACGCAGGCCGGCGCGCCGCCGGCCACCGCATCGACCGCGCGCGCGACCTGGTCCGCCGTGAAGATCGCCGTCATGTTGATCTTGACGCCGTCGCGCGACAGCGCCTTGACCGCGTCGTAGAGCGGCTCACCCCGCGTCGTGGTCACCGGCAGCTTGACGTGGACATTGCGGCCCCAGGTCGTGATAACGCGCGCCTGCGCGACCATCTCGGGGATGTCGTCGGAGAACACCTCGAAGGAAATGTGCCGGTCCGGCACGGCGGCGACCAGGTCGCGCGCGTAAGCGGCGTAGTCGCGAACGCCCGCCTTCTTGAGCAACGACGGATTGGTCGTGAAGCCCCTGATCCAGGACTGCTTCGCCATGTCGACGATCTGCGCCTTGTCGGCGCCATCGGTGAACAGCTGAATCGTCAGGTCCGCTAGCTTGATGGCCATGTCTCACCAGTCGCGAGTGTTCGAATGCGCCAGCTATAGCAAAGATCGCGGTTCCGCGGCATGCCCAATTCGCCGGACATATCGCTAACGTTAAAGGGTCTCTCGGATAGCCCTATGAGGCCACGAGCGAGCGATAAAGCCTGCCGACCGCCTGCTTGACCGCGTCCTCGGTGAAGCGCTCCCTGACCCGCTCGGAGCCAGCCATGCCAAGCCGCTTCCGCAGCGCCGGGTCTCCGGCGAGCTCGACCAGCGCGCCCGCCGCCGCTTCGATGTCGCGCGGGGGGACCAGGAGGCCCTCCTGACGGTGGCGCACCAGCTCGCGGCATCCGGGCGCATCGGTGGTGACGATGGGACGGCCCGATGCCGCGGCTTCGAGCAGCGTCCGCGGTAGACCTTCGCGATAGTACGAGAGCAGCAAGGCCACATGATGCTCGCGCCAGACGCGGGCGACATTTTCGGTACGGCCATGCCAGACGATCCCTGGTTCACTTGACCACCGCCGCAGAACGTCTTCGGAAATGGTGTCCCGGTTCGATGGATCCGGAGCTCCGAACAGATGCAGCTCGACCGGCGCCCCGTGCGCGCGGGCGCGCCTTGCGGCCTCGACCGCATCGGCGATCCCCTTTGCGGCAATCATGCGCGACACGACCGCAATCTTCACCGGCGGAGCCGGTGGTTCCGGTTCTGCCGGAAAGTCCGCTGGATCAACCCCGGCACCGCCCACGATCGTGACTTCAGGGCCTGCGGGGTCGAGCCGGAATTCGCCAGGATCATCGACGTTCTCGAACAGGAAGCGCGTGCGCGGACCGCGCAGGCGAGCAATCGTGAACCGAATGATCGACCGCGCCAGGCGAACGGAGAGGCCACGCTCGGTCCAAAGCTGGCCGAGACCCGTGGGCGCGAGCACCAGCGCCCGCGCCCCGGCCAATCGGGCCGCAAGCCCGCCAAGCACGATCGGCCGCAGCGCAATGCAGTGCACGATATCCGGCCGCTCCGCGCGCACGATCCGATAGGTCCGCATGACGTTGCGGAGCCCCTCGATCACCCCAAGGCTTTTCCGCTCGATGTCGAGTGGGATGACGCGTAGCCCCTCGGCCGCCAGCCGGCCGGCATGGTTACGAACCCGCGCCGCCACCATCACCTCGAAACCGGCTTCCCGGGCTGCCCGCGCCATGGGCAGGAAGTGCGACACGAAGAACCAATCCTCGGTAACCAAATAGAGGATTTTCGTCATGGCGCCCTTATGGAAGATTGGATACAAAAGCGCAATTATGCCACTCTGAGTAAATATTTTTTCCCCGATGGCCCCGATGAATTTGTCCATTGTTCCAGTTTTGATGTGCGGCGGCGCCGGAACGCGGCTATGGCCCGTTTCGCGCGAGAGCATGCCCAAGCAATTCGTCCCCCTGATCGGGCCGCACTCGACGTTCCAGCAGGTCATCGAGCGGGTCTCCGATCCCACGCTGTTTGCGCGCCCGATCGTCATTACGAATGCGGACTTCCGCTTCATCGCGGCCGAGCAGATTCGCGAATGCGGCATCGAGGCCGACATCGTGCTGGAGCCGGCACGCCGGGACTCCGGTCCGGCGGTCGCGGCCGCCGCCGCGCTCGCGGCCGAGCGCGATCCGCAGGCGCTGGTGCTGGTGCTTGCCGCCGACAACGTCTTTCGCAAGCCCGACGAGTTCCTCGCCACCTGCCGCGAGGCCGCAAAGACCGCGGCCGAGGGCCGCATCGTTACCTTCGGCATCAAGCCGACACGACCGGCCACCAACTACGGCTATATCCGGCCCGGCCGCAAGCTCAATGGCGGCCCTGCGCTTGCCGTCGACGCCTTCGTTGAAAAACCCGACGCGGCGACCGCCGCCACCTACGTTGCGGACAATTATCTTTGGAACAGCGGGAACTTCATGTTCCGCGCGAGCGTCATGCTCGGCGAGATCGAGCGCTTCGAGCCGGCCATGGCGGCCGCCGCCAAGGCCGCGGTCGCGCAGATGACGCGCGACCTCGATTTCCTGCGGCTGGCCGACGGCCCGTTCGCATCGGCGCCCAAGAAGTCGATCGACTACGCTGTGATGGAACATACCAAGCTCGCCGCGGTCGTGCCGGGGGACTTCGGCTGGTCGGATGTCGGCAGCTGGAGCGCGGTCTGGGACATTCTCGACCATGATGCCGACGGCAACGCCATCGACGGCCCGGTGGTCGTGCATGACTGCCGCAACACGCTGGTGCGGTCGGACGAGACAATATTGACCACCGTGGTCGGTCTCGACGATGTGGTCGTAGTCACGACCGCAGACGCGGTCCTGGTCGCGGCGCGGCAGAAGACCGAGGACGTCAAGGCGCTGGTCGAGCGGCTCAAGACCCAGAACCGGCGCGAAGCCATCGAGCATCGCCGCATGTATCGGCCCTGGGGCTACTATCAGAGCGTCGACATCGGGGCGCGCTACCAGGTCAAGCGCATCGTGGTCAAACCCGGCGCCAAGCTCTCGCTGCAGAAGCACTTCCATCGTGCCGAGCATTGGGTGGTCGTGCGCGGCACCGCCGAGGTGACGGTCAACAACGACGTGCGCACCATCCACGAGAACGAATCGATCTACGTGCCGATCGGCAGCGCCCATCGGCTGGCCAACCCGGGCAGGATCGCGCTCGAGCTGGTCGAGGTCCAGGTCGGCAGCTATCTCGGCGAGGACGATATCGTAAGGCTCGACGATATTTACGCGCGGGCCTAGCCTGCTATAAGCACGCACGCCTCGTACGGAGTGTTGGGCCGCCATCTGGCGGCCCAATCATCTGGCGCGACGGTGAGCGCGCTCGCCAATACACGCATCACTGGGGTCATGAATGGGACGGCTGCTCGATATCGTCACTCCGCTGCACAAGATGACCAAGAGGGACTACCTCGCGCGCATGAACGACGACAAGGTTCATTGCATGCTCAAGGCGAAGGAGTACGAGTTCGACTACTGGGACGGCGACCGCCGCTACGGCTATGGCGGCTACAGGTTCATCGAGGGCCGCTGGAAGCCGGTCGCGCAGGCGCTGATCGACACCTATGGCCTGCGCGACGGCTCAAGAGTGCTGGATGTCGGCTGCGGCAAGGCTTTTCTCCTCTACGAAATGAAGAAGCTGTTGCCGAACCTGGAAATCGCCGGCTTCGACATCTCGCACCACGGCCTCGCCGACGCCCGGGCCGAGATTAAGCCCTATCTGTATCGCTTTCGCGCCCAAGACCGCTATCCCTACGGCGACAAGCATTTCGACCTCGTAATCTCGCTCGGTGCGCTGCACAATCTGCGGCTCTATGAGCTGCAGACCGCGGTCCAGGAGATCGAGCGGGTCGGTCGCAACAAATACATCATGGTGGAGGCCTATCGGAACGAGCTTGAGCAATTCAATCTCGAATGCTGGGCACTGACTGCGGAATCGATTCTCCACACCTCTGAATGGATTTGGCTCTACGGGCATTTCGGCTATACCGGCGACTACGAATTCATCTATTTCGAATAGCGGGACCGCATGAAAATCAGGACTGCCAAGGCGGCGATCCTCGCGCGCTCGCGCGAGCCGCTCATTGTCGATGAAATCACGCTTCCCGATGAGCTCGGCGTCGGCCAGGCGCTCGTCAAGATCATCTGCACGACGATCTGTGGCGCCCAGATCAACGAGATCGAGGCTGCCAAAGGCCCTGACAAGTTCCTGCCGCATCTCCTGGGGCACGAGGCGTCGGGTACGGTCGTGGAGATCGGTCCGGGCGTGACCAACGTCAAGCCGGGAGACACAGTGGTGCTGCACTGGCGGCCGAGCCGCGGCATTCAGAGCCGCCCGCCCCTATACAAATGGCGCGGCGAGACCCTCAATGCCGGATGGGTCACAACGTTCAACGACTACGCGGTCATTTCCGAGAACCGGATGACTGTCCTTGCGCCGGACTTCGACCTCAAGGTCGCGCCGTTGCTCGGCTGCGCGGTGACCACAGCGGCGGGCGTGATCAACAATGATGCGGGCGTGAAGATCGGCGAATCCGTCGTCGTGTTTGGTGTCGGCGGAGTCGGGCTCAATGTGGTGCAATTCGCGCAGCTCGCTGGCGCCCACCCCATCATTGCCGTTGATCTGCGCGACAGCAAGCTCACGATGGCGAAGGCGCGCGGCGCGACCCACACCTTGAACGCTTCGACAACCGCCGACATCGCCCTGGAGATTCGCCGCATCGTCGGAGACGCCGGTCCCGACAAGGTGATCGAGACAACCGGTGCTAAATCCGTGATCGAGCTCGCCTACGAGCTCACGCATGCTGACGGCACCTGCGTGCTGGTGGGCGTACCCAGCGAAAAGGTGACGATCTACACGCTCCCGATCCACTTCAACAAGGTGCTGACCGGCTCGCACGGTGGCGACGCTGCTCCCCACATCGACATTCCGCGGCTGGTGCGGCTGACCAAGGCCGGCCGCCTATCGCTCGACGGCTTGATTACGCACGAATTTTCGCTGGACGACATCAACGCCGCGCTCGACGTCGTGCGCGGCGGCGACGCCGGGCGGGTGCTCGTCAACGTGGCATAGCGCCGGTGCCGCCACCGGCGCGCCGAACGGCAGCACTCGTCGAGATCAATTGATCCAAGATCACCCAGACATCCGGAACGCTAAGGCCATAGCGCTGGCGCAGGGCGCTTGAATCGAGCGTCGTATGGCGCGGCGTCGCCCCCTCCGGCTGGCCGGTGTCGCGCGCGCTGACCTCGGTCACCAGCGCCGGGTCGGCGCCGAGGCGCTGGGCGAGAAAACGGCCGAGTTCGGCATAGCTTGCATCGCGGGGGCCGGCGAGCTGGTAGATGCCGCTTGCCCGATCCTGCATGAGCGCGCCGATGGCTTGGGTCACGACATTGATCGGGGTTGGGGCGAGCCGCATATCATGAAACGCCGAAATCGGCTTGCCGGCTGCCAGCTTGGCGCCCCAGTCTTCGATCAGCGGCATCGCAGGCCCAACGACTTTGCCGAGCCGTAGAATCGCGACCGGCGCACCCCGGCCCATGAAGCGACGTAACTCCGCTTCAACGCTCGCCTTTTGACGCCCGTATTCGCTGATTGGACAGGTCGAAGCATCCGGCGCGACATGAGCTGTCAGGCCATCAAAGACCTGGTTGGTCGATAGAAAGAGCACGTGAGTGTCGCGGGCGAGCAGGCACTCGATCAGCGTCAGAGTTTGCGAGACATTGATGCGCGCCGTCGCGACGGGATCTGCCGCACAGGCGGCGAGCCTCGCGACCGCGGCCAAGATACAGGCCGAGCGCGTGCCGGGCGGAGGCGTCCAATCGCCAAGCTTTTCGGAAAGGTCGAGGAAGGGGCGGCCGGCGGACACTTGATTGCGCCGCCGGGTCGTCGCCTGAACGGACAGCGCTTGCACCGTCAGGTACCGGCCGGTCGCTGCGCCGATCTCGGAGTCGCCGCCGATCAGAAGCATCATCGCGCACCCTCGCGGGTCACGCCACCTTGTCCTGTTTTGCCGCGCGCCCCACTGCAGACGCGATCTGCTCCGCCGTCAGGCCATAGACCTCGAACAGGTCTTCCTGAACGCCGTACTTGCGGGGAAACGCATCGGGCAGCCCGATTCGCATCAGGGGCGGCAGGGCGCTGCTGAGCTTCTCGAGCAGCACATCGGCGACGGCGCTGCCAAAGCCACCGATCTGCGTGCCCTCCTCCACCGTCACTACCAGCCGCGCATCGCGCGCGAATTCGAGCACCGCGTCCTCATCCAGCGGCTTGATGGTGTGGAAGTGGACAACCGAGACGTCCACGCCATCCTGGGCCAGTAGCTCGGCGGCGCTCAGGCAATTCGTCGTCATCACGCCGGTCGCCAGAAGCACGACCGCAGAGCGCGAGCGGGCCCTGCGAATGGGGATGGCCTTGCCGATGGCAAAGCCGTTCTCCTCGCGACTCACGATCGGATCGCCGCCCTTGGCCAGCCGAATGTAGATCGGGTGCGGCCAGTCGAGCGTGCAATTCATCAGCCGCACCATCTCCTTGGCGTCGCACACCGCGGTCACCGTCATGTTCGGCAGCGCGCGCATAATGGCGAGGTCCTCGATCGCCAGATGGGTCGGCCCCAGCGGGGCATAGACGAGCCCGCCACCGTTGGCGATCAGGCGCACCGGGAGATCATGCAGGCAGAGGTCGACCGCCACCTGCTCGTAGCAGCGCCGGGTGATGAAGGTCGCGATCGTGTTGACGTAGGGAATGTAGCCCTCAAGCGCGAAGCCCGCCGCCATCCCAATCACGTTCGCTTCGGTGATGCCCTCCATGTACCAGCGTTCCGGCATCTCGCTGCGCATCTTGTCGAGAAGGCCCGGGCTCAGGTCCGAGCCGATGAACAGCGCACGCCGATCGCGCTTGGCGAGATCGTAGACCATATTGAGGCAGGTGGCGCGCAAGGGCTTTACTCCAGTGCGGCATAAAGCCTGGCGACCACGTCGCCGGCGATTTTGGACTTGTGGTGCCAGTTCGGATCGTGCTCGGCGAACGGAATGCCCTTGCCTTTCACCGTGTGACAGATGATGGCACTCGGCTTGTCCGGCGCGAAGGGCAGCCTGCGGAAGACATTGCGCAAGGCCCCCACGTCATGGCCGTCGACGTCGACCGCCGCAAAATTGAATGCACGCCATTTGTCGATGAGCGGCTCGAGGTCCTGGATCTCGCGAGTCGGCCCCGCCGATTGGATCTTGTTGTAGTCGACGACGGCGGTGAGATTGGACAGCCTATGCTTGCCCGCACACATCGCCGCTTCCCACACCGAGCCTTCGTTGATCTCGCCGTCACCCATGACCACGATCACGCGGCTGTCGCGTTGCTCGATACGCGCGGCCAGCGCCATGCCGACGCCGATCGACAGCCCGTGGCCGAGCGCACCGGTCGACGCTTCAACCCCCGGGACCTTGGCTGCTTCCGGATGCCCGCCGAGGATGGAATCGCGACGACAGAACGTGTCGAGCGCCTCCAGCGGGATGAAACCTTTGTCGGCCAGCAGCACATAAAGCGCGATGCACCCGTGACCCTTGCTGAGGATCATGCGATCGCGGTCGCGCCAGTCAGGTTCGTTCGGACGATAGCGAAGGATGTCGTCGTAGAGCACGCGCATGATCTCCACGAGCGACATGGAGGAGCCGACATGGCCGCGTTCGCCGCCTTCGAGCGCGCGCACCACCAGGCGCCGCAACTCCTTCGAGCGCTGATCGAGAGGCGGGCTTGTGGCCGGTGTCAATTGCACTGCCTCGATTCGCGCCGCCATCCGCTAAGCCTCCACCATGTGTGGCAGCGCCGTCAGGAAGGCGCGCGCGCGCGCAAGCTGACGGGCCTTGGCCTCGTCCCAGCTTGCTGTCTCGCCCGCGAGCACGCGGCGTTGCCATCGCTCGGGAACGAACTCATTCAGCAGGATCAGCACCCAACGCAGCGCGAACAGCGGCAAATAGCCTCTCAATCGCAACCCGAACAACGGGTCTAAGCCATAGAGACGCGTGGCCGCCGCCCGGAACCGCCGACGCTGCGACGGCGGCAACGGCCAACCAGGATGCAGCAGGATGTCGGCAGTCAGCTTCACTGGATCGTCCCAACCGAAATATTCGAAGTCGACAAACGCCAATGAACCATCGCTGCGACGCAAGCTGTTGTGAAAGCCAAAGTCGGCAGGCACGAGGGTTCGCCATTCCTGGGGCAGGTCGGCCGTAAAATCAAGGCCAGCGGCCGCTGCCAAGGCGCGCGCCTGTGCAATCCGGCGCTCCAACTCAGGCTCGACTGATCCATCAATGAACTCAACAAGTTCACTCTCGTCCTGGAGGCTTCGCAGGAGGGCGAGGCGCGCCCGGACCTGCCGCTCGATCTCAACACCCGCGAGACAGGCCTCTGCCGCCAGTGGCTGGCCCGCGGCATCCGGCGCGCGACGCAGGTTGTGGACCGACCTCAGGAAAGCGATGGCAGCGTCTATATCAGCGTCGGTGACCTCACCGATCTCCGAACCGTCAATCCAGCTCAGGAGAGCATAACCGTGCTGGCGGTCGACGCCGACAACGCGCGGAACCCCGTCGACCCCGCAGCGCTCCATGAGCCGCAGCGCCGCCACCTCTGTGGATAACCGGTCACGCGGGTCGTCCTGCCGGGAGGGATACTGCTTGAGCGCCAGCAGCCGCCCTCCGGAGCGGACGCAATAAATCCGGCTGTTGCGGCCACCGGACACAATCCGGTGCAGATCGACTGGGCCGCCGGCCAGCGCGCTGGCGACGCCCCGCGCTTCGCTGACCGCCACATCATCGGCCACGGCCAAAGACCTGCTCCTCGATGTGCCGCCAGGTCGGGCACACGACATAACGCCCATCCGGCACAACGGCAGCGCAGTCAGAGAATAAGAGCCGCGTTACGCCCATGGGAAAGGCCGGATCGGTGAGAACCTCTTCGAGATCGTCGATGAAGTGGGAACAACCAAGCGCCGAGATGCGCGACAGTTTATCGCCGCGCGTATTCTCAAAGAAAATCTGCTCGACCGGAATCGAAAACTCGCCATCTCCGATGATGCCGAACGTCCGCATCCAGCCGAGCGCGGCTTCACGAAGATTGACCCGGTTGGGATCATGATGGCCATATTCCGTCTTGTGGCTGACAATCAGCACCTGGCATCGCTCCTGCCGACATCTCCGCATGAAGCCGGCGACGCCGTCGAACATCGACGCCCCGCCAACTCCTTGACCGTACACATGCCCCTGCAATCTCTGCCAGGCGAGCTCTCCGTCCGGTAGAAGCCGGATGGCGTCGCGGATCGCCTGCTTACGGCCCCGGAAAGCCGCATCGATGAGCCCCCAGTCACGGGCCGCAGCGAGAAACACGTCGTCGTAACCAATGATCGTGTTGTCGAAATCTATTCCGATCCGCATCCCTGCGTCCGCTCCACGGGTCGCTCACTCCCTGGCTGAACATCATAAAGGCGCGCTCCGGAGCATATCGCGAAAAGATAGTGCGCCATCGGATAGAAGCCGGTGTGGACGACTTCGTCGTTCATGGAGAACACGAACACCCTGGTGAAATAGCGATCGAGCAGGACCTTCAGCTCCTTGCCACTCTTGCAGTTCACATGCCCGGCTTTGCTGGGTGGCGACGCATGAAGCTGCGACTCGATTGACGGGGATCCGATGATGAGAACGCCCTCGTCGGTCAGCGAGCCACGCAGGTTGGCGAGATAGGCGTGCTCGTCCGCGCCCTCGATGTGCTCGATCACGTCGAGGCTGTAAACGCCGTCATACCGTTCCGGCAGCGGCGCCGCGACGATGTCGTGCAGGACAGCCTTCAGCGGCCAGCGGTCGCTCGGACGCGACAGAATGTCCTCGATGAATACCGGATCGAAATCGTAGACGGTGACCTTGTCCACCTCCTGCTGGACGATGCGCGTGCCGAAGGCATCGCCGCAACCGACCTCCGCGACATTGCGGCGTCCGCTCAACATCTTTGACACAAATTTGTAGCGCGCCAGCAGGAACGTCAGCCTGCGGGGATCGTCATACCAGACCTGATTGGTCATCAGCCCGAGCGACGTCAGGCCAAACTTGTCCTTGAGTTCGAGGCATCGCGAATACTGCGGCTCGCGCGTCGTAGCGGCCTCCGGCAACCGGCCTCCTGGATCGCCTGTGGCGGGTTTAATGTCCTGTGACTGCCCGGCCTTCAATGAGCGCCGGCTCGCTGCAGCTCCCTGCCGATCGACGCGCAACCGCACCAAGAAACTCGAGCAGATGCCGCGCGGGACACGCTCTGTCGTGCGACGAAGCCGGTCGAGATTGCCGAGCCCCGAAAGCAGGATCAGAACCCCCGCACTCACCGCCAGAATGGGCAAGCCAATGATCGGCCAGCGGCTTGCCAATTCGCGCAGCCCTCCCAGGCCGCGATAGGCGCCCCAGCGAACGGGATTTGCCGGCACGTATTGAATGCGCGTCGGCAGAGCCCCCGGCCGGATGAAGCGTAGCGCATGGTAGCCGACACTCGTCCCAAAACCCTCCCATTGACCGATCGGGCGGCGATTGCGAACCGAGACGATGATCGTTCCTTCTGGCTTCATCAGCGGCACGATCCGGTCAATGAGCTCGCCGCCTTGCGTCATCTCGCCTTCCTCGAGCTCGAGCAGGCAAATGTCGAAGTAGCCGAGCAATGGCTCAAAGCGCTCGGGCGGACTTTGCAGAAACGGGCCACACCTCAGCCGGCGCACCCGCTCTCCGCTATCCGCCAGCGCAACCGAAAAGGCCGTCGGCACGTTCGAAAGCACGAGCAGCCGCTTGGCCGGGTCTGCGTGAAACGGTTCCAGTTCCTGCAGCACCAAACGGAAGTCTACCCACGCGGGATGCCAGGGAAACACCCGTGGCGCCTGTCCCAAGATCGCACCCTTGGCGCGCCACAGAAGCCAGTCGTTAAGGCCGCGAGGCGACAAGGATGTGCCCAACACGTATTGCCATTCGTCCTTTTCGATCCTGCGTCCCTTGGCGTCGTGAAACGTCGCCATGGCACCGCGCCAATAGGGATGGCCGCGATGGGGCTGCGGCTCGTGCTTGATCGCGCGCTTAACGCTGTCCACGAATGCGCTCGCCTCAGCGATCGCCTGCTCGATGCCGGGTGGCACATCCTCGGCATGGAAGATCAGCGACTGATTCGCATTGGTACGGTGCGTCGCGGTCGTCCATTCGGCAAGGCTGCGGGCGAGTACCTTGGGCTGGAGGGGCCCGGGTCGCAGGAAGATCGACTCGTGGCCACGTGGCTGCATCTCGATCACGAGGTATTCATCGGAATCCGTGATGAACGCAACGTTTCCGGAAGGACACATCTCCGGAATGAATGAATAGTCGCAGGACGCGCCGATATGGAAGTCGGTCAGCTCAGGGCGCACGCACAGCATATGCATCAGGTAGAAGCGGCCCAGCACAGTGGTGCCGTCGACACGCCAGAACAGCCGATTGGTGTGCGAGTTATGGCTGAGCGGAATATTGAGCGTGTTTGCGACTGTCGCCGGATGCAGATGCTTGAGCGCCCAATGCATGAGCTCTCGCGACGTGAGCGACAGCGAGAAGCGATCGGCGCGCAACCGCTCGCGCAACCAGGGTGACGCTTCTGACTCGTCGACCTGAAAATTGCCGACAACGACGGCGCTCGCGCCGCCCCTCATTCGCTCCAGAGCACTTTTCAGCGAACCGTCGGCAACGATGTAATCGGACACCAGGAAGAAAAAGCATGTGTCGACCATCGCAGCGCCGACGGAGCGGACGACCTCCGTGTAAGCGATCGTAATCGTGGTCGAGTGATTGCCGTCGGTTATGAGGTGGTCGATCAGCCTAATCGCGGTGCGACACACCTGCGAGAGGCGCTTGAAGCCCGCATGCTCGCGGATATAGTCCCTGTCTTCCTCGCTTGTCAGGATGACGAATTCGCAATCCAGGGCGGTGGCAAGCGCAGGCACATTGCCCGGCGCCAGCAACGTCGGCAGGCTGGTTTCGAGAAACTGCCGGACGTGCTGGTAGCCCCAAACGGGCACGATCAGCTTCGCCGCGACCGGGGAAGATCGACGAGACAGAGCAGGCGCGGATGGGGCGGCAGTCTTCGAAGAACCTTCGCGCGCCAACACGTCGCCCACCGTCATCGTAATCCCAGCGACTGCATTCGCTTGATGTTGTAATAGCGATCGTCGGTCATGGCATTCGGCACTTTTCCAGTGTTGAAGGCTGCCTTCAAATCAACAATCGCATCCTTGACCGTACGCTCCGCCTTGAACCCGAGATCGCGGCGAATTCGCTCCGATGAAACCTGATAGGAGCGGTGATCGTCGGTCGGTGTCACGATGACATCAACCCCCGGACCGACCTCCGCCTTCACCATCTCGGCGATCGCGCTGACCTTCAGGTTGTCGTAGCCCGCATTCCAGACCTTGCCATCGATCGCCGCGTCGGGGGCTTCCAGCAGCCGGAGGTAGAGGTCGGTCATGTCCTCAACGTGCAGGTTCGGACGCAACTGCTCACCGCCGAAGACCGTGATCCGCCCGTTGTTGATGGCATGGTTGGTCAGGATATTGACGGTAAGATCGAGGCGCAGCCTCGGCGCGTAACCGCACACGGTCGCCGGCCGCAGCGTGACAGCGACGAAGCCGGGCTCACGCTCCGCTTCCAGCACCTCCTCGCAGAGCGCCTTGTATTTCGAATAGTCGGTCAGCGGCTCGAGCGGCAGATCCTCGGTGACATCGGCGTCCTTCTTGATGCCGTAGACCGAGGACGACGACGCGTACACAAAGCGCCGCACGCCGGCGTCTTTACAGGCCTTCACCAGCGGCCGAAAGCAATCATAGTTGATTGAGCGGCCGAGGTCGGGATCGAGGTCGAACGACGGATCGTTCGATATGCAGGCCAAATGGATGACCGCATCGCATCCCGCAGATGCGCGCGCCACGTCAGCCGGATTGCGCAGGTCACCCTTGACCTGTCTCAGCCTCGGCTCGGAGCGCAAGGCGGAGAAAATATCCTCCCCGTACATATAGAGATCCAGCACCGAGACGTCGTAGCCCGCGGCGAGCAGCTTGGGGACGAGACTGGAGCCGACGTAGCCAGCACCGCCAGTTACCAACACGCGTTTAGGACGTTGAGTCATCAGCCAATTCCGCTCAAGCCGGTTCCGATCATTGTGTGGGCGTGGGCCCTTCGCCCCAGCCCATGTCCATGTCGAGCACCGCATGGCACAAGGTCAAGTGGGCGATCTCGACGAAGCCATATTCCTGTGCCGGCACGTAGAAATTCACATCGCCCAGCCGGCGCAAGTCGTTGTCCACGGAGAATCCTGAATAGGTTGCGATCCGGCAGTCGCGCTGCCGGGCAGCAGCAACCGCAGCAATAATATTGGGCGAGCGGCCCGAACTGCTGATCGCGATCAGCAAGTCCCCAGTGCGCGCATGCAGATCGATCTGCTTGGCAAAGACGTTCTCGTAGCCCAGATCATTGGCCAGACAGGTCAGGGCCGAGGGATCATTGAAGGAGAGCGAGCGCAAGCCGCCGTTCTTCGAGTAATCGATCGCCAGATGGCTCGCGATCCCCGCGCTGCCGCCATTGCCGATGAACATGATCTTGTTCCCGCCGTCGTGAGCCTCGTGCGCCACGCGCCGGACCCATTCACAGCCGTCATCGAGTGCCATCGCCTGATGCGCCCAGTCGGTCACCTCGGCGGCGCCCACCGCATCCGCAAGCGTTGCGATGTATCGGGCCAGCCGCTCACGCACCACCGCCCTCATTTGAGCAGGCCGGTGATGCCCTTGACGAGGGAGGGCTTGTCGATCGAGCGGCGGTGCCCGACGATCTCGACCTTGAGAGCGCCGACAACATTGCCGATGAACCCGACCTGATGCATCGCGCCGCCAGCCGCCACCAGCGGCGCCGTCACCGCCAGAAATGCGTCACCGGCGCCCACGGTATCGACGACATTCTTGGCAAAGGCCGGGATCGTGTGGGCCACGCCGCCGCGCTCATAGGTCACACAACCGTGCTTGCCCTGGGTCACGATGATCTTCGAGCATACCACATGACTCTCGACCAGCCGGCGCGCGATCTCGCCGATATCGGAGACCCGATCGCTGACGGCGAGTCGGGCTTCGGGAGCGTCGATGCAGATGTAGTCGGCGCAGGGATACTTGGTGATGAGATTGTAGCCGAGATTGGCGCTGTTGCTCTGGGTGTTGACCGCCAGGAACCGCGCCTTGAGGCTGAGCATCTCGATCGACGAATGGGCGAGCAGGCCATGGCCGAAATCGGTGGCGATGACCAGATCGTAGTCCCCGGCCGTCGACGAAATCGCGGAATCGATCTCGTTCTGGACATCCCCGGTGAGCGGCTCGTCGTTCATCAAATAGACTTCGAACAGCTTGCGCATGTACGAGGGGTCGACGAAGCGGCGCTTCAGGGTGGTGGGAGCCGCCGCACGCTCGAAGGCCTGCATCCGCACATTCGGCCGCAGGCTTTTGCGGATGAAGTCCTCGAAGCTGTCGGAGGACCCCAGACAGGTGATGATGTCGACCTGCTTGCAGAACGAGGCGACGTGATTGGCCGCCGCAAGGACGCCGCCAGCGAACAATTCGCGATCCTGGAAGCGGGTTGCGATCATGTTCTCCTTGGGCGTCTTGCCCATCGGGAGGACGTATTGATACTCGTCGATGATCGCGTCACCGATGATCAGCACTCGGTAGTCGCGCACGCGCTCGATCAGCGCCAGCAGATCCTCAAGGCCGCCATCCTTGCGCAGCGAATCGAGATGCTGGCGGATGTGCGGCTCGAAGACGTTGATGTGCCGGTTGATCAGCTCGGTCGAGCTGAACGTCGCCTCGTCGGTGAACCGGATCTCGCCGCCATGCGCCTCGACCGCCTCGCGCTCGAGCGTGATCTTGCCGGTGATGTCGCCCTGCGGATTGAGGTAGTCCTGCCCCTTCACGTAGATGCTGGGCCTGATGTGCTCGATCGCGCTGACCGCATCGGGCGCGTCGTTGATCGCGACCCAGTCGACATATTCGGTGGTCGCCAGCATCTCGGCGCGCATTTCGGCACCGAACACCGGCCGGCCAGGCCCCTTGTTCACGAAGCGATCGGCCGTCACCGTGACGACGAGGACATCGCCGAGCGCGCGGGCGGCCTCCAGATGCCGGACGTGGCCGAGATGGAGAAGATCAAAGGTGCCGTGCGCCTGCACGACAGTGCGGCCGGCCTTGCGCAATTGCTCGGCAATTTGCGCGACCTCCTCCAGCGTCCGCAGCTTGTCGCGCGGAGTGGAGGCCCTTGGCGGCTCAGGCAGGCGGTTCAGCTTTGCGACGCGCGATTCCATGCCCCTGTCCCCTGGCTCGTGCCCCGTTTCCGAAGTTCGTAATACATCTCAGCAACCTCTGGCACGAACTTCGGAAACAAGGGGGCACTAGCAAGTCTATGATTCTAGTGCCGCTTTTCGATTTGAAGGTCCTAACCGAATTTGCTGAGACTGTTGTGGAAACTTCAAATCGGCGGCACGAGCCTCCCCAAGGAATCGAAACCAATCCGTCGTCGCGTCAGCGATCCGAGCGGCCGTCCACACCGGCGCATCGCGCCAGTAGTCGATGTTCTCTCGCATGATCCGTACGCCGTCGGCAAATGCTACCTTCGGCGTCCAGCCTAAATCCCTGCTAATCCTGGTGATATCTGCAAAGGTGCAGTCCGGCTCACCGGGCCGCTTGGGGATCGTCACGGACGGCGGCGACCCCAGCTGCCGGACCAGCTCGTTCACGCTGACCGGATTTCCGCTTCCAACGTTATAGGCCTCCCCCACCCGGTCGCTGTCCGCCGCCACGACCAGGGCGTCGACAACGTCGGACACGAAGGTGAAATCGCGGGTCTGCTCGCCGTCACCCACGATGGTCAGCGGCTTGCCGGCCAGGAGTTGGGCCAGGAATACGCCGAACACCGCGCCGTAGGTGCCGCTGGTGCGCGCGCGCGGACCATAGACGTTGAAGAATCGCAGCGACAGCGCCGACAGGCCATAGACCTTGGCCCAGTGCAGCACCAGCTGCTCGCCGAGGTATTTGGTCAGCGCATAGGGGTAGCGCGGGTCGGGCGGGGCCGTCTCCGGGGTCGGATAGGCGCTCGGAATGCCATAGCAGGAGGACGAGGCCGCATAGACCAGCCGTTTGACGGCGTGGCGGCGCGCGGCCTCCAGCACCGCGAAGGTGCCGTCCACGTTGGCGCGAAAGTAGGCCTCGGGCTCCTGGATCGACGGCACGATGTCGGCGCGCGCGGCGAGATGAAACACGCGCTCGACGCCGGCCATCGCGCCGGCC